>Ga0115027_10000075_pt1 | contig 12231 bp, 10 predicted proteins | sample Open_0915_D1_FD_83879 | JGI IMG/M metagenome (GOLD analysis project Ga0115027, IMG submission 83879) | Wetland microbial communities from Old Woman Creek Reserve in Ohio, USA - Open_0915_D1 | ecosystem: Environmental > Aquatic > Freshwater > Wetlands > Sediment ...
AAGGTTCGATAGAGCATACGGGCCGCGACGGCCAGCAGGAAGACGCCGAAGGCGGCCGACAGCCGGCGACGGTCGAGCGAATGCGCCAGCCGCGCACCGAGCGGAGCCACCAGCCAGGAGACCGGTGCGATGATGGCGAAGCCCGGCAGGCTCACATGGCCGATGCTCCACGGGGGCACGGCCTCGCCCTCCGTGCTGGCGAGCAGGTAGCCCAGCGTCGCCGGGACGCTGATCCACAAGCCGAGCAGCGCCGCGGTGCCGACCGCCTTGTGCACGGGCTCGCCACACAGCGTCATCGCCGGCACGCTCAGCGTTCCGCCGCCGATGCCCATCATCGCGGACACGGCACCGATCGAGGCGGGCAGCGCGGCCCCGCCGATTCCTCCGGGCAGCGACGGTCGCAGCACGACATGATCGAGCGGCAGCAGCATCTTCAGCGCCGCGAACAGCGCCACGACGCCGAACACACCGGACAACACGCGCGCATCGACGCTCGAGGCCAGCAGCGCGCCCGCGAGCGAACCAATCACGATCGGCAGCGACCAGCGTCGGATCACGTTGCGATCGACGGCACCGCGCTTCGCATGCGAGCGGGATGAGGAAATGGACGTCGGCACGATCGTAGCCATCGAGGTCGCCACGGCGATGTGCATGGCCACGGCCGGATCTACGCCGGCGAGCGTCAGCGCGAGATCGAGCACCGGCACGATGACGATTCCGCCACCCACACCGAGCAGACCTGCAAGCAACCCACCCGCAGCGCCTGCGCCGAGCAGCGCCGCCAGCATCGGCAGCCATTGAATCGTCACCCCGGTCACTCTGCGACCCGCACCGCCATCGTGGAAAACCGCGGCAGTCTAGCGGCATTGCGCCGGTCCCGCCTCCGCGCCGAGCCCCGGGGGTATAGTTCGCCGACAACGGACAACTGGCCGATCGAGCCAGGCCGAGGGGACATCATGACTGAAACGAGCGGCGGCGAAGTCCTGGCGCGGATGCTCCAGGCGGAAGGCGTCGAGAAGGTCTTCGGCATCATCGACGGCACCTACTTCGGCTTCTATTCGAGCCTGCACAGGCTCGGCATCGAGATCGTGACGCCGCGGCACGAGACCTGCGCCGCGCACATGGCCGGGGCGTACGCGCGACTGACCGGAAAGCTCGGCGTCTGCATGGCCAGCAACGGGCCGGGGGTCGCGAACCTGCTGCCGGGGCTTGCCGTCGAGAATGCCGAAGGCAACCGCGTGCTCGCGATCACGAGCTGCCGGCGGCCGCAGATCGTCTACCCCGACCGCGGCGGTACCTACCAGTCGTTCGACCAGGTGGGCGCCATTTCCCACCTCTCAAAGTGGAGCCACTCGGTCGTCTCGTTCGACCGCGTCGCCGAGCTCGGTCGCACGGCTTTGCGCTACTGCTACGAAGGTCGCCCCGGCGTCGTGCACCTCGACGTGCCCGAGACCATCATGAACGGCAAGGTCAAGGCCGACGTGCCGACCTGGCAACCGCACCAGTACCGCCGCGTCGATCCGATCGTCCCCTCGCCCGCCCAGGTCGAACGCGCGGCGGAGATGCTGGTCGCTGCCGAGCTGCCGATCATCCATGCTGGCAGCGGGATCATCCATGCGGGCGCCTATGCCGAGTTGCGCCACGTCGCCGAACTGCTGCACGCGCCTGTCACGACGAGCTGGGCCGCGCGTGGCGTGCTGCCCGAGACTTCGGAACTCGCGATCCCGATGCCGGCGATCAAGCTCAATCACGAGGTGCGCAACGACGCCGACCTGGTGCTGGTCGTGGGTTCGCGTCTCGGCGAGACGGACTGGTGGGGCAAGGCCCCGTATTGGAGGCACCCTTCGGAGCAGCAGATGATCCAGGTCGACATCGACGGCCACATCCTCGGCGGCAACAAGCCGGCGGCGCTGACCGTGCTGGCCGATGCGAAGCTGTTCCTCGCGGCGCTCGCGGCCCGACTCGAGGGTCGAACGGCGGGCATGAATCTCGACGCGCGCCGGCGCAAGGTGGCGCGCTACCGCGACACGCTGCGCGCTGAGCGCGTCAAGCTCGACGAGAAGCTCGCGGACGTCGCCGTGCCGATGAATTCGGCACACGTCGCGCATGTCTGCCAGCAGGTGTTCCCGGAAGGCTCCACGCTGGTTGCCGACGGCGGCAACACGGCCGTCTGGGCCATGATGTTCCATGAGATGCGCGTGCCGAACACGATCCTGTCGACGTTCAAATTCGGCATGCTGGGCGCCGGCGCTGCGCAGGCGACGGGCGCTGCGGTCGCGCGCCCGGACGTGCCGGTCTGCTGCATCATCGGCGACGGCGCGATGGGCTTCCATCCGCAGGAAGTCGAGACCGCCGTGCGCAACGGGTTGCGGGTCGTCTACCTCGTCGTCTGCGACAAGCAGTGGGGCATGGTCAAGATGAACCAGCAGTTCGCGCTGAAGCCGCTCAAGACGCTGATCAAGAAATCGCTGGGGCCCGACGAGACGATCAAGGCAGACCTCGGTGAGATCCGCTTCGACGAACTGGGCCGCGCGATGGGCGCGCATGGCGAGCGCGTCGCCGATCCGCGCGAGTTGCGCGGCGCGATCGAGCGCTCGCTCGCGAGCGGCGGACCCGCGGTGATCCACGTGGACGTCGACCCGGTCAAGCACATGTGGGCACCGGGGCTCATGCACTTCAAGGACATGCACCAGGAGCCGAAGGGCAAATGACCGAGATCGACGCGGTCCGGCTGAACTTCAGCCCGGAATCGCTCGTCGCGCTCAACGTCATCCTCGCGCTGGTCATGTTCGGCGTCGCGCTGGACATGAAGCTCGAGGACTTCAAGGGCATCGGCTCTGCCCCCAAGGCAGTGCTGATCGGCCTGCTGGCGCAGTTCGTGTTACTGCCGGCCACTGCGTGGGCGCTCACGATGGTGCTCGAACCGCAACCGAGCATCGCCCTGGGCATGATCCTCGTCGCGTCATGCCCCGGCGGCAACATATCCAACTTCCTGACGAATTTCGCCCGCGGCAACACTGCACTGTCCGTGACCGTCACGGCGTTCTCGACAGTCGGCGCGATGTTGATGACACCGTTCAACACGGCCTTCTGGGGGTCGCTCAATCCCGACACACGGGTGATCCTGCAACGGATCGCGATCGACCCCGTGGAGATGCTCGGCGCAGTGGCGATCCTGCTGGTCGTTCCGGCACTGCTCGGCATGATCGTGGCCCGCCGTTTCCCGGGATTCGCGGCACGCGCGCGCAGGTCCTTCAGGGTTCTGTCGCTGCTGGTCTTCGCCGCCTTCGTCGTCGGCGCACTGGCAGCGAACTGGGACTTTTTCCTCGGCTACGTGCATCGGGTGGTGATCGGCGTATTCCTGCTGAATGCACTCGGGCTGCTCGTTGGATACGGAGCGGCCTGGGCGGCGCGGCTCGCCGAGGCCGATCGTCGCGCCGTGTCGATCGAGGTCGGAATACAGAACTCCGGCCTTGGGCTGGTCCTGGTGTTCAACTTCTTTGCGGGACTGGGCGGCATGGCGATCACGGCTGCCTGGTGGGGCATCTGGCATATCCTCTCGGGCCTCGCGCTCGCGACCTGGTGGCGGCGGCATCCGCCGCCCGCACCCTCCGCAATGGCGGCGGCATGACGCACCGAGTGCTGGTGACCGGCGCGACGGGCTACCTGGGAGGGCGTCTAGTGGCTTCGCTGGCGGAGCGGTCACGCAGCGCGGGCGATCCAGCGTGCATCGTCGCCGGCGACGTGCGCGAGGTTGCGCCAGCCGCGCGCCTGCCCGAAGTGCAGTACGTCGTGCTCGACGTGCGGGATCCCGGGCTCGGCGACCTGCTGGCACGCCATTCGATCGACACGGTCGTGCACCTGGCGGCCATCGTCACGCCCGGACCGAAGTCGAACCGCGAGCTCGAGTACTCGGTGGACGTCGTCGGTACCCGCAACGTGCTCGAGGGCTGCGTCTCGGCACGCGTGCGCAGGATCATCGTCACCTCGAGCGGTGCAGCCTACGGTTATCACGCCGATAACCCGGCGTGGCTCACCGAAGACGACCCAGTGCGCGGCAATCAGGAGTTCGCGTACTCGCACCACAAGCGCCTGGTCGAGGAGATGCTGGCCGACTATCGGCGCACGCATCCGCAACTCGAGCAGGTGGTGTTCCGCGTGGGCACGATCCTCGGCGAGACGACGCGCAACCAGATCACCGCGTTGTTCGAGAAGCCGCGGCTGATCGCGCTCAAGGGCTCGGCCAGTCCGTTCGTCTTCATCTGGGACCAGGACGTCGTCGGTGCGATCGAGCACGCGATCTTCGGCGGACCGGCCGGGATCTTCAACGTGGCCGGGGACGGCGCGCTCAGCATTCAGCAGATTGCCGATCGCCTCGGCAAACGTTGCGTCACGTTGCCGCCGGCCGCGCTGCGCACGGTGCTCGCGTTGCTGCATCCGTTCGGGCTGTCGCAGTACGGACCCGAACAGGTCAACTTCCTGCGTTACCGGCCGGTACTCGACAACCGGCGGCTCAAGGAAGTCTTCGGCTACGTGCCCAGGCTGACCTCGGCCGAGGTCTTCGAGTTGTTCCGCAGGGCACGCGGCCTCGGGCCGCCCTGATCATGCCGCGCCGATCCTTCAACGGTGCGACGGTGCTGGTGACGGGTGCGGGCGGCGGGCTCGGTCGAGCGATCGCGGAACAGTTCGCGGCCGCCGGGGCACACATCGTCGCGGTCGACAAGGACGCTGCAGCCGTCGCGAGCCTGCAGGCCACACTGGAGGCCCGTGGCCGCGCCTGCCTGTCGCTGCCGTGCGACGTCACCGACCCGGACGCTTGTGCGCGGGCGGTCGCTGCCGCGATCGAGCGCTTTGGCGCGCTCGACGTGCTGGTGAACAACGCTGGCATGAGCCACCGTAGCGGCCTCGCCGACACCGACCTCGCCGTGATCCGGCGTGTGATGGAGGTGAACTACTTCGGCGCGGTCCACTGCACGAAGGCTGCGCTGCCTTGCCTCATCGAGCGGCGCGGCCTGGTCGTCGCGATCTCGAGCGTGGCGGGTTACACGCCGCTGATCGCCCGGACCGGGTATGCGGCGAGCAAGCACGCGCTGCACGGGTTCTTCGAGAGCCTGCGCACCGAGGTGGCGCCGCAGGGCGTGCAGGTGATGATGGCATGCCCGTCGTTCATCGCGACCCAGATCGACCGCAACGCGCTCGGCGGCGACGGGCTGCCGGTCCGGCACGCGCAAGTGACGATCGGGCGCCCGCTGACGGCCGACGCCGCAGCGCAGCAAATCGTGGCGGGCGCAGCACGTGGGCGTCGCCTGCTGCTGGTCGGGCGAACTGCGTGGCTGGCCTGGTGGGTCAGCCGGCTTGCACCGGCCGTCTACGAGAGGCTCATGGCGCGGCGCCTGCGCGGCGAACTAGAATCCGGCACGAACACCGTCCGCACGACCGAGAGGAAGCCGCGACCATGAAAGTCCACGTCAAGCATTCGCTGAAGACCGACGTCGCTGCCGCGTTCAAGCTCTGCACCGAGCAGAAGTCCCAGGAGCAGGTGTACGCGAAGCTCGGCGGCAGCGACCTGAAGATCAAGCGCGAGGGGCGTGCGCCGAACGTGCAGCTGCGAATTTCGCGCAAGATGCCGGCCAACCCGCCGGCCGCGATCCGCCGCATCGTGCCGAGCACCAACGAAGTGAGCCATGTCGAGAAATGGGCCACCGACGGCGACGGCCACGCCGCCGACATCGTGGTCGAGATCAAGGGCGTTCCGGTCAAGATCGTCGGCAGCAAGGTCCTGCAGCCGGAAAAGGGCGGCACCAGTGTGGAGTGGAATTTCGACATCACGAGCGGCATCCCGCTCGTCGGCGGCATCATCGCTTCGTTCGCGGGCGACGAGATCAAGAAGAACCTCGAGGACGAGTTCAAGGTCCTGAAGTCGCTCGCCTGATCGATTGCTGCGGCGCATCTAGCCATTTGCGAGATGGCGTATCGGTCCGTCCGGGTTAGGATCGACACATGCCGACGCTCTCCGCCGTTGATCAGGCGTTCTTCCTTCTCGAAACCCGCGAGCGGCCGATGAGCATCGGCGCGCTGATCGTGCTCGCCCCGCCGTCGGGCACGGGAGCCCGGTTCGCCGATCGCCTGGTTCGACAGATGCTGAAGCAACCCGTCGGTCCGCCCTTCAACGGGCGCCTGGCGCCTGGGCCGTTGAAAGGCACGCTCACGCTGGTCACCGACGACAAGATGAACCCGGCGCGGCAATTGTTCCGCCACAAGCTGCCGTCCGGCGCCGACCTGCAAGGCCTGTTCGAGCGCATCTGCCAGATTCACGCGAGGCTGCTGCCCCGCGACAAGCCGCTCTGGGAGCAGCACGTCTTCACGGGCCTGCCCGGCCACCGGGTCGCACTGTATTTCAAGACGCACCACGGGTTGATCGACGGCATCGGCTTCCTGCATGCGTTGAACAGCATGATCTCGCCTGCCCGATCCAGCAGCCGGCCCCAGGCCATCTGGGAAGGGTTGCGCAACGTCGCGCCTCGCGCCGTCACCGGTCCCGAGCCTGGCAGCATCAGCAGCGTGCTGAAAGCGGCCAACGACATGCTGCGGCTGTTCTGGCACCAGGGCCTGCGGGACGTCGGCCTCGGGCGCGGCCTGCCGACGCCGTTCGTGACGACACCCGACGTGTTGAAGGCCCCGCCGAGCCCGCATCGCGTGATGGGTCACTGCGTGCTGTCGCTGCCGCAAGTGCGGGCGCTGGCGCGCCAGGGCGATGCCAAGATCAACGACGTGCTGCTGACCGTGCTCGACATGGCGATGCATCGCTATCTCGCCGAGCGCGGTATCACGCCCGACCGCCCGCTGATTGCGGACATGCCCGTGGCGCTCGAGGACCACGGCGGCGCCGGCAACCGGATCACGATCCTGCAGGTGCCGATGGGACGACCGGGATCGGCGCCGGCCGAGCGGCTCGCCGACGTCGTGCAGGAGACCGGCCAGGTCAAGCACGAGATGCGCACGCTGGCTTCCGGCGCACTGACGCTGTATTCGATCATCCAGCATTCGATCGCCAGCACGATCGAGGGGCTCGGCCTCGGCAACCTGCCGATGCTCGCCAACGCCGTGATCTCGAATCCGGCGGGTCTCGAACATCGCGTCTACTTCAACGGCGCGGATGTCGAGTTGGCGCTGCCGGTCTCGGTCGTGGCGCATCACCAGGTGCTGAACATCACGATCACGACCTACGTCGACGAGCTGCACGTGACGTTCATCGCGCTCAAGGAAGCGGTGCCGGACGTGCAACGCCTGGCGGATTACACGGCGGAAGCGGTCGCCGAACTCGCGGCGGATCTCGCGAAGGCGGCGCGTCGCAAGCCCGCGGTGGCGCGCCCCCGTCGGGCGAAGTCGCGCAAGGCTGCAAAGCCCGCCGTTCGTTCGGTGCGGAAACGGGCCGCAGTGCGCTAATCTGCGCGCCGCCGCCGCCAGAGATCCACCGACCGGTGCAGCACACCCCCGGAATCGCGCATCAGCTCGCAATCGCAGCCCGCCTCGCCGGACGCGCCCTGCGCCGCCGGCTATCGGGCTCGTCATCGCTGCCGATCACTGATCATGAGTTCCGTGCCACGCTCGAACCGTGGCTCGCTGCATTGCCGGCGAACCTGTCGAGCGGACACGCCTTTCACTGGCTGCCCGCCACCGAGCCGCCGTGGCACGACACCGGCATCGACCTCGTCGCCGGCGAGTCCGTCACGGTGCTGGCTGATGGCCGCGTCTTCCTGTCGCGACCGCTCGACATCTGGGTCGGGCCTTCCTTCCAGCTGTGGTATCGCATCGGCGACCGGGGTCCGGTGTTCCGCGGCACGCGCGCGACCCACACGTTCGTCGCGCGGCAGTCCGGCCGACTCTGGCTCGCCAGCTATTTTCCAGGCGAATGGGCCGACGCCAGCGGCCGGCTCGGCACGCCGCCGGAAGATTATGCGAAGGTCTCCGGCGGCCTGTCGGTGCTCGCACTGCGCTGGGCGCGCGGCACCGACGTACACAGCCTGTTCCGTGAACTCACTAAGGACACCCGCGTGCCTGGCCTGGTGCTGGCCGAGGCCGAGCGGCTCGACGATCCGGTGCCGACGCCCGAGCACTGGGAATACCTGTGGACCCTGGGTGCGGGGGAGATTTACCGCCCGTCGTTGACCCCCGACGGACGTCCGGCGATCTGCTGCCACACGCATGGCGACGTGGGCATTCTGAGACGTGAAGCGCGACTGCGGCTGGTCCCCGGCACGCGGCTGGCCTGGTCGTGGCGGGTGGAAGAACTGCCGATCGACCTCGCCGAGGACACGCTGCCGTCCCACGACTACCTCAGCATCGCGGTCGAGTTCGACGACGGCCAGGACATCACCTACTACTGGAGCGCCGCGCTGCCGGTCGGCGCGGTGTATCGCTGCCCGCTGCCCACCTGGAAGGACAAGGAAACCCACGTCGTGGTCCGCTCGGGCCTCGCCGGGCTGGGCCAGTGGCTGGCCGAGGAGCGCGACCTGCACGCCGACTATGCCCAGATCATTGGCGGCCCGGCCCGGGAGGTCGTAAGAGTCTGGCTGATCGCCAACAGCCTGTTCCAGCGTGGCCATGGACGCTGCGAGTATGCGAGCATCCGGTTGACGAACAACCAAGGGACCCTCGAGGTCCTGTAGCGACGCCAAGGCGGGAGATCGAACATGCACGGACTCATGATGGAGCGGCCGCTCCTGATCACGGACATCATGCGCTTCGCGGACCGGAACCATCCGGACGTCGAGATCGTGTCGGTCACGATGGACACGCCGCGGCACCGCTGCACCTGGCGTGACCTTTTCCGCAGGACGCGCCAGCTCGCCAACGCTCTGACTGCGGCCGGCGTGAAGCCGGGCGACCGCGTGGCCTCCCTCGCGTGGAACGATTACCGCCACCTCGAGCTCTACTATGCGGTGTCGTGCCTGGGCGCCGTCATGCACACGATCAATCCGCGGCTGTTCCCGGAGCAGCTCGAATACATCGTCAACCATGCGGCGGACCGAGTGCTGTTCATCGATGCGACGCTGCTGCCGCTGCTCGAGGTCTTGGAAGGCAAGATCCCTTGCGTCGAGCGCATCGTCGTGATGGCCAGCGACGCGGCCATGCCCGAAGCGGTGCGCGGCAAGCTGACGTCGTACGAGTCGTTCATCGCCGGCCACTCGGATGAGTTCGACTGGCCGACGTTCGACGAGCGGCAGGCGAGCTCGCTGTGCTACACGTCGGGCACGACGGGCCATCCGAAGGGCGTGCTCTACAGCCATCGTTCGAACGTGCTGCACGCCTACGCCGGATGCATGGGCGATGCGGTCGGCGTCAGCGCCCGCGACGTGATCCTCGCGGTCGTGCCGATGTTCCACGCGAACGCCTGGGGCCTGCCGTACAACGCCGCGATGACGGGCACCAAGCTCGTGCTGCCCGGCCCGAAGATGGGCGACGCCGAGACGCTGGTCGACCTGATGAACACCGAGGGCGTCACGATGGCAGCCGGCGTGCCGACGGTCTGGACGCTGCTGCTCAACTACATGGCACAGACCGGCAAGCGGGCGCCAACGCTGAAGAAGACGCTGGTGGGCGGCTCGGCCGTACCGCTCAGCATGATCAAGACGTTCGAGGAACAGCACGGCGTCACCGTATTGCAGGGCTGGGGCATGACGGAGACGAGTCCGCTGGGGACCGTGGGCACGCTGCGCCCGGACATGATGTCGCTGCCTGCCGAACAGCGCTACCTGATGCACGCGAAGCAGGGCCACGGCATCTTCGGCATCGAGATGAAGATCGTCGATGAGGACGGCAGCGAGCTGCCCTGGGACGGCAAGTCCGCGGGCGAGCTCAAGGTGCGCGGCAACTGGGTGTGCAGCGGCTACTACGGGCTCGAGCACTCGGCGGCCCACGATGCCGAGGGCTGGTTCGCCACCGGTGACGTCGCCGTGATCGGGTCGGATGGATTCCTGCAGATCACCGACCGTGCCAAGGACGTGATCAAGTCCGGCGGCGAGTGGATCAGCTCGGTGGACCTCGAGAATTGCGCCTGCGGGCACCCCGAGGTGCTGATGGCCGCAGCGATCGGCGTCAAGCACCCGAAGTGGGAGGAGCGACCGTTACTGCTCGTCGTGCCCCGGCAGGGCTGCACGCCGACCCGCGAATCCGTGCTGGCTCACATCGCCGAGCACTTTGCGAAGTGGCAGCTGCCGGACGAGGTGATCCTGGTCGAGTCGCTGCCGATGACGGCGACCGGCAAGATCAGCAAGAAGGACCTGCGCACGAAATACAAGGACACGCTGGTCGAGAAGGAACAGGCCCAAGGCTGAGCCAAATAGGGGACATTCTCCTTTTTCCGAAGCCGGAAAAAGGAGAATGTCCCCTATTTGCTTATTCCCGCTCGAGGTCGAAGTGGGTTCCCTTCAGCGTTGACTCGAGCAGCTCGATCGAAAAGTCGACGCCGCCTTTCTTCTTGACCAGCACGTCTTCGCCATCGTCGCCCTCGACGTGGAATTGCTTCGTGTCGAGCGCGGCCTTGAAGGCATCCTTGACGTCGCGCGCCACGCCGTTCTCCGAACGGCCATCCTTGACGTTGACGGTCACCTCGACGGCCGCCTCGCCCTTCGGCGTCACGCGGAAGCGAGCGACGCCATCGTTGTTGGCGCCTTCCTTGACCTCGATGCGCCACTTGTTCGAGTACTTGAGATCCGGTGCGACCGTCGCATCCTGTGCGACTGCCGACTGGCTTGCGAAGATCGCAACTGCGGTGAGCAGCAGCGGCTTGACCAGGACTCCAATTTTCATTCTTCTGGCTCCGTTGCCTGAACTGGGTACATTCTCGTCAGGACGCCAATCCTAGGGCTGTGGGCTGGCGGTCGTCCAATACTGAATCAGTGCGTCGCGTGCAACGTTTTGGCGGGCGGGTAGATCGCGCGCCAATCATCCACCATGCTGACAAGGACCCAGCCGCGTGTCGCCGCCTCGTCCAGCCCGCGATCGAGGCGACCGATGTGCGACTTGCGGTCGTAGGCGTATTCCCGCGCGGCGTCATCGTGGTGGACGATCACGCCGAGCCGGGGACCGTCGCCGGCCGTCGTCCATTCCAACATCTCGAAATCGCCGTCGGAGTTGCCGAAGGCCAGGATCGGACGGCGGCCGATGTGCTGCTGGATGCCGACCGGCTTGCCCGCCTTGTCGTCGATGAAGTCGAGCTCGGGCAGGCGCACCAGCACGGGCTCGCCGTCACGCAACTCGTACTTCATCCGGATGCTGCTGCCGACCACCTGCTCGGGTGGAATGCCGTAGACGCGCTCGGACCAGGGCCGCATGAACTCAATGCCGCCACCGGAGACGATGAAGGTTTTGAAGCCATTGGCGCGCAGGTAAGCGAGCAGCTCGAGCATCGGCTGATAGACCATGCCGGTGTACGGGCGGCCCGTCGTGGGATGCCTCGCCGTGGCGAGCCAGTCCTTCACGATCGTCGCGAACTCCTCGGCCGTCATGCCGGCATGCGTGACCATGAGGATCTGCGCGATGGCCTTCTCGCCCCCGGCGAGCGCACCCGCGACGTCACCTTTCAGCAGGGACGCGAAAGGCTCCTGCGTCTGCCACTCGGGATGCTGCGGCGCGAGCGCCTTGACGCGGTCGAGCGCGAACGCGAGCTGGACGTACACCGGCTGCTCGGACCATAGGGTGCCGTCGTTGTCGAACACGGCAATGCGCTCGGCGGGGGGTACATAGCCGGCCGTACCCTCCCGGGTCACCTTCCCGACGAAGGCGACGATCGACTGCCGCGCCGTGCCGTCGTTCCAGGACGGAAGAGGATCGACGGTGCGCACCGGCGCCGCACAGCCGGCCAGCAGCAGCGCACAGACCGCTGCCGAACCTGCAAGAAAGGCTCGTCTGCTGGTCATGGCATCCCTCATCGTCAGTAGATCCACTGGATGCGCGACAGCCAGGTCCGGGTGTTGCCGTCCAGGCCGTCCCGATCGAGGTCGATGTCGCCATAGGTGACGCTGGCCTTCCAGCGCCGTGTCGCCCACCAGTTTACGCCCGCCCACCAGCCGTCCATGACTCCGCCGTGTACCGACTGGTCGTCCAGGTCCACGCGGCCGTAGCGGGCCATGAGTTCCCAGGCGCCCCAGCGGCCCTGCGGCATCACCCGCCGGGCGTAACCCACCTTGCGATCGTACGGGCGATGCTCGCCCGACAGCACATAGGCGG
>Ga0115027_10000076_pt1 | contig 12197 bp, 12 predicted proteins | sample Open_0915_D1_FD_83879 | JGI IMG/M metagenome (GOLD analysis project Ga0115027, IMG submission 83879) | Wetland microbial communities from Old Woman Creek Reserve in Ohio, USA - Open_0915_D1 | ecosystem: Environmental > Aquatic > Freshwater > Wetlands > Sediment ...
GGCGTGCGAGCGCTCGGCCTTGGCCAGCGTCTCGAACCAGTCCGCGATCTCGTCGAAGCCTTCGTCGCGCGCCGACTTGGCCATGCCCGGGTACATGTCGGTGTACTCGTGGGTCTCACCCGCAATCGACGCCTTCAGGTTGCTGGACGTCGGGCCGATCGGCAGGCCCGTGGCCGGGTCGCCCACCGCCTCGAGGTACTCGAGGTGGCCATGCGCATGCCCGGTCTCGCCCTCGGCGGTCGAACGGAACACGGCTGCCACGTCGTTGAAGCCCTCGACGTCGGCCTTCTGCGCGAAATACAGGTAGCGACGGTTCGCCTGCGACTCGCCCGCGAACGCGTCCTTCAGGTTCTGCTCGGTCTTCGTGCCCTTCAAGCTCTTCATGGATACCTCCAGGGTCGGCCCTCGCCTCAGCGGCAAGGTTAATTTAGACTTTGTCTAACTGAGTCGCAATGTAGAGCGGATCCCTACGGGAGTCAACGCTAGCAGCTCGGCCCATCCGCCGGGATTCGGGGAGTCCGGTATTGCGCCGTCGGCGGTTTGCGTCCGCACAAGCTGCGTTGACCCTGCTTCCGGCCGTGTGCAACGCTTGTCGATCCCCGGAGACCATCGTGACCACCCGCAAGCCCAAGACGGTCGACTTCGAACAGGCGCTCGGCGAGCTCGAGTCCGTGGTGGACAAGCTCGAGCACGGCGAACTGCCGCTCGAGGAAGCGCTCAAGCAGTTCGAGCGGGGCATCGAGCTGGCACGCGGCTGCCAGGCGTCGCTCAAGCAGGCCGAGCAGCGTGTCGAGATCCTGCTCGCCAGGACCCCGGAAGCCGAGCCTGAACCCTTCGACGCGGACGAATAGGCCGCCCACGAGACCCGCGCAGCGATGACCCCTCCCCTGGACGAGCGCCTGGAGCGCTGGCGGCAGCGCGTCGAGCGCGAGCTCGACCGGTGGCTCCCGCCCGACACGGCGGTCCCGCACCGACTGCACGCCGCGCAGCGCTATGCCGCGCTCGGGCCCGGCAAGCGCATCCGCCCTGCCCTCGTCTACGCCACGGCGGAGACGCTCGGCGTGCCGCTCGAGCGCGTCGACGGCGCGGCGTGCGCCGTCGAGCTGATCCATGCGTATTCGCTGGTGCACGACGACCTGCCCGCGATGGACGATGACGACCTGCGCCGCGGCCGGCCGACCTGTCACCGCGCATTCGACGAAGCCACGGCCGTCCTCGCGGGCGATTCGTTGCAAGTGCTCGCGTTCGGCATCCTCGCGCGCCATCCCGGCGGGCCCGTCGATGCCGCGGCACGCGTGCAGCTGATCGCCACGCTGGCCGATGCCAGCGGCACGGGAGGCATGGCCGGCGGACAGGCACTCGACCTCGCCGCCGAGGGGCGAAACCTGAGCGTCGCCGAACTCGAACAGATCCACGCGCTCAAGACCGGTGCGCTGATCCGCGCCAGCGTGATGATGGCCGCGCAGAGCGCTCCGGCGCTGGACGACGCGGGCCGCGCGGCGCTGGAACGGTTCGCGGCAGCCATCGGCCTCGCCTTCCAGGTGCAGGACGACATCCTCGACGTCGAGGGCGACGAGGCGCTGCTCGGCAAGCCGGTGGGCAGCGACCAGGCGCGCGGCCTGCCGACGTATCCGGCGCTGGTGGGCCTGCCGGCTGCGCGGCAACGGGTGCAACAACTGCACGCGGCAGCCGCCGATGCGCTGGCCGCGCAAGGCTGGCAGGACGGCCCGCTGGCCGCGGTCGCAGCGTGGCTTCTGGGCCGGCGCCACTAGGCCGGTGAGGCCGGACACACTACGGTAAACTTCGCGCCGATGTCGCACGTCTCCCGCTACCCGCTGCTCACCACGATCGAGACACCCGCCGACCTGCGGCGGCTGCCGGCACCCGAGCTCAGGACGCTGGCCGACGAGCTGCGCGAGTTCCTGGTCCAGACCGTGAGCCAGATGGGCGGCCATTTCGCGGCCGGCCTCGGCACGGTCGAGCTGACCGTCGCCCTGCATTACGTGTTCGACACGCCGCACGACCGGCTGGTGTGGGACGTCGGCCACCAGGCGTATCCGCACAAGGTGCTCACCGGGCGCCGCGACCGCCTGTGCACGATCAAGCTCAAGGACGGGCTGGCCCCGTTCCCGAACCGCAGCGAGAGCGAGTACGACACCTTCGGCGTCGGCCACTCGAGTACCTCGATCAGCGCGGCGCTCGGCATGTCGCTCGCCGCCGCGCAGGCGGGCGAGTCGCGCCGCGTCGTGGCGGTGATCGGCGACGGGGCGATGAGCGCCGGCGAGGCCTTCGAGGCCATGAACCACGCCGGGCCGATCAAGCCCGACCTGCTGGTGGTGCTGAACGACAACAAGATGTCCATCTCGGAGAACGTCGGCGCGCTTTCGCTGTACTTCGCGCGGGTGCTGTCCGGCCGGACCTACACGGCGCTGCGCGAAGGCAGCAAGAAGATACTGCGACGGATCCCGGCCATGTGGGAACTCGCCCGCCGCTCCGAAGAGCACATGAAGGGCATGGTGCTGCCGGGCACGCTGTTCGAGGAACTCGGCTTCAACTACAGCGGGCCAGTGGACGGTCATGACGTCGGCGCGCTCGTCGAGCAGCTGACCAGGCTGCGGGACGCGAAGGGACTGCAGTTCCTGCACGTCGTGACCCAGAAGGGCAAAGGCTACGCGCCGGCGGAAGCCGATCCGATAAAGTGGCATGGCCCTGGCCCGTTCGACCCGACCAGCGGCACAATTTTCAAGGAAAAGACATCGGGACCTGCCTATTCCCAGGTGTTCGGGAAGTGGCTGTGCGACATGGCCGCGCGAGATCCCCGGGTCGTCGGCATCACCCCGGCCATGCGTGAAGGCTCGGGACTGGTCGAGTTCTCGAAGCGCTTCCCGGACCGCTACTTCGACGTCGCAATCGCCGAGCAGCATGCCGTGACGCTCGCCGCGGGCATGGCCTGCGAGGGCGCGCGGCCGGTGGTCGCGATCTACTCGACGTTTCTGCAGAGGGCGTACGACCAGCTGATCCACGACGTCGCACTGCAGAACCTGCCGGTGACATTCGCGGTCGACCGTGGCGGGCTGGTCGGCGGAGATGGCGCCACCCACCAGGGTGCATTCGACCTGACCTACCTGCGCTGCATCCCGAACATGGTGGTGATGACGCCATCCGACGAGAACGAATGCCGCCAGATGCTCTACACGGCGGTATCGCTCGACGGACCGGCCGCGGTCCGCTACCCGCGCGGGCCCGGGCCTGGCGCACGCATCGACGACGAGATGACCGCACTGCCCGTGGGCAAGGCCGAGCTCCGGCGGGAAGGCCGGTCGGGCCTGCTGCTGCTCGCTTTCGGGACCGTACTGGCGCCCTGCTTTCCCGTCGCAGAGCGGCTCGACGCCACCCTGGTCAACATGCGCTTTGCCAAGCCGCTGGACGAAGGCCTGGTGCGCTCGCTCGCCGCGACGCACGAGTGCATCGTCACGATCGAGGAGAACGCGATCGCGGGTGGCGCCGGCAGCGCTGTCAGCGAGTGCCTGGCCGCGGCGGGCATGGGACGCGAAGTGCACCGCGTCGGCATCCCCGACCGCTTCATCGAACACGGCTCACGCGAAGACTGCCTGGCGATGGCGGGACTCGACGCCGCCGGCCTAGAGCAGGCCATCACCCGGATCTGGCGCGGCCAGCGACCCGCCCGCGCGGTCGCGGGCCTGCGTCCGGCAGCGGTCTGATCATGGATGACGTGCAGGGCCGGGCGGATTCCCGCCAGATCCCCATCAACAAGGTCGGCGTCAAGGATGTCTTCCACCCGGTGCGAGTCAAGGATCGCTCCGGCGGCGAGCAGCACACGGTCGCGAACTTCAACATGTACGTCGCCCTGCCCCACAACTTCAAGGGCACGCACATGTCGCGGTTCGTCGAGGTGCTGCACAGGCACGAACGCGAGGTCTCGGTGGAATCGTTCCGCCAGATGCTCCGGGACGTGACACGACGGCTCGATGCCACGACCGGTCACGTCGAGATGAGCTTCCCTTTCTTCGTGATGAAGAAAGCGCCGGTCTCGGGCGTCGAGAGCCTGATGAGCTACCAGGCGAGCCTCATCGGCGAAGTCGAGGACGGACGCGAGGAGATGTGGCTTCGGGTCGTCGTGCCGGTGACCAGCCTGTGCCCATGCTCCAAGCGCATCGCGGACTACGGGGCGCACAACCAGCGCTCGCACATCACGATCAGCGCCCGGGTTCGCGAGCACATCTGGATCGAGGAACTGATCGACGTCGCCGAGCAGGAAGCGTCGAGCCAGCTCTACGGCATCCTGAAGCGGCCCGACGAGAAGTTCGTGACGGAGCGGGCCTACGACAACCCGAAGTTCGTCGAGGACATCGTGCGCGACGTAGCCGTGCGGCTCAACGGCGAGGAACGCGTCCGCGCCTACGTGGTGGAAGCCGAGAATTTCGAGTCCATCCACAATCACTCGGCGTATGCGCTGATTGAGAAGGACAAGGAGAGCGAAGCAGGGAAAGCGGTTCGTGACCAGTGATCCGTGACCAGGGATCAGTGGATAGCAGGAACAAGAAGGCCGGCAATGCCGGCCTCTCTTTTCCTGCTAACCGCTGATCACTGATCACTAGTCACTTTCTGTATTCTTCCTGCCCCGCTGCAGCCGGCCCACGAGTTCGCGCAGGAACACCTTGTGGAAGCGCAGCTGGCAGGAGATCGACGCCTGCTCGAGCAGCGTAACGGTTACCTTGAGCAGCGTCAGCGGTCCCTCGGCCACTGTGAATATCTCTCGCCGTGAGCCTTCCGCGAACGCGGCTTCGCCGAAGCATCCGCCTATCTCGATCCGGCCCGCGGAATCCGCGCTGGGACCGACTCGAACGCACCCGTTCACCACGACGTAGAACCTGTCGTCGGATTCGCCAGGCGTGAGCACGGACTCACCCGGCTGGTACTCGAGCCACGACGCGGCTTTCATGACCTCCCGTATCTCTGCGTGCGTGAAGTCGTGGAAGAAACGCAGGCGTCGCAGGACGGAAAACCGCTCTTCGTCGTCGATGTCCGGCTGGGCCGATCGAAGCTTCTGGTGCACGCGGGTCAGGTCCGCGGCGAACTCGGCGCCACTGCGGTACCGCTTGCCGGGGTCCTTCTCGAGCGCGCGGTGCACGATCGTTGCGAGCTCCTCCGGCACCTCGGGCCGCACGTCCCGCAGCGGCTCCGGCGTTGCCTGGACAACCTGGCGCAGCAGCTTGCCGAGGGCCCCGGCGCGGAACGGCCGGTGCCCGCAGAGCATCTCGTACATGACCGCGCCCAGCGAGTACAGGTCGGAGCGCCAGTCGAGGTCGTGTCCCTGCACCTGCTCGGGGGACATGTAGGCCGGGCTGCCGGCCACGCCTTCAAGTCGTGATACCTCGGAGTCGGAAACGAGCGCGATGCCGAAGTCGACGATCCGCACGTCGCCGTCGTGGGTGAGCAGGATGTTTGAGGGCTTGATGTCGCGGTGCACGACGCCGCGCGAATGTGCGTAGTGCAGCGCCTTGGCGCACTTGTAGACGATGCCGACCACCTGGTCGATCGGCAGCATGCCGCCGGGGCGGCAGTAGGCCGACAGCGTGCGTGCGCCATGGATGTGCTCCGTGACGACGTAGCGGCGGCCCTCCTCCTCGCCCGCGTCGTAGATCGGGACGATGTTCGGGTGCTGCAGCTTGCCGACCATGTGGGCTTCGCCGAGGAACATGCGGCGTGCGTTGCGCGATTCGCTGTCGTCGGAGTTGGTGGCGTGGTAGAACTTGATCGCCACGTCGCGCCCGTAGTAAGGATCGTGCGACAGGTAGACCGTGCCGGTGCTGCCACGGCCTACTTCGTGCACCACGTAGTACTTGCCTATGCGCTCGGGCACCGCCCTAGGCAGGTCGAGCATCGGCTGGGTCCGGGTCTCTGCGAGCGTGTTCTGCTTGGTCACGTGGCATTGCGGACGGGCGTTGGACCGGCTGCGGCCGGGAGTCGGGCTGTTCCGCGTCGGAGCATAAAGTGCGAATGCCAACCGTTCCGTGACCCACCTCGCGGATCCCCGCAGCCACCGCCGGGACCGGGCCGACCGGGCTCAGCGGAAGTGGTCGTAGCCCGCGCCGGAAACGGCCACTTCGGTACCGCCCCGCGTGCAGCGAACGCTCCCGCCGGCCGTGATCCGGCCGATGCGCGTCAGTCGCGGCAACCCGCTTGCTCCGGACTCGCCCGGGAAGGCGCTGTCGGATGGCAGAGTAAACAGGAGCTCGTAGTCGTCGCCGCCGTGCAGCGCGAAGTTTTCGCACTCTTCCGGCGAATGCCGCGTCAGCAGCGCCTCGGACAACGGCAGCGCGTCCAGTTCAAGCGTCGCCGCCACGCCGCTCGCCGCACACAGCTTGTGCAGATCGCCGAGCAGGCCGTCGGAGACGTCCATGCCTGCGGTCGCGACTCCGGCCAGTGCCTGTCCCAGTGCGAGGCGGGGTTGGGCGAAAAGATGTCGCCGTACCAGCGGATCATCGGACGCAGCGGAAGCGCCACCGCGAAGCAGCGTCGCGAGGCCTGCGGCCGAGTCACCGAGCGATCCCGAGACGTAGAGCGCGTCACCGGGCCTGGCACCGCTGCGCTTCAACGCGCGCGCGGGCTCGACAAAGCCAAGGACCTCGACGGTCACTACCAGCGGCCCACGCACCGTGTCGCCGCCGACCAGAGCGACTCCACTCGCGTCGGCAAGCGCGAAGAACCCTTCCGCGAAGCCCTCGAGCCAGCGCTCGTCCGCCTGCGGCAGCGAAAGCGACAGCAGCGCCCATGCCGGCTCCGCGCCCATGGCCGCGAGATCGCTCAGGTTGACGGCCAGCGCCTGGTGGCCGATCGAACTTGGCGGCGCACGATGAAGAAAATGCCGGCCCTCGACCAGCGTATCGGTCGCCGCGACCAGAGCGCGACCCGGCTTGACCTCGAGCAGCGCCGCATCGTCGCCGACCCCGAGTAAGACGTCGCGACGCGACGGCGCGCGGCGGAAATACCGCTCGATCAGGTCGAATTCGCCGAGCGGCACGACGCGACCGGCTCAGGCGCGAACGGCCGCCGTCTGCTCCGCCGACCGCAGCGAGCGCGCCGCACGGTCGAGCACGGCATTGACGAACTTGTGGCCGTCGGTGGCGCCGAAGCGCTTGGCGAGCTCGACACCCTCGTTGATGACGACCCGGTACGGAACGTCGAGGCTCTGCCGAAGCTCGTGGATGCCGATCATCAGCACCGCATGCTCGATCGGATCGAGCTGCGCGACCGGGCGGTCGACGAGCGCAGCTATTTCCGCATCCAGCGCCTCGCTCGATTCCGTCGTGCCCTTCAGCAGCGCCTCGAAGTACTCGCGGTCCGCATCGGCAAAACCGTCGTCCTGCGCGTACTGGTTGAGCAGCTCGGAGTAGCTCTGCGCGGTGAGCTGCCACTGGTAGAGCGCCTGCATGGCGAACTTCCTGGCCAGGCTGCGCGCGCGCCCGCCGCGATCCGACCTTGCCATCGTCAGACGTCCATGCGTCTGAGCAGGTTCGCGAGCTCGAGCGCCACGACCGCCGCATCGGCACCCTTGTTGCCAGCCTTGGTGCCGGCCCGCTCGAGCGCCTGCTCGATCGTGTCCGTCGTCAGCACGCCGAAGGCTACCGGCACTCCGGTCTCCTCGGACACGCGCGCGAGTCCGGCCGCGCATTGCCCGGCCACGTAATCGAAGTGCGGCGTGGCGCCGCGGATGACGGCACCGAGCGCGACGACCGCGTCATAACGCTTGCTCGTCGCGACGCGCCGCACCACGAACGGCAGGTCGAAAGCGCCCGGAACGCGAATGATCTCGACCTGTTTCTCGTTGGCCCCGTGCCTGAGCAGCGCATCGACGGCGCCGCGGATGAGCGAGTCCACGACGAGGTCGTTGAAGCGCGAAGCGACGATCGCGAAGCGCAGGTCGCGCGCGATCAGGTCGCCGTTGATGGTGCGGATGTTGTCCATGTCGATTCCTCAGCCGGTGGCGTCAACGTACTCGGCCACCTCGAGCCCGAATGCCGATAGCCCGTGCATCTGCTTGGGCGCGCTCAACACGCGCATCCGCGTAATGCCGAGGTCGCGCAGGATCTGTGCCCCTATGCCGTAGGTGCGCAGCACCTGCGCGCCGGTCGCGCGTGGATTCTGCGCCGTCCGATCGCCCGTGCGGACGGCCTCGGCGATCTCGAGTGGACTCTCGTGCGGACGCAGCAGCACGACCACCCCGTCGCCGTCGAGCGCGATGCGCTCGAGCGCACTGCGCAGCGACCAGCTGTGGCCCCGCTCGTGGGCGCCGACGAGATCGCGCACCGTGTCTTTCAGGTGCACGCGGACCAGCGGAGTGGACGTGCGCCCGGGCGAGCCGCGGACGAGCGCAAGGTGCACGGTGCTGTTCACGTGGTCCTCGTAGCAGTACAGGCGGAACGGGCCGAAATCCGTCTCGATGTCCCGCTCGGCGATGCGCTCGACCGAGCGCTCCTTCTCGAGGCGATAGCGGATGAGGTCGGCGATCGTGCCGAGCTTCAGGCCGTGCAGCTTCGCGAACTCCTCGAGTTGCGGCCGGCGCGCCATGGTGCCGTCTTCGTTCAGGATCTCGACGATGGCGGCCGCCGGCTCGAGCCCGGAGATACGCACGAGGTCGCAGCCGGCTTCGGTGTGCCCGGCACGCGTCAGCACGCCACCGGGCTGGGCCATCAGCGGAAAGATGTGGCCCGGCTGGCGCAGGTGCTCGGGACGGGCGTCGGGGGCGACGGCCGTGCGGATCGTGTGGGCGCGATCGTACGCAGAGATGCCCGTCGTAACGCCTTCCGCCGCCTCGATCGACAACGTGAAGTTCGTGGTCTGGTCGGCGTCGGTCTCGCTCACCATCAAGGGCAACCGCAGTTGCCGGCAGCGATCGCGGGTAAGCGTCAGGCAGATCAGTCCTCGGGCGAACCGAGCCATGAAATTGACGTCCTCGGGCCGAACCTTGCACGCGGCCATGACGAGGTCGCCCTCGTTTTCGCGGTCCTCGTCGTCCACGAGGACGACCATCCGGCCCTGCCGGATATCCTCGAGAATCTCGTCGATGGAATTAAGAGATCCCATGTGGTATCAGTCGTAACACTTTGTTTATAAAAGACCCAACGCCGGTCGTGCCTGGCCCGGCTGACGCTCTTGCGGCCAAGTGTAGCAGGGGCGCCGGCGGCTGGGACGGACGCTAGCGCCCTGCCTCGAGCATTCGCTCGAGGTACCGGGCAATGATGTCGACTTCGAGATTGACCCGCGTCCCGGCACCGCAGGAGGCCAGAGTCGTCAGTTCGAGTGTGTGCGGCACCAGGTTGACGTCGAATCGCCGCCCGTTCACCCCGTTGACGGTGAGGCTGACGCCGTCCACGCAGATCGATCCCTTGCGGGCGACGTAGCGCGACAGTTCCTCCGGAACCTCGAACTCGACGCGGACCGAGCGGGCGTCGTCGTGCCTCGAGATCACCTTGCCAACGCCGTCGACATGACCAGTGACGTAGTGACCGCCCAGTGCCTGACCCGCCAGCAGCGCCTTTTCGAGATTGACCCGCGTGCCCGGCGCGGCAAACCCGAGCGTCGTCATCGCCAGCGTCTCGCGCGACACGTCGGCTGCAAACGCGTTCCCGTCCAGTCGCGTGGCGGTCAGGCAGGCACCGTTCACCGCGATGCTGCCCCCGACCTGCACGTCGGCCAGCGACACGCTGCCGGCGTCGATCCACATCGTCACATCGCCGCCATGTGGTTCAAGCGCCCGAATGCTGCCGATTCCCTGCACGATGCCGGTGAACATCAGGTACCTGCCTTCTGTCGCGGACGCAGTGTGAGCCTCAAGTCATCGCCGATGCGCTCGACGTCGTGCCAATCGAACTCGCAGCGATCGCACATGCGCTCGAGCGCAGGGAGGTTGAAGAGTCCCCGTGCGGCATTACCCAGCAGCACGGGCGCCATGTAGACCACGAGTTCGTCAACGAGGCCGCTGCGCATGAACTCGCCAGCAAGCGTCGGCCCGGCTTCGACGAGTACTTCGTTGCACTCGAGCTCGCCAAGCCGCGACACGACTGCGTCGAGGTCGAGGTGGCCGGCATCGGAGACCGCCACCGATTCGATGCGGGCGCCCGCCGCGCGCAGCGGCTGCGCAAGTGGCGACCGGTCGTCACGGGTCATGATCAGCGCTGACCGTGCGAAGCACAGCACCTGCGCCGTCACCGGAGTCCTGAGATCGGTGTCGAGCACGACCCTGAGCGGCCGACGCCCGCGCATCTCGTACTGGGAATCACGAACCGTCAGCATCGGGTCATCCGCGAGGACCGTGCCGCTGCCCGTGACGACGGCGCAGGCGCGGGCCCTGAGCCTCTGCACGTCGGCGCGCGACTGCTCGCTCGTGATCCATTTGCTGGTGCCGTTCGCCAGCGCCGTGCGGCCGTCGAGACTCGCCCCGAGCTTCAGCGTGACCCAGGGCCGGCCGTGCAGCATCCGCATGATGAAGCCGCGATCGATCTCGGCGGCCTCCGCCTCCAGCAGACCCGTCGAGCATGGGATCCCTGCCTGGGCCAGGCGGAGCATCCCGCCGCCACCGACCGCAGGGTTCGGATCACGCATGGCGACCACGACCCGTGCGACGCGCGCCTCGATGAGTGCATCGACACAGGGCGGGGTGCGGCCCTCGTGCGAACAGGGCTCCAGCGTAACGTAGGCTGTCGCGCCAGCCGCCGCAGCTCCGGCCTCCCGCAGCGCGAAGATCTCGGCGTGCGGTTCTCCCGCGCGTTCGTGGAATCCGGCGCCGACGACCTGGCCCCACCGCACCAGCACGCAGCCGACCGCCGGGTTCGGCGACGTTGAATAGAGCCCGCGCCGGGCCAGGTCCAGCGCCCGTCGCATGTACTGCTCATCTTCCGCCGAGAACACAACTACTTCCGTTTCTCGTCAGGCGACGCCGACGACCACAGGCCGAGCTGCATGTCCTCCACCGAGCGGGGCCGCCGGTGCCGGAGTCGATCGATCTCCTCCCGGAACGCATCGACGTCCTCGAAACTTCGATAGACGGATGCGAAGCGCACGTAGGCCACCTCGTCGAGCCGGTGCAGTTCGTCCATCACGAGTTCGCCCACGAGCCGCGCCGGCACCTCGCGCTCGCCCAGCGTACGCAGCTTGTGGCAGACGCGATTCACGGCGGCATCCACCGCCTCGCTCGACACGGGACGCTTCTCCAGGGCCTTCAGCATGCCGGAGCGCAGCTTCGACTCGTCGAACGGCTCGCGCGTCGCGTCGCTCTTGACCACGCGCGGCATCACGAGCTCCGCGGACTCGAACGTCGTGAAGCGCTCGCCGCACTGCAGGCATTCACGTCGGCGACGCACCTGCTGGCCCTCGGCGGCCAGGCGCGAGTCGATGACCTTGGTCTCCTCGTGCGCGCAGAACGGGCAGAACATCGCTGGTCAACGACCTCAGGCCGACCCGTACACCGGAAAGCGCCGGCACAACTCTATCACCGAGTGCCGGGTACGCTCGATGACGGCTTCACTGGCGACGTCGTCGAGCACGTCGGCAATCCAACCGGCGAGTTGCGTCGCTTCCGCTTCGCAGAAGCCGCGCGTCGTGACCGCGGGCGTACCGATGCGCAGGCCGCTGGTCACGAACGGCGAGCGCGGATCGTTCGGCACGGTGTTCTTGTTGACCGTGATGTTGGCGCGACCGAGGGCCGCGTCCGCATCCTTGCCGGTGACGCCCTTCTCGATCAGGTCCACCAGGAACAGGTGGTTGTCGGTGCCACCCGAGACGATCCTGTAGCCGCGGTGACTGAGGCCGGCGACCATGGCGCGGGCATTCGCCACGACCTGCTTCTGGTAGTCGACGAACTCCGGCTGCAGTGCCTCGAGGAATGCCACGGCCTTGGCCGCAATGACGTGCATCAGCGGACCGCCCTGGGTGCCCGGGAAGATCATCGAGTTCAGCTTCTTCGTGATCTCGTCGTTCGACCGGGCGAGGATGATCCCGCCGCGAGGCCCGCGCAGAGTCTTGTGAGTCGTGCTGGTCACGACGTCCGCATAGGGCACCGGGGTTGGATAGACGCCCGCCGCAACGAGTCCGGCCACGTGGGCCATGTCGACGAGGAAGTAAGCGCCCACCGCGTCCGAAATCCGCCGGAAGCGCGCCCAGTCGATGACGCGCGA
>Ga0115027_10000077_pt1 | contig 12192 bp, 10 predicted proteins | sample Open_0915_D1_FD_83879 | JGI IMG/M metagenome (GOLD analysis project Ga0115027, IMG submission 83879) | Wetland microbial communities from Old Woman Creek Reserve in Ohio, USA - Open_0915_D1 | ecosystem: Environmental > Aquatic > Freshwater > Wetlands > Sediment ...
CAGCAACGTCGTCGGCTTCACCAACATCCTCGAAGGCTGCCGCCACAACAGGGTGCAGCACCTGGTCTACGCATCCAGTTCCAGCGTCTATGGCGGCAACACCAGGATGCCGTTTTCGGAGCACGACAGCGTCGACCACCCGATCAGCCTCTATGCCGCCACCAAGAAGGCCAACGAGCTGATGGCCCACACCTACAGCCATCTCTATGGCCTGCCGACCACCGGCCTGCGCTTCTTCACCGTCTATGGCCCTTGGGGGCGTCCGGACATGGCGCTGTTCCTGTTCACCCGGGCCGTCCTCGAAGGGCGGCCGATCGACGTGTTCAACCACGGCAACATGCAGCGCGACTTCACCTACGTCGACGACATCGTCGAAGGCGTCATCCGCGTCGTGGACAAGACTGCTGCGGTCAACCCGGAATATGACCCGATTTTGGCGGACCCGGCGACCAGCAGCGCGCCCTACCGGATCTTCAACATTGGCAACAACAATCCGGTGCCGCTGCTCGATTTCATCGGCGCCATCGAGGATGCCCTTGGAATGAAGGCGGAAAAGCGCCTGCTGCCGCTGCAGGACGGCGACGTGCCGGCCACCTACGCCAATACCGACCTGCTCAACGACTGGGTCGGCTTCGTCCCCGGCACCAATGTCCGGGAAGGCGTCGGCCGCTTCATCGCCTGGTATCGCGATTACTACAGGATCTGAGGATCAGTCGCGGCGGCTCGAACCCGGCCCGCCGCATTTCCACCAACGCTCGGACAAGGAACCAGGAATTCATGGCAACCTACGCCATCGGCGACATTCAGGGCTGCTTCGACTCATTCCAACTGCTGCTCGACGCCTGCAGTTTCGATCCGGCAAGAGACCGCCTGTGGCTGGTCGGCGACCTGGTCAATCGTGGCCCGAAGTCGCTGGAAACCCTGCGCCTGGTCAAATCGCTCGGTCCGGCGGCGGTCACCGTGCTGGGCAATCACGACCTGTATCTGCTGATGGTCGCCGAGGGCGGCGTCGAATTCCGCGGCAAGGGCGATACCTTGCAGGAAATACTCGACGCGCCCGACTGCACCGAATTGCTCGAGTGGCTGCGCCAGCAGCCTCTCTGTCACACCGAGGGGGACTACTGCCTGGTCCACGCCGGTCTGTTGCCGCAGTGGTCCGCTGCCCGTGCCCGCGAACTGGCAGGCGAGGTCGAAGCCGCGCTGCAGGGACTCGCGTACCGGGAATTCATTCTCAACCTCTGGGGCAGCAAGCCGACCGCGTGGTCCGACGATCTCACCGGCAAGAAGCGTCTGCGGGTGATCGTCAACGCGATGACACGGATGCGTTACTGCTCCATCGATGGCAACATGGAGTTCAAGAGCAAGGGCGAATTGGGCAGCGGCCCCGAAGGCTATGTGCCGTGGTTCGAGATTCCGGACCGGCGGAGTGCCGATTCCATCCTTGTCACCGGGCACTGGTCGGCGCTTGGCCTGCGGATCACGGCGAATCTCCTGGCTCTGGATTCCGGTTGTCTGTGGGGCGGCCACCTCACCGCCGTGCGTCTGGAAGACCGGCGGGTGTTCCAGGTCGATTGCTCGCCAGGGGAAGCCCAGCCCCTGCGGCAATAGCCGCGCAGGCTGCGGTCGGGCAGCAGCGATCACGCGCCGGTGCGTCGGCGTTTCACCCGCTCAGGCGGCCGCGCTCGGACGTTCGGCGATGCGGTCGCGCCAGGCAGCGAGGTGGAGCAATCCGGCATCCGCCGGCCGGAACTTGACCAGGCGGGCGAATTCGATGGCGCAGAATGCGGTGATGTCGGCGATGGTGAAGCGCTCGCCGGCAATGTAAGGCCGCGTCGCCAGCAGGCGATCCAGCCAGTGCGCGTTGTGCAGCATCCTTTCGCCCTGCGACTTGCCGAAATCCGGAAACTGCGGCTGCTCGAGCACCGCCAACCCCGGGTGGGTGTGGCGGATGTAGTTGGCGCCGATAACGAACAGGTTGAATTCGACCTGACGATCAGCCATCTCGATGAATGCCCGCTCCTCACCGTCGCGACCCATCAGATTGGGTTCCGGGTAGAGGAACTCGAGATAGGTGCAGATCGCCCGCGATTCCGCAAGGTAACGCCCGTCGTCAAGTTCGAGAACCGGCACCCGGGCGAGCGGATTGCGTGCCAGAAACGCCGCTTCCCTGTGTTGTCCCGCGTTCAGGTCGATCAGATGACGCTCGATGTCGTGGATGCCCTTTTCCGCGAGGAACATGTCCACCCGGCGCGGATTCGGCGCCTTGGCTGATGTGTGGAGTTTCATTGCTGTGCTCCCTGTTGCGCCTGCGACTGTCCCATCTCGACCATCTTGCGCGCCTCCTCGGAGAATTTCCGTGCCGTCTCCGCATCATCGCGCGATTCGACACTGGAAGGTGGTTTGAGTATTCCCTGCTGCACCGCCGGTCGCGCCCGGATCTGCGCCAGCCAGCGCTTGAGGTGCGGAAATTCGTCGACCGGAACCCCCGACCACTTGTGCGTCCGCACCCACGCCCAGTTGGCGATGTCGGCAATCGAGTAGTCGCCGGCCAGGTATTCGTGGTTCGCCAGATGCTTGTCAAGGACGCCGAACAGCCGGGTGCATTCACCCTGGTAGCGATCGATCGCCGGCTGGATCTTCTCGGGGAAATAGCGGAAGAAGACGTTGGCCTGACCCATCATCGGCCCGATTCCGCCCATCTGGAACATCAGCCACTGCAGGACAAGCGACCGCCCCTTGGGGTCGCCCGGCATCAGCCGGCCGGTCTTTTCCGCAAGATAGATCAGGATGGCGCCCGATTCGAAAACCGCGAAGTCGTCGGCATCGTGATCGATGATCGCCGGGATGCGGCCGTTCGGGTTGATCGCCAGAAACCACGGCTGCTTCTGTTCCAGTTTGCCGAGGTCGAGAATGCGCAGCGTGTAGGGCAATCCCAGTTCTTCCAGCGCGATGGATACCTTGTGGCCGTTCGGGGTTGCTGCGGTAAACAGCTCGATCATGTCATTTTCCCTGTTGCACCAATGGCAGGCCGCCAGCCCGGCAACCGTCAGTCACTTGTCGTCCTTTTCGAGCAGCGACTTCAATGCGGCGAACGGCGAGTGCGAGGCCCCGCCGCCCCTCGCCGAGCCGGCATCGGTGTAACCACGGTCGGATTCGATCTGCTTCTGGTGTTCATTGTCGTGGCAATAGACACAGAGCAGTTCCCAGTTGCTGCCATCGGACGGATTGTTGTCGTGATTGTGATCGCGGTGGTGAACCGTCAGTTCGCGCACACTGGCGAGGGTGAATTCCCGCGCGCAACGGCCGCAGATCCAAGGGTAGATCTTGAGCGCGCGCTCACGATAGCCGGATTCCCGGAGTTCGCGGGATTTGCGCGCATCGAGAACGATGCGGTCAAGGCGTTCGTGGTCCATCTTCCTTGCGCTCATGCAACCTCCCTGCCGGGGTGCTCGATAATGCTGGCACATTACCGCAAACCTTGCCAAACGGTAAGGAGGGAGCGCGAAATCGGTGGCAAGCGGCCACTTCGGCTGGCGCTGCACGACGTCGGCAAGGCCGTAGGGGATCAGGTCCTGGGCAATCGCGTGCAGGCAACCGAGATCGCGCCCAGCGCACAATTGTTCAGCAGCAGCGACAAACTGCCTGACGGGGATCGGCTCATGTGGGGAAGTTCAGACTTGATTTGAAGGTCGGTGCCCGATCCGGTCAATCGTCTTCACCTCCTGCCGACCTGGTGCGTTCATTCGTCGTTCCGATGGTCCAACGGCAGGTCTTTGAGTAGTGCAGTCACCCAAGGAGGCTTTTCACTGGCACCCCATCGGCCGAAGCGGACGGTGGGTCCGGGGTCGGATTAGGTCAGCAACGGATTTGTTTGCGGACCTTCGGCAGTGAGTCGTCCACTCAATGGCACTCGTAAATTTCTCCCGTGCTTCATTTAGCAAGGCGACGGTCGATAGCATGGTTGGGTAACCGCTTGATCCTACGACCAATAGCGGTTAGTACGATGGCTCACATCGCTATGTTGGCTAACGTACAGACCTCGCTGCGATCTCTGTACACTCTAGCTTTGGAAGCTCGTGAAGATACGGTGCTTCCTGAAAATGATGGTCTGCAAACTGGTCTCACGATGAAAACGGTACAAAGATATTCAGTCAGTACGCTCTGCGTATTTGCGCTCCTTGGTTGGGTGATTGCGATAGCGCGATCGGCAATCAGGTCGGAAAGCCCGATAAATAACTAAGAGACTTTAAGTCGGAACTCGTCCTGATTCAGGAAGGGTAGCAAAACGATGATCGTCGAACTGATCGACGGTCGGATTTCAAGGAGATGAAAATGACGAATTTTAGCCAAAAAATGATCGCAGCATTAGCGATGAGTGTTCTGGTTTTCGGCTTATCCGGTTGCGAAACCATGAACCAGCCAGGTTATGGCTATGATCAGGCGCCGGCTTACCAGCAATCGAGCAATTCACGCGACGGTTATTCGATGTACGGTATCGTACAGTCCATAGAACTGGTCAGGCAGGAAAGAGCCGGCAGCACGATTGGTCTTGGAACCATTGCAGGCGCGGTGGTCGGCGGCATTGTCGGCCACCAGATCGGCTCCGGAAGAGGCAATACTGCAGCGACCGTGGTCGGCGCAGCTGGTGGTGCCTATGTCGGCCACGAACTGGAAAATCGGAACCAGCAGCAGGCCGATGCCTACCGGGTGACCGTTCGCATGGAGAATGGCTCCAATCAAACCCTGATGCAGGACACGAGCGCCGATATTCGAGTCGGCGATCGCGTGCGGATCGAGAACGGCGTCGCCCGCCGCTACTGACGGACGCGCCCTGGGAAACACGGCAGCGCTGGTCGGTAACGCCGAGTCCGCAAAGTTTGCGGCCCGATCAAGGTGTCGCCAGTTCGATTCGATTCCCAAAACGTTGGCATATCGTGAAGATTCTGCCTTGCTGGACCCAGGAAAATGTAATCGATGGTGTGGTGATCACGCTCATCGATATCAGCGTGGCGAAGAAATTTGAAGCTGAACTGCGGGCGGCCGAAGGGTCAGGCTTGTCGGCTTAAGCGTGCCGATATGGAGCGTCAAAACGTCGTTTCTACCGGCGGAAAATGGCAGATGAGATCGGATTGTGCTCAGTTGGTCTCAGTCAAGGCAACACCCCAACAAATGGCAGGTCAAGACTTTAGAGCGGACCCTCGGGCTTGATGCCCTCCGTCCGCTCAGGCCGAGGTGATTCAGTAGGCCATCCGTCAGGTTATTGTGTGGAGCGGCCGTTCGGCTGACCGCTTGTGGGAAACGCGCAACTGCGGCAGTTGGCCGATGCTGTTGAAAAACTCGATTTCCGCTGGAAAATGGACTCCGGTAGCAGAAGCCGACCTTTGCAATCGCTCCGTATTCGACGATCTCAACTAAAGGAAGGCCTCGGCATACCCCGAAAAAATTCGATTCCGCGTTTTTCAACAGAATCGGCCGAACACGGAAGTTCAACCCGGCAATCAGTGTCAGATCAAGTCTGGACTTCTAGAGGTCATGGCGCCGGGAGGAATCCGTCGCGGCGAGTCGGCGAAACGACCCTAGAAGCCATTCGACGCAAGACTGGCCGTTGACCCGCCGGCACCACTGTTCGCTCGCTGCAACAGGGGAATGCCGCTTCTGGCGTTGGCGCGCGCAGCCATCTGGCGCTCTTCGGCGGTAGCATAATCGCGATCCCAGGCCAGCACCTTGGGGGTCATCAAGCGGTGCCACAGCGGCGGAATCAGGGCGACGATGAGGGTGGTCAGATATCCGTTGATCATCATCGGCGCCTCGGGGAGCGGCTTGAGATCCTGGTAGGGGACCTCTCCCTGGGCGTGGTGATGCGAGTGACGTGTCAGGTTGAACATCGTCCACGAACTGATCCGCTTGTTGGTGTTCCAGGAATGCCGGGGTTGCACCGGCGTCTTCGGGTTGCGCACCATGCCGTAGTGTTCCATGTAGTTGACGATCTCCAGCAGCGCCTTGCCGCACAGCGCGCACAGCGTGAAGTATGCCGCTGCCTGCCAGCCGCCGATTGCCCCGGCGACCGCGACCAGAAGCACGCTCATCAGATGCCCGCGAATGACCCTGTTATGCCACGACACGGGCCACTGGTCCTTGCGCTTCAGGCGCTTCGTCTCGATGTTCCACGCGCTGACGTTGCCCTTGATGGTCGAGGCGACGATATGGTGATAGACATTGCGGCCGCGCGGGGCGGTCGCCGGGTCGTCTTCGGTCGACACATAGCGGTGATGACCATAAACGTGCTCGATCGAGAATGTCGTGTCGAAGCTGAAGGCCAGCAGCCAGCGGCCGATGAACATCGAGACCGGATCCCAGGTGCGGTGGGTCAGTTCATGGGCGGGAATGGTGCCGATCATGCCGATCATCAGCCCGGTGAGGATCAGCGTCGCCAGATGGTTGCCAAACGAGGTCGCCTCGCGTGCGGCGACCACGTCGTAGCCGCTCAGCCGCGTGACCCACTCGCCGAACCCGAGCGGATCGCCCGGACTGACGCTCCATACGGCGGAGAAGACGATCAGGGCGAGCAAGGGCAAGGCCATCCACAACTGTGCCGTCAGGATGCCCGGATGCTTGAACTCGGGCGTGCTGGTGTCGTTCCCGCAGACGGCATCGCCAAAGATGTAGATGAGCAGGACCAAGAGCAGTCCTCCGCTCATGTAATGGCCGCCGGCGAGTATCGCCGTGGCGGAAATTAGCCCGACGCCATGAAACAGGAAGTATTTCAGGTAATGCAGTGCGTTCATCAGAGTCTCCATTGTCGTTATGTTCTCAATGCGTTCGCCGACCATTTCAGGCGGCCGCCGCGAGGCCATCGTGCAGGGTTACAAAACGGTCGGCGTGAATGTTTTCGCGCGGGACACCGTGCCGCTGCAGCAGCGCGACCGCGCTGTCGATCATCGCCGGTGGGCCGCACAGGTAGGTGTGAGTGTCTGCCTCGATTAGGGCGGGAATTTTCTCGGTCACCAGTCCGCGCTCGCCTGTCCAGGGCGCGTCGGCAGCGGCGGCCGACAGCACCGGAATGAAGCAGAATGTTCCTTGCCAGTGGCGGGCGATGGCGCCGATCTCTTCCAGCGCGTAGAGATCACTCTCCGTCCGGGCGCCAAAGAGGAGCGTCGCCGGGCGGGTCACGCCGGTGGCAACCGCTTGGTGAAGGATGGCCAGCAGCGGCGCCAGTCCGCTGCCGCCGGCGACCAGCAGCAGTGGTGCATCCGCCGGCCGCAGCCAGAAGTCGCCGAGCGGTCCCTCGACTTGTACCGGCTGGCCGACGACGCCCTGCTCGTTGATCAGCGTCGAGAAAATGCCGCCGGACACCTTGCGCACAAAGAAGCTGACCTGCGAGTCCGGCTGTACCGGTGTGGCGAAGGAGTAACTGCGGCTGATGCCGGGCAGCGCCGCGATGCTGATGCTGGCGAACTGGCCGGCCCTGTAGGGCAGGGCTTCATCGAGTCGCACGCGCAGGCGCGTGATGTCGCCGGTGAGCCTGTCCTGCCCGACCACACGGCCGGTCACGGAACGCTGCGGTTGCTGCCGGGACAGCTCGACTTCGATGCGCACATCAGTCTGCGGCACGCTCTGGCATGCCAGGATGTAGCCCTGATCGAGTTCGTCGTCGGACAGGAGGTAGCCGCTATCGGTCAACTCCTTGACCTTGCCCTCGACCAGCCGGCACTTGCAGGTCGCGCAACCGCCGACCCGGCAACTGTGGGGGAAATCGATACCCTGGCGCAGGGCCGCCTGCAGCAGCGTTTCCTTCGCATCGACCGTGATCGGCTGCGAGTTGATGTGCGCAGTGATGATGCCTGGCACGGGCGGTGCCTTTTTGGCAAGGAACGAAAACATGTGTGCTCCGTGGAATCGAACGGTCAGACCGGAAGTTTGATAATGGTATGCGGCATGCGGCGGGGCAAGAAGGTTGGCGATTGACATATACAGGTCATTTGTTGACAATCTGCCGGACGCCCTTGTCACAATCTTCCGGAAAGCATGCAAATCGAGGAATTCACGCTGCCGGCGTACTACCTCCGGCAGATCGCCAACCAGATCGAAAGCACGGGCGCCGATGTGGCGCAATGGCTCGAGCAGAGCCGTTTGAGCGAAGCGCAACTCGAAAATGCGGCGCTGAATGTTCCCTTCCCCGTGTTTCGCCAGCTGATTCTGGACGCGCTGGCCATTACGCAGGAACCCGCGCTTGGTCTGTTGCTCGGCGAACGTCTGCTGGTAAACACCCATGGCATCCTCGGCTACGCGGCCCTGAACAGCGGCACGCTGCGCCAGGCGGTGGAACTGTTCGAACGCTTCATGCCCCTGCGTACCTCGCTGGTTTCCTTGAATCACGAGATTCATGGCAATGAAGTCCGCGTCGTCTTCAGCGAACCGCGTCTGCTCGGCGACATCCGCAGCACCGTTCTGGAAGCGGTGGTGCTGACCGTCAAGAACGTGCTTGACTACATATCCCTCGGAAACTGCCAGATCAGCCAGGTCGCCTTCCCGTTTGACCCGCCGGAACATGCTGCGTTTGCCCGCGACCTGTTCAAGTGCGAGGTGCGTTTTGGCCAGCCGTGGACAGGCTTCTCGCTGCCGCTGAGCGTGATCGACCTCCCGCTGAAAATGGCCGATGCGGCAACGTTCCAGGAAGCCGCCCTGATCTGTCAGCGCGAACTGGAGAAGCTGACCAGCAGGGAGTCGCTGAGCACCCGGGTCAGGCGCATCATGCTGGAGAAGCAGAACGGATTCCCCTCGCTCAATGTCACGGCGCGCCTGTGCCATATGACGCCGCGCACCCTGCACCGGCGCCTGATCGACGAAGGAACGGCGTTCAAGGAGATCCTTGAAGATGTCCGCCACATGCTTGCGGTCGAGCACCTGAAATCCGGCCACCTGACCATACAGGAAATCGCCTACACGCTGGGTTACACCGATCTCGCCAACTTCCGGCGGGCGTTCAAGCGCTGGGAGGGTGTTCCGCCTTCCGCGTACCGGGCGCGAGAGAGCGGGATCGTTTGAAGCCGGCAATGCCTTCGATCGCTGCGTGTGGCGGACTTGGAGCATAATCCGTGGTGATCCTGGCGCCCCCAGGCGGCAGGGTCGCTGCGACGAAACGCGCGCGGTTTCGTGCCGCAGGACTCCTGCAATCGCGGTCAACCCGCTTTTTCTATCCAAAATGGCTCTGATCGAAACCAACATCAGTACCGGCAGTGACGCTTTCCGGGCTAATCGCGACGGCATGCTGACGCTCCTCGCGCGGGTCCGCGAACTCGAGGAGCGGACGCGGCGCGCTTCCGCCGCCTCGAAGGAGCGCTTCGCGAAGCGCTCGCAACTTCTGCCACGGGAAAGGCTCTCCCTGTTGCTGGATCACGGCACGCCGTTCCTCGAACTGTCAACGCTGTGTGGCTATCAGCTCGACAACCCCGACCCGGAGAAAAGCATCCCCGGTGGCGGCGTCGTCGCCGGCATCGGCTATGTCTCGGGCGTGCGCTGCATGATCAGCGCTTCGGATTCCGGCATCGACGCCGGCGCCCTGCAGCCCCGGGGGATCGACAAGCAGTTGCGCGTCCAGGAACTGGCGCTCGAGAACAAGCTGCCCTATATCCAGCTCGTCGAAAGCGCCGGCGCCAACCTGATGACTTACCGGGTCGAGGAATTTGTCCGGGGCGGCAGCCTGTTCCGCAACCTCGCGCGCATCTCGGCCGCCGGCTTGCCGGTGATCACCGTCACGCACGGATCTTCGACGGCGGGAGGCGCCTACCAGACCGGCCTGTCCGATTACATCATCATGGTGCGCGGCCGTTCGCGGGCGTTTCTCGCCGGCCCGCCGCTGCTCATGGCGGCGACCGGGGAAATCGCGACCGAGGAGGAACTCGGCGGCGCCGAAATGCACACGGCTATTTCCGGGCTCGGCGACTATCTGGCCGAGGATGACCGCGATGCGCTGCGCATCGTCCGCGATCTCCTGGGCAAGCTCGACTGGAACCACAGGGCAGCGGCGGAGAAGAAGCGCCCTGCCAGGCCGCCACGCTACGACGCCGAGGAATTGCTCGGGATCATGCCGATGGATCACCGGCGGCCGGTCGATATGAAGGAAGTGATCGCTCGCATCGCCGACGACTCGGACTTCGTCGAATTCGCTGGGCTCTATGGTTCGGCGACCGTTTGCGGACACGCGCGGATCGATGGCTTCGCGATCGGCATCATTACCAACAACGGCCCGATCGACCCGGCCGGCGCCGCCAAGGCCACCCATTTCATCCAGACCTGCTGTCAGGCGCAGGTGCCGTTGCTCTACCTCAACAACACGACCGGCTTCATGGTCGGACGCAGCTACGAAGAGGCCGGAAGCATCAAGCACGGTTCGAAGATGATCCAGGCCGTGACGAACGCCACCGTGCCGCAGATCACGATCTACTGCGGGGCTTCGTTCGGCGCCGGCAACTACGGCATGTGCGGCCGCGGCTTCGAGCCGCGCTTCTGCTTCTCCTGGCCGAACGCGAAGACCGCGGTCATGGGTAGCGAACAGGCCGCCCGCACCATGGTCATCGTCACCGAGGCGGCGATGAAGCGCAAGGGCGAGGTCGATCAGGCAAGGCTGGATGCCCTGGAACGCCGGATCGTCGACAACTTCGAGCGCCAGATGGACGTGTTTACGACCAGCGCCCAGGTGCTCGATGACGGCGTGATCGATCCCCGCGAAACGCGCTCGATACTGGCCTACGTGCTGTCGATCTGTCATGAAGCCGAGGCACGGAAGCCGCAGACGATGCAGTTTTCGGTCGCACGCCCGTAACCCCAATCGCGACATCAGGAGTGACCATGCAGTTGACCGAGGAACACGAAGCAGTCCGCCGCACGATCAAGCGTTTCATCGGCGAAGAGATCAATCCCCACGTAGACGAGTGGGAGGAGGCCGAGATCTTTCCCGCGCACGGGGTCTTCAGGAAGATGGGCGATCTCGGCCTGCTCGGGCTGACCAAGCCGGTCGAGTTCGGGGGAATGGGGCTCGATTTCAGCTACGGAGCCATCCTCGCCGAGGCGCTCGGTGAAGTGGACTGCGCCGGGATTCCCATGGCGATCGGCGTCCAGACCGACATGGCGACACCGGCGCTTGCCGAGCACGGCTCGGACGGGCTGCGCCGGGAGTTTCTCGCGCCGGCGATCGCCGGCGAGATGGTCGCCTGCATCGGCGTTTCCGAAGTCGGCAGCGGTTCGGACGTGGCCTCGTTGAAGACCGCGGCCCGCTCCGACGGCGACGACTACATCATCAACGGCGGCAAGATGTGGACCACCAACGGCACCCAGGCCGATTTCTGCGTGGTGCTCGCAAACACCTCCGAAGGAGCGGTCCACCGCAACAAGTCGCTGATCGTCGTGCCGATGAAGACGCCCGGCGTCGAGGTGGCCAGGAAAATCCGCAAGATCGGCATGAATGCCTCGGACACCGCCCAGATTTTCTTCGACGACGTCCGCGTGCCGAAGCGCTTCCGCATCGGCGACGAGGGCAAGGGCTTTACCTACCAGATGGAGCAGTTCCAGTATGAACGGCTCTGGGGCGCCCTGAATATCGGTGGCGCCCTGCTCAAGATCATCGACCAGACGATCGACTATACGAGGACGCGCATGGCATTCGGCCGCTCGATCCTCGACAACCAGTGGGTCCATTACAAGCTCGCGGAGTTCAAGACCGAGGTCGAGGCGCTGCGCTCGCTGAGCTACCGCGCGGTCGACATCATCGTTGCCGGGGGCGACGCGACCGAACTGGCCTCGATGGCCAAGCTGAAGGGCGGACGCCTGATGCGCGAAGTGACCGACGGTTGCCTGCAGTTCTGGGGCGGCATGGGCTACGTCTGGGAAAGCCCGGTATCGCGCGCCTACCGCGATGGCCGTCTGCCGTCGATCGGTGGCGGCGCCGACGAGGTCATGATGCAGATCATCGCCAAGTACATGGGAACGCTGCCAAAAAGCGGCTGAACCCGGGCCGACTTGCCGAACGGAAATTGCCATGACGACCACGACAGCTTTTCGCAAGATTCTCATCGCCAATCGCGGCGAGATTGCCCTGCGCATCATCAGAACGGCAAGGGCCATGGGCTACCGGACCGTCGCTGTTTTCTCCAGCGCCGACGAGAACGCACGTCATGTTCGCGAAGCCGATCAGGC
>Ga0115027_10000078_pt1 | contig 12129 bp, 12 predicted proteins | sample Open_0915_D1_FD_83879 | JGI IMG/M metagenome (GOLD analysis project Ga0115027, IMG submission 83879) | Wetland microbial communities from Old Woman Creek Reserve in Ohio, USA - Open_0915_D1 | ecosystem: Environmental > Aquatic > Freshwater > Wetlands > Sediment ...
AGGTCACCGTGATCGACAGCATGAATGCCTCGGTCGGCCAGGGCCTCGTCGCGATGTACGCGGCGGAATGCGCCGAGGCCGGTTACGACGCGGCACGGGTCATCGAGGCGACGCGCGCGATCCGCTCGAAGACGAAGACCTTCGGGCTGGTGGGCTCGCTGGAGTACGCGGTGCGCGGCGGCCGGGTGCCGCGCTGGGTCAAGAACCTCGCGGACCGGCTGCAGCTGATGCCGATCCTGCACAATGACCGCAAGGGCCGGGTCACCGCCGGTGGCGTGCTGTTCGGGCGCACTCACCTGCGCGAGAAGTTCGCCCGGTTCATCCGCCGGCGCATGCATGACGACTGCAGCTACCGGATCCTGGTCGGACACGCGAACTGCGCAGCGGACGGCCAATGGTTGCTCGAGCGCCTCAGCAGCGACAACGTCGCGTCGGGCCGGCTGCTGCCGCTCGGCAGCGCGCTGGGCGTGCACGGCGGCCCCGGGATGCTGGTCGTCGCGCTGCAGGAACACGAGCCGCCGCGATGAAGATCGAGACGACCGCAGTGCACGCGGGCCGCGAGCCCGATCCAGCGACGGGCGCGCTGCGCGAGCCGATCCAGCTCTCGACGACGTTCGAGCGCGGTGCCGACGGCGGTTACGCTCGCGGCTACTCCTACTCCCGCAGCGGCAATCCGACCCGGGCGACACTGGAGCAAGCGGTCGCGGCGCTCGAGCGGGGCACTGAGGCGGTCGCCTTTGCCTCCGGTTCGGCGGCAACACTGGCAGCCTTCACGCTAGGTGTACCCGGCGGCCGCATCGTCTGCTCGTCGGACTGCTACCACGGCACCGCGAAGCAGCTGCGCGAGATCCTGCCGCAGTGGGGCGTGCGCACTGAGCTCGTCGACACCACCGACCTCGACGCCGTCGAGCGCGCACTCGAGCCGGGCGCGTCGTTGCTGTGGGTCGAGACCCCGTCGAATCCATTGCTGCGGATCAGCGATCTTGCGGCACTCGCCGAGCTCGCGCACCGACGCGGCGCGCTGCTCGGCTGCGACAACACGTTCGCGAGCCCGGTTCTGCAGCAACCGTTCGCGCACGGCGCGGACCTCGTCATGCACAGCAGCACGAAGTACCTGGGCGGCCACAGCGACGTGCTCGGCGGTATCGTCCTCGTGCGCGAGTCGGGCCCAGTGCTGACCCGGCTGCGGGAGTTCCAGTCGGCGGGTGGTGGCGTGCCCTCGCCCTTCGACTGCTGGCTGCTGCTGCGCAGTCTCGCGACGCTGCCGCTGCGCGTGCGCGCCCAGGCGGCGAACGCGGCCGCCGTCGCCCGGTTCCTTGAATCACACCCGCGCGTCGAGCGCGTGCACTACCCGGGCCTGGAATCCCATCCGGGTCACGCGCTGGCGGCGCGCCAGATGCATGGCGGCTACGGCGCCGTGGTTTCAGTGCAGGTGCCGGGCGGGGCTGCGGACGCGCTGGCCGTCGTCTCGAGGGTGCGCCTGTTCACTCGAGCGACCAGCGTGGGCGGAGTGGAGAGCCTGATCGAGCATCGCGCGTCGATCGAGGGGCCGCTGAGCCAGACGCCGCAGAACCTGATCCGGATGTCGATCGGGCTCGAGCACCCCGCCGACCTCGTCGCCGATCTGGACCAGGCGCTGGCGGGCTGAGTCCCGGTCAGGGGGACGAGCAGGCCGGTTCGGCGGGCTGGCCGGCTGTCAGAGCCGCGACGCAGGCCGCCGGATCCTCTGGCGTCTCGATCGGACGACCTTTGTCCACCCAGGCGACGATATCGCCCTCGAGGTGCTGCAGCCGGGTGTAACCCTGGCCGGCGAGCACCTCGGCCGCGATTCCGGCCCGACGTCCGCTCTTGCAATAGAGCACCACGTCCTGGTCCTTGGGCACTTCGGCAATCCTGGACGCGATCTGGTCGTACGGAATGTTGACGGCTCCCGGCACGTGGCCTGACGCGTACTCCTCGGGACTGCGCACATCGAGCACGAAGGCGGCCTCGTCACCCTTCTGCTGCCGCTCGAGCAGGGTCTCCTGCGAGATCGGCACTAGCGCCGGCCCGGCCGCAAGCGCCCCGGCCGCGACGAGCGAGGCAAACAGGAAACCGAAGATTCTGGGTTTCATCGACGAAGTCCTCGTTTCGCGGCGCGCCACCCGGCCCGCCTTTACCAGCGCTGCGGCACTTTCTGCAGCTTGCTCACATCGTAACCGAGGTCCGCGACCTGGCGGCGCAACCGCTCGAAGTCCTCGGCGGGGATCTGCGGGGTTCGCGCCATGACCCAGACATAGTCGAGGCGGCTGCGGGCGATGATCGTCTCGGTGTAGTCCTCGTCCACGTGGGCGATCAGGTATTCCGCCTTGATCGGCCAGAAGAACTGCATGCCCCAGACCGCGTTCGACTCCCGGTCACGGACGAAGCCACGCGGCCGCATCACCTTCTCCGGACCGTCGAAGGACCCCTCACGGAACGTAAAGGTCGTCGCGATCGAGCCGTCCTTGTCGAGCCGGTAAGACTCGACGGCGTTGTACGCGCCCTTCTCGGCCGAGGTCGGGATGTTCGCGATCACGTACCAGTCGCCCATGAAGCGCTCGAGGTCGACGCGTTCGGCGACGGGAATCGTGGGCGCTGAAGTGCAGGCGGACAGCATGAGAACGAGCGCGAACACGCCCGAATGGCGGGCCGTGAGCATAAGGTGTCTCCGTGACTGACCGACCTTTCGCGCTGCGCGCCCGCTTGGTTTCCAGCGGGCGGCCGGCCCGGTCAGAACCAGTTGAAGTTGAAGCTGATGCTGACCCGCTCGGCAGCCACCGGGTTCGGTGGCACCTCGTGTCGCAACCAGCTCTCGAACAGCACGACCGTGCCCGCGTCCGCCGGCACCGTGACCCAAGGGCGGTTCTCGGGCCGGCAGTCGGACCGGCGCGGCGGGGCGGCCATGAACCGGTCCAGCCGCGGATCCTCGAACTTGATGCCCGGCGTGCCGCGCGGCGTGCGCACGTAGTAGGTGCCGCTGATCGTCGACAGCGGGTGCAGGTGCAGGCTGTGCACCACCTGGCGCGGCATGACGTTGATCCAGCAGTCGGTCATCGCGAGTTCGCGTCCCTCCAGGTCGAATTCGAGCGACCGCGCGAACCGGTTCACGTGCCGGCGCAACTTGCGCTCCAGCAGCGCGAACGTCGGCGAGATCGTGTGCATCCGGCTCAGCGAGCCATACGAGGTATAGCCGCCCGGGTAACGGGTGGCGGACCAGGCTTGGCCGGCCGTGTCGTCTTCGCGGTACTGCCGGCACTCGAGCAGCAGCCGATCGTTGAACGACTTCGAGCCCGACGCCTGCAGCGGCGCCTTGTAGATCAGCGTTGGGAACAGGGCTTGCGACGGCATCCCGACAGCTTAAACGAGCCCGTCCCTGTTTTCAGTTTCCCTCAATAGACGGGCTGGGTACGCCTTGCATCGTGGGAAACCCGTGCGTATTGTTAAGTACTGATTAATCCGGGACTGGCGATGAAAGCTGCCACCGACCGCCTGCCACTGAATGCCTTGCGGGTCTTCGAGGCCGTAGCTACGCACCTGAGTTTCACGGCGGCGGCGCGCGAACTCGGCGTCACGACCGCGGCCGTCAGCGCGCAGGTCAAGGCGCTCGAAGCGGACATTGGCGTGCCGCTGTTCCGCCGCCACACCCGGGCGGTCGCGCTGACCCAGGAGGGCGCCGAGCTGCTGCCCGGCATCCGCCGCGGGCTCGAAGAGCTGCGCCGCGCCGTAGACCGCATCCGCCGCGAGCGGGTCGGCGGCATGCTGAACCTGAGTGTGCCGAGCGAATTCCTGCAGCGCTGGCTGTTGCCCCGGCTGGGCGAGTTCACGCGGCAGCACCCGGAGATCGAGGTGCGCTTCGGCCCGGCGCGAGCCGCGCTCGATTTCAGCCGGGACGATTTCCACGCGGCGATCCTCTACGGCTCCGGCCAGTGGCCCGGCCTCAAGTGCGAGCGGCTGCTCGACGAATGGGTCTTCCCCGTCTGCAGTCCGGCGCTGCTCGCGAGGCTCGGCCCGATCGAGACGCTCGCCGATTTTTCCCGCTACCCGCTGATCCACAGTCGCGCCGAACCCTGGGTGGACTGGCTGCGCCGGGTCGGCGGCGACACCACACGGGCCGAGACGGTGCCGTTGGCCGAGGACTCCTCGGCGACGCTGACCGCAGTGGAACAAGGCAAGGGGGTCGCGCTAGCCCGCTGGTCACTCGTGGCCGCCGACCTGGCCGCCGGCCGGCTGGTGCGACCGATGCTGCCGAGCGTTCAACAGCACAGCGCCTGGTACCTGGTGGCCCCGCCAGAGCATTTCTCGCTGCCGAAGGTCGTCCGCTTCCGCGGCTGGCTGATCGAATGCTGCCGGGAGTTCCCGCCGCCCACCGGCGAGACGTTGCCGGCCGAGATCAGCGAGCCAGCCTGAGTTGCGCGATGACCGGCCGGTGGTCCGACCCGATCGACGGGCCGACTTCGACGGCCTCGACGCACACCTCCGGCGAGACGAGCACGTGATCGATCCGCAGCGCGAGCGGCCAGAAGCCAGCCTGCCAGGTCGGACGCCAGCGCCGGCCACTCATGACGTCCCGCAGCGTCGATTCGTCGAGCAGGCGAGCGAAATCCGGTGAATCGGGCGTGAGGTTCAGGTCGCCGAGCAGGATCACCGGCAAGTCGGAGTCGCGGGCGATGCCGGCGGCCGCGCCCAGTGCGGCGTTCCGCATTCGCGCGACCTCCGGCAGCACCGGCCAGTGCGTGTGCAGGCCGAGCAGACGAACCCGCCGCCCCTCGATGTCGACGATGCCCGCGATCGACGGCAGGCCGTCTCCGGCGAGATCGAGCGCGCCTGCGGACTCGAGCGGCCAGCGGCTGAGCACGCCGATCCCGTAGGGATCCTCCCGGGTCAGCAGGAATCGGTGCGGATGTGCGCCGCTGCCGGCGAGCGCCTGGGCCCACGCGCCGGTGAGTTCCTGGACGACGATCACGTCGGCTGGGTGCCCAGCGAGCCAGGCGAGCAATCGGTCGTGCTGCGGGTTCGAATACTGCAGATTCACGGTCGCTACGCTGAATGTCGGTCCTTCGCAGGACGCGGGCGGCGCATCGGCCGACGCCCGCTGCACGACTGGCAGCGCATTCCAGGCGACGAGTAGCGCTGCGACCCCGGCCGCGACAGCGCGTCTCTGACCCGCGAGGACCAGCGCCACCAGCAGCGCCGCCACCGCGTACTGGGGGCGGAAGTGCGCAAAGAGCTCGAATGGCCAGCCGAGCGGCGCAAGCAGCGCCAGCAGCGTCGCGGCGCCGAGCGCGCCAAGCGCGCCGAGCGCCAGGAATGACAGCAATGACGTCATCGAGGTACGCAAGACGGGTGATGATACTGCGTCGCCCCACCCGGCGTCGGGCTCAGCCCCGGTTCAAAGGGCCAGCGGCAGCAGCGCGAGCAGCAGGCCGATCCATTCGATGGCCATGTCGATCAGGGCAGCCGGGAGAGGAACTCGTCGATCGCAGCGATGCACTCGGGCTCGTCCAGCAATGGCGGGTGGCCGCGTCGAGCCGCGGTGACACGGACGAGATCAGGCTTTTCGCGCGCCATGCGATCGAAGGTCGCCTCCGAGAGCACGTCCGAGACTGCGCCGCGGATTGCGAGCGCGGGTAGCGGCTGCAGCGCGGCATAGACCGGCCAGAGATCCGGCGCGGCACCAGCCGGAGCGGCTCGCACGGCCTCGCCGATACCCGGATCGACGGCGAGCTGCGGCACGCCGTCCACCTCCATGTAGCTGCGGCGGGCGAACGCGTGCCAGTCCTGGTCGCTCGCGTCGGGCATGGCGAGCCCGTAGGTCGCGCGCATCTGCGCCGCGGCCTCCTCCCAGTTGCGCACCGGTGCGCTGCGCCCGACATAGCTGGAGATCCGCTGCAAGCCCTCGGCAGCGACCTCGGGGCCAATGTCGTTGAGGATCACGGCCACCGGCAATCGCGGCGCCGTCGCGCAGAGCAGCATCGAAAGAATGCCGCCGAGCGAGGTGCCGAGCAGGATCACGCGGTCGACCGCAGCGTCCTCGAGCAGCCGCGCGAGGTCCGCCAGATAGGTGCCCGGATGGTAGTTCTGCCAGTTCGGGTCGTGCTGCGAGCGACCGCGCCCGCGCAGGTCGGGGCTCAGGACGCGACGCGTGTGCCGCAGGCGCAGCGCCGTGGCCTCGAAGTCGCGGCAGTTGCGCGTGAGTCCCGGCAGGCAGAGCACCGGGACGCGGCCCGGCTCGACCGCAGCGTAGTCGCGGTAGTGGAGCCGCAGGCCGTCCGCGGAGGCGAAAAACCGTTCCTGCCAGTCATTGGCGTCCAATCGATCCTCCTGCTGCGCGACTCATGCGCGCACGTGTTCCGCGCGCGGATCGCGCTTGAGGATCTTGCCATTCGGACTGCGGGGCAGCGAGTCCCCGCTGCGATAGGAGCCGCGCATGTCGAAACCTCCCGTCTTGAACCCCTCCGAACAGACTACGTGTGCGGCCGGCTGGTCGGAGAACGCGCTGAAATTGCGCCGAACTTTTTCTGAATTTCGACACTCGTTGCACGGCGGCATGCAGTTGGCCAGAATCAGGGCACCGCGGCGTGCAAGCCAGCGACGACGACGGCCCGCCGCGCCATCCCGGCGCAGCGACTCGAGGAGATCATCGACGCGTTCACGCACCTGCTGCTCGACCGCTCCGCGCGCGGCAGCGCCGGGGTCGACAACTCGCCCGAGTTCTGCGGCGTGCTGATGGCGAAGACGTACGACGCAGTCCCGGAGCGCTTCACTGAGGCGATCCGCCCGGCACGCCGGAAGGCGAAGCGATGAACGTCCGTGCCATGCGCGCGCTCGTGACCGGGGCCGGCAGTGGCATCGGCCTCGGCATCGCGACGCACCTCGCCGAACGCGGCCACCCCGTCTGCCTCACGGACCGCGACGCGGCGAGCGTCGAGGCCGCCGCTGCCGCATTGCGCGAGCGCGGCCTCGCGGCCACGGCGATGCGTCTGGACGTGACTTCCGCCGCGGACATCGACGCGGCCACCGCGGCACTCGAACCGGACGGTCCGGAGCTGCTGGTGAACAATGCGGGGCTGCAGCACGTCGCGCCGCTCGAGGAGTTCCCGCGCGAGCGCTGGGAGTTGCTGATCGCGGTCATGCTGACCGGCGCGGCGATGATGACCCGTGCGGCGCTACCCGGCATGCGGCGGCGCGGCTTCGGCCGCATCGTCAACGTCGGCTCGATCCACTCGCTGGTCGCCTCGCCCTACAAGAGCGCCTACGTCGCGGCGAAGCATGGGCTGATCGGTCTCGCCAAGACGATCGCGCTCGAGACGGCAGACTGCGACATCACGATCAACACGGTGTGCCCGAGCTACGTGCGCACGCCCCTCGTGGACGCGCAGATCGCGTCCCAGGCCCAGGCGCACGCGCTGCCCGAGCAGCAGATCGTCGATGAGATCATGCTGAAGCCGATGCCGAAGCACGCGTTCGTCACGATCGAGGAACTCGGGGGCATCGTCGAGTTCCTGGCCAGCGACGCGGCCCGCAACGTCACGGGGCAATGTATCGCGGTGGACGGCGGTTGGACGGCCCAGTAGCGGATGTTGAAAAGCGGCTAGTGAAGATATACCGATTGGTTGGTGCATTTCGTCCTGGGGCCGTCGCGCACGTGGTCGTAGCGGCGGGGATCATGGCGATGGCAGCATGCGGGCATACCGAAGGGCCCGCTGCGGCCGCGGCGCGGCTGCCGCAACTGCCGCTCGAACCTGCCGCGGCCACCGTATCCGGCATCTCGGCAGGCGGCTACATGGCCGTGCAGTTCCACGTCGCGCACTCGGCGCTCGTGCGCGGCGCCGGCATCGTGGCTGCCGGGCCTTACCTTTGCGCGGAGGGGTCGCTGCGGCATGCGCTCGGCCGCTGCATGCAGGGTGACGAGGAGATTCCGACCGCACGGTTGCTCGAGACGACGAGCCAGCTGGCACTCGACGGCGCCATCGATCCGATTGCCGGCCTTGCCGACGACCACGTCTGGATCTTCCACGGCGCCGCCGATCCGATCGTGCGCGCGCCGGTCGTCGACGCACTCGAGGCCTACTATCACGCGCTCGTGAACCCGGAGCAGGTGGCTCGGATCGAGCATCCGCAAGCCGGTCATACGTTCCCAACGCGCGCCGCTGCAGCGCCGGCATGCGCAGCGAGCGAGTCGCCCTTCGTCGGCAACTGCGGGCTCGACGGTTCCCGGGCGCTGCTGGAGCATTTGTACGGCCCGCTCGTCGATGGCAGCGACCCGCGTCCGGACGGCCTGGTCGAGTTCGATCAACGGCCTTACGCGGCATCGTCCGGCAGCGCCGCGCTCGCGGAACAGGGCTGGCTGTACGTACCCGCCGCGTGCAAGGCTGACGCAGCGGCCGCGTGCCGCCTGCACGTCGTGTTCCATGGCTGCAAGCAGGGCACCTCGTTCGTCGGCGACCAGTTCGTCCAGCGCGCGGGCTACCTCGAGGTCGCTGAGAGCAACCGCATCGTGCTGCTGTTTCCGCAGGTCGAGCGGAGCTTCCAGCCGCTCAACCCGAACGGCTGCTGGGACTGGTGGGGATACGAGGGCGAGGCATACGCGACGCAGTCCGGTCCGCAGGTGCAAGCGGTGCGCAGCATGATCGCGGATCTGCTCGGCGAGCCCCGCGCCGCCGCCCGCTGATCAGGCCTGCACGCGCGACCGCTGCGTGCCGTAGAGCACGCTCAGGCGGCGCACGCCCTTGACCCGGCGCGAGGAGCGCCGGATCTCCTTCATCAGGCGCAGCAGCAGGTTGAGTCCTTCGCGCTCGCCGCCGGCGCAATACTCCTCGCTCAGGCCGAGGTGCAGCACGGTGACGTGCTCGAGGTCCGCGCGCATGTAGACCGCGACGCCGATTGGCCGGCCCGTCGTGGTCTCGACTGCAAACAGCGACTGGACGTCCGCGAGGCCCGCGAGCCGCACTCGCAACCACTCTCCATCCGGCTGAATCTCGGGCGACCCGTAGCGGTCGATCACGTCCACGATGCCGCGCGCGACGCGACCCTGGCAGCCGTTGAAAAAGAGCAGCCGCTCGAGCGTCGGGCGATGCTCGATGGCGACCTTCGAGGTGAACGTGACCGGTTCCCTCATGCTCCGCCCGTGAGCCGGTGGCCCGGCATGCTGTGAATCACGCGGCGATCATGCTCTGCGGTCCGTGTTATGTCGAGTCGGGGACGTCCGGCATCGCTGCTGCGCCGCGTCACTGGACCGGGTCCAGATCCGTGCGGCGCGGCGCTGGAACTTTGAATTGCCTCAGGTTTCTGCAGCACTGCAGTGGACCGTGGGCGTCGATTGGTGCGCAATTCGAAGGTGCACGACCAGGCTGCCCAGTTCCCCACTCGCGCCCCGCCTCCGGCGCGGGACTCCGCCGTCATGGTGGACGTCGTCGTGCTCTCCGGCGACCTGTCGTTGTTTGAGGCCATTCGCCATGCCGTGGGCGAACGCAACCCCGTGTGGCGCGCCCGCTCGGCGGAGGAGTCCGTCGAGCTGTTGCTGACCGGTCGTTGCGGCGTGCTGCTGATCGACATGGCGGCCGTGTCCACCCGGCCGGCGACGCTGGTCGAGCAGATCGTCGAGCAGTTTCCCGACCTGGTCGTCGTCGTTGCTGGCCGCCGCGACGACGAGACACTACTGGCGCGGTTGATCAGCGACGGACTGGTCTATCGGTTCATGCACAAACCGCTGTCGCCAAGGCGGGCCGGGATGTTCCTGAACGCAGCCATTCGCAGTCACGTCGAGCGGCGCGAGAACCGTTCGCTCGCGCCGCTGCTGCCGTTGATGGGCGGACTCCGTACCCGGATCGAGCTGCGCAAGTGGCTGTTCGTCACGGCCGGTCTCGCGCTGTTCCTGACGCTGCTCACCGCGGTGCTGCTCGACGACCGTCGGTCCGCGCGTCCGGCCAGCGCTACCGTGGCCGCCGCACCGAGCAGGCCGGCGGCAGCGGCGCCGCCGCGGCCGCTTGCCGATCCCGTGCTGTCAGGGGCCCGGGCCGCCCTGGCGGCCGGGCGTTACGAGACCCCTGCCGGACGCAATGCGCTCGATCTCTATGCGGCCGTGCTGCTCGCCCGACCGGCACACCCGGAGGCACGCGCCGGACTTGACGAGACCGCGGCACGCCTGGTGGCAATGGCGACCAGTGAAGCGCAGGCCGGTGACCTTGCCGAGGCTCGCCGACTCGTCGAGCGCGTGCTGGCGGCCGATCCGGGCCACGCCTCGGCGCGAACGCTGCAAAGGCGACTGGACACGACGCCCGCTCCGGTGACCGAACCTCCCGCATCGCTCGGGGAGGCTCCCGCCAATACCGTTGCTGCGCCCGCTGCGGCTCTGCCGACGACGCCTGCCGCACCGCCCGTGGTACCGCCAATGCCTGCAGCCCAGCCGGCCGCGATCGTCGCAGCGCCGGTCGCCAAGCCGCGTATCGACCGCGCCACGCCGGTCCAGGTGATGCCCGATCCACTGACGCCACGTTTCGCGGCGCCGGTCGCTACGCAATCGTCCAGCGCGACCTCGAACCGTGGATCGGATCGCACGTTCGGCCCGCCGATCAACTCGGGCCACCCGACCGCGGGATACGCCAAGACGCTGCCGGCACCCGAGCCCATCGCGCATCCCGATCCCGCGCCGCCAATCGACGCGACGGGTCCGCTGCCGGATCGGGACCTCGAGCAGCTGACCGCGACCGAGCCCGTCTATCCGCCCGCGGCGCTGCGCGATCGAGTCGAAGGCTGGGTAGAAGTGGACTTCACGGTAACGGAAGCGGGCGCAGTCCGCGAAATCGAGATCGTCGCGGCCGAGCCGCGCGGCGTCTTCGAAGCTGCCGCCACGGCGGCCGTCGGCGAATGGCGCTTCCGGCCACGCGTGGTCAACGGCCGGCCGGTGCCGCAGCGTTCGTCGGTGACGCTGCGGTTCAACGTCGAGGGTTGAGCCGCACGTGCTTCGTGCCGAGCACGTAGGCGACCACGGCCCACAACGCCGCCAGTGCGGCACCGCACCAGGCGATACCCGTCAGGCCGAAACCGAACGTGGCCTTCACCAGCGCGTGCACTGAGGCCGAGGTGGCATCGCCGCCACGGTACACGAACGTGTCGATCAGGCTCTTGGCCTTGTAGCGCTCCTCGCGGGTGACGACGGTGTAGAGCGTGTCGCGCGACGGGCGCGTGATCGAGTACTCACCGATGCGACGGACTGCCATGACAGCGACCAGCACCGCGAAAGTCGGGAACAGCGCCAGCGCCGCGAAACCGAGCGTCATCAGCACGGGCACGGAGACGATCAGCGCGCGGAAGCCGAACCAGCGGAACAGCCGCCCGAACACGAACAGCTGCATGGTCAGCGAGCCCGCCTGGACCCAGAAGTCGAGCCGGTTGAAGAAGGCCGTCCGCGAGTCCCGATCGGCGAACACCTCGGCGACCATCGCCTGCTGCTCGAGGTACAGGAAGGTCGAGACCCAGGTCAGCAGGAACACGAACAGCGCGATCAGCGCGAGGTACGGCGAACGCGCCACCTGCTTGAAGGCCGCGAGCGCGGTGCCACCGAGCCGCGCGTCGCGGTCCTCGCCCGGCGCGGTGTTCTCGCCGTGCCGCCGGTGCCAGCGCAACACCAGCAGCATGCAGCCGAGCGACATCGTCAGCAGCGCTGCAGAGACCAGCAGCAGGTTGATCGTGCCGATCGGCTGCGCGAGCCGGGCGCCGAGGAACGGCCCGAAGAGACCGCCCGTGCTGAGCCCTGCCGCGACGAATCCGAACAGGCGTCCCGCCTGCTCGCGGCTGAACACGTCCGCCATCAGGCTCCAGAAAACGGCCACCACGAACAGCACGAACACGCTGACCCAGATGAAATAGGCGCGCGCAATCCACGTGTGGTCCTGCTGCAGGTTGAACCACGCGTAGAAACCCACGATGTTCAGCACGAAGAACAGGTAGACCCAGGGCAGGAATGCCGAGCGACGGAAGCGGGACGTGAGCCAGCCGTACACGGGCTGCACGAGCAGCATGCCGGCGAACGTTCCCCAGAACAGCGCGGGCAGCGTCTGCAGGCCGGAGGTGATGCCCATCGTCTCGCGAATCGGCCGCAGGATCGCG
>Ga0115027_10000079_pt1 | contig 12072 bp, 11 predicted proteins | sample Open_0915_D1_FD_83879 | JGI IMG/M metagenome (GOLD analysis project Ga0115027, IMG submission 83879) | Wetland microbial communities from Old Woman Creek Reserve in Ohio, USA - Open_0915_D1 | ecosystem: Environmental > Aquatic > Freshwater > Wetlands > Sediment ...
CCACAAACTGACGAATATTTTCAAAAATGGCACGCCCTTGCCTAATCGCTAATTCAATTGCTGTAAATCTGTCATCCTTAAGAATTACATCGGCAGTTTCTCTTGCAGCTTCCGTTCCTCTTATTCCCATGGCAATGCCAATATCAGCCTTTTTAAGTGCCGGAACGTCATTTATGCCATCGCCAATCATACCGACAATATTGTTGTTTTGCTGAAAAAGAGCAATCAGATCCAGTTTTTGTTTTGGTGTTACCCTTGCAAAAATTACGGCATTCAACAATTTGTTTTTGTCGGTTTCGCTCAAATTTAGCATATCAGGAATGTGTTTTCCCGCCACCACTTTGTCATTAGGCGCATCAAGTTCCAACAAGCCAATTTCTTCCGCAATTTTTTTGGCGGTTCCAGGATGGTCGCCAGTCATCATCACCACACGGATTCCCGCATTTTTATAAATGGCAATGGTTGCTTTAACATCTTCTCTTGCCGGATCAATAAAACCAACCAAACCTATAAAAGTAAGTTGTTGCAGCAAGGTTTCATATGCCGGATTAATTTTTGATTCTTTATAGGCAAAAGCCAATACCCGCAATCCTTGAAAAGACAACTCATCAACTTTTTGATGCCATTGCGCTTTGTTTTCGAAATTTTCTGTGTTGCCGTTTTTAAGGATGGTATCGCAGCATTCAACAATACTTTCGAAAGCGCCTTTTGCATAAACATTAAATATTTTCTGGTGCTGATTTACCGTAGCCATCATTTTACGATCGGCATCAAAAGCCACTTCCATTTTTTCCGGATTGTTTTTTTGGACAGAAGCAGGATCGTAACCTGCATAAGAAGCAAATTCAGTTAAAGCCAAATCAATGGGATCTCCGTGTTTGTCTGTGCTTGTATAAATGGCATCATTGCAAAGTATCCCCGTCATCATCATTTTATCAAAAGCTTTCAGGTTTTTTATGGTACTTAGATCCTCCTTATTTTTAGGATCTATATGTTGAAAAGACGCTTCTTCAAACATTAAAATATGCACTTTCATTTGATCTTGCGTAAGCGTTCCTGTTTTATCGGTGCAAATAATGTTTGTTGCGCCCAATGTGTGAACGGCTTCTAATTTTTTAATGATTACTTGTTTCTTAGACAATTTAAGCATTCCTTCTGCCAGCGCAATAGTTGCCACAATTGGCAATCCTTCAGGAATCGAAGCGACCGCCAGCGCAATGCCTGTTTCGAACATCAATATTAAATTTGCACCTCTGGCATAACCGGTAATCACAATCAAAACCGCCAAGGAAAGCGTTAGCCAGATGAGCCATTTGCTGAGGTTGTTTAATTTTTTTTCAAGCGGTGTCAATTCCGTGTCAACTTCCATACCCAACTGCTGAATTTTCCCCAATTCGGTGTCTATTCCTGTTGCCGTAACAATGGCCTTCGCTTTTCCGCGGGTCACTAAAGTTCCTTTAAAAACCATATTGTTTTGCTCAACAATGGAAGTATTTAGCGGTAAAGTGGCTGTACTTTTTTCAACATGGGCGCTTTCTCCGGTTAATGCGGCTTCTTTAGTTGTTAAATTTTCTTCAGAGATTAATCGGGCATCGGCTGAAACCACGTCGCCGGCTTCTAGCAGTATCAAATCTCCCGGAACCAACAAGGAAGCTTTGATGCGTGTTAGTCTGCCGTCACGCAGCACACGGGTAACGGCTTGTCCCATTTTCCGCAATGTTTCCAAGGAATGCAAAGCCTGCAATTCCATAAAAAAGCCAATAGAAACGGTTATTAAAATGACAATGATAATGGCGATTCCTTCAGGCCAGTCTTTAAAAAAAAATGCCAATATTGCGGCTCCGGCTAAAATATAGATGATGGCATTAAGAAATTGTTCCGCAAAAATGCGCCATTTCGTTTTTGGTTTTTTTAGCGGTATTTCATTCTTTCCGAATTGCTTAATGCGTTCTTCAACCTGTGTTTTATCCAAACCAATTTCCGCATCACTATTTAATTGAAGCACCACATTTTTGTAGGCAAGTGCGTGTGGATTTTTAACGATGTTTATGTTTAACGAATCCATATAATTTGGAGTAAAAACAACAAGAATTATTGACAACTAAAGTATGTGTAAAACGTTGTTTCTAAAATGATTTTGGTCAGTTTGAGCAGGTAAAAAATATTGATTTGAAGGTTTTACGATGTTTTTACTTCCATTCCAAATCCATAGAAAGGTCATCATTCCATTTAAATTGCGTTCCAAATTGACGTCCTTCTCTATTTAAAACTGTCTTCAGCCATATAGCATCAGATTTAGAGGCCTTGTGAAGTCTGAAATTTTTTGTTTCCATAGGAAATATTTTCATGGAAATAAGCTCGCCATTTTCCTGATTCACTTCCGGAAAGTACATCAAGCTAAGTTCACCTCTATATTGCTCTTGACCGCTAATGCCTTCATAATCGTTTATAAAGTCGCCGGCGCCATAAATGATGAGTTTGTTGTGATACACTTCAATGCCCATTGGATGGTGGGAAGAATGTCCGTGAATAATGTCTACTCCGGCTTTATCAATGATTTCGTGCGCCAGTTTTTGATGTTTCAACGGAATGTCATATCCCCAATTTCCTCCCCAATGGATGGAAAGTATTGCAATATCATTTTTTTGCTTTATTTTAGAAATTTCATTCTTTATCAACACAACAGCCATTTCATCAGTTTCAGGAAGCATATTGATTCCAGGTAAATTTTCTTGTGCAGCCCAGGATTTTGGAATTCCGCTGCTTTTGGAGCCATAAGCCAGCACAATTATTTTTCCATTTTGCGAAGGTAAACTGGCTGGATTGGCAGCTTCTGTATCATTTATTCCTGCGCCGGCAAAAGCAATGTCCGATTTTTTAAGGGTATTCATAGTTTCCAAAAGTCCTGCCCGTTCCCAGTCTAAAGTATGGTTATTGGCCAAGGCACAAAAATTAATTCCGGCAGTTGTGAGCACTTCCACATTTTTTGGGTGCATTCGGTAATTAATGCCTTTTCCTGCCCATGGCTTATTGAGCGTGGTAATACTCGTTTCAAGATTTATGATTTTCGCATCTGGAGCCATATTTTTCCATATTTCCATGGCGTCTCTCCATATATAAGCGTATGAAACAGGTTTCGGCACAGAACCATTTTTAATTTCAGCCAGGTGCACATAATCCCTTGCGTCCTTTACATACGATTCATAAATTTTAGGAGAAACGGAGTGGGGAAGTATCTGGTCAATTCCCCGGCCAAGCATCACGTCTCCGCAAAGAAATAATTTAACAGAATGAGTTTCTGAGGCTTTGTTTTGGCCCATAGCTGAATAATTTTCTTTCCTTATAAAGAGAAAGATAAGAATAAAAAATATAAGAAGTAAATGCCATTGCGTTGTTCTCATTGCCAAAAAGGCATTAACAGTCAAGTTTTAAAAGCTATATCCAAAATGGAATCATTTTTTTTAAAAGGAAAATATATTGCCCGCCATTATTTATAGATTTAATAGATTGTTTCTAAATCTATTTGCTCCTCATCGGGTTCTCTGTGAATATCTTGGTGTTCATATTCCATTTCTTCCATAATATTTTGTTCGGGCTTTTTGCTGAAGGTATTCAATATGAAAGAAGCTAGCGAGCTAACAACTTCAGGATTTTTTGCTATCAAATTTTCAACGCCAAGCATTAAAGCGCTGCCAAAAATCTTTTTAAACGGAACCCTTACCACACCCTGAAATAATAATTTTGAAAGATAGCCAAAGCCAAATCCAACAGAAGTGTTTACCAAACTGTCTTTTATATTTTGTGGTTCTAAAGATTCTTTAAATATGTTTTTGATCATATTTATTGGTTTTACACTCTCATAAGTTTGATAAAACACCACTCTCAACATTTCAACTTCTTCCTCACGTTTGCGCTCTAGCATTTGGATGGCTTCATCAAGTTCGGATATTGATTGTATTTTTCCCATGATTAATTCTTATTTAAGCACTTGTTTAATAATTAAGTCGGCGACTGGTTTTTTAATCCATTTATGAAGATAGAAATGCAGCACTATTCCAATAACAAGATAAAATATGGCAATTATAAAAAAGCCATAATACAATTTACCTAACAATTCCCCCAGATACAATGCAATTCCTATACTCAAAATAAGTATAAACGTGGATAGTACAAAAACAACAATAAGCATTGATAACAATGAAGGCACTACAATTGCTGTTGTTTTTAATAATTTGAGCTTTGTAAGCTCATAAGTCGTTATCCCATATTCTTCTATTTTCTCATATAACAACTCAATTAAACTTTTGGGAGTTTCCATCTTTTTTATGTTTAGGTTTTATGATTGCAGCTGTAATTAGGGAGTTAAGTATAACAATTAGGGAAAATATTACTCATATTTTCCCTAATTGTCAAATGCCATTTTAGCCTATTTTAGAGTTTGCGGAGGTTGAACTATGCTTCAACTTCTTCTCTATATTTATTTTTTTTTGCCATTCTTTCAGCTTCATGCTTTGCTTTTTCGGTCATTTTTTCAGCTTCGTTCTTTGCTTTTTCAGTCAATTCTTCGGCTTTACGTTTTGCTTTTTCAGCCATTTGAGCGGCTTTTTCTTTTAGGTCTTCATATTTTTCAGTGATATTATCGATGAACTCATCATATTTATCCTCTAAATCATCGGCAAATTTTTCACCTTTTTTAACTATTTTTTTTCGTGTATTAACACCTTTATCAGGTGCAAACAAAATTCCTAGTGCGGCTCCGGCTGCTACTCCTGCCAATACGCCCAACAATATTTTTCCAGTTTTCATGATCTTATATTTTTATTTTAATGAATTAATTTAATTTATGTAATTTCTTTACTCCGGACTTTATTTGTGGGGAAATAAAGTCCAGAATAAAGAGTAAGAAATTTTTATAAAATTTCTATCATTTTTGGTTTTTGCTTTTTGGCTTCTTCTTTTTTGGCAAGACTAAATTTTAGAATTCCATTTTCATATCTTGCTTTAATCTTTTCATCCATTACAGTTTCTGGAAGCTGTAAAGATTTTTCAAAAGAATTGAAGCTAAACTCTTTTCGAGTATAGTTTTCATCTTTTTCCTCTTTTTTTTCTGATTTTTTAGCCATAATATTCAAGCAGCCATCAGCGATGTTAACTTCAAAATCTTTTTTGTCGAATCCGGGAGCTGCAAGCTCAATTTCAAATTCGTCTTTTTTTTCTTTGATGTTTAAAGCTGGTTCGTTCATTCTTTTGAGCCATAATTTATCATTTAATAAATTGCCGGCGTCAAAATCCAATAAATCTGAAGTAAACAGATTTTCCCATGGTCTTTTTCTAAATTTTACTAGTGTCATGACATGATCATTTAAGTTAAACATAATTACTGTTCCAAATATAGAATCAAAATAATGTTTGTAAAATGATTTTCCTCAATTTGCCTATAATTAATGAGATAAAATTAAAAGGCCAATAAATGACAATACTCAAGCATTTTCTGCATAAAATATTTTTCAAGAACCTTGTCGGTAATAAAAATTATATGATAAAAATCAATTTTCATTTAGGAAAAGAGAAAATATTTTAAGTAACTCTTAAGAAATGCCTAAGATATTTTTAGATTTAAAGACTAATTTTGTGGCATGAGAATTTTAATAGTGGAAGACGAACCAGGAATATACAATTTCCTTCAACAAGGATTGGAGGAAGAATCTTTTTCTGTTGATATTGCGGAAAATGGTAACAGAGGTCTTGAAATGGCGCTTTCGGGAGATTATGATTTATTGTTGTTGGATTGGATGGTTCCAGGCATTAGCGGTATTGAAGTTTGCCACCAATTCAGAAAAGAATTTAAAGACACGCCAGTCATTTTTTTGACCGCCAAAGATACGGTTGATGAAACCATTTTCGGATTGCAGTCGGGTGCCAACGATTATATTAAAAAACCTTTTCATTTTGAAGAATTATTGGAAAGAATCAAGGTTCAATTAAGGCCAAAGTCGGGAGAACATTCGGTATTTAATTTAGGAAATATTACTTTAAACACAAGTAATCACCAGGTTTTAAAAAATGGGGAAGAAATTAATTTGACTCAAAAAGAGTTTGCGCTGTTGGAATTTTTAATGCGGAATAAAGGAATGGTTTGTCGCAGAACGCGAATTATTGAGAGCGTTTGGGACATTCATTTTGAATATAACACGGGGGTTATTGATGTGTATATTAATGCCTTGAGAAAAAAACTAAAGCTTCAGGAGGATGAAAATTATATTCAGACCATAAGAGGGATTGGCTATATGGCAAAGGAACTTTAATGGAATTCACATAAATTATTGAACCCGGCGAACATGATTATACGAGATTTGCACCTTTCCCATTAAAAACAAAATTTAAAATAAATGATTCTAAGCTTCAGAAATAGGATTGCATTGCATTATATGATTGCCACGGCGGTAATTATGGCAGTTGTTTTTGGAATTGTCTTTTTTGTGGTCCAGGAAACGGTTTACCAAAATTTAGACAGCGATCTAACCTATGAAGCCGAAAAACATACCGATGAAATAAAAATGCTTGGGGACAGCATTCAGTTTATCAATAAAGCCGAATGGGCAGAAATTGAGCATCGGGAAATTCAGGTAAATCCAGTTTTTATTCAGCTGTTCGATAAAAACGGAAACCTCATGGATAAATCTCCCAACCTTAACGAAGATGAACTTCCGTTCAGAAAACAAGAACAGTTTGGAGGCTATTTTAATGAAAATCTTAACAAACAGGCCATTCGCCAAATTCAGATTCCTATTGAACAAAATGGCAAAATTAAGGGCTATGTGGTTGCAGCAATGTCTTTGGAATCATCTAATATGGTGTTACTGAAATTAAGGCATGTGCTTATAATTTCCTATCTGCTTCTTTTGGCGGGCCTTTATTTTATTTCAAGATATTTGGCAGGAAGAAGCATTATTCCAATTAGAAATATTATTGAAACCACCAACAGGATAACTAAAAATAATCTTAATGAAAGGGTAAATTTACCCGATCATAGAGATGAATTATTCGATTTGTCATCGAGCATAAACGAACTTTTGCAACGCATAGAAAATGCCATTGAAAAAGAGCGTCAATTCACCTCCGATGCATCGCACGAACTTAGAACGCCGTTGGCTTCCCTTAGAGGAACCTTAGAGGTTTTAATCAGAAAACCGCGTGAACAATATGTTTATGAGGAAAAGATACGGCACAGCCTTTCTGAAATTGACCGAATGACAACAATTATTGAACAATTGTTGTTGCTGGCAAGATTAGATTCAAAATTAAACACAAGCGCTTTTGTTTCAAATAAAGCAATTTCATTGCCGGTTTCTATTCTTATTGATGAAATTTTGTCAAGGCATAAACAAGAAATTTCAGCAAAAAAAATTGCCTTGGATTTAAGTTTGGAAGCAGAAGCAATGGTTCCAAAATATTATGCAAATCTAATATTGGACAATATTATCAACAATGCCATAAAATATTCAAATAAAAATTCTAAGCTCCACATCATTGTAAAAATTGAGCCAAAAGGAATTGTTGTCATCATAAAGGATGAAGGTCTTGGAATTAAAAAAGAAGATCTTGAAAAGTTGTTCCATCCTTTTTTTAGATCAGATGCTTTAAATCACAAAGAAATATTCGGAAACGGCCTTGGACTTTCCATTGCCAAAAAAGCTGCGGATGCCATGAATGCGAAACTAGTTGTGGAAAGTGAATTGGGCGTTGGAACGACAGCTACTGTCACATTTTAAGCAAATCTTAAGCAAAGGTTTAGAAACCCTTTATTTATGGATGCTACATTTGCTTTTTATTTTAATAAATGACAATAAATTTTAGGATAAAATATCCAATATAGTATTCATCATAAACCAATTGTATTGCTATTTATTGAAGATATTGTGTGAGATTTATTTATACTTTTGATACATTTAATTTAATTACGCCATTAACAATGAACCTGGAAAAAGCAATACAAACAGAAATAGATACCGCGTTTCTTTATCATGAAATGGTGAAACTTTCGGAAGATGAAGAATTGAAAATATTTTATGGCGCAATGGCCGCTATTGAAAACAAGCATGTAGAGAAATTCTTCACAAAAATTATAGCCTATAATCCTAATTTTAAACTGAGAGGTCCTTCAATTAGGGCGAGAATCATTTCCAATTTGGGAAAACGGTTTGGTGCCAACATTATTTTAAGCACACTTTCCAATACCGAAAAAAGCATGTCCTTGGCTGCTTTAAATAAAAAACAAAAAAACAATGAACCCATAGTTGGAAGTGAGGCAAGGCATTTTAACATTCTTAAATCGATGGAATCTTTTACCGGTGGCGGTATAGGAAAAATTGAGGGAAGGCACAGAACTGTTGGCGGCAATGCTTTGAGAGCTGCAGTTTTAGGCGCAAATGACGGATTGGTTTCAAACCTTAGTTTGGTAATGGGTGTTGCCGGTGTTACTATGGAAGGCAATGGCGTTTTGATTGCCGGACTTGCAGGGTTGCTTGCAGGCGCTATTTCAATGGCTTTGGGCGAATGGATTTCCGTTCGAAGTTCTCAGGAGCTTTATGAGCGCCAAATTGAACTGGAATTTGAGGAAATAGAAAACAATCCGGAAGAAGAAAAGCAAGAATTGATTCTTTTGTATCGCGCCAAAGGATTTAGTGAACAAGAAGCCACAAATGCCGTAACGCAAATTTGGGATGACCCGGAAAAGGCGAAGCAAGTGCTTATCACAGAAGAATTGGGTATCAATCCCGATGAATTGGGCGGTTCGGCCTGGGAAGCAGCTTTTGCTTCTTTTTTCCTTTTTTTAATTGGGGCAATTATCCCGGTATTTCCCTTCTTTTTTGCAAAAGGATTCAATGCCATTGTGTTTAGTGCCATTGCAAGCACAATCGGTTTGTTTGGGATTGGAGCGGCCATTACGTTAATTACGGGAAAATCATTTATAAAATCAGGTTTCAGACAAGTATTGTTCGGTTTGGCGGCAGCGGCAATAACTTTTGGAATTGGACATATAATTGGTGTATCAATAGCCGGATAAAAAAAATTAAAGTTGAGAACTAAAAACAAATAACAAATAACGTATAACGCATAACAATTTTAAAAATAGCATATTATGAACGAAGCGCATTTTCATTTAGTGGTCAATCATTTGCCAATTGTTGGCATTTTAATTGGTTTATTGGTTTTAGTTACAGGTTTTATATTGAAAAAACCAGAGGTAAAAGTAACCGCTTTAGGCATTTTTGTTTTCAGTGGATTGGCTTCAATTGCAGCCTTTTATTCAGGGGAAGGCGCTGAAGAAATTGTAGAGAGAATTCCCGGCATAAGCGAAACATTGATCAATCAGCATGAAGAATCTGCAGAATTATTTTTTACCGTAATTTTAATTTTAGGCGGAATTTCACTGATCACCATGTTTTTGGATATCAAAAAATATAGATTTGCCAAATTCGGATTTATTTTGGTGATTTTACTTTCATTGGCAGCAGGCGTATTGGCCAAAAACGTTGGAACTACCGGTGGTGAAATACGGCACACGGAAATAAGGAATGATTCCAATCCAATTCAGATTCAATCAGACGAAGATAACGATGATGATTAACAACTTTTTGTTTAAATTACAAAAAAACAAAAACTCCTAACAAATTGAAATTCAATTGCCAGCGTGAAATTGTAGAAACCAAGTCTTTTGCTAAACAATTTGTGGCTTGTGCAATAACAGCATCTTGGTAGGTTTTGTGTATTTCTCTGATAGATTCATATTCACTCAATCTAGTCAGTTTAATACCCATTAAAGTATCATTTTTTCTAGCTTTGTTATTTAAAATTCCCATTGCTTATTTATCGCTTTTGCCATTGAAATTTCATTGGATAATTGTTTTAAAACTTCTTGAAGTATATTTTTACAGCCTTGTTATCTTCATCAATTGGCATTTTCGGTTTTTTATTTCTTTGGTTTGTTTTTTAGTTGTTTTCATACAATATTTAATTTAATGGTTTTTGAAAACATCTTTTAAGTAATTGTTAAATTCAGTTCGTTTTTTTTTATTGACGATTTTCAGGCTCTGGAAAAATTGAATGAATTTATGATATCAATAAAAAAGCTAAAACCATCTTTAAGAAACATTGGGCAAAAAAGAATATATTTTTATATAAAGCTAGAATTTGTCGTGTGTGGACAATTTGGGGCGCTACATTTTAGAGTAATAACTTTCTTAGAGGTTATTTTACTACAACATTACCCATTCAATATCAATTTTTCTCTTTTTTTCAGAAAATATTTATAGAATTTTAATAAGTTAATAGATTGTGTTATTGATGCTTTTTTGCTTAAAAAACATTTAATTATCTATCCTGTATGGTTTTTTGTTACGGTCTTCATTTGCGGAATTATTTTTTTTTATTATCTTGTGATTCACAAAATTAAAGAAATATGAATACGATAAAAAACAATTTTCTAAGATTGGCACTTTGCTTAATTACAACAGTTGTATCTGCCCAGTCTGATCAAGTTTCCATTGTAAAAAATGATCAAGGAATGAAATTGGTCGTTGATGGAAAGGATTTTATCATTAACGGTATGAACTGGGATTATTTTCCGATTGGAACTAATTATTCTTACAGTTTGTGGAAGCAGCCTGATGATGTTATTATGGCTGCGCTTGACGCTGAAATGTCTATGTTAAAAAACATGGGCGTAAACGTGATTCGTCAGTATACTGGAGTTCAACCAAAATGGATTAAGTATATCTATGAAAAATATGGTATTTATACAATGATTAATCATTCATTTGGCCGTTATGGACTAACCTTAAATGGAAATTGGGTTGTGAATACGGAATATTCTGATCCTCGCACACGTCAATTGCTAATTTCAGAAGTCAAGTCAATGGTTCAAGAATATAAAGGCACACCAGGTTTGTTGTTGTATTTGCTTGGGAATGAAAATAATTACGGACTGTTTTGGGAGGGTGCAGAAACAGAAAACATTCCGATGGAAGACAGAAAATCAACCCAACGTGCCGAACATTTGTATAAACTATTTAACGAAGCAGCCATTGCGATGAAAGAAATAGACAAATCATATCCTATTGCATTGTGTAATGGTGATTTGCTTTTTCTGGACATTATAAAGGAAGAATGTAAAGATGTTGACATTTTTGGCGTGAATATGTATCGTGGTGTATCATTTGGTGATGCGTTTCAGAAAGTTAAAGATGAATTGGATAAACCAATTTTGTTTACAGAATTTGGTGCTGATGCATTCAATGCCATTGAAAATGCTGAAGATCAGAAGTCGCAAGCTTATTATATGTTGGGAAACTGGCAGGAAATTTATGAAAATGCATATGGGATGAAAAAAGCCGGCAATTCTATTGGCGGATTTACATTTCAATTTAGTGATGGCTGGTGGAAGTTTGGTCAGACAACAAGTTTGGATATTCATGACAATAACGCTTCATGGGCCAATGGAGGTTATCTCAGCGACTATAAACTTGGCGAGAACAACATGAACGAGGAATGGTTTGGAATTTGCGCCAAAGGACCAACAAATGAAAGAGGGCTTTATGATTTATACCCTAGAGCAGCCTATTACGCATTAAAAGATGCACACCAGATTAATCCATTTGACGTTGGTGTTACACCAGAATTTGTTAAAAATCATTTTGACAATATTCAATTAATGGATGCTGTTTTAAGGGCGCGCGGAGATAAAGCCGCCTTAAGAAGTACAAGTAATGACAAAATACGTATCAGCAATTTAAGAGCCGAATTTACAACCTATAATACGGGTGGAAGTTTAATTACAACTCCAGATGACCCAGACCCGGATAAATTGACCTATCCAAATCAACTCGGTTTTGATCACATGCAGTCTTACTATTTGGGTGTTGAGGGGAATCCTGCTCCAAATATGCGTGCCAATGTAAATTTTAATGTTCTTGGCCATGTAGCAGAAAATCCAATTGATGAGATTTTTTATGAGAATAGAGGTCGCTCAATCACGGTTAAAACCGATCAAGGTGAAGAGGAAATTACCGA
>Ga0115027_10000081_pt1 | contig 12033 bp, 12 predicted proteins | sample Open_0915_D1_FD_83879 | JGI IMG/M metagenome (GOLD analysis project Ga0115027, IMG submission 83879) | Wetland microbial communities from Old Woman Creek Reserve in Ohio, USA - Open_0915_D1 | ecosystem: Environmental > Aquatic > Freshwater > Wetlands > Sediment ...
CGTGCCCGCGATGATTTTCAGCGTCATCGTCAAGGTCGGCTTCGACATCATCGTGGCGCTCGGCCTGTTCGTCGTCGGATGCGTGCTGATGCTGCTTCTGCACCTGTTCGGTACGATGTCGCTCTGGCTGAAGTTCCTTGCCAGGCGCAGCCCGGTCCAGTTCTTTCGTGACATCAAGGCGGTGCTGGTCACGGCGTTCTCTACGAGCTCGAGCAGCGCCACTCTACCGGCCGCGCTGGCGGTCGCCCGGGAGCGACTGGGGATTTCGCCCTCTACGGCCGGGTTCGTGCTGCCGCTCGGGACGACCATGAACATGAGCGGAACGGCCCTCTACGAGGGCTGCGTCGTGCTGTTCGTCGCGCAGGTCTTCGGCGTGCATCTCGACCTCGCGCAGCAGGCCACGCTGGTGTTCCTGTCGGTGCTGAGCGCCGTTGCGGTCGCGGCCATCCCGGGCGGCTCGCTGCCGCTGATCGCGGGTCTGCTGGTCGCCTTCGGAATCCCGCCGGAGGGCATCGCAATCATCCTGGGCGTCGATCGGATCCTCGACATGACTCGCACGATGACCAACGTCGGCTCCGACCTCGTCACGACGGCAGTCGTCGATGCGCGTTCGCCAGGGCAAAACTAGGTAGAAGCCACGCCGAGGCGGTGGTCTCCGCGGCGTGGAGCCGATCTATGCTTGGCCTGTTGCTGGGGCCGCCTTCGTCGGCCCGGGAGGTGCCTGTGGACGCTCTGCGCAACATTCTCGTGCTGATGGAGCCGGGCAGCGAGGCGCAGCCGGCTTTCGACGCCGCGCTGGTGCTCGCGCGACGCGCCGGCGCGCGGCTCGAGTTGCTGATGACGGATTACCAGGACCTGCACACCGCATACTTCTCGCCGCCGACGGCGACCTTGCAGGAGTTCCACGAGACCGTCATGGCGGCCCACCAGGCCGTGCTGGAGCGGTATTCGGCGCGCGCGGCAGCCGAGGGCGTGCCGACGATCTGCGAGGCACTTTGGGGCACCCCGTTCCACGAGATGGTGCTCGCACGCGTTGCCGCGACCCGGCCGGATCTCGTCGTGAAGCACAGCGTCCATCACAATCGCATCGAGCGCACGCTGTTCACCGGCTCGGACTGGCACCTGATCCGCGATTGTCCCGCACCGCTGCTGCTGGTGAAGGATCCGCCGCGTTTCGAAGCGCCGAGGATCCTGGTTTGCGTTGATCCGCTGCACGCGCACGACAAGCCGGCGGCGCTCGACCACCAGTTGCTGCGAACGGCGAAGACGCTCGCCGAGCAACTCGGCGGCGAGGTCCATGCGCTGCACGTGTTCTCGATCCCCACGCCGGTCACCGTGGTCGGCGACGCATACATCGCCGCCGCCGCCGTGCCGCCTGCGGCGGCCACGGTCGAATCCGCGGCGGCCGCGTTCCGTCGCCTGATGGCCGATCACGCGTTGCCTGCCGAGTGGGCGCATATCAGGGTCGGCAGTCCGGCGCGCGAAATCCTATCCACGGCGAAAGATCTCGATGCGGGCATCGTCGTCATGGGTGCGGTGTCTCGAGGGCGCCTCGATCGCTGGTTCGTCGGCAATACGGCCGAGGCGGTGCTCGACCGGCTGCCCAGCAGCGTCTGGGTCGAGAAGCTGCCTCAAGGCTGAGCCGAGTCTAGGCGGGCAGGCTGCGGAGCCGCTCGAGCAGCCCGGCGAGCGGCGAGGCTGCGGTCGTGTCCACTTCGATCAGACGAGCCCGTTCGCGGTCGCCGAAATCTTCCCACCACGATGGCTGGCGCTGCAGCACGTCGAGCCCGGCTTCGGAGGCGTCGTTGCGTGCCGCGCTGCGGGCGGCCACTCGCTGGCGTAACGTTTCGGTCGGCGCAAGGCAGTGAACGAGCGCGGCCCGGGCATGGAGGGATTCAGCCAGCGAAAGGAAACGCAGCCGTTCGTCGCGCCGCAGGAACGCGGCATCGACGATGATCGACTCGCCGCCGAGCAGTGCGGCCGTCGCACATTCGTGCAGCCGGTCGTAGGTCCGAATGGTGTAGTCGCGGGTGTAGATGCCGGCATCGGGCGGCGACCTCGAGTCCGCCGCGGGCGCGAGGCCGGCGAGGCGCTTGCGCTCGATATCGGAACGCACGTGCAGCGCCCGCAGCGGCTCGCGCAGCTGGCGTGCGAGCCACGTCTTGCCGGATCCCGACAATCCGCAGGTGATGACGAGGACGGGCGCTCGCTCCCGCATTCGATCGGCCGCCCAGGCGAGATAGCGCGCGCATTCGGCAAGCGCCGCAACGCGCACCGGCGTGTCCTGGGCGGACTGCAGCGCGCGCAGCGCGGCCACCTTGGCGCGTACCAGCGCGCGATAGGTTTCGTAGTACTGCAGCAGTGGCAGGCCCGCGAAATCGCCGAGCGTCTCGAGCCAGGCCTGCAGGGCCGCCAGTCGCAGACCGGCGTGACCGCGCTCCGTCAGGTCCATGGCCAGGAAGGCGATGTCGTTGACCACGTCGATGAATCGCAGCGCGGGATCGAACTCGATGCCGTCGAACGGCGTGAGACGACCGTGCCAGCGGACAACGTTGCCGCAGTGCAGGTCGCCGTGGCACTCGCGTACCCAGCCCTGTTCGCGGCGTTCGGACATCAGTGCGCTTCGTGCTGCATGCAGGCTCGAGAGACCGTGCTCTAGCGACTGCAGCGCCGGCTGCCAATCGACAGCCTCCGGCAGCCGCCGCAGTTCGGCGAAATTGTCGAGCGTGATGCGCCGAACGGCGTCCGGCTGGCCGAACGCGGCATCCGGGGCGGCAGGTGCGGCAGCGCAGTGCAGGTGCGCGACGCTTTCGCCCAGTGCCGCCAGGTCGGTTGCGGACACTGCGCCGGAATCGAGCAACGCGACCAGCTCGTCGCGCGTCGCGAACTGCCGCATCCGCACCGCGTACTCGAGCGCCGGTCCGCCGCCATCCACACGCGGCGTAGAGATGCCGCCGCCAATCGTGCTGACGCCGAGATACAGGTCGGGCGCGTGCCGGCGATTGAGCCGCACTTCCTCCTCGCACAGCGCGTGTCGGCGCTCGAGCGTCGAGTAGTCGAGGAAGCTGAGGCGAAGCGGCTTCTTGAGCTTGTAGGCGAACTCCCCGGTCAGCAGCACCCAGGAGATGTGCGTTTCCGCGAGGCGGATGGGCTCGATGACCGGATGCGGGTAGGCCTCGGCACGCAACAGACCGGCGATGAGAGCGGACCCGATTGCCGGGGGCGAGCCGGTCGTCATGGAAACTCGTGGTCCACGCGCTCGGCCAGCACCTGCAAACCTGCGGAGAACGCAGGCCTGACTGCCTGCGGATCGCGCAGCGAACGGCAATGCGACGGCAAGGTATCGATCTCCCGCCTCGCGTAGGCCCGGCTGTCTTCGAGCGAGGGCTGCTGCAGCCGTTGCCCGGCGCGCATGACGGGCTGCAGCATCGGGCGGCCCGGGAGCATTTCGTCCGCCAGCGCAATCGTGTCGGAGCAGAGGCATCCAGCCGAGTCGTAGTCGCGGTACACCTGCTTGCGTCCCGGCCACGTGACCTTTCCGGCGGAGCGCTTGCGCCGTGGTCGCCCCGCATATTCCTGCAGCTTGTAGACACAGTCGAGGTAGGGTGCGTCCACAGAGACGGCGAGTCGCGTGCCGACGCCGAACGCGTCGATGGGCACGCCGGCTGCGACGAACTGCTCGATCTGGAGTTCGTCGAGGTTACCGCTCGCGATGATCTGCACGGACGGGCATCCGCCGGAGTCGAGGATTGCGCGCACCTCGCGAGCGAGCGCGCCGAGGTCGCCGCTGTCGAGTCGCACGGCTTCGACGGCGACGCCGGTGCGGCAGAGTTCGACGACCACCTGGGCGCCACGGGGCGTGTCGTAGGTGTCGATCAACAGCGTGACGCCGCGAGGGTGGATCCGGGCGAAATCGCGAAACGCCGTCGCCTCGTCGTCGTGCGCCTGGATGAACGAGTGCGCCATCGTTCCGGTGATCGGGATGCCGAACGCGCGGCCGGCCTCGACCGTGGCCGTTGCGTCGAAGCCGGCGAGGTAGCAGGCGCGCGCCGCCAGCAGGCCGGCCTCGGCACCGTGCGCTCGGCGCAGCCCGAAGTCGGCGAGCCGGCGGGGACCGGCCGCGAGCCGGCATCGGGCCGCCTTGCTCGCGATCATGCTCTGGAAATTGAGCAAGTTGATGATGCGGCTTTCGACGAACTGTGCCTCGGGCAGCGGAGCAGTGACTCTGAGCACGGGCTCGTCGGCGAAGAACACGCTGCCCTCGAGCATCGCGTCCACGTCGCCTGTGAACTGCAGGCTGGCCAGCCGTCGCAGTGCCTCGGGCTGGAAGCGACCCGTGGACTCGAGCCACTGCAATTCGGACGCCTCGAAGCGCAAGGCTTCGAGATAGTCGAGCACCTGCGCCAGGCCTGCGGCGACCAGGAAGCCGCGCTGCGGCGGCAGCCGCCGCACGAAGAACTCGAAGACCGCGACCTGGTCCATGCCGAGCGCCTGATAGGCGGTCACCATCGTCAGCTGGTACAGGTCGGTCAGCAGAGTCGACACACCGTCATTGCCTGCCGGGCGCATCACGTGGGGACCCTGATGGACGACAGCACGTCTTCCGTCGTGGAGATCTCGCAGCCTGCGGACGCAAGTTCCACGAGCGCGCGCTCGCCGTCTCCGGGCCGGACGTTCACTGCGCAGACCGCGTCGCGGCAAATCACTACCTCGAGGCCCGCAGCCCGCGCGTCGAGGCCCGTGGCGCGCACGCAGTAGTCGGTCGCCAGGCCGCCGATGACGAGGCGGCGGATTCCCGCGCGGCGCAGTTGATCGGCGAGCGGTGTGCCGTCGAGCGCGGAGTAAGCGTCCCGCTGCTGGCTCGTCGCCTTCGAGATGACCGTGTCTGCCGGTGCGATTCGCAGCGACGCGGCGAACGCGGCACCCGGAGTCCCTGCGACGCAGTGCACCGGCCAGGGGCCGCCCTGCGCTGCGAACGAGCAGTGGCCGGTGGGGTGCCAGTCACGGCTGAGGAACACGGGCCAGCCACGGGCGCGCCAGGCGTCGAGCAGCCGATTGATCGGCGGGACGGCTGCGTCACCGTGCGCGATGCCGAGTGCTCCCCCCGGCAGGAAGTCATTCTGCACGTCGACGATGAGGAGCGCGTCACTCGGTCCGGGTGCTCTCATGCGTTTCTGTCCGCCTGCGCCGGATTCCGGTCTCGCCCGGGGATATCGGATGAGTGTACGCTTGGTGCTCCCGCCGTGGAGTTTGCGGCCAATACTTATTCTCGGGCGCGGGCACCGTTCGACAATGAAGCCGTCCCCCTCGGGACGAGACTGCGGAGGCAAGAATATCGTGACCATTCCCGTCCAGATCACCTTCCGCCACATGGAATCGTCGGCTGCCGTCGAGACGCGGATTCGCGAGCTCACGGATCATCTCGGCACGTTCAGTGATCGCATCCAGGGTTGCCGCGTCGTGCTCGATTCGCCGCACCGGCACCACCACCAGGGCAAGGTCTTCGCCGTCAAGGTGCAACTCACCGTGCCGGGCGAGGATGTCGTCGTCGACATGGAGCGTCCGCAACGCGATGGCCACGACGATGTGTACGTCGTGCTTCGCGACGCATTCGATGCTGCGAAGCGCCAGTTGCAGCAGCGCATGGCCAGCCTGCGCGGGGACGAAAAACGGCACGAGAAGCTCGTCTGAACTCCAGCTGACGCCACGCTGCGGCCCCGGTGGCAGGTGCTGCGATGGGTGACTGGCAGCACTTCGCGCATGGTGCGGACATCGGGGTCCGCGGCCGCGGCGCAACCGCTGCCGAGGCCTTTGCCCAGGCTGCCACCGCGGTGACGGCAGTCGTCACGGATCCCGGCCTGGTGCGTCCGGAACGCGCGGTGCGGATGCAGTGCCAGGCGCCTGACCTGGAAATACTGCTGTTCGAATGGCTCAACACGCTCGTCTATCAGATGGCCACGCGGTGCATGCTGTTCTCCGCATTCGACGTGCGCATCGAGGGCGACCGGCTCGAGGCCGTGGCTCGTGGTGAAAGCGTGGACGTGCTGCGGCACGCGCCCGCGGTCGAGGTCAAGGGCGCCACGCTGACCGAGCTGGCCGTCCGCGAAGGGCTGGATGGAGCGTGGACGGCACAGTGCGTCGTCGACGTCTGATCCGAGGAGTCCGCACTTGAACCTGCAGGGCGTGCGACGCGAATCGGAATACCGCTGGGTCATCGATCCCGAAGGCACGATGCGCGCGCCGGCCGTGCTTTACGCCGACGCCGAGTTGCTGGGCGACATGGACGACAAGGTGCGCCAGCAGTTGTGCAACGTGGCGAGCCTCCCCGGCATCGTGGGCGCCGCCTATGCGATGCCGGACGCGCACTGGGGCTATGGTTTTCCAATCGGTGGTGTCGCGGCGTTCGACGCCGAGGCAGGCGGCGTGGTTTCCGCGGGCGGCGTCGGTTTCGACATCTCCTGCGGCGTGCGGACGCTCGTCTCCAGGTGCTCCCGCGCGGAGATCGTCGCCGTCCAGGAACGGCTCGCGCAAGAACTCGCGCACGCCATCCCGGCCGGCGTCGGCAGTACCGGGCGGCTGCGACTTTCGGATGCCGAAATGGATGCCATGCTGACGGGCGGCGCGCGCTGGGCCGTGAGCCGAGGCTACGGAGCCGAAGCCGACCTCGAGCAGATCGAGGAATCGGGATGCATCGCCGATGCCGATCCAACCGCGCTGTCACAGCGCGCGCGTGAACGGCAGCGCGACGAGATGGGCACGCTTGGCTCCGGCAACCACTACCTCGAGGTGCAGTCGGTCACCGAGATCCACGATGCCGCGGCCGCAGCCGCGTTCGGGCTGCAGGCAGCGTGCGCCGTCGTGAGCATCCACTGCGGCTCGCGGGGCCTGGGTCACCAGGTCGGCACGGATTACCTGCGCGACATGGCGATCGCCGCTCCTTCCTTCGGCCTCGCGCTGCCGGATCGCGAGCTCGCCTGCGCGCCGATTCACTCGGCTCTCGGCCGGCGCTATCTCGGCGCAATGCGCGCGGCGATGAACTGCGCACTCGCGAACCGCCAGATCCTGACCCATTTGTGCCGCGAGGCATTTCGCCGAATCCTTCCGGGCTCGGAATGGCCACTGCTGTATGACGTCTCGCACAACATCTGCAAGGAGGAGGTGCACGTCATCGAGGGGCAGCCGCGCCGGCTGCACGTGCACCGTAAGGGAGCGACACGGGCGTTCGGCCCGGGAAACCCCGCCGTGCCGGCGGCGTTCCGGCCACATGGCCAACCGGTGCTGATCGGCGGCTCGATGGGCACGGCGTCATTCGTGCTGGCCGGCAGTGCGGCGGGGGAAGCGCTGGCGTTCAGCTCCGCCTGCCACGGAGCGGGACGCAGCATGTCGCGACACCAGGCGACGCGGCGATGGCAGGGGCGTCGACTCGTGGATGAACTCGCAGCGCGGGGTATCCTTGTTCGCAGCCCGTCGCTGCGTGGCGTGGCGGAAGAGGCGCCGGGCGCGTACAAGAGCGTCGAGCAGGTGGTGGACGTGGCGGAACGAGCCGGCCTGGCGCGCAAGGTGGCGCGCCTCGAGCCGCTCGTGTGCATCAAAGGATGACGGGATGATTGGACCACTGATTTTCGCACCGCAGGCCAGCGGATCGTTCGGCGCACGCGTGGCGGCCGCGGCGGGCGTAGGCCTCTCTCCGATGGAGGAGCGCGAGTTCGAAGGCGGCGAGCACAAGACGCGACCGCTGGTCAGCGTCCGCGGCGCAGACGTGTTCGTCATCCAGTCACTGAGCGGTGACGACGCCGGCAGCGCGAACGACAGGCTCTGCCGCCTGTTGTTTTTCATCGCAGGCCTCAAGGACAGCGGCGCCGCACGCGTGACCGCCTGCGTGCCGTTCGTCGCGTATGGACGCAAGGACCGCCGCACGAAGGAGCGTGACCCAGTCACGTTGCGCTACGTCGCACAGCTCGTCGAGGCGGTCGGCACGGACCACGTGCTGGCGCTCGATGCGCACAACCTCGCGGCCTTCGAGAATGCCTTTCGGTGCCCGGTCGATCACCTCGAAGCGGCGCCCCTGCTGGCCACGCACCTGGCCGGACTGTCTGCCGACACGCCCGTCTGCATCGTGTCGCCCGACATCGGCGGAGCGAAGCGGGCGCAGCGCGTGCAGGAACTGCTCGAGGCACGCACCGGGCGCGAGGTCGGCTTTGCGATCATCGACAAGCGCCGCAGCAGCGGCGTCGTATCCGGCGGCGATCTCGTCGTGGGACCGGTCGAAGGCCGGCATGCGGTGCTCGTCGATGACTTGATCAGTGCCGGCACCACGCTGATGCGCGCGGTGGCGGCCTGCCGCAAGGCGGGCGCGCTGCGCGTCGACGCGTTTGCGTCGCACGGCGTGTTCCTGCCCGAGGCGCGCCAGTTGCTCGGCGCGGAGGGCCCGGATCGGCTCATCGTGACGGATTCGATCCTGCCGACGCGGATCGGCCCCGCATCCGGGGACCGCCTGGTCGTGCTCGAGGCCTCGAAGCTGTTTGGCGAGGCCATCCGCCGGATCTGCGCGGGCGAGTCCGTGGTGGCGCTGCGCGAAATGGAGCGCAAGAAGCGCTAGTGTCCGGCGGCCAGGCGCGCGTCCGCGAGCGCGCCGGCGAGGTAGCTGCGCGCCCTGGCTCGCCAGTCTGCTGGTGAGCCACCATCCGCTTCGAGCGAACGCCAGGCGTAGAGCTTGGCGCGCGTCGCCGCGCGATGGCTGCGGTAGAACTGCAGCATGGGCGCCGCGATCCGGTCGTCCAGTTGTCCCAGGCATTCCTTCAGCAGCCATCGCCCCTGCATCGCGTGGCCGAGCCGGGTGCATTCGAGTTCCAGGAATGCGAGTTCCTCGGCACGGTCCAGCATGCGCAGGTTGCGGTCGAACTCGAGGCAGTCGATCACGGCCGGCGGATCGTCTACCAGGATGTGCTCCGGCCGCAGGTCGCCGTGCGCTTCGACGATGCAGCCGCCCTCGGCCCGCGAGTCGACCCAGGCACGGCGGGCGTCGAGAAAAGCGAGCTGCGCGTCGCGTAACGCGGCGGACGCTTCCGGCTCGAGCGCCTGCAGCGCCTGGTGATTGGCCGCGACCTGGCGGCGCAGGCGTGCCTCGAGCGTCGCGCCGTCGCTGATCGCCGCCGGCTCGCGCGCATAGAACTCCGTAAGCAGCCCGACGACCCGGGTGAGTGCGACCTTCGGCGCCGCGCCGCGTGCCAGTAGCGCGTCGAGCATGCGCCCGCGATCAAGGCGCCGCATCTCGACGAGCCAGTCCACCGTTTCGCCGGTGCCGCCGATCGTCAGCCGGCCCGAGCCTTCGTGGGTCAGGGCGAGGGTACCGAGGTACACGTGCGGCGCCAGTAGCCGGTTGAGCCGGACCTCCTCTTCCGAATCGTGGCGGCGCGCCGCGATGGTGCTGTAGTCCATCGAGTCCCGGCGCACCGGCTTGCGCAGCTTCAATGCGCGCGGTCCGGCGAGGAAGACCCAGGCGAAATGAGTTTCGATCGCCTCGTCGCCCGGTCCCAGCAACATCTGCAGGTATGCCACCTTGGCATCGAGGTCGACTGTTGCCGCGGAGCGGGGTGCGGCCTGCGGGATGGCGGCGTTTTCGGACATTGAATTCGGTCCTTGCGGGGCGAGCATAGCACCTAGGTACATGCGCGAATGACGCGGGCGGCGCACGGTCGGAACATCCGAGGCGGAACTTCGGAGATCCGCATGCGCCGGATATACGTCGATCGCGCGGAAGCCGGGCGCACGCTGGCCGAATCGCTCGCAGCGTGGCGCTCGGCGCCCGAAACGGTGGTGCTCGCCCTGCCGCGGGGCGGCGTGCCAGTCGCCTACGAGGTCGCGACCGCACTCTCATTGCCGCTCGACGTGCTGGTGGTGCGCAAGCTCGGTCTGCCGTCCCAGCCCGAGCTTGCGATGGGCGCCATTGCGAGCGGCGGCGCGATCGTCCTTAACCGCGACGTCCTTCGCTACCTGCACGGTGGCGACGACGCGCTCGAGTCGGTGCGCGCCAGGGAAACAGCGGAATTGATGCGACGCGAACGGCAATACCGCGGCGACCAGCCACCGCTCGAGATGTCGGGACGGACGGCCATCGTCGTCGACGACGGCCTGGCCACTGGAGCGACCATGGAAGCTGCAGTCCGTGCGCTGGGATCGCTCGGCGCGAAGCGGATCATCGTCGCGGTGCCAGTCGCCTCGATCGAGGCGCGCGAACGTGTTGCGGCGGTCGCCGACGAGGTCGTATGCCCGTACACGCCGGAGTTCTTCAGTGCCGTCGGCCAATGGTACCGGGACTTCGACCAGACCTCGGACGACGAGGTGCACGATCTGCTCGAACGTGCGCATGCTACGCTCGCGTCACCAGCCGGAAGCGGCGGAGGTGACTCATGAGCGAGCTCGGTCCCGAGGTGATCAAGATCGACGAGTTCAGCGGCCGCGAGGACGCGCTCGAACTCGACCCCGCGCGGCTCGCACCCGGCGCGGCGATACCGGCCCAGTTCGTGCGCAACCTGTTCACGGACGACACCGGGCGGTTCTTCGCCGGCATCTGGCGCAGCAGCCAGGGTGCGTGGCACGTTTCGTACACGGAGAACGAGCTCTGCGTGCTCACCGAAGGCCGCGTGCGGATCTCCGACGACTACGGCCGGTCCTGGACGTTCGGTCCTGGTGACTGCTTCGTGATGCCAGCGGGGTTCCGCGGACTCTGGGAAGTCCTCGAGCCGGCTCGCAAGTTCTACGCGATCTTCGAGCCCGAGGCCGCCGTCTGACACCCGGCTTGGTGCCAAATCGGTGCGTGATTGCTCGAGTTCCGCGCCGTAGCGGTGCGCGAACGCCCGAATCCGACCCGTACCGGCCGTCTTTTGGGTGGCACGATTCCTGCAGTCTGCACCGTGGCGCGCACGACGACCGGCGGATCTGCGGTTTTCGTGTCGAATCTGATACAGTCATCATACGGGCCGCATAATGTATGTGGCTTTTTCGCAACCAAGGGGTGCACCATGAAACTGAGTCAAGGCCTGGCAGCGATCATCCTGCTGGGGTCGGCCGCAGCCGCCCAAGCTGAGGTTACCGGTACGGTCACGGCGGTCAGCGACTACGACTTCCGAGGCATCAGCCTCAGTGCCAAGGATCCGGCGCTCCAGGGCAGCATCGACTGGGCCGCTGCAAACGGCTTCTACGTCGGCGCATGGGCGAGCAACATCGACTACGGCGATGACGTCGATGGCGACATCGAAGTCGACCTCTATGGCGGTTTCGCCGGCGAGATCGAGGGTGGCATGGGCTGGGACGTGGGTCTCGTCTGGTACACGTACCCGGGCGCCGACGACATCGACGACTATCCCGAGCTGTACGCCGGCATCAGCTACCAGTGGTTCGAGCTGAAGCAGTGGTACACGAACGACTACGGCGGCACCGACGAGGACGGCTGGTATACCGAAGGCAACGCAAGCTTCGAACTGCCCGCCAACTTCTCGCTCGGCCTGCACCTCGGCTACAACTATGGCGACGCCTTCGACGACACCGAGTACATGGACTACTCGATCGGCGTCGGCTACACGCTGAGCCACTTCGACTTCGAGCTGAAGTGGGTCGACAACGACCTGAGCCGTGGCGACGCGTTCTACTCGACGGACGACGTGTTCAACAGCGAAGGTCGCGCGATCTTCTCGGTGTCCACGACGTTCCCGTGGAGCAACGAGTAACCGGCACTGCGGTTCGCGGCTGCGATCGCAGCTGCGCATGAAACGACGCCCGGCTCCCCGCAAGGAGGGCCGGGCGTTCTGCTTTCTGGCGCTATCCGCTATCCCCTAATCACTAGCCTTCAGCACCTGCCCAAGCTTGCCGAACAACTCGTCGATGTGGGTGCGCTCGATGATCAGCGGCGGCGACAGCGCGATGATGTCTCCGGTCGTCCGGATCAGCACCCCCGCATCGAAGGCGCGCACGAACACGTCGAAAGCCCGCGCGCCGGGCTTGCCCGGAATCGGCTCGAGCTCGACGGCGCCAATC
>Ga0115027_10000082_pt1 | contig 11983 bp, 16 predicted proteins | sample Open_0915_D1_FD_83879 | JGI IMG/M metagenome (GOLD analysis project Ga0115027, IMG submission 83879) | Wetland microbial communities from Old Woman Creek Reserve in Ohio, USA - Open_0915_D1 | ecosystem: Environmental > Aquatic > Freshwater > Wetlands > Sediment ...
ATCAGCACGATCACGCCGAGCGCCGCCGCGGTCCCGATGATGACCCACTTTTGTTTGCGTGGGTCGAGCGTCGCCCACCAGTTCTTCAACTTGTCCATTGACGTTACCTAGCGGTCCCGTACCCAGACCATGCGACCCGCCTGTCCCGGCGCCAGTGCGACCGCATCGACAAAGGCGATCGCGCGCACACCTTGGGTCGCGAAGTTCGTCTCGACGAGCTCGACGCCGATCGCCCCGCCATTGCGAAGCTCGTAGTACTCGACGGCGAACTGGCTGCCGATCGCCCGGTAGAGCGAGCGGCCGATCACCGGTCCAACCTGCAGCGTCGCACCCGCCCACTGGCCTTCGCGCTGGTAGGCCTCCGGGAGCTTCTCGCGCGCCGCCTCCCGCACCAGCTCGCGCAGCATGTCCACGTAGTCGGACGAACTCAGTGACTCACTGCTTCCCGCCGTCGCGGACGCGCCCCCCTCTGTTTGCAGCACAACGTGTTGTCCGGGGATGTCCTCCACCGGGATCAGCGTGACGGAGAAGCCGGGCGCGCTCGGCGCGTCGGCATCTTTCACGATCAGCTGAATGAACTCCTCCTGGCCGGTCGAGACGTAGATGCTGTTGCCGTCCTGCTGGATAGAGGCCTTTGAAGACGCCTTCAGAAACTTCACCACCCGCGGGTTGGCGTACGGCACGACGATCTCGTTCATCATCCGCGCGCTCACGTTGATGTAGGTGCTCGCGCCCGCACCCACGGGCACCACGCCCGTGCTGCTCCCACGGCCTCGCGGCGCGGGGGGCGCGCTCTGAACGGCAACCGATCCGGCGGCTTGCGCCGGCGCGAGCGGCGCCTCAACCGCCACCCGCTCCGCCGGCAGTGGCGCCCGAACCGGCGCCGCCACGGCCACGGCCGGGCCAGGCGATACCGAGGCGAACGGATCAGCCGTCTGCGCGTGCACCGTCGCCGCGGCGCTAATCGCGCTTGTCGCGAGCGCTGTTCTTAGCCAGCCACTCCAACGTGCGCGGGGCGCCGGTGTAGTAGTCGAAGGCCGAGACCACGGGCATGCCGTCGCGGATCTTGATCTGCATCTCATACACCACCTCTTGTTCCTTGATCGCGCCGGACGCGGAGACGATCTCCTGCTTGCCCGTCACAAACGTCTTGGCCGACGCCTTCTCGAAGCTCACCTTGTCCGGGAAGAACCGGAGCGAGCGTCCCGAGACCCTCAGGTCCTCCGACTGCTCGAGGATCCGCTGTCGCGTCTCGCTGTAGAGCTCCGGCGCGAACGCCATCTTCAATCCATCGGCGACGAACGCGCTGTTGCCCGGGTTCACGTTGCCGACGAACGTCGCGACGTACAGTGCCCATGATTTGTGGTACTCCGCGTTCGCGCTCGCGAGCGACACCTCGAGCTGCTCATGGACGATGGGCGGCACCAGCACCACGCGTTCCCGCTGGTTGAATGCCAGGATGCTGGTCAGCAGCAGCGCGCCTGCCATGGCGACGTTCGCGTACTTCTGGACGGCCGTTGCCGCCATCGCGTCCTTGAAGCTCTTCGTGTATTTCGAACCTTTCATCGCCGCTCCTACGCCACGTAGCGCCGCGCCAGGCCGTTCTTGAATCGCCCGCCCACGTCGTACATGCCGTGGAACCAGAGCCAGTGCAGCATCGCGCCGCGCCGCGCCGTCGATTTGTACTTCTGGTACCACTTGGTGACCGCAAACATGAGCAGGAACATGTAGGTCAGGGTCCCTGACATGATCCCGAACGCCATAAGCATCACCATCGGCGCGATTTCATCGAACTCCCAGAACGCGATTTGCATCGGCGCGTCGATGTATCGCGGAACTCGCACCATCCTCATGTCCCGTGCTCCTTCTCGTATTCCATCGCCTGCTCGCGACCGCTCACGGACTGCCCGTGCAATCCGCCCGTCGCAGCACCACGCGGCGGTTCTTCGCGCGGCCCTCGGCCGTGGCGTTGTCGGCCACCGGCTCACTCTCGCCAAGGCCGTGGACTTGCATGCGCTCGGCCGTCACGCTGCGCGCCGCGAGGTGGTCCACCGCCGCTTGCGCCCGTCGGCGCGATAGCTCGAGGTTGTATTGCTCCGTGCCGACGCTGTCCGTGTGGCCGATCGCCTCCGCCGCCACGAACTCGAGCTCCTTCATGCGCAGCGCAACTCGATCCAGCGTCACCTTGTCTTCGCTGGTGAGCGTTGCCGAGTCGAACTCGAACTGCAGCACGACCGTCACCTCGCAGCCGCACCCGAAGCGGTCGACCCGCTCTCCGCGCGCCGAGTCCGGGCAGCGATCACGCTCGTCGCACACGCCATCGCCGTCCCGATCCGCACAGCGCGCCGGCGCCGGCGCAGCCGCCCTGGCCGGTGCGCTCACCTGTGCCGCCTGCAGCGTCGTGCTCGCCCAGAGGACGTGCTCGATGTCAGGTGCAATCAGCGCCACGTCGCTGTCATGACGCAGCGGTGCGACCGTCACCAGCCCCGGCACGGTGGTCGGGTAGTCCGGAGCAGCCGCCGTAGCGGGCGCTTCGGGCAACTCTGCGCAGCCGCCGAGGGCCAGGAGCACGGCCGCGGCCCATCGATATCGCGTCACTGCGCCACTCCCTCGACCGAGATCACGCGCACCTCCCGGTTGGCCGCTCGACCGAACACCCTCAGGAACGCCACGTCCTCCGCGTTGCGCGTGGGCGCAAGTGCCGCAACGAAGTACGTCGGAACCTTCTTCCGCTGCGGTGGCCGCTTCGGCGTCGCCGTGGCGGCGACCCGCACCGTGCTCGATGGCAGCTGCAGCCCGGCGCGGCTGAACACCTGTCGCGCGTACCACCGGCCCGCCGCGTCCATGTCGCCGCTGTAGTAGCAGGCGAGCTTGCCGAAGGTGTCCGGGTAGACCTGACCGCAGTCGGCCAGCACCTCGGCCGCCACCTGCAGATTGACCGAGGGGTCGAGCAGCGTCAGCGGGTCGCTGACGCGGTGGCCGTTGTAGCGCAGGTAGATCTGCAGCATCCCAACCGCCACGTTCTGGTTGCCGCGTTTCACTTCCAGCGCGAGCGCATCGCGCGCCTCGTCCCGGGTCCGGAAGTAGCGGCCCCGGTAGTTCACGTTCAGGACCCATGGCCACGGGGCGAACCCGCGCTGGCCTCCGAGCGTGGTGCCAGATTCCTGCAGCCCGATCGCGTACAGGATCTCCGCCGGCACGTCCGCCACCTTCAGGGCGCGCTCCCATTCCTCCCGGCTCACCTGGTCGTGCTCGCTCACCGCCCCCGCGCAACTCGACCACAAGAGCGTTGCGGCCAGGGCGGCCACTCGCTTCGCGGTCGAGATCGGTTCACTGCGCATGTGCGCTCTCCAAGCGTCTTATTTGCAGTGTAGTGAGCCGCCGATGAATTCCTCCTGCGACGACCAACACCCAGAACCCACCGCCGAACAGCAGCCCCGCCCGGTACTGCGGACGGCCCAAACGCTCGACTTGCTCGTACACCGCGTACGACATGCCGTACGGGTCGTGCGGCGACGCGTCCGTTGCTCGCTGCCCGTACCGGGTGCCCGGAAACGTGCCGAGACTCAGCCCCTTGAGCACGCCTGCCGAGAGCGGCCTTTCAACCTGCCAGTCGCGGACGTAGCGCGCAGACGCCACGGCGTCGGGCACAAACGCACAGGAGCCGATCAACAGCCCACCCGCCACGACGAGGGCGATGCGGCGACGCTTCACCGCGAAGCCACTGTGCGCGGCGCGAGCGCCTGGCGGAGTTCCTCGAGTTGCGGCATCCCGTTGCTCACGCTCACCTCGCCGCCACTCACCATCACCGTCACCGGCACCGCGTCGAACTGCAGGTTGCGGAAGATCGCCATGTTCTGCTGGTGCGCCTTGTCGCCGGCGCCAATCGCCTCGTTCGACATCGTCGCGGCTTTGCCCGTCATGAGCCCGGCAAGAGCGTTCACCTGCGCCTCCCCACGCATCCCCAGCAACCCCTTGGCTCCGTTCTCGGAGCGCGGACCAAGGATGCCGATCGGGATGTAGTGGACCTTGAAGCCCGGCCCCTCTTTCGCCAGCGCGTCGAACAGCGCGTAGGTCTTGTGGCAATACGGACAGTTCGGGTCCACGAACACGAAGAACTCCGCCCCCGATCCGCTGCCCAGCGTGATCGAGGTAGCGGCCCGCGCGTGCTTCACGATCCCAGACAGATCCGGCTTCGGCATCTGCGCCGTCAGATCACGTCGCGTCAGGTTCTCACCGCTCACGGTGTCCACCGCCACTCCACTGAACAGCACGCGACCATCCGGCGTGCCGTACAGCACCATCTGCTTGCCATTGGCCAGCGACACGCCAACACCCACGGTGCCACTCGGGCCCGGAAAGTAGTTCACCTTTCCGCCGTTCTTGGCCACCAGGCCTTCAATGCGTGTCTGCGCGTCCGTGCTCACGCTGAACGCCGCCTCGCCCGCCTGCACCGCGCCGCCGAGCGACGCCACTGCCACGGCTCCCACCACGAGCGATCTCGTCCGCATCATCGCCACACTCCTTCAAGTCAGTCCGACGTCCGCGTCAGGGTTGACGCGATCACCTGCCTGCAGGCCTCGATGTCGACGGCGATCTCGCCGCCGAGCCGCTCCCGCAGGTACATCTGGGCCGCGTACGCTGCACCGAGCGTCGCCGGATCCCGCAGCGCATCGTCGCCATCCACCTTCGCCCAGTAGAAAGACCCGTCGGTCCCCCGTGCCAGTCGCAGCACACGTCCCGCCAGCGCCGCCTTTCGCAGTGCGCGCCGCAACGTCGTCTCCTGGACGGTGCTCAACCCAAGTTTCTGGATCAGGTTCAACGTCGAGAGCGGGTGCGCGCTCTCCTGAATCGTGCGCAGCGCTTCGGCCACGTACGCAGCCGGTCGCTTGCCGCCTTTGTGCGTCCGCGTGGACCTCATCGCGTCGCGCCTTCGCCCGTGTACAACATGCTCACCAGACCGTTCATCACCGTCATGAACGCCTCCGGCTGGTTCTGCACTCGCCGCGGGCTGGTGAGGTATCGATTGCCCACGACGACGCTCGGCACTTCCGTCAACCCGTAGGCGGCGGTGAGCGCCTGTGCGCGCGTGACGAAGCGACGCACCTCCTCGGTCTGCGACGCCTTGAGGAACGCGTCTCGCGAAATCCCCACCGCCGTGGCCGCCGCGACGTAGGTCTCCACACTCCCGGCAGGGCGGTGCTCGTCCTGCAACATCGAGTACAGTCGCTCGCTGTACGGCTCGAGCTTGCCTGGCGCCGCCGCCAGCACCGCGTAGTAAGCCACGGCCATCGGTGCGTGCGCCGGCAGCCCCACCGCCGGCACCACCTCGTAGCGGATGCCGGCCGGCAGCCCCTTCGACCACTCGCCAATCGTCCGGTGAATTCCCCGGCAATAGGGGCAGGTGAAGTTCACGAACAACAGCACACGGCTTTCAAGTCCGCGTGCTGCGGGAGCCCGCGTCGGCCCCAACTCGACGTACGGCACGAAGCCGCCGTCTGCGAACACCGCTTCGTTCGCGACCGCCGCGCCCGACCACAGCCACAGCGCGCCGAGCAGCGCCAGCCACGAGCTACATCTCTTGGACATTGCGAGCCCCCACCCACAGCAGCAGCGGAACGCTCACGCCCCAGACGATCAGCGCGGTACTGCGGATGGTCACGGGGGAAATCGCGATCAACACCGGCAGCAGCAACAGCCAAAACAGCACGCCCTTGGCGCTGTGGTAGAACACGGCGTTGGTGATCTCGGAGTTGAGCAGCGCCGTCTTGCGCTCGACCAGCGCGTCAGTCAGCGCCCCGATCACGAGCGCGAGCGCCACCATCGCCATCAGCCCCATCAGGTACAGACGGTGGTACGCGCCGAACAACGTCGCCGCGAGCGTGCCGAGGCGCGTGCGCACCCAACCGAACGTGTCCGTCCCAAGCGTCTCGATCCCAGTGGCCCGGCTCCGCGCCTCATCCGTCGGTACGAGCATGCCCTCGACCCGGGCGAGGAACCCCGACTCGACGAACGTCTCGCCGAACTTGCGCTCCGCGAACGCCCGCGCCCTCGCCGCGAGCGGCGCGCCGAACACCGCTGTCGCCGTCTCCTGCTCCGCCACGCGCGCGCGCCGCGCCTGCTCCGGACTCACCACCAGCACGACCAGCGCCACCTCGAGCAGGATCACCAGCAGCCCGATCAACGAGAGTTTGTCGCTCAGCAGCGTCATCTACCGATCACCGCGTCGACGATCATTCGCCACACGCTCAGCAACGCGTCCATCCATCCGGCGTAGCGGCTGCTCGAGAGCGTGAGCATGCCGCCGATCCCCAACCCCACGACGAACGGCAATGCCCGACTCGTCACCACGTAGGCGAAGAAAGCGGCGAGCAGCTGGAATGGCATGGCCCCTCACGTGCCCCGTGTGCGAACGTCAGTCGGCTAGGCCCACTGGTTCTCGCCCGGCAGCCCCGCCGGCGCGCTCGCGTTGCCATTGGCTTTGCGGCGACGCGGCGTCTTCACGACGCTGGGCTCACTCGGCGGCGAGTCCGCCTGGCCCTGCGCGCGCTCCGCTGGCGTCGGCAGCTGCGACTCCGTGACCGTGGGTGACGGCAGACCCGTCGCGCGCGGCGCAGCGTCGGGCGACTGCCCAAGCGCCAGTGAACGCGGCTCCTGTCCCGACTGCAGCGCATTCGCAGCGGCGACGATCGCTTTCAGCGCATCGAACGCCGAGGCCGCCTGCTGCAGGTCATGCACCGACAGGCGCGTCCCCACGCTCATGAATCGCGCCGCGATCGTGCTCACGTGACGCGGCCCATTCAGGAACAACGTCCGCCGGTCGCGCCACGAGATCGCGCCCACGCTCTCCGCGTACACCACGGCGTTCAGGTAGTCATCGAGAGCGCGGAACACGTCGAGGTACTGGCGGCAGGTGTAGGAGGGCACCCGCGCTTCACGTTCCTCCTGCCGATGCACCATCAGCTTGTAGTCGCCCGAGCCGATCTTCGCCTGCAGCGCCGCGACCACCTCGCGCTTGCCCTCGCGCAGCGCCGACAGCCCCTCGTCCAGCATCGTCTGCAGGTAGTCCTGCACGAGATCGAGTCCGTCATCGAGGTTCAGCCGCTGCAGTACGGCAGTGACGTGATAGAACGACTGGCGGTAGCGGTCGTACCAGCGGTCGAACGCGCTGACCGTCGCTCCGTGTGCGAACCGCACCGTCGTGCGCTCGAACGGAAACGTGCCGTCGCGGTTTTCGTGGCGCTGCCCCGGGCCTGGGCCGGGTCCGTGGTTCCCGCGACCACCATCCCGACGCTGCCCGCCGTCGCGCCTCTGGTCGGCGTCGCGGCGCTGGCCGCCGTCCCGGCGCCGGTTGTCGTTCTGCGCGTGCTGGCCGTCCCGCTCGCCGTTCACCGCGGCGGCGGCCGTGGCCGACTTGTCGTCCGCCGGCTGCGTGGTAGCGTCTGTCGGTGTCTGGTCGGTGGAAGCGTCGCTCATCGCCGTAACCTCTGGCCTGTCAGGGAACGTCCCTGTTGCTAGAAGGTTATGAATCCGAACCCATGAAAACTTCCTTTTCGGAAAAAAAATCTGCGTCAGCTCCGGACGAGTCCGCCGACGCCCTCCCCGTCGAGCGCGCCGCACGTCACGTCTACGCCAAGAGCGCCGCGCTCTGTTTCAATTGGTCGGAGACTCGCCAAGGCGAGCGCACGATCACGATTGACGTGGCCCCTGCCCTCGGCGAGAGCGGCTACGCTTGGCGCGACAAGGCACAGTTCCAGCTGACAGTGGGCGAACTCGCCGAGCTCACTGCTTTGCTGTTGCATCCCGGCCGCTCACTGCGCTTCGTCCACCAGAGCAGCTCGCTGAAGACCCTCACCCTCACCTACCAAGCTCCTACTTGTCTTTTCTCTCTGGCCATCGGCCCGCGCGTCCTGCGCGTCCCGGTCGGTCCGATCGACCAGTTCCTGGTGCGAAACTTCCTCATCGCGCGCCTCGCCGTGACTCAGGGACTGCCTGCCGCGCTCGTCCTTCGCTCTCTCGACGTACTGGCGAGCCAACTGCCGGCCGCCCCCTCCTGAGGCGCCGGCCGCGGATTCCTATACTTCGACAGAGGAGTACAGGAGTCCGGCATGGCACGCTTTCAGCGAACCGACATCGAGTTGCTGTTTCCCGATGGCCAAGCCGCCACTCGAGCCCAGCTCGAGCACGACCCGCGGTGGCTTGAGGTGCACGCCGGGCAGCGCCCTCTCTGTCGGTGCACGCCCGCGGGCGTTGAGATGCTCGTGCGGCACCGGCAGGGCCGCCACTTTCTGGCCAATCTGCCGGGCCGCTCTCACCACCATTCCCTCGGCTGTCCCTCCTACGCGCCCGATCCGCTCATCGATCCGCGTCGGCACTACAGCGCGGCCGCGCTCGCGCGCTCCGGGGAGATCTGCCACGTGGTCGTCGCGGCCGATCCACTCGGGTCCCCGCCCTTCGCGCACTTCACCCCGCAGGCCGCGCTCGAGTTGCTCTGGGACTCCGCCAATCTCACGCTTTGGTCCCCGCGCATGCGTGGTCGACGCAGCTACACCGCCGTGCGCGCCGCCCTGCTCGGCGCGGCCGAACGCACCAGCGTCAACCACGCCCCGGTCGCCGCCTCGCTCTACTTTCCAGACGGCGCCCATCCCAAGCCGGGCACCCATCACCACTTCGTCGCCGGGCTTGTCCTTCGCATCGTCCATTCGCCGCACAGCGTCGGTTTCGACATTGCTCACGACCGAAGCGGCGATCTGTTCTGGCTCTCCCGTCGCGACTGGAGCGACCAACTGCAGGCGCTGTTCGGGTCGCCAGAGTCCCCCGTACTTCCGGACCCGAGGGAGCGCGAGGTTTGGATGCTGTCCCGGATCGTCTTCAGCGCGTCCGCTCGACCGCAACTGCAGTCCCCGGGTTTCCTCGCGGTGACGCCCGGCGATCGTCTGCCGGCCGACGACTCGGCTCAGGCGGCCATGTTGCGCTGGCTCGTCGATCAAGGCCGCCGCTTTCGCCGCTGTTCCGTGCTTGATGCGCGCACCGATCCAGCCATTCCGTTCGTCGCACTGCTCGACACGCCACAGCCCACCTACGTCTTCTCTGCCGATCCAGCTCGCGTCCCGCCGTTCCGCCCGCTCCCGCAACACCCACCTTCAACTCCGCTCGCCCAATCCGCCCGCGCCGCCTCTGGTGCACTTGCACTGAGACGAGCGCCCTAGAACTCGAGTCCGGTTGCAACCGCCTCCCGCATGTCCACGCATCGCGGGTCCGCGGACGCCCTCGGCGTCTCGCCTGCATCGTCACGCAGGCCGCTCAAGCACCGGCGCGTCGCGTTGGTTCTCCGTGGCGCACTCCTTCGATCGGTGAAGAATCGCCCCGGTTTTCATTAGGCTTTTGGCATGGACCCCCGCTCGCCTGGTTCCCCCCGCTCGGTCGCACTCGCCATCCTGTGCTTCATCTTTCTGGGCGCGTGCGCACGCGAGGAGCCGCCCGCCGCCGCGGCCCGCCCCCCCTCGCTCCCGTCCATGATCGAGCTCGTCGACAAGGAAGGAGCGGCCCCCACCGACGCCCAGGGGGTCGAGTTCACCCTCACCACCCCAGAGCGCCACGGCGTCGTCGACTTCTATCGTCTGGTCGGTGGCGATCTCGCTAAGCTCGAACGGGTTCCCTTCCACCAGTCGCCAGTCAAGAGCTTCGTCCAGTACCGCACCCCCGCCACGGCCAGCGAGAGCGTGCTCCTCGCGCACGTCTCCACCTTGAGCGATGCCCGCCCAGGCTCTGCCGAATACGTGTGCATGGCCCGCATTCCTCACACCGGCAACCGCCACAGCGTCGCCCTGAACTGCGACATCCCATCGACCGTCACCTTCTATATGGCGGCCGTACGAAACGGCCAGTCCGGGGCGCCGCCGTTCCACGACATCCGTGACCGTCTGCCGCGCTGGGAGGCCCTCTATGGCGCCCGCAGCAACGACCTGATCGCCTTCCTGGTCTCCATGTTCGGCACGGTCCAGAACGCACTGCTCGACATGGGCCACGAACGCTTCAATCCGAATGGGCAATCGATCCGCCCCGTCATGGAGTCGCTCGTGGCGCAGGCGCTCGAGCAGTACCAGCGCAACGGCCAGCTCTCGGCGACGCAGCTCGTTCAGCTCGCCGATGAGATCACCGGCGGCTCCCTCCCGCTCGCACGACTCGGACGTTTCGCAGAGTCCTATGCCTCCGTCGCCTACGTCGAGGACGTCACGCTCAGCGATCCGCACGGTCACCTCACGCGGCGCGATCGTGCCGTGGATCTGCCCACCCTGCAGGCGGAGCTTCAGCGCTTCTTCGTCCGCGGCGCCCCGCTCGAACTCTCCGATCCGCGCACGCATGTCCCGCAGGGCGTGCGCCACGAACGCTCGCCCGACGGCGTGATCGTGAGCTGGCAGCCTTTGCCGCACATGGACGGCTACAACGTCTACCTGAACGGCGAGTACCTCCGCGCAACCCGCCAGCCGCGGGTGCTCCTGCCGCCCGACAGCATCGGTACGGTGATGATTCGGGCGGTGGGTTACGGCGGTGAGTACGACGGGCAGCGCCATGCGCTTGCCGAACAATCCGCGAAAGAATCACCGCTGGAGCCGCCCGCATGAGTCGACCCGCCCCCCGGACGCTCACCGCCTACGATCACCTAAGCGGCCCCCCAGGCAGCGGTAAGACCGCGGCCCTGGCGGCACAGATCGACGCCACCCTGCGGACTGGCGTCAACCCCTACCTCCTCGCCATCATCACGCCGAGCCAGGCGGGCGCCGATGCGTTGCGCCATCGCGTGCAACGGCTGAGCGGCACGCAGCGGGTCGAACGATTTCAGTTTCGCCCGATCGAGGAGTGGCTGCGCTTGAGCGCGAAGCAGCCCCCGGCGATCCGAGTGATCAACCCCACGCTCCTCGAAAGCCTCTCGACCGCGGCCTTCGCCGGCGCGGGCCTGGACGCCGAGTTCGGCACGCCCGCAGAACTTCTCGAGGAGCCCGTCCAGTCGGTCCATCGCCCGGCAGCCGATCGCCTGGATGCGGCCCTGGCGCGGCTGGACCTGCGCCGCCCGAGCGCCATCGGACGCGATCCCGCCGGCCGCATTCCGCCGCTTGATTGCGTGTTCGTCGATGACATTCATCTGATGAGGACCCACCGTCCATGGCTCGAACGCTGCCTGGCGTCCGCATCGCGCGCCGTGATTACCAGCGACCCGGAGTTCCCGTCGGCCATCGCACCGCCCCCGCTTCAGCACTTTCACACCACTACCCTGCGTGCACGCGAACGACGCAGCGCGCCCCCCTCGCCGCTTTCCCTCCGAGCAGCAGGCGACGCCGCGCAGGTTACTCACTTCAGTTCGGTTGACCTCGAGATCCAACACATCCTCGAGGCACTCGGCGGCACGGCCGCGCCGCACACGGTCGTCTGTGCGAGCGCTCGGGTCGAGGCGCGACTCCTGATCCGAGCCGCCATCACCGACGTTCCCATACGCTCGCCACGCCCCGACAGCGTCTACTGCTCGACCGAACTGCGTCTGGTGTCACTCGCGCTGCGCGCCGCCGGGGGCGACCACTCCGCGATGGCGCAGTTGCTGCTGTTGCGTGGCGTCGAGCGCTCGCAGTGGCTGGGCGCTCGCATTGACGGCCACTATCCGACCGTCGCGCAAGCAATCTGCCAGCCCGAGGACGGGGTGCGTCCTGCCGCGACCGTCAGGATTCTCGCTGAGTTGTCGCAGACCCTCGCGAGCTGGCGTCGCCCCGATTTCAACCACGCCCTCATCGAGCGCATCGCCGCGTGGTGCGTGGCTCACGCCAAGCTCGAGCGCCCGTGGATCTTCGCGGTCCTGGCGTCCGAAGCCGCGCGCGTCGGTGGAGGTGGTCAGATTCAAGCGAGGCTCCTCGGCTGGGGTCTGGGATCCGCCGCCTGGCGCGTCGGGTCCAGCGTTAGACGCCGCCACGCCCGTTAATCAATCGCGCTCCGG
>Ga0115027_10000083_pt1 | contig 11880 bp, 10 predicted proteins | sample Open_0915_D1_FD_83879 | JGI IMG/M metagenome (GOLD analysis project Ga0115027, IMG submission 83879) | Wetland microbial communities from Old Woman Creek Reserve in Ohio, USA - Open_0915_D1 | ecosystem: Environmental > Aquatic > Freshwater > Wetlands > Sediment ...
ATCGACGAGACGGAACTCCGCGAACGCGTGACGCTTGCAAATCCGCGAGTCGTCGCCGCTGCGGCCCCGCCGCGGCCGCTGGTCCTGGTCGGTGCGCACCACGGCAACTTCGAGTGGATGCTGCTCAGGGTGTCGCTCGAGTTCGGCGACCGGCTCATCGGCCTGTACAAGCCGCTGCGCCAGCCACGGGTCGACATGCGCATGAAGGCCATGCGATCGCGGTTCGGTGCGAGGCTGGTGCCGGCGAAATCAATCCTGCGCGAACTTGCCAACTTTCGCGAGGCTGCCGCAATCGGGATGGTCGCGGACCAGGTGCCGCGCACGAGTCCCGAGAAGCACTGGGTGACGTTTCTCGGGCAGGACACGGCCTTCTTCATGGGGCCGGAACTGCTCGGGCGAGCGCTTCGCTCGCAGGTCGTGCTGGTGAAGATGCGACGTCTCGCGCGCGGGCGTTACGAACTGGAGTTCGAGGCGCTGAACGAGCCGGGCGAGAAGTTACCGGGCGGCGAGATCACGTCGCGTTACGCTCGAAGGCTTGAAGCCTGGATTCGCGAGGACCCGCCTGGATGGTGGTGGTCGCACCGGCGCTGGAAGCTCGTGCGCGACGTGACGACGGGGCAGGCGACGCGCCGGCGTGCGTAGTCGCGAGTGCCGCCCCGAGCCTGCTCCTGCGGAAGCGGCCGGCGATATGTAAAGCCGCGGGACCGCCGCCGACCGTTCATCGCTCGAATCAAGCCGTATGTCGGGGCGTCCGCCTGTGCGAAACGGTGGGCGTAGACTTTCCGCCAGTTTCAGGCAACGCCGTCAAATGAAGAAGTCAAAGGGTTTTACGCTCATCGAGCTCGTGATCGTGGTGGTCATCGTCGGCATCCTGGCGGCGATTGCCGTCCCGGCCTACCGGGAGGCCGTACGCAAGAGCAATCGCCGTGCGGCGCAGGCGGCGATGATGGAGATCGCCACCCGGGAGAGGCAGTGGTTCGTGGCGAACCGCGCTTTTGCGACCAAGACGCAACTCGCCTACAGCCTGCCGCCCGAGGTGAATGGCAAGTACACCTACACCATCACGCTCGATGCAGGGCCGCCTCCGGGCTTCACGATCAATTTCACCGCCGTGGGGGTGCAGGCCGGCGACGGCAATCTTTCGCTGACGAGTGCGGGCGTAAAGGGCCCGGCGGGCAAGTGGTAGTCATGGAAAGTCACCAGGGGACCGCACAGCGGGGCGCTTCGCTCGTCGAAGTGCTGGTCGCAATGGTGATCCTGGCGGTCGGCCTGCTCGGGCTCGTCGGCCTGCAGGCCCGCCTCCATGTGCTGCAGATGGAGTCTTACCAGCGGGCGCAGGCGTTGATCCTGCTGACCGACATGGCGAATCGCGTGGCGCTCAACCGGGCCAACGCCAGTTCGTATGTCAGCGCATCGACGGCCGGCGTCGGCGTCGGCGCCACGTGTCCGGTGGCCAACACCAGTCGAACCGAGCGTGACCTCCGGGAGTGGTGTCTCGCGCTGCAGGGTGCAGCCGAAACCTCCGGCGGCAACAACGTTGGTGCCATGGTGGGCGGACGCGGGTGCATCCAGCGGCCACTTCTAGGGGTCGACGAGTATCTCATCACGGTCGCCTGGCAGGGCCTCGCGCCGTTGTCGGCCCCTCCCGCCAGCGTGGATTGTGGAAAGACTCTCTATGACGGCGCTTCGGGCTCGCCCTGCGTCGGCGAGCTCTGCCGGCGCGTCGTGACGACCCTCGTACGGATTTCCGACCTTACGCCATGATCGCAATGAACGAAACACAACACGCGACCGACCGCGCGTGCGCGCTGCAGCGCGGCGTCAGCCTCGTCGAGCTGATGATCTCGCTCGTGATCGGGCTGTTGATCCTTGCGGCCATGGTCGCGCTGTTCGTGAACACGAGCGGCGGCAATCGCCAGATGGCCCAGGCGAACAACGTCATCGAGAACGGGAGGCTGGCCATCGAACTGCTCGAAGGCGACATCGTGCACGCGGGCTACTGGGGCGGCTACATGCCGACCTTCGACGACCAGACGGCAGCTGGCGCGCCGACGGACGCGCCGATGGCAGTGCCGCAGCCCTGTCTTGCGTACGCGACCCCATGGACGGCGGCTGATCGAGTCAACCTGGTCAACATACCGCTGCAGGTCTACGACTCGGACGCTTTCTGCAACACGGTGGTCACCAACAAGCTGGCCGGCACGGACGTGCTGGTGGTCCGCCACGCTGAACTGTGTGTGGCGGGGTCGGGAGGAAACTGCGAGGCGGATGTTGCCGGCAAGCTGTACTTCCAGGTCAGCCGGTGCCTGACGGACCTCAACGCCTATGTGCTCGATACGAGCGCGGGCAGCACTTTCCCGCTGTTTCAGAGAAACTGCACGACGCTGGCAGGCAAGAGAAAGTTCATTTCCAGCATCTACTACGTTCGCGACTACGCGGCCACGGTCGGGGACGGGATCCCGACGCTGGTGCGCTCACAGTTCGATCTCGGCGCGGGCGGCGTCCTTGCTCACCAGGCCCCGGTTGCACTGGTCGAGGGCATCCAGGGATTCCGGATAGAACTGGGCATCGACGACCGAAGCGAGGCCTACGCGGGCCAGCCGACGGGAACCCCGGTCGACTACACCGTGGCCGTCAACTGGCTCGACCCGCTGACGCGACGGACCCCCACGAATCGCGGCGACGGTGCCCCGGACGGAGCGTTCGTCAGTTGCACGACCGCAGCGCCGTGTACGGTGGGTCAGCTGTCGAACGTGACCGCAGTCAAGATGCACGTGCTCGTCCGCAGCCGGGACGCGACGCGCGGATATACCGACTCGAAGACCTACACGCTGGGCAGCACGGTCCTTGGCCCCTTCAACGACGCATTCAAGCGACATGTCTACGTCAGTACGATCCGCCTGCCCAACATTGCCGGCCGGAGACAGACCCCATGACCATCAGCAATGTCGCGCGCAACCGTGGCGCTGCCCTTGTGGTCGGATTGATCATGCTGGTGCTGATCACGCTGATGCTGATCACCGCGCTCAACCTCGGGACCGTCAATTTCCGTTCGGTCAGCAACATGCAGTTCCGCGAGGAAGCAATCGCCGCCGCGAACCAGGCGATCGACCAGGTCATCGGCAGCCCTTTCGTCAATAATCCGTCGGCGGTGGCTGCCGCGCCCATCAACGTGGACATGGACAAGGATGGCACGATCGACTACGTCGTCCGGATCGCCTTGCCACAGTGCGTTTACGCCGCGCAGGCGTTCGGCGCCGACCCGAGCAGTCTCTCCCTGCCCGCCTCGATGACGGTCGCCTCCACCTGGAACACGGTCTGGGACATACAGGCCACCGTGGACAGCGCCAACAACGTTGGCGGCGCGGCAGTCGTGATCCGCGCAGGGGTCAGGGTGCTGCTCGATCAGGTCCAGAAGGACACGAAGTGCCCATGAAACAGAATCTGATCAGGAGTGCGAGCATGAAACGCCTTCTTTCAACCGGCCTTGCGGCCCTTGCCGTGCTTGCCTGCCGCACGCCAGCGGTGGGTGAGGACATCGACCTGTTCGTCCAGCCACCCGGCGTGGCCGCGGGGCTGCCGAACGTCCTCATCGTGCTGGACAACACCGCGAACTGGGAGCAGCCGTTCACGAACGAGATCGCGGCGCTCGTCGCGACGATGAACGGCCTGGCCGAGAACCCGGATGGCTCTGCGAGATTCCGCGTCGGCCTGATGCTGTTCACCGAGACCGGCAACCCCAACAACAACGTGGATGGCGGCTACGTGCGTGCGGCGGTCCGCAACATGACCGCAGGCAACAAGGCCGCGTACTCGGCGCTGCTGAACAGCCTCCACAAGCGCAACGACCAGTCGAACGGTGGCAAGGCCGGCAAGACGATGTCGGAGGTGTACCAGTACTATTCGGGTCTCGCTCCGTACTCCGGCAACAGCAAGGTCAAGACGGACTACACGAACAACGTGTCGGGCACGGCGCAGTCGAACGCGGTCTACGCCCTGCCCGGCAACGCAATCGACTCCCTCACTGGCACCCCATACCGCAGCCCGATCGTGAGTGGCAGCTGCGCCGGCAACTACGTCATCTACATCAGCAACGGCGCGGTGCAGGACAACACGGCCGACATCAATACCGCGACGACCCAGCTTGCGACCGCGGCAACGGCGGAGGGCATCACGGGCGCGACGACCGCCATTCCCATTTCGCCGAGCGATTCACAGACCAACGTTGCGGACGAATGGGCCCGCTTCATGAAGAAGAGCAGCAAGGCCATCACGACCTACACGGTGGACGTCGACAAGAAGACCACCGGGCAGGGTCCGGGCTGGTCAGCGTTGCTCGAAAGCATGGCCGCGGTAAGCGGAGGCAAGTACTTTGACGTGAGTTCCGGTTACGGCGGCACGGAGATCGCGGCTGCGGTGGGCAAGATCTTCTCCGAGATCCAGGCCGTGAACAGCGTGTTCGCCTCGGTCAGTCTGCCCGTCAGCGTCAATACCCAGGGAACGTACCTGAACCAGGTCTACATCGGCATGTTCCGTCCCGACGCCGGCGCGATGCCGCGCTGGTCCGGCAACCTCAAGCAGTACAAGCTCGCCAAGGTGGGCAGCCAGCTCAAGACCGTGGATGCGGACGGGTCCCTGGCGATCAATCCCGGGACCGGCTTCATCACCGAGTGCGCACGCAGTTTCTGGACCCCGACGGCGGCGGACACCTACTGGACGTTCCGCCCGCAGGGCGGGTGCACGATCGGCACCACGAATTACGACAACTCGAACTACCCCGACGGCAGGGTGGTGGAAAAGGGCGCGCAGGCCTACGTGCTCAGAAGCACGACCACCCGCACGCTGAAGACCTGCTCGAGCGTGTTCGCGAGTTGCACCTCGCTCACCGACTTCGACACCAGCATTTCGCCGACTGATTTCGGGCTCCTTGCGGCAAACACGGCGGAGCGCGACGCATTGGTCAACTGGGCGAAGGGCCAGGATGTCGACGACGAAGACATCGATGCGGTGACCACGGCCGAGATGCGCCCGTCCGCCCACGGCGATGTCGTGCACTCGCGCCCGATCGCCATCGACTTCCGTGCCAACCCGGCGATCGACCCTGCGAAGGTCATCGTCTTCTACGGCGGCAATGACGGTGTGCTGCGTGCGATCAACGGGAATCGCTCGGTCAGCATCGGCAGTGTCGCGGCCGGCCAGGAAATGTGGGCGTTCACGCCTCCGGAGTTCCACGCCCAGGTCAAGCGCCTGCGCGACAACAACACGCAGATCAACTTCCAGGGCAACCCGACGACGTCGCCCACGCCGCTGCCGAAGCCTTACGGCATGGACGGTGCGATCGCCACCTACAACAACAGCTGGCTCTATGTCGGCATGCGGCGCGGCGGGCGGGTCCTGTATGCGTTCGACGTATCGGGCTTTGCCCTCTCGTCCCCGACGGCGCCGACGCTGAAGTGGAAGAAGGGCTGCCCCAACCAGGGGAACGATACCGACTGCTCCCCGGGCTACGACGATCTCGGCCAGACCTGGTCGGGTCCCAGGATAATGAAGGTGAGCGGTTACAACGTCAGCGGGGCCGGCACCGAGAAGCCCATCGTGATCATGGGTGGCGGCTACGACACGTGCGAGGATCTCGACGTGCCGACGGACGCCTGCAAGATGAGCGGCAAGGGCAATGGCATCTACCTGCTGGATGCCGACACGGGGGCAGTGATCACGGTCTTCCCGACCGCTCGCCCGGTGATCGGCGACGTCTTCGTCGTCACCGATCCAGCGACCGGCCTTGGGCGGTGGGCCTATGCGGCCGACCTCGGTGGCAACGTCTACCGGATCAGTGGCGGCTCCCCGAACCTGCCGTTCAATTCGACGCCGCCTGTCGGCTGGAACATCACGAGGATTGCGTCGCTCGGCTGCGACACGCAGGCGCCCTGCACGTCCAACCGCAAGTTCATGTTCATGCCCGACGTCGTGGAGAAGGACAGCACGTTCTACCTGTTGCTGGGGTCTGGCGATCGTGAGAAGCCGCTCGATGCCTGGCCGGATACCTACGGCAAGACCAACTATTTCTTCATGGTGAAGGACAAGCCGAGCGAGGCCAACTGGCTGAACGGAACCTGCGACACCGGAGCCGCCGCTCCGAACGACAAGGTGATCTGCATGACGTCGCTGACTGGCATCACGACCGCCGCAGACCCGAGCGCGTCCGCCCTCGCCGCTTCGAAAGGCTGGTACCTGGGTCTCAACCCCCATGAGCAGGTCGTGACTTCGGCGATCACGGTGTTCGGCACCGTGACCTTCAGCACGCACACGCCGACAGTACCGGTCGTGGGTGCGTGCACGTCGAACCTCGGTACCGCACGTGTCTACAACGTCCGTTACCTCAACGCCGCCGCGAAGCCTGGCACCAACAATCGATCGGCCATCGTGTCCGGAGGCGGACTCCCGCCTTCACCGGTCGCGGGCAAGGTCACGCTCGATGACGGCACGACCTACCCGTTCATCATCGGCGCCGATCCCGCATCGTCGCTCGAGGGTTCGTTGCCCACGGCTCCGTCAACCGGAACCCAGCCCAAGAGCCTGACCTACTGGTACATCGAGAAGTGATGGGATACCTGGCGAACAAAGGCAGTAGTGTCCGTGCCCGGCCGGCAGGCGGCCCGGCATGCAACGAGCGTGGCGTGACGCTCGTTGAGCTGCTCTTCGCCATCATGGTGATTGCGATCCTGACGGTGATCGCGATTCCGTCCTTCCGGGATGCGACTCTGTCAGGCCGGCTGAGCGCGATCTCCAGCGACCTCTATACGAGCGTGCAGCTGGCGCGCAGCGAGGCGATCAAGAGCAATGCCACGCGGACGCTTTGCACCTCAAGCGACGGACTCACCTGCGCCTCGTCGACGGCCTGGGGGCAGGGCTGGATCATCATCGACGGCGCCGGCAACGTCCTCCAGAGCCAGCCGGCGGTGCCGACCGGGTACAAGGTCGTTCAGTCCGGGGCTGCCGCCAATCTCAGCTTCCAACCCATCGGCGTCGGCTCGTCGTCGGCGACGTTCACCATCTGCCGCGACACGCCGATCGGAAACCAGAACCGGGTGATCAGTGTCCTCGCGACGGGGTCCGCCTCAGTCAAGCGAAACGACAATACGACCACGTGCCCCTGACCGGTCACCGGCCTGGCGGCTAGCCGCCCTTCAGCTTCTGTTCCAGGTGCTTCGCGAGCTGCGACACCGTCGGAAAGTCGAACAGCTCCGTCAGGTCCACGACACCGGGGTACAGTTCGTCGATCTTCTCGTGGATCTGGATCAGCGTCAGCGAGCTCGCGCCCACCTCGAACAGGTTGTCGTCGATGTCCACGTTCTTGCCGGGCAGCGCGTCGTCCACGATCGCCTTCAGCTGCCGCTCGATGCCGCCCGCCGCAACGCGTCCACCACCGTGGGCGGCGGCCCACGCCGCATCGAACGCCGCCAGCTCGGCGGCAAACTCGCCGTTCGCATAGGAATCTGCCAGCGCGCTTCGCTGCAGCTTGCCGCTCGTGGTCTTCGGGATGCGGTTGACCGGCACCACGCGCGCCACCTCGACACCAGCGTGCTCGTTGACGAGATGCACCGCCTTCGCGGCGATGGCCACAAAATCCGCCATGTCGCCCTTGTGCGTGACGAACAGCACCAGCTCGTCGGTGGGCGCGTCTGGATTGCGCACGCCGGCGGCCGCTACCTTGCCGTGCTCGAGTCCCTGCTCACCCTGCAGGATCATCTCGAGGTCATGCGGGTAGTAGTTCTGCCCGTTGACGAAGATGATCTCCTTCGAGCGGCCGGTGACGTAGAGCTCGCCTGCGTGCCACAGCGCGAGGTCGCCTGTGCGCACCCAGCCGTCGGCCGTGACCGCGGCTGCGTTCGCCTCCGGGTTCTCGTAATAGCCGCGCGTGACGTTGTCGCCACTGATCAGCAGATGCCCGACCACGTCGGGGCCGACCTCGGCGCCCGCGTCGTCCAGCAGCTTCACGCTGGTGTAGGGAATGGGCTTGCCCTCGCACATCAGCCGGATCGCGCCCGGTTCGCCCGCGCCAACGCGCTTCGCTGTTGCCCCGACGCCCAGCGAGCGACGGTCCACGGTGAGGTACTTGTAGTCCGATCCGGGAGGCGGGAACGCGACCGCGAGCGAGGCCTCGGCGAGGCCATAGACGGGCAACATGGCGCTGCGGCGCAGGCCGTACGGCGCCATGCGGTCCATGAACTCGTCCGCAAGCTCCACGGAGATCGGCTCGGCGCCGTTGAAGATAAGCCGCAGGCCCGACAGGTCCACGCCCTCGAGCGTCTTGTCGCCGAGCGCGCGCAGGAAATGCCGGTAGCCGAAGTTGGGCGAGGAGGAGAGCGTTGCCCGCTTGGCGGAAGCGAACTTCATCCACAGCAACGCGCGTCGCACGAAAAGGTCGGTGGGCATCAGGTACTGGCGCGCGCCCGCATACATGATCATCAGGTGGAAGCCGATGAGTCCCATGTCGTGCGTGAGCGGCATCCAGCTGAGCGAGACGTCCTCTTCCGTGAACTGCGCCGCGCGCTGCGACCCGTCGGCGTTCGTGAGAATGTTGCCGTGCGTCAGCACGACGCCCTTGGGCTCGCTCGTGGAGCCGGACGAGAACTGGATGAAGGCGACCTGGTCCGGCGACAGCTTCGCCTGCGTGCCTTCCCGCGAGATGTCGTCGAGCTGGTCGACGGTGAAACAGCGGGCGCTGAGGGACGTCCACGGCTCGCCGCCACCGAGCCCGGTGGCGAACTCGGCCAGCCGGTCGTGCAGCTTGCGGTCCGTGTACAGGTACGGCGAGCCGAGCTGGCGCGCGATCCGGAGCAGCTTGTTCTTGTGTTCGTCGCTGATGCCGACCGCGACCGGGACCGGCACGATGCCGCCGTACAGGCAGGCCCAGAACGCGTCGATGAACTGCTCGTTGCTGGCGACGTGCAGGATCAGCTTGTCGCCGGGCTTCGCGCCGAGCTTCTGCAGGTGGTGCAGGATGCCGAGCGCCCGGCGGCGCAGGTCCGCGACCTTCAAGGATTTCTCGGCGTTTTCGCCTTCGATGTAGCCGATCACGGCTGTGCCGCGACTGCGGTCGTCGAGCATCTGCGGGAGTGTCTGGTACTTGAGCATGCTGGGTCGCCCGACTGGCTATCGAAACAGCCTCGATTCTCCCAGAATCGCGGCCATGGCCCTAGTGCTGGTATTGCATGCCCGGCGGCGAGGCGACGCGGCGACGGAGGCTCTGACGCGTCTGCTGGGGCAGCTTCCCTATGCAAAGCGTCTCGAACTCGAGCGGCGCGAGCCCGGCGCACGCATTGCGGGCCTCGCCGGTTTGTGGCTGGCGCTCGAGGGCGCAGCCCGGCTGCGAGGCCGCGAAGTGGATGTCGCGTCGCTGCGGTTTCCACCGGATGGCAAGCCGTACCTCGAGGGTGGGCCGTACTTCAGCATTTCGCACGGTCCGCAGCATGTCGCCGCGGCGGTGTGCGAGTCGGTGGACATCGGCTTCGACCTCGAGGAGGTCGGCGCGGCGTCCGGCGACTCGAGCGCGGTACTGCACAAGTTGCGGCGCTGGACCGCCACCGAGGCGGTGCTCAAGGCCGCCGGCCGCGGACTGCGCGAGGCGCGGTCGGTCGAACTGGACAATCTGCGGGAGAGCGGGATGCTGGCGGGAGTGCGCTATCGGCTCAGGCCGGTCGAGATCTCGACCGACGTCGTCGCGCACCTCGCCACGCTCGCGCCGTGCGAATCCGTGGAGGTCGTGGAGTGGTCCGGGCCGGGGCTCGCCTAGCGAGACAATGCCGAGCGCGCCTCCGCATTCAGGGCCTGCAGCTTCTCCGCCATTTCAGCCTGTGTGCGCGCGAGGGCGTCGGCATTCAGCACCCGCGGCACGCGCAGGGGCTCGCCATAAGCGATCACGACCCGGCTGAAGGGCAGCGGCAGCTCGAATTGGTCCCAGGTCCTGAACCGCCAGGTGCGCGATGCCGCGACGGTGACGAGGATGATGGGCTTGCCGGTGAGCTGCGAGAGCAGCACCGCGCCCGGCTTGAATTCATGCACCGGTCCGCGCGGCCCGTCCGGCGTGATCGCGGGCGAAATCTCCTGCTTGACGATGGTCTCGTAGAAGTCACGCAGCGCCCGCGCTCCGGTGTGCGACGACGAACCGCGGATCACGTGCCCGCCGATTTTCTGCACCAGCATCGAGGGCGCCGCGCCATCCACCGAGGGGCTGATCAGGAAGCCGAGCTTGAGGCCCTCGGGCTTGAGGTCGAGCAGACCCTTCACGGCGAACAGCATGTGCTGGTGCCAGTAGGCCGGAATGACCGACCGGCTTTCGAGCACCGCGTGCCGCGCGCGCTCGAGGCCGATCGGCGGCTGCATGCGACAGGATGCCCACAGGAACCGCCCCGCCCAGTAGCCGATGGCTACGGCCACGCGATACAAGAGCAGCCGACCGCGTGTCAGCCGGCGCTTGCCTCGTGTGACCTTGCGGTAAAGCGTGTTCTTGAGCTCCTCGAGCTCCGGCTTGTCGCTGCTCTCGTTCATCGAGGCCTCTCGGATGCGGCGGGCCGGGATCGGCGCGCTGCAGTCCGGCGTCCATGGGCGTCTATACTAGCGTCCCGTCGAGCGGAGTCCGAACCTTGACACACGACCAGGCGGCAGGCCGGACCCATGGGCTGGACGTTTCCGTGGTCATCCCGGTCTGCAACGAGCAGGAGAACGTCGAGCCGCTGGCTCGCGAGATCCACGCTGCGCTCTCCGGCCGGTACGCCTTCGAGACGATATTCGTCGACGACGGCAGCACCGACGGTACCGCGCAGGCCGTGCTCGCTGCGAAGGCTGCCCGGATGCCCGAGATCCGGCTGATCCGGCACGCGGTGCGCTCAGGCCAGAGCGCGGCAGTCGCGACGGGCGTGCGGATCGCCGGCGCGTCCTGGATTGCGACCCTGGACGGTGACGGCCAGAACGACCCGGCCGACATCCCGAAGCTGCTCGACTCGGCGCTGCAGTCGAAGTCGGCCCGGCTCCGGTTGGTGATGGGAAACCGCACTACACGCCGTGACACGTGGCTGAGGCGTCTTTCGTCGCGTGTCGCCAATGGCGTGCGGGGTGGGCTGCTGAAGGACGGTACGCCCGACACGGGCTGCGGCATCAAGGTGTTCGACCGCGCCGTGTTCATGGACATGCCGCGCTTCAATCACATGCACCGCTTCATGCCTGCGCTTTTCCAGCGCGAGGGTTTCGACGTGGTCTCGGTGCCCGTGAACCACCGTGAGCGCACTCGCGGCAAGTCGAAGTACGGCCTGAACAATCGGCTGTGGGTCGGCATCGTGGATCTCTTTGGCGTGATGTGGCTGATACGCCGCGCGTCGCCGCGCGTTCGGGCGGACGAGGAGACCTGATGGCCGCCGTGCAGGGTGTTGCCGCTCCGACCCTGCTCGATCGCCTGCTAAGGCCCGGACGCAGCTCCAGCCGCGATGTGATGCTCGACGTCGCGTGGCTCCTGGGGCTCGGGCTCCTCTTCATGGCAACGGGCCTGGGACTGCGAGACCCCTGGCCGCCCGACGAACCACGGTTTGCACTGGTTGCGCAGGACATGCTGCGCACGGGCGACTGGCTGATCCCGCGCGTCGGAGGCGATCTCTACGCCGACAAGCCGCCGCTCTTCTTCTGGCTCGTCGCGGCGGCCACCACGCTGACCGGGTCGCTGCGCATCGGCTTCCTGCTGCCGTCGCTGCTCGCGGGGCTAGGCACACTGCTGCTGACCTATGACCTGTTGCGTCGCGCGCGCGGCCGGGAGGCCGGGCTCGCCGCGGCCTTCGTGCTGCTGCTCACGTTCCAGTTCGTCTGGCAGGCGCGGCAGGCGCAGATCGA
>Ga0115027_10000084_pt1 | contig 11872 bp, 8 predicted proteins | sample Open_0915_D1_FD_83879 | JGI IMG/M metagenome (GOLD analysis project Ga0115027, IMG submission 83879) | Wetland microbial communities from Old Woman Creek Reserve in Ohio, USA - Open_0915_D1 | ecosystem: Environmental > Aquatic > Freshwater > Wetlands > Sediment ...
CGCGCACGTGCTGGGTTACGTCGGGATCGACAACGAGGGGCTGGCCGGCATCGAAGTGTCCCACGAAGAGCAGATCAAGGGTCGATCCGGGCGCGTTCTCCTGCAGACCGACGCGAAGAACCAGGCCTTCGCGCGCCTCCAGACGCCTCCCACCGTTGGCGCGACGCTCGAGCTCACGATTGACCGTTACCTCCAGTACATCGCCGAGCGGGAGCTCGAGGCCGGCGTGGCCGAGTTCGGCGCCAAGGGCGGCACGGTCATCATCATGCAACCGCAGACGGGCGACATCCTGGCGCTCGCCAACTGGCCCACCTTCAACGTCAACGCCTACCAGGGCACGCCGCCGACAACGCTGCGAAACCGGGCCGTGCAGGAGGTCTACGAGCCCGGCTCCACCTTCAAGGTGGTGACCGCATCGGCCGCCCTGGAGGAGGGCGTCGTACGGACCACCGAGACGTTCGACGTGAGTGCGGGCCAGATCCGCTTTGGCGCGCGCGTCATCGAAGACGTGCATCGCTACGGTCTCCTGTCGTTCACCGACGTCATCGTCAAGTCGAGCAACGTGGGCGCGATCAAGGTGGGCCTCCGACTGGGTGCCGATCGCCTCAGCCAGTATGTCCGGCGCTTCGGGTTCGGGCAGTCGGTGCTCGGTGAACTGCCGGGCGAAACGCGAGGCATCGTGTGGGACGCGGCGAAGCTGAACGACAGCGCGCTGGCGTCGGTCTCCATGGGCTACCAGGTGGGCGTCACTCCGATACAGATGGCGACCGCCGTGAGCGCCATCGCCAACGGGGGCGAACTGGTCGCGCCCCGCCTCGTACGGGCTCTCGTGCGCGACAACCGTCGCAACGAGGAGCCGCCGAAGAAGCTACGACGCGTCGTAGGCCACGCCACGGCTGCGACGCTGACGACCATCATGGAATCGGTCGTCGAGGTGGGCACGGCCAAGGCCGCTCGGCTCGATGGGTACACGGTGGCCGGTAAGACCGGGACCGCGGCCAAGCTCGAGCGAGGCGCCTACTCGAAGTCGAACTACAACGCGTCGTTTGTCGGGTTCGTGCCTTCGCGCAGCCCGGCGGTCACGATCCTCGTCGTCATCGACTCGCCGCATGGGAAGGGCTACTACGGCGGGGCCGTGGCCGCCCCAATCTTCAAGCGGGTCGCCGAGCGCACGGTTCGCTATCTCGGCATCGGACCCACCGTTGGTGAGGGTGCGCTGGTGCTCGTGGCCGAGCGCGAGCCCTCGCCCCGGATCGCGCCGAGGCCGGCGCGGACAGCGTCGCTGCTCGACGTTCGTCCCGGCAGGCTCGCCGCCGACGGGTTGATGCCCGACCTGCGCGGCATGTGCGCGCGCGAGGCGGTCCAGGCGCTCGCGCGCATCGGGCTCGTGGCCCGACTCCAGGGCGACGGCGTGGTCGTCGCGCAGTCGGTGCCGCCGGGCGAACAGGTCCAGCGCGGCGGACCCTGCACGCTGCTGCTCGAGCGTCGGGTCGCAGCGGATGGAGCGATGCCGTGACGCTCGGTGAACTGCTCGACCGGGTCGCGGCGATTGTGCCGCTCGATGGCGCAACCGTCGTGGGCGGCGACGCAAGGTCGCGCGCCGTGACGGCCGTGGCGTATGACTCGCGCACGGTTCGTCCTGGGGCCGTGTTCTTCGCCCTTCGCGGCCACCACCTGGACGGCGCGTCCTACGCACGCCAGGCGGCCGATCGCGGCGCGCTCGCCATCGTCGCCGAGTCGGCCCGGCCCGCGGACGTCGAGGTGCCCTGGGTGACCGTCGCGAACGCGCGGCTGGTGCTCGCCGCAGCCGCGTCGACGTTCTTCGACCACCCGAGCCACGACCTGCTCGTGGCCGGTGTCACGGGCACGAACGGCAAGACGACCTGCGCCTACCTGCTGGCCTCGATCTTCGATGCCGCCGGGTTGCCCTCGGGACGCATCGGCACGACGGGCTACCGCATCGGGCAGACCGAGCGCGACCTGGCGCGGACCACGCCCGAGTCGCCCGACGTTCAGGCGCTGTTGCGGGAGATGGTCCGCTCCGGTGCAGGAGCGTGCGTCATGGAGGTGTCGTCGCACGCGCTGGCGCTGCATCGTGCAGACTACGTCCGCTTTGGCGCGGGCATCTTCACGAACCTCACGCGCGATCACCTCGACTTCCACAGCGGGATGGAGGACTACTTCCTAGCCAAGCGCCGCCTGTTCGAGCTCCTGCCCGAGGACGCTCCGGCGATCATCAACATCGACGACCCATACGGCGCGCGCCTGGCGGCCGACCGTCCCTGCGTCACGTACGGCATCAACCGCCCAGCCGACGTCGCCACTGGGTCGGTCGTGGCATCGGTCGAGGGACTGCAATTCGAGGTCCGCACGCCAAGAGGCCTGCTGCACATCCAGTCGCCCCTGACCGGGCGGGGAAACGCCTACAACCTGCTCGCGGCGGCGGCCACGGCGGTGGCCCTCGACATCCCGTTTGGCGCCATCGAGCGGGGACTGGCGTCGGTGCAGCGTGTCCCGGGACGCTTCGAAGTCGTGTCAGGACACGGGGACGATGTGACCGTCGTGATCGATTACGCGCACACGGACGACGCCCTCCGCAACGTGCTCGAGACGGCCCGACCAATGGTACGGGGACGACTCGTCACCGTGTTCGGGTGCGGTGGCGACCGCGATCGCACGAAGCGACCGCTCATGGGGGCCGTGGCAGCCCGCCTGAGCGACCTCGTGGTGATCACGTCGGACAACCCCCGCTCGGAAGACCCGGCGCAGATCATCGAGGAGATCAAGCGCGGGCTGGTGCCTCCCGACCGGCCGTCGGTGCGCGATGGTCAGCCCGTCGCCCCGGTGCGCGCGACCGCCTGGCAGGCCATCGTCGATCGCCGCGAGGCCATCGAGGCGGCCATCCGTTCTGCACAGCCGGGCGACTTCGTGCTGATCGCCGGGAAAGGACACGAGCGCTACCAGGAAATCGGCGGCAAGGTTCTGCCCTTCGACGACGCCGAGGTGGCGCGAGACGCCCTGGCGAAGCGGCGGGCACACGCGGGAGCTGGGAACCTCTCGTGACGGCGACTGGATTCCCGTTGTCCGCGGCTGCCATCGCCGAGGCCGTTGCGGGGCAGGTGGTTACGGGCGATCGAGCCCGCCGGTTCGAGTCGTTCTCGATCGACAGCCGCACCGTACGGGCCGGCGACCTGTTCGTGGCGATTGCCGGACCGCGCTACGACGGGCACGCGTTCGTCACCGACGCGGTCGCGCGCGGCGCGGCCGGCGTCATGGTGAGCCACGTCGACACGCCGGCGGAGCCGCCCGGGGTGCCCATCGTGCTGGTCGACGACACGGTGAGAGCCCTGCAGGCACTGGCCAGGCACGTTCGCCGAGCGTCGGGCGCCAAGGTGGTGGCCATCACCGGCAGTGCGGGGAAGACGACGACGAAGGAAGTCACGGCGACGTTCCTGGAGGCACGCTACCAAACGCTTCGGAATCGGGGCAACCTCAACAACCACATTGGCCTTCCACTGTCATTGCTGGAACTGCAAGCGGGTGCCGAGGTAGCGGTGGTCGAGTTGGGCATGAACCACGCCGGTGAGATCAGAAGGCTCGTCGAGGTTGCCGAGCCAGACGTTCGCGTCTGGACGAACGTCGGGACCGCCCACATTGGCTACTTCGGGTCGATGGATGCCATAGCCGAGGCCAAGGCCGAGGTGCTCGACGGGGCGACGGTATCGACGGTGTTCGTGGCCAACGCGGACGACCCGCGCGTCATGGCACGCGTCCCCGGGTTCCCCGGCCGTGTCGTGACGTTCTCGACCGACGGGGCGCGGGCCGACGTGGAGGCGCTCGAGGTCGGAGACCACGGCCTGGAGGGCACGACGGCTCGCGTGCGCACCCCGGCCGGCGACGTGCAACTCGAGACGTTCCTGCCCGGGCGTGCCAACCTCGCGAACGTCCTCGCCGGGATAGCGGTGGGGATCACCATGGGCGTGTCGCTCGAAGACATCGCGTCCAGAGCCTCGCGGCTTCGCCCGGCCCCGCGGCGGGGCGAAGTGTTGCGGCTGGCGCGCGACATCGTCGTGCTCGACGACAGCTACAACGCAAGCCCCAGCGCCGTCGGCCGCGTGCTCGAGCTGGTGTCGAGCAACAGCAGCGGTCGGCGACGGGTGGCATTCCTGGGCGAGATGCTCGAGTTGGGCGCCGCCACCGCATCCCTGCATCGTGAGACCGGCGAGCGCGTGGCCCGGGCGGGCATCGCCACGCTCGTGGCCGTGGGCGGAGACGCCGCGCGAGCGCTCCGGGATGGAGCCGTGACGGCCGGCCTCGACTCGTCGAACGTTCATTGCGTGGAGACGAGCGACGAGGCGGCGTTGCTGGTCGATGCCGTCGTTCGGCCGGGCGACCTGGTGCTGGTGAAGGGATCGCGCGGAATCCGCATGGAGCGGGTCGTCGACGAGTTGCGAGCGGAGCGGCACTGATGCTGTACCACCTGCTCTTCCCGCTTCACGGCTACATCTCCCTGCTCAACGTGACGCGGTACATCACGTTCCGCACGGCCGCGGCCAGCCTCACGGCCTTTGCCCTGAGCCTGCTGCTCGGCCCGTGGATGATCCGGAAGCTTCGCGAGTTCCAGATCGGCCAGGTGATCCGGCAGGAGGGTCCGGAGAGTCACCGGGCCAAGGCGGGCACGCCCACGATGGGCGGCCTGCTGATCTTGTCGGCCTCGCTCATCCCCACGCTCCTCTGGGCCGACCTGACGAACGTCTACATCTGGATCGCGGTGCTGGCGACGGCGGCGTTCGGCTTCATCGGGTTCATGGACGACTACCTCAAGATCGTCCGTCGGACCCACCACGGCCTGGTTCCCCGCTACAAGTTCGGCGCCCAGGTCGCCGTGGCCACCGCCGTGGGGCTGGTCCTCATGCTGCTGGCCAGCCAGGGTCTGTACAACACGCGTCTCATCTTCCCGTTCTTCAAGGACCTCATTCCCGACCTCGGCTGGTGGTACGTGCCGTTTGCCGTGATCGTCTTGGTGGGGGCGTCGAACGCGGTCAACCTGACCGATGGGCTCGACGGGCTCGCCATCAGCGCCTTTGCCGTTGCAGCGGCGGCGTACACGGCGCTCGCCTACGTCACCGGACACCGGGTGCTGGCGGAGTACCTGCTGCTGGTGCGATTCGCGCCGGCTGCGGAGCTCACGGTGTTCTGCGGAGCACTCGTCGGCGCGAGCCTCGGCTTCCTGTGGTTCAACTCGTACCCGGCCGACGTGTTCATGGGCGACGTGGGCTCGCTCGCGCTGGGCGGGGCGCTCGGCACCGTCGCCATCCTGATCAAGCAGGAGTTGCTGCTCGTCATCGTCGGCGGCCTGTTCGTCTTGGAGGCGATGTCCGTGATCCTGCAGGTGGCCTCGTTCAAGCTCACCGGCCAGCGCGTGTTTCGGATGGCCCCCCTCCACCACCACTTCGAGCTCGTCGGGTGGAGCGAGCCGAAAGTGATCACCCGCTTCCTGATCATCGCGATCGTGTTCGCGCTGTTCAGCCTGACGACCCTGAAGCTGCGATGAGCGGAGCGCTGGTGATGACGCACGCGGGCCCAGAGCCGATGCGACCCTCCAAGCCCTTCTCGGTGGCCGGGCAGCGCGTCGTCGTCGTGGGCGGCGCCCGCAGCGGGCTGGCTGCCGCGATGCTGCTGCGCTCGCGCGGTGCGCATGTCGTGCTGAGCGAGGCGCGCGACACGCTGCAGGACATCGAGACGCTGGCCCGCGCCGGTCTCGAGGTCGAACTCGGCGGGCACCGGCCCGAGACGTTCGTGCACGCCGATCTCATCGTCACGAGCCCGGGCGTCGAGTTGCGACAACCGGCCATCGCAGCCGCTCGTGCGGCCGGCGTCCCGGTGATTGGTGAACTCGAGCTGGCGTCACGGTGGCTGGTCGGCCCCATCGTGGCCGTCACGGGAACCAAGGGCAAATCGACCACGACGACGCTCGTGGGGCGTATGCTGGCCGAGGCCGGGCGTCGCGTCCTGGTTGGCGGCAACATCGGCGCGCCGCTCAGCGGCCAGGTGGAGCAGAGCGGCCCCGACGTCGTCCATGTCGTCGAAGCGAGCAGTTTTCAGCTCGAGACCACGACGACGTTCCACCCCGCCATCGCAGTCTTTCTCAACTTCTCGCCCGATCACTTGGACCGCCACGTCTCGGTCGAGGCATACGCCGCGGCCAAGGCGAGGATTTTCGCCAACCAGGTTGCGGGCGACCACGCTGTCGTCAATGCCGATGACGCCGTGGCAGTCGACCTGGCGCGCCACGGCTCGGCCACGGTGGTGAGGTTCTCGGCGACATCGCGGAGCGACGCCGAGGTCGGCATCGAAGGCTCGTGGATCGTGGGGCGCACGCCGCACGGTGAGCCGGTCCCGCTGGTCCCGCTGTCGGAGGTGCGGCTCATCGGGCGGCACCTCCTTGCCGACGTCGTGGCGGCCGTCGCCATCGCGCGCCTGCTCGGAGTGCCTGGGCCGGCGATGACCCGTGCGGTCGCCGAGTTCACGGGACTCGAGCATGCACTCGAGCCGGTGGCGGTGGTCAACGGCGTTCGCTTCGTGAACGACTCGAAGGCCACGAACCTCGACGCGGCTCGTCAGGCGGTCGAGAGTTTCGAGGCGGGCCTCGTTGTCATCCTGGGCGGGCACTTCAAGGGGGGGGACCTGTCCGCCCTCGTGACCTCGCTCGAGCGGCGCGGGGCGTCGGCCGTGCTGATTGGCGAGTCGGCCCCGTTGTTCCGGGGCGCCCTCGAGGGGAGGGTCCGTGCGAGAGACGCCGCGACCCTCGAAGAGGCCGTGCAGGCGGCGTACGAGTGGGCGAAGCCCGCCGGCGTGGTGCTCCTGGCACCTGCCTGTGCGAGCTTCGACATGTTTCACGACTACGCCGAGCGTGGTCGTGCGTTCAAGGCCGAGGTTGCGCGGCTTGCGGCGGCTGCGCGCGGGAGCCGTGAGCGGTGAGCAGTCATCAGTTCGTCCGTGGCGGTGGGGAGCTGGCCGCTGGGAGCGCAGGCTGCCCCGGTCTGCGAGGCTGGTGTCCCCACCCATCGGTCGGCTGATGACTGCTGACTGCTCACGGTCCCGTTCTGCCGTTCGGGGTTTCGGGTCGAGGCTGCAGGAGCTTTAGGCCCCACTGAGTGACATGGCGCGCAAGCTCAAATCCGACCGCCTGCTGTTCCTCGCCACGTTCGTGCTGGTGTGCATGAGCGTCGTGATGGTCTACAGCGCCTCGGCCATCGTGGCGATGCAGCGCTACGAGCAGCCGTACCTGTTCCTGTTCAAGCAGGTCACCTGGGCGGGGCTCGGCTTCGTGTTCCTGGCGTTGCTCATGCGGACCGACTACCGGCACTACCGGCAGCCCGTGATCATCTGGTCGGCGGTGGCCGTCGTGGTCCTGGCCCTGATCGCGGTGTTGTTCCGCCGGGAGATCAACGGCACGCGGCGGTGGTTCGCCGTGGCAGGCGTCGGCGTTCAGCCGTCCGAGTTCGCGAAGATGGTGGCCGTGTTCTTCACGGCGGCGGTGCTCGAGCGCCGGATGGATCGCATCAACCAGGTCGGCTACGCCCTGGCCCCCATCGGCGTGCTGGTCGGCGTCTTTGCTGGGCTCATCCTGCTGCAGCCGGATTTCGGCACCGCGCTCTCGCTGGTGGCCACGGTGGGCGCCATGATTTTCGTGGCGGGTCTGGGCTATCGCTACGTGGTGGGCGCCGCGCTCGTGGCGTTGCCGGCCGTCGCCGTCATCCTGATGAGCGCGGAGTACCGGCGCCGGAGGCTCCTGGCGTTCCTCGATCCCTGGTCGGATCCCCAGGGCGACGGCTTCCAGATCATCCAGTCGCTCATCGCGATCGGCACCGGCGGGGTGTCGGGCCGTGGGCTCATGGCGGGTGTGCAGAAGATGTTCTACCTGCCGGAGCCGCACACCGACTTCATCTACGCGGTCATCGCGGAGGAACTCGGACTGATCGGCGCCACCTTGATCGTCGCCTGCTTCGCCATCATCGCGTGGCGCGGCATCCACATCGCAATGCACGCGCCCGACCGGTTCGGCAGCCTGCTCGCCGTGGGGATCACGACGATGATCGTCCTGCAGGCCTTCGTGAACATCAGCGTGGTGCTCGGCCTGATGCCGACCAAGGGCATTCCGCTGCCGTTCGTCAGCGCGGGAGGATCGTCGCTGCTCTTGAATCTGGTGGCCATCGGCATCCTGCTGAACGTGTCGCAGCAGGCGTCGGCGAAGACGTGACGGACGCCGCATGGAGCCGCTGCGCGTGGTGATTGCCGGAGGGGGGACCGGGGGACACTTGTTTCCGGGCATCGCCGTGGCCCACGAGATTGTCGCGCGCGTCCCGAGCGCGACGGTCACGTTTGCGGGCACGTCGCGCGGGCTCGAGGCCAGGGTCGTGCCGCGAGAGGGGTTCGAACTCGACGTGATCCGAAGCGCAGGGCTGAAGGGCAAGTCGCTCGCGTCGCTCGCCCGGGGCGTGTCGCTGCTGCCGCTGAGCGCGGCGGACGCGTGGCGCGTGGTGAGCCGCCGCCGTCCGCACGTGGCCGTCGGTGTGGGCGGCTACAGCTCGGGCCCCGTGATCGCCATCGCCGCCGTGCGCGGCACCCGGACCATGGTGCTCGAGCCGAACGCGGTGCCGGGTCTCGCGAACCGGATGCTCGCGCCCATCGTCGACGCGGCCGCCGTCACCTACGAGGAGACGCTTCGCTACTTCGGGCCGCGCGGCTTCGTGAGCGGGAACCCCGTGCGCGCGGGGTTCTGCGCGGTCGGCGTGTCTGACGTCGAGCGGGCGCCGGATGGCCCACGGCAGGTGCTGGTGTTTGGGGGCTCTCAGGGCGCTCATGCGATCAACATGGCGATGATTGACGCCGCGCCGCGGATCGTGTCGTCCTGGGGCGCCGTGACGATCACGCACCAGACCGGGGTGCACGACCTCGACGCGGTGCGCGCAGCTTACGCAGAGCGCCACGTGGACGTTCGCGTGGAGGCGTTCATCGACGACATGGATCGACACATGGCGGCCGCGGACGTGATCGTCTGTCGTGCCGGGGCGACGACGCTGGCAGAGGTCACGGCCGCGGGCCGGGCGGCGGTCTTGATTCCGCTGCCGACAGCGACCGACGATCATCAGCGCCACAACGCCGGAGCGCTGGTACGGCTGGGGGCCGCCGAGATGATCGAGCAGCGCGAGTTGTCGGGCACGCGACTCGCCGACGTCGTCCTGGCGCTGCTCGGCGACGATGAGCGTCGACTCGGCATGGCCGCGCGTGCCAGGGCGGCCGCGAGGCCAGACGCCGCGCGCCTGATCGTCGATCGTCTCTTGTCGCTGGCGACGGGCCACGCGTCGGCAGGGCGAGGGTGAACAGGTGCTGGGACGCACGCGCCACATTCACTTCGTGGGGGTCGGGGGCATCGGCATGAGCGGAATCGCCGAGTTGCTCGCGAACCTGGGGTACGAGGTGAGCGGATCCGACCTGAAGGCGTCGGCCGTCACGGCACGGCTGGCGCGCCTCGGGGTGACGGTATCCGAAGGTCATGACCCGGCGCACGTGGGATCGGCCGACGTCGTCGTCACGTCCTCGGCCGTGCGCCCCGACAACCCGGAGGTGTCGGAGGCGCGGCGCCGGCAGATCCCGGTCATTCCACGAGCCGAGATGCTCGCCGAGCTGATGCGACTGCGTTACGGGATCGCGGTGGCAGGCGCACACGGCAAGACGTCGACGACGTCGATGATCGCGTTGGTGCTCGAACGCGCCGGGCTGGATCCCACCGCCGTCATCGGCGGTAAGTTGAGCGCGTTCGGCAGCAATGCCCGGCTCGGCCGGGGCGAGTGGATGGTGGCCGAGGCCGACGAGAGCGACGGATCGTTCCTGAAACTGTCGCCCGTGATCGGCGTCGTCACCAACGTCGACCGCGAGCACCTCGATCACTACGGCAGCTTCGAACACCTCTGCGACGCGTTCGTGGAGTTCGCCAACCGCGTGCCGTTCTACGGCGCGGTGGTCGCCTGCGCCGACGACGAGCCCTTGCGGGCGCTGCTGCCAAGGATGACGCGGCGCGTCATCAGCTACGGTCTCGACGATCCGGCGGCGGGGATCGGGGCCCGCAACGTGCGCGTGGAGGCCTTCGGCTCGCGGTGCGAGATCGTCAGGCAGGACCCGGTCGGCGAGGGCATCGAGCTGTTGGGAGAGCTGCACCTGAGGGTGCCGGGCCGTCACAACCTCGCGAACGCCCTGGCGGCCGTGGCAGTGGGGCTCGAGCTCGGCATCGCGTATGACCGCATCGCGGCAGCGCTCGCCGAGTTCCACGGCGCCGACCGTCGGTTCCAGCTGCTCGGCGAGGCCGAGGGTGTCATGGTCGTCGACGACTACGGCCACCACCCGGCCGAGATCGGGGCGGTCATCGCCGCCGCTCGCGCAGGCCTCGATCGGCGCCTGCTCGTGGTCTTTCAGCCACACCGCTACACCCGAACCGCGCAACTGGTGCAGCAGTTCGGCGAGGTGCTCTCGAAGGCAGACGAAGTGGTCCTGACCGACGTGTACCCAGCGGGTGAGAGCCCGATTCCCGGCGCGTCGGCCGAGGCGATTGCGGCAGCGGTGCAGCAGGTCGGTGACACACCGGTCCATGTCGTCGGTGACCTCGAAGGTGTCACCGGCGCGGTGGTGGCCCTGGCACGACCGGGGGACATGGTGATTACGCTCGGTGCCGGCTCGATCGGGGCGGTCGGTCCCCGCATTCTGCAGGCGCTGCAGGAGCGGCGATCGACAACGGCGGGGCACGCGAGGACGTAGGGAAACGGGATGAGCGACGCAAGCCGAGTGGTCCGCGCGCCTGAGGACAAGCGCTTCCGCCGATCGCAGGTGCGGCCGGCCGCGCGGCGCCGACGGGCTCACCTCGCGCGCGCGCTGGCGCTCGCCCGATGGCTGCTGGCGCTGGGGGTCGTGGCCGCGGTGGTCGGCACCACGGCCCGCTGGGTTGGGACGTCGCCTGCCCTGCGCGTGCAGCGGCTGACGGTGCGGGGCAACCACCGACTTGCGAGCGACGAGGCGATGCGCCTCGTCGCGGGCATGCGGGGCCAGCACATCCTGGCCGTGGACCTCGACGAGTGGAGGACGCGCCTCTTCCGCTCGCCGTGGGTGGCGGATGCGAACCTCCGGCGTGTGCTGCCTTCAACCGTGGAGATCACGATTGCCGAGCGCGACCCGATGGCCATCGGTCGTCAGCGCGGCCGGCTCTACCTGATCGATGTGGAGGGGGGCGTCATCGACGACTACGGCCCGGCGTACGCCGATCTTGATCTGCCGGTCGTCGACGGGCTGGGACCCGATTCGGCGCCGGAGGGCTCCGCCGCGGCTGCCGACCTGCTGGCGGCGCTCGGGGCAGAGACCGACCTGCTGGAGAGGCTGTCCCAGGTCAATGTGGCGAACCCGAGGGACGTCGTGGTGATGCTCGACGGGGACGGGGCCCAACTGCACCTCGGCGACCGCGACTACGTGCCTCGCATCCGGTCGTACCTGGAGCTGGCGCCCGCTCTGCGCGAGCGGGTTCCCGAGATCGACTACGTGGATTTGCGGTTCGAGCACCGTGTGTTCGTGCGTCCGCTGGGTGGAACCGGCGCGCAGGCGATGAACCTGCCGGTTGCGCCACCGGGGGGCGAGTGATGATGCCGGAGGCCCGCCGGACCCACGGCCGGCGTCGCCTGGCACAACAGCTCTGGAGGGTCCGTGGCACGTAAAGAGCGCTATCTCGTTGGGCTGGACGTCGGCACATCGAAGGTCACTGCCATCGTCGGCGAGGTGATGGACGACGGCTCAGTCGACATTGCAGGGATAGGCTTTGCCGACTCCC
>Ga0115027_10000087_pt1 | contig 11688 bp, 11 predicted proteins | sample Open_0915_D1_FD_83879 | JGI IMG/M metagenome (GOLD analysis project Ga0115027, IMG submission 83879) | Wetland microbial communities from Old Woman Creek Reserve in Ohio, USA - Open_0915_D1 | ecosystem: Environmental > Aquatic > Freshwater > Wetlands > Sediment ...
AACGGGCTGCGCACCGGTCACCCCGGGTTCACGGGCTGGGTGACGACGATGCCGACCGACGTCGCCGTTGCGGCCGACCTGGCGCAGGCCGTGGCGGTGCCGCAGCGTTGGTGGGCCACCGCCGGCAACTTCGCCGACGACCTGGCCATGCGCTGGCTGATCGCGCTGCTCGGGTTCCCGGCGTCCCATGTCGGCACGTTCACGGCTGGCGGTTCGACGGCCAATCTGATCGGCCTGGGGGCGGCGCGGCAGTCTGCCGGTGAGCGCTTGGGGTTGGACCCGGCGCGCGACGGCAACCTCGGCTTCGTTGAGCCGCGCGTGTATTGCTCGACCGAGACCCACCACGTCGTCGGCCGCGCACTCGGCGTGCTTGGCCTCGGCCGCACCAGCCTGCGCGAGATCGCGCTCGATGGCGCGGGCACGATCGACGTCGATGCACTGCAGCGCATGCTCGACGACGACGCGCACGTCGGGCGCTCGCAGGTCGCCATCGTCGCTTGTGCGGGTGATGTCAACACGGGCCGCATCGACCCGATAGGCAGGCTTGCACGCATCGCTGGCGAACGCGGCATCTGGCTGCATGTTGACGGCGCCTACGGTGGCTGGGGCATGCTCGATGCGCGCGTGCGAGAGCGCTTTGGCGATGTCGCGTGCTACGACTCGTTCGCGATCGACCCGCACAAGTGGCTGGCAGCGCCGGTCGGCACCGGTGCGGCCATCGTCCGCGATGCCGGCGTGCTGGGCCGCGCCTTCGAGTGCGAGACCGGCGCCTACGACCGGGAGCGTCACGCCGCCATCGGCACGGCGGACACCGGCTCGCCCTTCGATGAACTCGGCCTCGGTACGCCGGACTTCGGCGTCGACTTCTCGGCGCCGGCGCGTGGCCTCGCGGTGTGGGCCATCCTGCGCGAGATTGGCGCCAATGGCGTGCGCGAGCGCATCGTGCGCCACAACGACTGCGCACGCCGGGTCGCCGAGCGTGTGCGCAACGAACCGATGCTCGAACTGCTGGCCGAGCCCGTGTTGAGCATCTGCTGCTTCCGCGTCCGCCCCGCGCATTGGACCGACGAATCGCGGCTGGACGCACTCAACGACGCGGTGCTCCATGGGATACGCGCGCGCGGCCGCAGCGTGACGTCGTCGACACGGGTCGGCGGCCGCTTCGCCATTCGGCCTTGCTTCATCAACCCGCGCAGCACACTGGCCGACGCCGATGCGCTGGTCGATGAGGCGCTGGCGGTCGCCACCGACCTCGTGGCAGGCTTTTGAGTCGACGCTGTGGTGGCTGGCCGGAGCGCGCCAGGAAGTGATCTGGGCTTCCAAGTTTCGACCAGCCCGGATATGTCATCAGCAGCAGGTCGGCAGCCTCGTGCGTGAGCACGTTGTCATAGGTATTCGACGCCAATGACAACCGAGGGCTGCCGATGCCAAAGTGTATCGATGCGACGATCGAGTTGGGGCGCCTCGGGCGCCGCGTGATCGAGACCAACTTCGGGGGTGGCGACATCAGCACGGACGGCGGCGTGCTGCTGTTGCGTCGCGTCGATGAACGCATCGGCCTGAGCCGTGCGGCGGCGGCCGCGTTCAGCGATCCACGCGATCCGGCGCGCGTCAAGCACAGCCTTCGCGACCTTCTGGCCCAGCGCATCTACGGCCTGTGCTGTGGCTACGAGGATCTGAACGACCACGACACGTCGAGGGGCGATCGTTGACTTGCAGACCCTGACGCTCCGAATCTGTCTGAGCCGGGCTACTGGCTCGTCCGCCGCGCCGCTTGCTGCGACAGCCACCAGGCATGCAGTTTCGCGAAATCACCGCCGAAGGCGCGCAACTTGAACTCCTCATAGACCGATGAGCATTGGGCGGCCTCGGCTCCGCTCAGCAGCCCAGTGATCGCGGCCCGCTCGCATGCCAGGAACATGCGCGCGAGCGCATCGACCGTCGCTCCCTGCAGTGGATTGCCATTGGTCTGACCCAGCACCAACGTCGGAGTCAGCAGGACACAGAGAACGGTGGCGAAACCCGTGGTGCGATATGTCGAGAACATCGCTGCCTCCTCAAGTGTTGCGGGGTCGGGACGGCACTCACATCGCGGTGGCCCGCGGTCGACCGCGTGGATTCGCGACAGTGGCACTCAGCGCCTGGAATCGCGACGGTCATGGCGCCTGCCACCTCGCATCTGAGCGTCGAGCGCCCGGTCGGCACCGGGCGTCCCCTGCGTTCCCAAACGGGAGTGGATGCTCGAGCCCGTGCGGAGAATTCAGCGGGGCGGCAGGTCGCCGACGCTCTTGAGCGGTTTTCCACGGCCATCAGACGCTACGGCACCAACGCCTCCCAGTACCTCTCGATCGTTTGAGCCTCGTCGGCCCTCTCGGGTGGCTGACCGATGGCGCCGCTCACCCGGACCGCACGTGCCGCCAAGTTCGCATCGCAGACAGGTGTTCCGGCCGCCACCGGGTTCATATCCAGATAGGCGTGACGGAATCGGTAGCCCGCCGCGAGCAAGCGGCGGCTCGCCGTTGGATCGCACAAGTCGAGTCGAAGTGCGCGTGGGCGCATCGGCTGCGCCAGTGACTGAACCGCGTCAAGATCAGCGAACACCCGCCCGGCCGCGACGTAGTGCTCGGCGAAGATGCTCACCGCCAGAGTTCCGTTGGCCACCGAATCCTGGGCCAGACCCGAGAGCGGAACCCAGAAGACCACGCTGGCCGCAATGGCCAGTTTCCGCAGCGACGAAATGACAGGGTGCAAATTCATGATGACCTCCTGCACGTTGCGTGCGACGCGCCGGGCGCGGGGCCTGCAGGTGCGCAATTTCGGGCGCCCATTTTTCGCTTGCCACCGGGCCCCGCTCAAACGATCATTTCTCATTGCTGACATGAGCTTGGGGAATGGACAGTCGCCGTCGCCCGCACTTGTCGCTCGATCTGCTGCGTGGATTCCACGCGGCAGGGCGCCACCTGAGCTTCACGCGTGCAGCTCAGGAGTTGTGCCTGACACAACCGGCCATCAGTCGCGAGATACGTACGCTCGAGGAGCAACTGGGAACGGCACTGTTCCATCGCGTCAATCGCGGCCTTCAACTCACACGCGCCGGCCATGAGTTCCACCGTGCCGTCGACGAAGCGCTCAGGCTCATCGATGAGGCCGCACTGGGCATAGCGGGTCCATTTCGATCGCTCTCAATCACAACCACTGTCGCGCTGGCGTCCGCGTGGCTGGCACCACGGTTGCCGCGATTTGCGCAGCTTCATCCTGAGATCGATTTGAGGGTGGTTGCAAGCAACGACCTGGTCGACCTCGAGCAAGAGCAGATTGACGTAGCGGTTCGATACCGTCCTCCAGAGATGGGCGCAGGCGCGGGTGAAAAGCTCTTCGACTATGAGCAGTTCCCGGTCTGCGCGCCGGCGCTGGCATGTGACCCGCTTCGACCGCTGAGAGCGCCTGCCGATCTGTCGAGGCATGTGCTGCTCGATTTCGAAACGACGCTGTATGGGCGACCGTGGTATGACTGGACGCGCTGGTTCGGCGCGAAGGGAATCCGCGATATGAAAGCGACGGGATCGCTGCGCTTCTCGCACTACGACCAAGTGATCGAGGCCGCGGTCAACGGTGCTGGCGTCGCCGTTGGCAAGCGACCCCACTTGATCAATCATTTGCGCGACGGCGTTCTCGTGGCCCCTATGGGCGCCGCAGGCGTGGCAATGCTCGGCGCGTTCTACCTTGAACTTGCCGGCACGGATCACCTCGATGATGCAAACACATTCGTGGCCTGGCTGCGATCCGAAGCCGATCGGGACCGCACTTCGTTGCGTGACCCAGAACTCCCGAGGCAACCGCCGACGATCAACGGGCCTCAGCGATCGCCGCGTCGAGCCAATCCATGACGCCAATGTGCGCGCAGCGCATGAGCCGCGCTGCGTGAGACTCGGCATGAACGCTGCGGATGCGCTTGGTCAGGACCGCGTTGCCGATCGCTCGCCCGGTTGCAGCCCGCCGAGAGCTTGCCGTCGTCCCGCGCCATGGGCAGCGGATCGGACACAGTGCGCGACCCATACAATCCGCCGCGCTGCGCACGCTCCGGGCACCCTGATTGCTACATCTCGACACCGCCGACAATCGTCGCATCGGCATTGCACTGGTCACGCTGACGACTCTGTGTTTTGCGACGCTGGACGCTTGCGCCAAGTGGCTGGTGCAAGACCTGCCGGTGCTGCAGGTGGTGTGGTTGCGCTTCCTGTTCCATGTGCTGCTGGCCTCGGCGCTGCTGGCACCGCGCTATGGCCGCGAACTGGTGCGCGTGCGCAATTGGAAATTGCAGGGTCTGCGCGCGCTGATCCTGGGCTCGATGACCGCGCTGAACTTCTGGGCGCTGCAGTACCTGCAATTGGCGGAGACCGGTGCGATCCAGTTTTCGGTGCCGCTGCTGATCGCGCTGCTCAGCGCCTGGTGGCTTGGTGAGCACCTCGACGCCAGGCACTGGCTGGCGATCATCTTCGGCTTTGTCGGTGTGCTGCTGGTGATTCGCCCGGGAAGCCAGGCCTTCCATCCGGCGATCCTGCTGTCGGTGATCAACGCGGTGCTGTATGCGGTCTTCAACATGCTGACGCGCCGCATGGTCGCCACCGAATCGGCCGCGTCCCTGCAGTTGATGTCGGCGGTGGGCGCGACGGTGCTGCTGGCCCCGTGGGCACTCGTCGATTGGCAGGCCCCCGCCGGGTGGCAGACCTGGCTGGTCATCGGCACCTGCGGCCTGTGCGGGGGCCTGGGGCACTTCATGGTTGCACAGGCCCACCGCTATGCCTCGGCCGCCACCCTCGGGCCGTTCCTGTATCAGCAGATCATCTACATGACCCTTTGGGGCTGGCTGATCTTCGGCCAGGTGCCCGGATTGCTGGTGATCGTCGGTGCCGTCATCGTGGTGGTCAGCGGGCTGTACCTGCTGTGGCTGGAGATGGGGCGCCGCTGATCGGCAAGGTGCCACGCCGGGTTCTGCGCGAACGGTGGCGAAGGGGCAGAGCGGCGGCAAGCTGCCAGCGCCAGCTTGGGCGAGGCCTGACCGGCCCGTTCAGCCGGGCACACGCTCGGTGATCGGGCCCGGGGCGGGTGGCGACAGCAGCAGCCAGCGCAGCAGGCCGAGGGTGAGCGGCACATGCCGGTTCCACGGCAGCAGAACCAACAGCCGCGCGAGGGGGCAATAGTCAGCCACCAGCTTGGCGTTGACGCCGACGAACTGGACCCAGTGGATCGGCCACAGGCCCGGCAGGTGGCCGGCCAGCAGCAGGGCCAGATAGCTGGCCCGCACCTGTACATCGAAGTGCCGCAGGACACGGTGTCGGGCCAGGAAGTGCAGGGTCTGCAACGCGTTGAGCATCAGGGTCAGCGGCATTGCCATCGCCCACCCGGCGAAGTGCGCGGCGAGCAGCAGCGCGGTGAGTTGCCAGTACAGGCGCTTGATCCGCGGGTTCATGAACGTCGTCCCCAGTCGTTCGGGTGCAGTCGATCAGGCCGCTGCCGCCAGCGGCGTGCGGGCCTTGGGCAGCCATGCCAGCACGGCCGCAGGGTCCTCCAGCGCACCCATGTGACCGCGCCCGGGCAGGTGCACCAGACGCGCCTGCCGGCAGATCTGCACCAACTCTTCGGCCACCTTCCGTGCTGGATACGGTGAGTGGCCGCCGGCAAGCACCGCGATCGGCATCTTCAAGCCGGCATAGGCGACTGGCGACACGATGTCGCTGAACAAGGCCTCGAACTCGGCGCGCACCTTGGGCATGCGGCCGGCCACGGTCGCCTGGCGTGTTGTCGGCAGGGAGGACCAGGTGCCGGGGCCGGACCAGTAGTCGACGAACAGCCGCGCCGCGGCGTCGAAGCGGCGCGACGCGGTCAGCGCCGCGATGCGCCCGCCGACACTGACGATCTCTTTCCAGGCCGGCGACTGCGTGCCCAGCAACCGGAAGCGCACCGGCTCATACAACGTCAGGCTCTGGACATGCTGTGGCCACCGCAGCGCCATCTGAAGTGCCAGCGCGCCGCCGTAGGAATGTCCGATCAGGTGCACGCCACCCGGCGCACGCGCCAGCAGCGGCGCCAAGCGCTCGGCTTCGGTGTCGATGGTCAACGGCTCACCGAGCGGCCATTCAGCCTCAGCGCCGCTGCCCAGCAGGTCGGGCGCGGTCAGCTCGGTGTCGGGGCCCAGCAGGGCGCGGTAGCTGTCGAAGACGCGCCCGCCGGCGCCGCTGCAGTGCAAGGCAATCACTGTGCGGTGTGTGACGGTCTGGCGCAGCGGGCTCAGGGCGTGAAGCATGGCGTTCCCGGGTCGGTTGGGTTCGAGAGGCCGCCAGCTTGGCCGGCGCATGTATCGCTGCCGCGGCGGCACGCCGCCGCGATGTCGCTGATTTGTATCGGGCGCGTATGCCGGTGGTATCGGCATGGCAATTCCATGCCGCATCGGCGCGTGCCGGCCTAGACTTCCGTCATGGCGTCCGACTCAAATCGCATGCCGTCGCTGGAGCGGCAGTTGCGGTCACTTCGCCGCGTGGCCATGGCCGTGGCCCGGCCCGGCGGGCCGGCGCTGCATGCCGACCTCGTGCGCGAGCTGGCCGAGGCGCTTGGGGCGGCGTTGGTCTTTGTCGCAGTGTTCGAGGATGACACCCACGGGACGCTGCGTACGCTGGCCGCGCAACTGGACGGTTGTCCACTGCAGCCCTTCACCTGCTTCTTGCAGGGCTCACTCCGCGCAGATGTCACGGATTCGGAATTCCGCTACATGGCGACTGGCGCGGCCGCCGCGCTTCATCCGGACATGAGCTTCGCCAAGGGCATGGACGCCTACGCCGCCTACCCGCTTGTCGACAGCACCGGCGAGACGCTCGGCCTGCTGGTGGCGATGGACCGCCAGCCGCTCGCCGGCGGCGATGCCGAACACACCGAGGCGACGCTGAAGATCGTTGCCGGGACGCTCGCGTCGGAGATCGAACGGAGCCGCACCGATGAGTTGCTGCGCGCCACTGCGCTGGCCGTCTCCGGTGCCGCCGATGGCACGGTGTTCGACGAGCTTGTGCGCCTGTTGGCGGCGACGCTGCACGTCGAAGAGGTTTTCGTTGCGCGCCACGACCCGGCCGACCCGGCGTCGCTGCGCATGCTGGCACGTTACCAGGATGGACATCTCACGCACGATGTCCGCTACCCCCTTGCCGGCACACCCTGCGAGGCGGTGCTCGGCCAGTGCTTTCGCGCCTTTCCGCAGGGATTGCAGCAACGGTTCCCACTCGACGAGGACGCGCGGGCGCAGGGCGTCGAGAGCTACGCTGGCTACCCCCTGATGGCTCTGGGAGGCCAGCCGCTGGGCATCCTGGCGGTGACATCGCGCCGCCCGTTGGGGCAGCTCGAACGGGCCGAGGCGATGCTCAAGATCGTCTCCGTGCGCGCTGCGGCCGAGATCGAGCGTCTGGCCGCCAACGAGGCGCTGGAGCGCTCCGAGGCCAGCTACCGCGCAATCTTCGAGGCGGCCGAGGATGCAATCTTCATCCACGACTGGGACACCGGACGCATCCTCGACGTCAACCGCCGCGCCTGTGAGTCCTTCGGCTGGACGCGCGAGGAATTCGCCAACCTGTCGGTAGCCGAAATCTGCGCCGGCATGCCACCCTACACGGCGGACGATGCGCTGCGATGGATCCAACTCGCCAAGCTGAACCGCTGCCCGCCCTTCGAGTGGCGCAGCCGCAGCAAGGACGGCAGCCTGCACTGGGACGAAGTGCGGCTAAAGCCGGCAACGATCGACGGCCGGCCGCACGTGCTGGCGTTCGCACGCGACATCACCGAGCGCAAGAGTGCGCTTGCCGCACTGCAGGCGCAGGAGCAGAAGTACCGCGCCATCTTCGACGGCAGCATGGACTCGATGGTGCTGTGGAGCGAGGCGCTGCGCGTGGTCGACGTCAACGATGCCTTCGTTCGGCTGACCGGCCTGGCGCGCGAGCAGATCGCCGGTCGCCACTGGACCGAACGGCCCGACCAGGACGACATGCGGCGCCTGTTGCCGATGATTCGCGGTGCGCTCGAAGGCCGCGAGGGGCGCGCCGTCGAACGCGTCTCGCGCGCCGATGGCAGCTTGTTCGACATCGAGCTGCGCTACCTGCCTGTGCGGCTGGGCGAGGCGCGCTACGCGCTCGGTGTCGGACGCGACGTCAGCGAACAGCTGGAGCATGAGCGTGAACTCGCCCGCAGTGCAGCCCGGCTGCGCGCTACCGTCGAGGCTGCGTTCGACGGCGTGGTCAGCGTGGATGGCGAGGGACGAATCGTCGAATTCAACCCTGCTGCCGAACGGATCTTTGGCCACAAGCGGCAAGAGGTGCTGGGCCACGTGCTCAGCGACGTGATGCTGCCCCTGCGCCATCGCGAGGCGCACATCCGCGGACTCAAGCGCTTCAAAGTCAGCGGCAGCGGGCCGATGATCGGCCGCCTGGTCGAGACCACGGCGCTGCATGCGGACGGCCGCGAGGTTCCCGTCGAGATGGCGATCAGCGTGGCCACCGTGCCCGAGGGCAGCATCTTCGTCGGCCACCTGCGCGACATCACCGAGCGCCGCCGCGCAGACCAGGCGCTGCGCGACAGCGAGGAGCAGTACCGGGCGATCTTCAACGCCTCGGCCGATGCGCTGGTGCTTCGTGCGCCCGACTTCAGCATCGTCGACGTCAACGCGACCTACGAGTCGATGAGTGGTTTTTGCCGGGCGGAAGTGCTCGGCGTGAGTCGCGTGCTGGCGAATCCACCCGAGGTGATGGCGACCATCCGCGCGCTGCATGAACGAGCGCTGGCCGGCGAGGCGATCTCGATCGACACGCAACTTGTGCGGCGCGACGGTCAGCACTATGACCTTGAGTTGCGTGGCGTGCCTATCCAGCACCGCGGCGAGCCGCACGTTCTGTACATCGGTCGCGACATCACCCACGCCAAACGCGCCGAGCGCGCGCTGCGTGACAGCGAGGAGCAGTACCGCGCGATCTTCAACGCCTCGGCCGACGCGCTGGTGCTGCGCGACGCCGACTTCCGCGCCGTCGAGGTCAACCCTGCTTACGCGACGATGAGCGGCTACACACGCGAGGAGGTGATGGCCGCGGATCGCGTGCTGACGCAGTCCGACGGGGTACTGATGGCCCACCATCGCGCCGAACATGAACTCGCCCTGGCCGGCGAGGAGCTGAGGTTCGAGGTGACCGCAACGCGCAAGGACGGCTCGCGGCTCCAGGCCGAAGTTCGTGGCACGCCGATGATGTATCGCGGCCGTCGGCACGTGCTGTACGCGACGCGTGACATCACCGAGCGCCGCGCTGCCGAACAGCGCCGCGGTGAGCTCGAGCGTCAACTGCGCCAGGCGCAGAAGATGGAGGCAATCGGTCAGCTCACCGGTGGCATCGCGCACGACTTCAACAACATCCTGGCCAGCGTGATCGGCTACATCGTGCTGGCGCAGGAGCGCGCCGAGGCGCTCGCCGATGCGACGCTCATGCGTCAGCTCGGGCAGGCGCATCTGGCGGCTGACCGCGCGCGCGAGCTGATTGCGCAGATGCTCGCCTTCGCTCGGCGCCAGCGCGGCAAGCGGCGCGTGCTCGCGCTGGCGCCGCTGCTGCACCAGACCCTGTCTCTGTTGCGCGCGACGCTGCCTTCCACCGTCGCGCTGTTGGTGGAACTGCCCCCGTCGGACGACGGCGCGGATGGCACCGACGGGCCTTGCGTCGAGGCCGACCCGGTACAGCTCGAGCAGGTGCTGTTCAATCTGTGCATCAATGCGCGCGACGCCATCGGTGGCCAGGGTCGCATTGGCGTGCAGTTGCGGCGTGCCGAAGTCGGGCCGACGTGGCATTGCGCTTCCTGTCGCGCCGGCGTCGGCGGCGGGGACTGGGTGGAGCTGTCGGTCGAGGACGACGGTCCGGGCATCGCGCCCGAGGTGGTCGACCGCATCTTCGACCCCTTCTTCTCGACCAAGTCGCCAGGGCAGGGCTCCGGCATGGGCCTGGCCATGGTGCATGGCATCGTGCACGACCACGGTGGGCACCTGAAGCTGTCGGCCGTACCCAGCGGTGGCGCGCGCTTCGGAATCTGGCTGCCACGGGCCGATGCGGCCGAGGCCGAGGGCTCTCAAGTGCTGTCCCTTCCGCCGGCGACCGCGGCGCTGAGCGGCAGAGTGTTGCTGGTGGAGGACGACCGCATGGTGGGCAACTTCCTCGCCGAACGCCTGGCCAGCTGGGGCCTGCAGGTGCAGTTGCTGCGCGATGCGCAGGCCGCTGCGGCCTGGCTGGACGACCTGTCGAATGCGACAGACTTGCTGATTACCGACCAGACCATGCCGCAGCTCACGGGGCTGAGTCTGGCCGAACGCGTGCATGCCCGGCGACCGGACCTGCCGATCGTGCTGGTCAGCGGCAACGCGAGTGCGTTCGACCCTGACGAGCTGGTGCGCTGCGGCATCGCCGCGGCGCTGCCCAAACCGATCGACGGCGAACGGTTGCGCAGCGTGCTGCGGCGTCTGCTCGCCAATACAGCGGCGATACACACGGCGTACTGCACCATCCGCCGTCGACACCGCACCGATACTGCGGTCACTGACGGCAGATCCCCACGTGCCGCGCTTGCCTGCGCGGCACCGACCACAGGAGATCGATGATGAGCGTCACACCACAGCGCGGGCTGACCCGCATTCCCCCGAAGTTGCCGCTTGAACTCTGGCACCGATGGCTGCGCCCGAGCGTCTGGCGCTGGGTCCGCCGCGGCGCGGTGCGACCAGGCCAGTCCCTGGTCTGGTGCTGAGGGTGACCGCAATGCAAGCGGCACTCGACACCCTTGCGTCCTGGCTGCCCGTCGCGTTGCTGAGCGTGTCGGGCGTGGGCGGCTGCGCCGTATTGCTGGGGCTGCTGCGCGAGCCGGTCCGCGGCACTTGACGGTCGCCGGAGCGGCGCACGGTCGCTGCCTCGTGGGCCCAGGTTGTGCACACCAGCAGCCACACGTCGTGGTCAGGCTGACACGCCTGGCGCCAACGCAGGTCGAGCCTGGCGAAGTGCTTCAGGCAGTGAGCTGGCGGCGGCCGAGAAGCAGTTCGGGGTCGCCTGGGTGGCGCTGCAAATCGAAGCCGCCACGGCGCGCCAACGCACGCATGCCGCGGTTGCCGGCCAGCGTCTCCAGCATGACCTCCCGCAACCCATGGCGTGAGGCCTCGACGAGCAGCTGTGCCAGCAGCCTGGCGCCCACGCCGCGGCTTTGCCAGGCATCGGCCACGACCAGCGCGACTTCGCCCTGCTCGCCACGCAGCGCCAGCTGACCCAGGCCGATCGGCTCGCCATCGGCCTCGGCGATGACGAAGCAGTGCGCCGGGTCGGCCTGACGCAGTGCGCGTACCAGTTCGCCGGGCAGTTCGCGCAGCGGCGCGAAGAAGCGCTGCACGCGGGTGGCCAGCGACAAGTTGCCGACAAACCGCTGCAGCGCATCGACGTCCTTCCCCTGGGCGGTTCGCAGGTGCCACATGATCAGACTCCGCTGTCGAGGGCCGACCGGACGGCGGGCACGGCTGCGGTGGCGGGGTGGCGCACGCGGCGCGGCCACACCAGTGCCGCAGCGCACAGCGCGAGTGCGATGTCCACTCTCCATAGCAGGTGGTCGGCACCGGTAGTCTGGGCTGCCCAGCCGCCGAACCAG
>Ga0115027_10000088_pt1 | contig 11667 bp, 12 predicted proteins | sample Open_0915_D1_FD_83879 | JGI IMG/M metagenome (GOLD analysis project Ga0115027, IMG submission 83879) | Wetland microbial communities from Old Woman Creek Reserve in Ohio, USA - Open_0915_D1 | ecosystem: Environmental > Aquatic > Freshwater > Wetlands > Sediment ...
CGCGTTCCCGCCGCCGATGCTGGGCCTGGCGATCCGCGCCGAGAAGCGCGGCGACGAGCAGAAACTCTCCGAATCGCTCCACCGCCTCGTCGCCGAGGACCCGTGCGTGCGGGTCGAGCACCACACCGCGCAGAACGAGACCGTGCTCTACGGCCTCGGCGACCTGCACCTGCGCGTGATGCTGCAGCGGATGACGGATCGCTACGGCGTCGCGGTCAAGACCAGCCCGCCGAGCGTGCCGTATCGCGAGACGATCACGCGCCCGGCCGATGGCCATCACCGCCACAAGAAGCAGACGGGCGGCGCCGGGCAGTTCGGCGAGGTCTACCTGCGCGTCGAGCCGCTCGAGCGCGGCGCGGGCTTCGAGTTCGTCGACGACGTCGTGGGTGGCGCGATTCCCGGCCAGTTCATACCGGCCATCGAGAAAGGCGTCCGCCAGGTGCTCACCGAGGGAGCGATCGCCGGGTTCGAGCTGCAGGACGTGCGCGTAAGCGTCTACGACGGCAAGCACCACCCGGTGGACTCCAAGGAGGTCGCTTTCGTCTCGGCGGGCCGCAAGGCCTTCATCACGGCGATTCGCGAGGCGGCGCCGATCGTGCTCGAGCCGATCGTGCGTGTCGCAATCAACACACCCGCCGGCGCGATCGGCGACGTGACGAGCGACCTCGCAACACGCCGCGCACGGATCAGCGGCCAGGACACGTTGCCCGGTGGCCGTGCGGAGATCCAGGCGCTGGTGCCGCTCGCCGAGCTGCAGGATTACCTGTCGCGACTCAAGGCACTCACCGGCGGCGAGGGCGCCTATTCGATGGACCTGAGCCACTACGACCCGGTGCCGCCGCGCCGGCAGCAGGAATTGGTGGCCGCGTTCAAGCCGCACGACGAGGCGGAGTAGACACGGGCACGAGGCGGCGATGTACGCGTTCGTGCACATCGAGAAGACCGCGGGCCGTACGATCAAGGCGATCCTGCAGCGATCGTTCGGCTCGGGTCATTGCGACATACGCACGCCGTACGCGCGCCGTGCGGGCGATGTACGCGACCAGCGCGTGCACGTCACGGCCGCCGACCTGCGCCGCGTCCGTCGCGCCTATCGCCACCTGCGTGGCATCGCGGGCCACAACGTCAAGCCGTACTCGGACCTCGCCGATGCGGCACCCGACCTGCGCTACTTCACGTACCTGCGCGATCCCGTGCGACGCTATCTGTCGCACTACCTCAATCGCTCAGGCAGCCACACGCGCGCGGATTTCGAGCAGTGGGCCGCGGCGGGCTGGACGCACGACTGGCAGACGAAGATGGTCGCCGGCGAGGCCAGCGCGCAGAAAGCCATCGACCTGCTCGCGAGCCGCGTCGGCTTCGTGGGCCTGACGGAAACGTTCGACGAGTCGCTGCTGATGCTGGCGCAGTGGCTCGGCGAACCCGGGTTCCGGCCTGAGTATCGGCCCGTGAATCGCCTCGCCGACAAGAGCCGGGCCCGCGACGCGGCCCGCGAGCACACGGATCTCGGCTATCTCGAGCTGCCCGAGATTCGCGACCGGTTGCGCGAGATCAATGCGCTGGACCAGCAGGTCTACGACTTCGCGGTCCGGGAAGCCTGCGCGCGCCAACGGCAGGCCTATCGCGGCGACCTCGCGGCGGACGTTGCCGCGCTCCGGGCGCGCAACCAGCAGGTGACCGACCTCGACGAACCGCTGTCGGGCCGTCTCGTGCGCAACTGGGTCTACAAGCCGCTGCGGGTGCTGCGGCTCGCCTGACTGCGACGCGGCGTCATTTCGGGGCGGACGCCTCGAGTCCGAGTCGTCGGCGCAACTTGCGCCACAGCGGGCGCCATGGCGCGTCCATCCTGGTCGGATTGGCGTGCGGCCACGGCTGATCGTCCGGCACGGGCGCGCCGAGAAAGTCGCAGAGCAGTCCCCAACTCGACTCGCGCGTCGGGTCGAATTCGAGAAACTGCTGCGGACGGCTGGCAAAGTGCGCGCGCACCGCGGCATTGTGCGCGCGATAAGCGTCGAGCCAGGCTTGGCGGCTCGCGGCATCGCGCCCCGGATTCGCGTGCGGACCGAACATCCAGACCCGCATCGGCCGGATGCGACGGTGACTGAAGAATTTCACGCAGCTTGCGATCCAGGCGTCCTCGTCGCGAACCGTCAGGATGTAGCGCGCGTCCGGGTAAAGCGCGTAGATCTCGCGCCAGATCCGGAAGTACGGGTTGTCGGTGAACGCGTCGAACATCTCGAACGTGGGCAGCCGGAAGTCACCCGCGTCGATCTGCCGGATCAGCGTCGCGCCGTCGTCGGCGCCCGGGTAGCTGCCCGGCTTGTCGCCGTTCACCGTGTGATAGCCGAGCGTCCGCAATGCGTCGTACAGCGTCGTCGTGCCGGTCTTGTAGAAGCCGATGCCGAAGATCTTGCCGTCGTGCTGCGCCATGATGTCCCCGGCTCCAGTCAGCCGCGCCCGCGCCGCAGGCCCTGCACTTCGTCGGCCAGCGCGAGCAGCTGGCGTTGGGCCGCGGCGCGCTGCTGCGGCGTCAGCGTGGCGTCGAGCTCGACGACGAGATCGATCAGCGACTCGCGGCGGCGCTCGAGCGCCTGCCGGTATGCCGGGGTCCAGAGATCGTCGGGCCGCGCGATCAGGACGAGCATGCGCGCCTCGAACGCGGCACCGGTGTCGCGCTTCGCGAGCGCCTCGGCGAGGGCCTCGCGCCAGACGCGGCGATTGTCGCGCCACTCGGCCATGAAGGGCTGCGAGCTTGCCGCGTGCTCTCGGATCAGCTCGCGCTGCTCGGCGGTCAGCGGCCCGGTAAAACGCTCCAGCGCGCGCCGCACGGACTTCTCACGCCGGGCCTGGCGCTGCTCCGGCTTGCGCCGCGCGAAGTCCTGCCATGCCTCCTCGTCCTCGCGCTCGAGGTTCTCGAGCAGTTCCGCGACCTGCGCGTCGGTAAACGTGGCCGCGAGGGCCGTGTAACCGGGAGCCGCCTGCTCGAAGATCTCCCGCCAGTACTGCTCGGTGCGGCGGCTGGCCCCGAGCCACTCGTCGCGACCGGCGCCACCCGCGACGGTATCCGCCATGTCGCGCAGGAAGGCCGAGTAGCGCTCGAGCTCGGACTGCCGGTGCCACTCGAGGTTGCTCGCCAGCGTGCGCTTGAGCGCAGCGGACTGGGCCTTGTCGAGGGTCACCAGCCCCTCGACGTAGAAGCCTACGACGGAGTCGAGACGCGGGTAGACCAGCCCGAGGCCGCACCCGGCGAGACCGAGGGCCATTGCCACGATCGCCAACCAGCGTGCCGCGGTGCGCGGGAATCGGCTCATCCGGTGGGCAACTGGGTGATGCATGCGGGCGGGACTCTACGGTTGGTCGTCGGCAGTGCCAAGCGATTCGATCAACCCGGCGCCCTGGTTGCGCGCGTCGTTGACGCGGCGACTGACGGGTCGGGCCTGCAGTCCCGGGGCCTCGCAGGATACCAGCAGGCGGGCGAGGCGCTCCGTCGCAACGTTGTCCGGGTCCAGCCACTCGGCGTAGGCGTCCGGCGGGATGATCACCGGCATGCGGTCGTGGACGTGGGCGACGGCGGGCGCAGGCGACGTCGTCACGATGCAGCAGGACTGGAGCGGCTCGCCGCTGCCCGGGTCGCGCCAGCGCTCCCAGAGCCCGGCCATGCCGAACGGCTCGCCGGCCGCGAACGAAATGAAGTATGGCTGCTTGATCTCGCCCGACCTCTGCCATTCGTAGTAGCCATCCGCGAGCACGAGGCAGCGGCGACGCTTCCAGGCGTTGCGGAACGAAGGCTTTTCGCCGAGCGTCTCGGAGCGGGCGTTGATCATCCGCGCGCCGATCGACTTCTCCTTTGCCCAGGACGGCACGAGGCCCCAGTGGAGCATCGCAATTTCGCGCGGGCCGCCGGTCTCGCGCACTGCCGCGATGAACTGCGTCGGCGCGATGTTGTAGCGGGGCTCGATTTCCGGCGCGTCCGCGACGCCGAAGAGCCGTGTCACGGCCTCGTGGGGGGAGTAGAAGGCGAAGCGGCCGCACATGGCCTATTCCCTGGTCCCGATGCCCTTTTCCATCAGCCACACGCAGGACACGAAGAGCGCCACGAGCGCGAGCAGCATGATGCCGAACGAGACGCCGAGGCCGACGTCCGATTCGCCGAGGAACCCGTAGCGGAACGCGTTGACCATGTAGAGGATCGGGTTGGCGCGCGAAGCAGACTGCGCCCATTCGGGCAGCATCGCGATCGAGTAGAACACGCCGCCGAGGTAGGTCATCGGCGTCAGGATGAAGGTCGGCACGAACGTGATCTGGTCGAAGTTCTTCGCGAACACCGCGTTGACGAACCCGAGCAGCGAGAACACCGTCGCCGTGAGCAGCACGGCGCCGATCACGACCAGCCAGTGCTCGACGTGGAGGTGGGTGAATAACAGCGCGATCAGCATGACGACCAGCCCGACGAACAGCCCGCGCACGACGCCGCCCGCGACGTAGCCCAGCACGATCAGCCAGTTCGGCAGGGGTGCCACCAGCAGCTCCTCGATGTGGCGGCCGAATTTCGCGCCGAAGAACGACGAGACGACGTTGCCGTAACTGTTGGTGATGACCGACATCATGATCAGGCCGGGCGCGATGTACTGCATGTAGCTGAAGCCGCCCATGTCGCCGATGCGCCGGCCGATCAGGCTGCCGAAGATGATGAAGTACAGCGTCGCGGTGATCGCGGGCGGGACGATCGTCTGGCCCCAGATGCGCAGGATCCGGCTGAACTCCCGGATCACGATGGTGCGGAAGCCCACCCAGCGGTGCCCGCCAGGGGCCTCCGCCACGACCTGCTGCGGGCGCACGGCGTCGTTCATGCGCCGGCCGCCGTGCGGGGCAGGCCGGTGCCGGTATCGCGGCCTTCGACGAGGCGCATGAACAGCTCCTCGAGCCGGTTGGACTTGTTGCGCATGCTGACGACCTCGATGCCGTGCTCGCTCAGCGCGGCGAAGATCCCGTTCAGGTTCTGGTCCTTGGTCACCACGACCTCGAGCGAGCCGTCGTCGGCGAGTTCGAGTGCATAGCCAGGCAGCACGGGCGCCGCGGCGACCGGGTGCCGCAGGTTCAGCACGAACACCTCGCTGTGCAATTTGCGCAGTACGGTCGCCATGCGGTCGTGCTCGATGATGCGCCCCGCGTCGATGATCGCGATGTTGCGGCACAGCGATTCGGCTTCCTCGAGGTAATGGGTCGTCAGGATGATCGTGGTGCCGTCGTCGTTCAGCTGTCGCAGGAAATCCCACATCGAGCGGCGCACCTCGATGTCGACGCCCGCCGTGGGCTCGTCGAGGATCAGCAGCCGCGGCTCGTGGATCAGCGCGCGCGCGATCATCAGCCGCCGCTTCATGCCGCCGGACAGCGTGCGCGAGACCGCGTCGCGCTTGTCCCAGAGCTGCAGCTTGCGCAGCCAGGTTTCCATGCGCTCTCTAGCGAGCCCGCGCGGGATGCCGTAAAAGCCCGCCTGGTTGACCAGGATCGTCGAGACCTTTTCGAACTGGTTGAAGTTGATTTCCTGCGGCACCAGGCCGAGGCAGGCCTTGGCCGCCTCGAGCTCGGTGTCGATGTCGTGACCGAACACCAGTGCCTTGCCGGAGGTCTTGTTGACCAGCGAGGCGACGATGCCGATCGCGGTGGTCTTGCCGGCGCCGTTCGGTCCGAGCAGTGCGAAGAAGTCACCCTGCTCGACGTCGAGGTCGATGCCCTTCAGCGCCTGCACGCCGGTCTTGTAGGTCTTCGCGAGCTGGCGCAGCGACAGGGCTTGCATGCAGGGATGCCGAATTGGGGGGAGCGAAGGTTAATGCCCAGCTCCCCCGCCAGCAAGGAAGTCAGCGCCGTGTCCTGCGTCGAGCGACGGCCTCGGACGTCGCCGGGGCGATCGCGAGGCTTTCGGATCCGAACAGGCACAACCCGACGCAATGCGTCCACTGCAGGGCCCCGGCAGAATCGCGTTGCGCCGCGCCGACGAGCATCTCCCAGAACCGCTGGTGGCGCGGCCACCTTGCGCAGACCAGTCCCGGGGACCAGGCGAGCTCGGCCAGCTGCGACGGCTTGAGTTCGCCGAGCCGCGCCTCGTCGGCCGCAGACATCCCGAGCGCGACGCGCACCGCGTACGGGGCGCTTTCGACGAGACGCCACGCCAGGAAGGCAGCCTGCAGCGCGAACGACAGGCAGCGGCCCTGCCAGTCACCAGTCGATGCATCCCAGGGGGCGTCCGCAACCCGCGACGCCGGGCAAGGCACGGCGACCGGCAGCGCCAGATCGAACAGGGCGAACGGCGAGGAGGCCATGCGCGCCCGCGTCATCGGGTCCGTCCCGAGCAGGCAGCGCCGGACCGCTTCCGACCAGGCGAACCGCGGGTCGCTCTCGAGCGCGCCGACGAGGCCGAGTTCGAGGTACTGGCTGTTCAGGTCCGCCAGGTCCCGGCGCACGGCCGGCGGCAGCAGGCCGTTGCGCACCGGCAACCCGAGTGTGTCCGTCCCGGCCTTGGCTGAGTTCGACATGACGATGCCCTCTAGATATGGTCCAAACTGACCATATTTGGTTATAGACTGCCGTATATGGTCCGTTTAGACCATATATGGCCAAAACGACCAGATTCGGGGGACTGCGATGAGAATCACCGATTGCCGCTACGACCGCGACCGACTGCGCCTGGCTGTCGCCTACAGACTGATCTCCTATGAGGCACGCACCCAGACCATCCGGCAGTGCACTCAGCTGTCGGGGGACCGGATCCGCAAGCTTTATCGAGACTACGTGAAGGGCCAGCCAGTCACACCGGTACGGCGGCGGCGCGGGAAATCGCCGCGCCAGATGTCGTTCTTCTGGCGCTCGCCCGTCCACGAATTGCAGGCCGCCGCGCTCGGGTCACTGTTGCGACAGTGCGGCCTGCTGGCCCACGCGCAAGTGCTTTACCGGCCAGACCTGAACGAGGTCGCGCGCTTCTGCGACGTGTACGAGACCTTCTACAACCTCTGCCCGGCCACCGTGATCACGTTCGAGCACGCGTGGTACCTGCTGCAGGTGCTGGCACGGCTCGACGAGTTCGTGCTGGCCCGCTGCCCCGACTGCCAGGCCCTGTGGATCCGTGACACGCTCGACCTGCTGCCCGACAACTGCGCGGCCTGCCGGGTGGTGGCGTTGCCCGACTGACGCACGCGGGATTGCTAGACTGCGCCCGTTTCGTCACCGCCAGGGCCGCCTTGCCTATCCCCAACGTCTTTTCGGGACCGTACCTCGACCGTGCCGCGCACTTGCGCAAGGATGACGCGTTCGTCGCGGCGGCGCTGCGGGATGCCGCGGCGCTGATCGTGCCGGTCTGGAAGTCGCGCAGCCTCGTGCGTCACGGTGCCCAGGGCTGCTGCGCCGAGTTCGTCACGGTCACGCACGAGTTCCGCCGTGACCTGGCGGACTCAGATCTCGTGATGCTCGGCCGGTTCCGCGGCCACGTCTGTTTCGCGGCCGAGCTGTCCGGCGACCCGCCGGTCAACCTGCCGCCCGAGTCGGCTTTCGAGGACCTGCGCGTCGCGGGCGCGCTGCTGCCGCCCGACGAGGCTGGCGTACTCGCTTACGCGCGCGCGATGATCCTGTGGCGCCAGCGGCACCGCCATTGCGGCACCTGCGGCGCTCCGACCGCCAGCGCGAGCGCAGGTCACGTGATGCGCTGCACGCGTGCGGAGTGCGCCGCCGAGCATTTCCCGCGACTGGATCCGGCGATCATCGTACTGGTCACCGACGGCGAACGGGCGTTGCTCGGACGGCAGGCATCGTGGCCGGCGGGCCGCTACTCGACGATCGCGGGATTCGTCGAACCGGGCGAGAGCCTCGAGGACGCCGTCGCCCGCGAAGTCAGCGAGGAGACCGGCGTGACGGTGACCGATGTGGCCTATCACTCGTCGCAGCCCTGGCCGTTCCCTTCTTCGCTGATGGTTGGCTTCACCGCTCGGGCCGCGCCCGAGGCCGTGCCGCAGGCCGGCGAGGAACTCGAGGATGCCCGCTGGTTCTCGCGCGAGGACGTTGCGCAGGCCCGGGTCGGCCTGCCGCCGCCGCAGTCGATTTCGTACCGGCTTCTCGAAGACTGGTACGACACCGGGTCGTCGACACCTTTGCGGCGCACCCGGGGCGTGAAGCTCTGGGGCGGCCGCTGATCCCGGCGACCGCGTCGTGGCCGTCGAAGTCATCTTCGTCCTCGTGGCGGCTTTTGGCGCCGGCGTCATCGACGCGATGGCGGGGGGCGGAGGCCTGATCCAGTTGCCGGCGCTGTTTGCCGCCTACCCCGCCACGCCGCACCCGACCCTGCTCGGCACCGGCAAGCTGGCGGGATTTGCGGGCACGACCAGCGCCATCTTCCGTTTCATCCGCCACGTGACCATCGACTGGCGGCTGGTGATTCCGGCGGCCGCGAGCGCATTTGCAGCTGCTCTCGTGGGCGCGTGGATCGCCACGCGAATCGCGCCGGACCAGTTCCGCACGATGGTGCCCCTTTTGCTCACCGCCGTGCTCGCATACACGCTGCTGCACCGTGACTTCGGGCTGGTGCATCGGCCGCGCTGGAACGGTCCGCGCGGACGCGCGGTCGCTGCGGCCGGCGCGGGCGTCATCGGCCTCTACGACGGATTCTTCGGACCCGGCACCGGCAGTTTTCTCGTTTTCCTGTTCGTGCGCGGCTTCGGTCTCGATTTCCTGCACGCCTCGGCTTCGGCCAAGGTCGTCAATGCCGCGGCGAACGTCGCCGCGATCATCCTGTTCGGCCTGACGGGCGAACTGCTCTGGTTGCTGGGGCTCGCGATGGCGGCCTGCAACGTGACCGGTGCGCAGCTCGGCAGCCATCTCGCGATCCGTCACGGCAGCGGCTTCGTGCGTTGGGTGTTCCTCGGCGTCGTCTCGTGCCTGATCGCCAAGACGGCCTGGGACGCGCTCGGCCTCGGCGTCTGATTGTCCCGCGCCGGGCGTTCCGGCACGATCGGCGGGGCACCACCAGCGATCTCCGGGCACTGGAAGCAAAATGGACATATCGATCGAATCCCTGCTGAGCATTGCGTTGGGTCTGGGCCTTGCGGCGGCGACGGGCTTCCGAATCTTCGTGCCGCTGCTGATCGCCGGGCTCGCGGCCCGCTTCGGTTACCTGCCGCTTGGCGACGGTTTCCAGTGGCTCGCGAGCACGCCCGCCCTCGTCATGCTCGTCACGGCCGCAATCGCCGAAACGCTCGCCTACTACATTCCCGGCGTGGACCACGTCCTCGACGTGATCGCGAGCCCGGCTACGCTCGCCGCGGGCGTCGTGGCGAGCGCGGCCGTCATGGTCGACATCCCGCCGGCCGTGATGTGGCCGCTCGCGATCATCGCCGGCGGCGGCGCGGCCGGCCTGACCAAGGGCAGCACGGCTCTGTTGCGGGCGAAATCGGGCGCCATGACCGGCGGTCTTGCAAATCCAGTGGTCTCGACCGTCGAAACGGTCGGCGCCACCGGCCTCGCGCTCCTCGCCATCGTCGTGCCGGTGTTGTGCCTGGTCGCGGTCGTCGCGCTGCTCTACTGGGGGACGCGCAAGGCGGGCCGGCTGATTTTCGGTCGCGGCCGTACGCCGCCGCAGGCGCCGACCGGGAACTGACCGCAGGGGCCTTACAATGCGGCCATGTGCCTGCTCGTCGTCGCCTGGCTTTCGCACCCCCGCTACCGCCTCATCGTGGCCGGTAACCGCGACGAATTCCACGACCGTCCATCCGCACCGCTCGGCTGGTGGAGCGACGTGCCCGGGGTGCTGGCCGGACGGGACCTGCGCGCCAGCGGCACGTGGATGGGCGTGGCGCGCAGCGACCGCTTCGGCATCGTGACCAACTTCCGCAACGTCGAGACGCCGGCGGCCGCGGAGGCACCGTCACGCGGCCAGCTGGTGCCGCGCTTCCTGCGCGAGGATTGCGAGCCCGGCGCATTTCTGGAGGAGTTGCGTGCCACGGCGGACCGGTTCGCAGGTTTCAGCCTGCTGCTGGGCGACTCGTCCTCGCTGCACTACTTCTCGAATGCCATCCGGCAACCGCCGCGCGCGCTGCCGCCCGGCATCTACGGCCTGAGCAATCACCAGCTCGACGAACCCTGGCCGAAGCTCGTGCGGACCCGGCAACGGTTTGCGGCCGAACTCGTCCGCGACGACCCGGCCCCGGAAGCGCTGTTCGACGTGCTCGCCGACCGCGAGCCCGCCGCAGACGACCGGGCACCCGCCACTGGCCTGCCCGCCGAGCTCGAGCGGGCGCTCTCCGCACCGTTCGTGCGCCATGCGCGGTACGGCACACGCTGCTCGACGCTCACGTTCGTCGAGCACGACGGCCGCACGCGCGTCCACGAGCGCCGCTTCGACGCCACCGGCGCACAGACCGGCTCCAGTCGCTTCGAATTCCGCGGCGGGTCGCAGTGATGCACCGGCCCCGGCGCGACCGACGGTGGCGTCGCCATGCGCTGCTGGCAACCTGCCTGACGCTCGCGCTGGCTTGCAGAAGCGCAGCCGCCGAGACCATCCGGATCGAGGTCGACGGCGTCGATCGCGCGATTGCCGACAACATTCGCGGCTTTCTGACGCTGGGGCGCTACGCGTCGCGGAACGACGTGACCGATTCGCAGGTGCGGCGCCTCGCCGACCGCGCCGTGGACGAGGCCGCCGATGCAATGCGACCCTTCGGTTTCTACGAGCCGATCATCAAGAGCCGCACCAGCCGCGACGACGCACGGTGGATCGTGCGTCTCAAGGTGAAGCCGGGCGAGCCGGTACTCGTCAAATCCGTGGACGTCCGGATTAAAGGCCCGGGCGCCGAGCACGCCGCCCTCAACGGGCTCGCGGCCGCAAGCGCGTTGCAACCCGGCGTGCGTCTCGAGCACGCGAGCTACGACCGGCTCCGCAACGACCTGCTGCGCACCGCGCTCGAAAATGGCTTCCTCGACGCGAGACTGACGCGACGCGAGCTGATCGTGAATCCCGTGGAGCGCACCGCTTCGGCGCACCTCGAGCTCGACACGGGCGGCCTGTACCGGTTCGGCGCCGTCGAGATCGAGCAGGACGTGCTGCGCGACGAGCTGCTCGAGCGCTTCGTCCGCTTCGAAACCGGGCAGGTGTTCTCCAACGACCGGATCCGCAGCACGCAGTTCGCGCTCGAGGACAGCAACTTCTTCTCGAACGTGACGATCGCCCCCGGGCAGCGCGATCCCGAGACGCTGACGGTGCCGGTCACGATTCGCGGCGAACCGATCAAGCGCGACCGGTACACCGTGAGCCTCGGCTACGGCACCGACACCGACGTGCGCGGCCGCTTCGCCTGGGAGAACCGGCGCGTCAACACGCGGGGACACCGGTTGCGCTTCGAGGTGACGGCCTCTTCGGTGCTGCAGGAAGTGGTGACGCGCTACATCATCCCGGTCGGCGACCCCGCGCTGGAGAAGCTCGAGTTCTCGGCCGGCTACATCAACGAGGAACTCGGCGACCTCGACAGCGAACGCTACGAGTTGATCGCCGGCCTGACCCAGGCAATGGGGGACTGGCAGCGGGTACTGTTCTTCAAGGTCAACGACGAAACGACCGACTTCCCGGACGGCACCAGCAACCAGCAGCTGCTGCTGATCCCGGGCATCAGCTACGCGAGCATGCCGCCG
>Ga0115027_10000090_pt1 | contig 11585 bp, 10 predicted proteins | sample Open_0915_D1_FD_83879 | JGI IMG/M metagenome (GOLD analysis project Ga0115027, IMG submission 83879) | Wetland microbial communities from Old Woman Creek Reserve in Ohio, USA - Open_0915_D1 | ecosystem: Environmental > Aquatic > Freshwater > Wetlands > Sediment ...
CGCCGCAGACTGCAAGTGGTCGGAGTACTCGGCCCTCTCCTGGTCGCGCGCGTGCGCCTTCACCGACAGGCTCATCCGCTGGCGATTCGGGTCGACCGACAGGATCTTGGCGGTGACTGACTCGCCCGGCTTGAACACGGCGCCCGGGTCCTGACCGCGGTCGATGCCGAGCTCCGACATCGGAATCAGCGCGCTCAAGCCCGGCTCGAGCTCGACGAAAACGCCGAAGTCCGCCACCTTCTCGATCCTGCCCTGCACCACCTGGCCCTCCTGGTAGCGCATCTCGATCCGCTGCCACGGATCACGGTCGGGCAGCTGGCGCAGGGTCAGACTGATGCGCCGGCTGGCGGTGTCGACCTCGCGCACCCAGCCCTGGATGGTCTCGCCGACGGCGAGCTCGGCGGAGCCGAGCTCCATGCCGGGCGGAAGCTGGCTGATGTGGAGCAGGCCGTCGAGCCCCGGCTCGAGCTCGACGAAGACGCCGAAGTCGGCCTTGCGGACGACCCGGCCCGCGAAGGCGCCCCGCGCCGGGAACCGCTGGCTGACGTCCTCCCAGGGGTCCTTGAGCAGCTGCTTGATGCTGAGCGAAATCCGGTTCTTGTCGCGGTCGAGCTCGAGAACCTTGACCCGCACCAGGTCACCTACCGACAGCACCTCTCTGGGGTGGGCGACCCGGCCGTGCGCCATCTCGGTGACGTGAACCAGCCCATCGACGCCGCCGAGGTCGATGAAGGCCCCGAAATCCGTCAGCGAACGGACCCGGCCCTCGACGACGGCTCCCTCGCCGAGCTGCGCCCACGCCTCCGTACGCCGCCGCTCCTTGTCCTCGCGCAGCACCGCCGCCCGGGACACGACCAGCTTGCGGTCGTCGGCGCTGTACTCGAGCACCTTGAACTTGTAGGTCTGTCCGAGGTAGACGTCGAGATCCTCGGTGCGGTGGTCCTCGATCTGGGACACCGGGCAGAAGCCGCGCACCCCCGCCAGGGTCACGTCGAAGCCGCCCTTGCGCCGGCCGACGACCTTGCCCTCGAGCGGCTCGCCGGTGGACACCGCCTCGGACAGCTTCTCCTTGAGGCGGCGCTCGATGGCGAGGTGGCGCGAGACCCGCACCTCATCGCCGACCGACACCACGATCACCTCGACCGGATCGCCGGTGCCAAGCTCATCGAGCTCCTCGCGGGCGAGCACGGCCTCGGACTTGCCGCTGATGTCCACCAGCGCGACGTCGCCGTGAACCGCTGCAATGGTTCCCTCAATGACATCGCCGACCTGCACGTCGTCGGCGGAGAAGCTCTCCAGCAGGGCTTCCTGGAACTCGCTGCTCTTCGTGGGCTTTTCACTCATGGCCTCAAACCTCGGGGAGCGCACAGGCGCACGCGGAACGGAAGGATAGCACAGGGCACCGTGGCGCAGGATCTGGGATCTCGGATCTGGAGCTAGCCGCCGAGCGAATCTGTCTTCGTTCCCGTCCCCGTTCCCGTTCCCGAGTCGGCGCCGCGCCCGCCTCCGCTTCCGCTTCCGCGCCCGTGCCCGCTTTCGGGTTCGAGAAACCTAGCCTCCTCCGTCGGCAGGCCACGCCGGAGACCCGCGGAGGTCCCTCGACTCGGCCCTTCGGACCTCGCTCGGGATGACACCGACGGAGACGACAGTTGGCGTGAACGTGCTGCTGTCTCGTCGGAAGCGAGCCTCACCCCTCCGCGCGCCAGGCGATGCGCCCGCCCACGATGGTCACCACCGGGGCGCCGCGCAGCTTGATCCCAGCGAACGGCGTGTTCCGCGACCGCGACCGGAAGGACTTCGGGTCGACCGTGACCCGGCGCCGCAGGTCGAGGATGGTGACGTCGGCCGGCGAACCCGGTCTGAGCGTACCCCCGGGCAGCCCGAAGGCCTGCGCCGGACCGATCGAGAACAGCCGCACCAGCCGCCCGATGCCGATCACCTTGCCGTGCACCAGCCGGTCCACGGCCAGGCTGACCGCGGTCTCCAGGCCGACCGCCCCGGACGGCGCCTCCGAGAAGTCGAGCTCCTTGTCGTCGCGGTGCTGGGGCGTGTGGTCCGAGGCGATCGCGTCCACCGTGCCGTCGTACAGCGCCTGCTTGACCGCTTCGAGGTGGTCCGCGGAGCGCAGCGGCGGATTGACCTTCCAGTCGCTGTTGTAGGTCGCGCCGGCGAGGTCCTCGTCGGTCAGCGAGAAGTGGTGCGGCGCCACCTCGCAGGTCACGGCGAGGCCTTCCGCCTTCGCGGCCCGCACCAGCTCGAGCGAGCCGGCGGTCGAGAGGTGCCGCAGGTGGAGCCGGCCCGAGGTGAGGCGGGCCAGCATGAGGTCGCGCGCCACCACCACCTCCTCGGCGGCTGCCGGCATTCCGCGCAGGCCGATCCGGGTCGAAACGACGCCCTCGTGCATCAGCCCGCCATCGGATAGGCTCACGTTCTCGGCATGAGACGCCACCGGGATGCCGAAGCTGCGCGCGTACTCGAGGGCGCGGCGCATGAGCAGGGCGTTGGCCACCGGACCGGGATCGCCGACCGCCACCGCCCCTGCCCGCACCATCTCACCGATCTCGGCAAGCTCCGTACCGGCGAGGCCGTGCGACACGGCGCCGACCGGATACACGCGTGCCAGTGCAGCGTCGCGGGCCCGCTCGAGAATGAACGCGGTCACCGACGGCTCGTCGTTGACCGGCTTGGTGTCAGCGCAGCAGCAGACGGCCGTGAAACCGCCGGCGACGGCGGCCCGGCAGCCGGACGCGATCGTCTCCCGGTGCTCGTAGCCCGGCTCGCACAGGTGCGCGTTCAAGTCGATGAAGCCCGGGGCGACCACCAGCTTGGCGGCGTCGAGGACCGGCGTCTCGGCCTTGACCCGGATCCGCTCGCCGATGCGCGCGACCTTCCCGTCCTCGAGCAGGACGTCCATGCCCTGGTCGAGACCCTGCGAGGGATCGACCACCCGCCCGTTACGAATCAGCAGTCGCCGCACCGCGACCTCCGGCAAGCAAGTAGAGGATCGCCATCCGGATGGCGACCCCGTTGGTGACCTGGTCGAGAATCAGGGAGCGCGCACCGTCCGCCACCGCCGAGTCGATCTCGACGCCGCGGTTCATCGGCCCGGGGTGCATCACCACCGCGTGCGGCGCGGCCAGGGCCAGCCGCTCCTCGGTGAGCGCGAAGAAGTCGTAGTACTCGCGCGCCGACGGGAAGTTGACCGCCGCCTGCCGCTCGCGCTGGATCCTCAGCATCATCACCACGTCGGCGCCCTCGAGCGCGGGCTCGAGGCGGAGGAAGGTCTCGGCGCCCAGCTCCTCGACCCCGGCCGGCAGCAGCGAGGCCGGCGCGGCGAACCTCAGGCTGGCGCCCATCTTGTTGAGGAGAAAGGCGTTGGAGCGCGCCACCCGGGAGTGGCGGATGTCGCCCGCGATGACCACGTTGAGGCCCTCGAGGCGGCCGAAGTGCTGACGCATGGTGAACGCGTCGAGGAGGGCCTGGGTCGGGTGCTCGTTGATGCCGTCGCCGGCGTTGATGATCGACGCCGGCACCACCTCGGCGAGCCGGTGCGGCGCGCCGACGTTGGGGTGGCGGATCACGATGTAGTCCGGGGCCATCGCCATCAGGTTGCGGGCGGTGTCGACCAGGGTCTCGCCCTTGGACACCGACGAGGTCGAGGCCGAGAAGTTGAGGGTGTCCGCCGACAGCCGCTTCTCCGCCATCTCGAACGAGAAGCGGGTGCGGGTCGACGGCTCCATGAACAGGTTGACCACGGTCGCGCCGCGCAGCACCGGCACCTTTTTGATCGGCCGCCGGGCCACCTCGAGCAGCTCCTCCGCAGTGTCCAGGATGAGCTGGATCTCGGCAGGCTCCAGCGGCGCGATGCCAACCACGTCCTTGCGCTTCAGCTCGGAGGCCGACTCAACCGGCATGACCCGGCTCCTTTCCAACCCACACCCCGTCGTCGCCGTCGACCTCGGCGAGGTGCACCTGCACGTCCTCCGCGCCCGTCGTCGGGAGCACCTTCCCGACGACGTCGGCGGCGATCGGGAGCTCGCGGTGGCCGCGGTCCACCAGCACCGCCAGCCGCACCGCGCGCGGGCGCCCGTAGTCGACCAGGCTGCCGAGGGCGGCGCGGATGGTGCGGCCCGTGAAGAGAACGTCGTCGACCAGGAACACCACCAGGTCGTCGATCGGCACCGGCAGGACCGTCTCCTTGAGCAGCGGTTGCTGGTGGGCCGGCCGCCACGGGCCGACGTCGTCCCGGTAGAGCGTGATGTCGAGCCGGCCCACCGGAACCTCGGTGCCGGTGATGCTGGAGATCCGCTCGGCGAGGCGGCGCGCGAGCGGGATGCCCCGGGTGTGGATCCCGACCAGCAGCAGGTCGCTGCCGTTGCTGCCCACGATCTCGCTCGCCATCCGGGCGATCGTCCGCTCGATCTCCTCCGCGTCCATGATCTGGATCCGGCGTGCGCCGCCGGCGCGCTTTCCTGTCATGTCTCCCCCGACTGGGTGCCCGCCTGCAAAAAGCACCTTCCCCTCCGGGAAGGCGCTCCCCAAGTTCCTCGGGATGCCGCGAGCATCTCTGGCATGCTAGCACACACTAAAGCCCCCGAGTGATCGGGCGCGACGGACCGGAGTCATGCCGTATCATGCTCCCCTCCGCCATGGCTCACGAGACCGCCCCCGCCCGGCCCGCCGATCGCGTCCAGCTGCTGGCGGCCGCCTTCCTCTTCTCGACCGGCGGCGCCGCCATCAAGGCCTGCACCCTGACGAGCTGGCAGATCGTCGCGAGCCGCGCCGGAATCGCGGCCGTCGCGTTGGTGATCATGCTGCCCGCCGCCCGCCGCGGCTGGTCGCTGCGCCTCCTCCCGGTCTCTGCCGCCTTCGCCGCGACCACGCTGCTGTTCGTGCTCTGCAACAAGCTCACGACCGCCGCCAGCACGATCTTCCTGCAGGCCACCGCGCCGCTCTACATCGTGCTCCTCGGCCCGTTGCTGCTCCGCGAGCGGATCCGCCGCCGCGACCTCGCCTACATGGCGGCGTTGGCCGCCGGCATGGTGCTGTTCTTTGTCGGCGAGCAGCCGGCGTCAGACACCGCGCCGCACCCGGCGCTCGGCAACGTCCTCGCGGCCGGCGCCGGCCTCTGCTGGGGGCTCACCATCATCGGCCTGCGGTGGCTCGGCAGGCACGCCGGGCCCGGGGAGGACCCGTCGGCGGCGGCCGTGGTGTCGGGCAACCTCCTCGCCTGCCTGATCGCGCTGCCGTTCGCCCTGCCGGTGGTCTCCTCCCGCCCGGCCGACTGGCTGCTGGTGTCCTTCCTCGGCGTGTTCCAGATCGCCGTCGCCTACGTCTTTCTGACCCGCGGCGTGCGCCGGGTGGACGCCCTGGAGGCCTCGCTCCTCTTGCTGCTGGAGCCAATGCTCAACCCGCTGTGGGCGCTGGTGGTGCACGGCGAGCGGCCGGGCCCGTGGGCAGCGTTCGGCGGCGCGATCATCGTCATCGCGACCGCGGTCAACACCATCGCCAGGGAACGACGCGAGGGGTAGTCGTCCGCTCTTTGCAGGAGCTGTGATCAGGTGGAGGGCGGCCCTCGGCGAGCTACCGGCGGCCGTGGCTCACGGTGACGACCGTGTGGATGCCGCCGCGCAGACGGTAGTCGAGCACCACCTCCATCCAGCGCGGCGCGCAGCACGCCACGAGGTCGTCGAGGATGCGGTGGGCGGCGTGCTCCTGGTAGATGCCGACGCTGCGGAAGCTGGTCAGGTAGTACTTGAAGGACTTCAGCTCGAGGCAGCCCGCCGCCGGCAGGTAGCGGACAGTCAGCGTGCCGAAGTCGGGGAGTCCCGAGTACGGGCAGACGGTGGTGAACTCGTCGGTGGAGATCTCGACCAGGGCCTCGCGGCCGGCGTACTCGAAGGGGAAGGTCTCCAGGACCTCCGGCGTCAGCGCCTCGACCCCCGCCAACGGATAGCGACGTCCCTCAGCCTCGACCATGCGGATCGGATGGTAGCAGACGCAGCGGCGGGAGTGTGGCCGGCCGGATCGCAGCCCGCGCCGGCCCGGCCCTCCGGCTACGTCCCGGCGGAGCGGAACTCGCCGGCCCGCCGGTCCTTGACGACCCCGGGGAAGCTGAGGATGCGGTTGTGGATGACGGCGTACACCCCCGGATGGAGCAGGCGCGCCGCGAGCAGGGCCTCGGTCACGTTCTGCTGCGCGTCGGAGTCGCGGAACTCGTACGGCCGCAGCGCGCCGGTCAGCACGACCGGAATCGACAGCTGCCCGAGCCCGGCGTGCAGGAAGTCGCCGGTCTTGCCGAGGGTGTCGGTGCCGTGGACCACGATCACCGCGTCCGACGCCGGCAGCGCCTTCAGGACCGCCTGCAGGATCGTCTCGCGGTCCTCGTCCGTCATGTCGAGCGAGTCCTTCTGCATCACCGAGACGTGCCGGATGAAGAGGTCCGGCAGCCGCAGAGCGCCGAGGATCTCGTCGAGGTTGGTGCCCTCGATCTCGAGATGGCCGCCGTACTCGTCGTAGGTCTTGTCGATGGTCCCACCGGTGGTCAGAATCGTCAGCTTCACCTTGACCTCTTCACCGCGTTTTCGTCGCTGCCCCGCTGGGCCCGTCCCCAGGGAGGCACGCAGCGCCCGCAGCTTCCTGCAACACGCGCCAGAGTCAAAAGAGTCCCACGCCCCACAGGTCGTGGAGGTGGAGCACGCCCTCGAGCCGGCCATCAGCGCCGCACACCATGAGCGACGTGATCCGGCGCTCCTCGAGCAGGCGCAGCGCTGCCGACGCCAGCTCGCCGGAGCTGATGCAGACGCCGCCCGGGTGCATGACCTCGGCCGCCGTGTGGGCCAGGGGGGCCGCATCGCGCTCCATCAGCCGCCGCAGGTCGCCGTCGGTGATCACCCCGAGCAGGCGCCCGTCGCCGTCCTGCACCGTCGCGACCCCGAGGCCCTTGCGGCTCATCTCGTAGATCACATCCTTCATCGGGGTGCCGGGGGCGACCCTGGGCACATCCTCGCCGCGGTGCATGAGGTCGGCCACCCTGAGGAAGCGCTTGCCCAGCCTGCCGCCCGGATGGAGGGCTGCGAAGTCCTCCTCGCGAAAGCCCTTGCGCACCGACACCGCCATCGCCAGGGCGTCGCCGAGGGCCAGGCTGGCGGTGGTCGACGCGGTCGGCGCCAGGTTCAGCGGGCAGGCCTCGCGGCGGACGCCGAGGTCGAGGTGAATGTCGGCCGTCTGGGCGAGCGGCGAGTCCGGGTGCGAGGTGAAGGCGATCAGCGGGATCGCCTGGCGCTTGAGGAACTCGACCAGGCGCAGGATCTCCTCGGTGGTGCCGGAGTGGGAGATCGCGATCACCAGGTCGCCCGCAACCACCATGCCGAGGTCGCCGTGGATGGCGTCGGCCGGGTGCAGGTGCAGCGCCGGCGTGCCGGTCGAGCGCATGGTGGCGGCCAGCTTGTGGCAGATGATCCCCGACTTGCCCATGCCGGTCCAGACCACGCGACCCGTGCAGGCGGCCACCATGTCGACCGCCCGCTCGAAGTCGTCGCCAATCGACTCGACCAGCCGGCGGATGGCCTCGGCCTCGGTCTCCAGCACCTGGCGGGCGACGTCGAGCGTCACGGCGAGGCCTCCCGGGCCGCCGCCGACACGGCCTCGAGCTGGCCGATCAGCTGGTCGAACTCCTCGGGGGCGAGCTGGGTCGAGGGGTCGGACAGGGCGTCACGCGGGCTCGGGTGGACCTCGACGAAGAAGCCGTCGACCCCGGCCGCGGCCGCGGCCCTCGCCAGGTAGGGGTAGAACTCGCGGGCGCCTCCGGTCGAGTGGCCGAGCCCGCCCGGCAGCTGCAGCGAGTGGGTGACGTCGAACACCACCGGCGCGAAGCGGCGGATCATCGGGAACGCGCGCACGTCCACCACCAGGTTGTGGTAGCCGAAGCTGGCGCCGCGCTCGGTGACCGTCACCCGCTGGTTGCCGGTGGAGCGGACCTTGTCGACCGCGTTGGCCATGTCCTCGGGGGCCATGAACTGGCCCTTCTTGACGTTGATCGCAGCGCCGCTTCGGCCGCACGCGAGCAGCAGATCGGTCTGCCGGCAAAGAAAGGCCGGCACCTGGAGGACATCGGCGACCGCCGCCGCCGGCTCGACCTGGCCGGGCTCGTGAACGTCGGTGAGCACCGGCAGCCCGGTTTCCGCCTTGACCCGCCGCAGGGTGGCGAGCCCGGCCTCGACGCCAGGGCCCCGGTACGAGCTCAGCGAGGACCGGTTGGCCTTGTCGAACGAGGCCTTGAATACGAGCGGCACCCCGCGCCGCGCCGCGATCGCGGCGAGCTGGCGCGCGACCTCGAGCGTCGCGCTCTCGGACTCGATGACGCAGGGCCCGGCGATGTAGACCGGCCGGCTGCCGCCCCCGATCGCGATGCCGGGCGCGATCTCGAAAGGTGTCACGACCATCGCCGGCTAGTGTAGCGCATGGGCTGTCGAGGGGTTAGGGATGCGCTCCCCCGCTTCCGCTTCCGCTTCCCCGCCCGCTTCCGGGTCATGGCCCGCCGGCGAAGGGTCAGCTCCCCCAACCACCCGCTTCAGCTTCCCCGCCCGCTTCCGGGCGGGAACATCCTCTCCCACCGCGCCGACGGTCAACGGGCAGACGACAAACGCCGTCGCTGGCTCGAGAGTGCCGAGGCGGCGCACGACATCCGAGCCACGATGGCGAGTTCGGGCGCGGAAGCGGATGCGGGCGCGGAAGCGGGGCGAGGCCCGCGCACCCCGATCGGCCTGTACCTCACGCCTGGACTGCGGACTCCTCCACGACCGGCGCCTTCGCGACCAGCTCCGCCGGCTCCTCCGCCTCGGTCACCACCCGCCGCTTGCGGTACTCGATGGCGGCCGCGATGAACGACCGGAAGATCGGGTGTGGCGCGTACGGCCGCGACTTGAACTCGGGGTGGAACTGGCAGGCCAGGAACCAGGGGTGGCCGGGCAGCTCGACGACCTCGACGAACATCCGGTCCGGGGACTTGCCGCTGACCATCAGCCCCTTCTCCTCGAACAGCGGCACGTACTCGGGGTTGACCTCGTAGCGGTGGCGGTGCCGCTCCCAGACCTCGTCGGCGCCGTAGGTCTTCCAGGCCAGCGAGCCCGGCTTGAGCCGGCACGGGTACTTGCCGAGCCGCATGGTGCCGCCCATCTGGTCGACGCCCACCAGCTCGCGCATCTTGTAGATCACCTTGTACGGCGGCTGCGCCACGAACTCGGTCGAGTGGGCGCCGGCCAGCCCGCAGACGTTGCGCGCGAACTCGATCATCGCGGTCTGCAGGCCGAGGCAGATGCCGAAGTACGGGATCTTGCGGCCGCGCGCGAACTCGATCGCCCGGATCATGCCCTCGATCCCGCGCTTGCCGAAGCCGCCCGGCACCAGGATGGCGTCGACCTCGAACAGCAGCTCCGGGTAGCCGGACCCCTCGAGCGACTCGGAGTCGATGAACACCAGGTTGACCTTGACCCCGTTGGCGAGCCCGCCATGGCCGAGCGCCTCGTTCAGCGATTTGTAGGAGTCGGCGAGGTCGACGTACTTGCCGACGATCCCGATCGACACCTCGTCCCTGGCGCTGCGGATCGCGTCCACCACCTCGCGCCAGCGGCTGACGTCCTTCTGGCCCCTGGGCAGGCCGAGCATTTCGAGCACGATCTCGTCGAGGCCCTCGGCGGCGAGCTTGAGCGGAACCTCGTAGATGGTGTCGGCGTCCTGGGCCGGGATCACGGCGCGCGACTCGACGTTGCAGAACAGCGCGATCTTGTCACGCAGGTCCTGGGGCAGCGGGCGGTCGACCCGGGCGAGCAGGATGTCGGGCTGGATCCCGATCTGCAGCAGCTCCTTGACCGAGTGCTGGGTCGGCTTGGTCTTGAGCTCGTCCGAGCCCTTGATGTACGGCACCAGCGTGAGGTGGATGTTGAGCACGTTGCCGCGGCCGGCGTCGGACCGGAACTGGCGGATCGCCTCGAGGAACGGCAGCGACTCGATGTCGCCGACCGTGCCGCCGATCTCGACGATCACGAGATCGACGTCGCCCCCGACCGCCCGGATGTTGGCCTTGATCTCGTCGGTGATGTGGGGGATCACCTGCACGGTCTTGCCGAGGTAGTCGCCGCGGCGCTCCTTCTCGATCACCGACGCGTAGATCTTGCCGGTGGTGAAGTTGTTGATCTTGCCCATCGAGGCGGTGGTGAAGCGCTCGTAGTGGCCGAGGTCGAGGTCGGTCTCGGCGCCGTCGTCGGTCACGAACACCTCGCCGTGCTGGAACGGCGACATGGTCCCGGGATCGACGTTGACGTAGGGGTCGATCTTGAGCATGGTGACCGAGTAGCCGTGGCCCTCGATCAGGGCCGCCAGCGAGGCCGACGAGATGCCCTTGCCGAGGCCCGACACGACGCCGCCGGTGACGAACACGTACTTGGTAGCCATCTCCGCCAGCTCCTCCTACCGCTCGCTGCGCCCGAGCATCCGCTCGAGCTCGGCCAGGTCCTCCGGTGTGTCGACTCCGAAAGCCGGCTTCGGGGCCTCGAGCACCAGGATCTCGATGCCGTTTTCCAGGGCGCGCAGCTGCTCCAACGCCTCGGCCTGCTCGAGCCGCGACGGCGGCAGCGCCACGAACGCCGCCAGTGCGGCGCGCCGGAAGCCGTAGATGCCGAGATGCACCCGCCACATCTCCTGCGCGACCGCGAGGTTGCGGGGAAACGGCAGCGGCGAGCGCGAGAAGTAGAGCGCGCGCCCGCTCGCGCTGCGCACGACCTTGACCACGTTGGCGTCCGCGACTCGCACCGGATCGAGCGGGCGGCACAGGGTGGCGATGCCGACCTCGGGCGTGGCCCTCATCCCGGCCACCAGCGTGTCGATGTTCTCGGCCGCGATCCGCGGCTCGTCGCCCTGGAGGTTGATCACGATCTCCCAGCCGGCGCGGGCGAGCACCGCCTCGGCGACCCGGTCGGTGCCTGACGCGCACTCTCCGGTCATCACCACCTCGGCGCCCGCCCCGCGCGCCACCTCCGCCACCCGCTCGTCGTCGGTCGCGACGAGCACGGCGTCGACGGTCCGCGCCTCGGACGCCCGCCGCACGACGTGAACGATCATCGGCTCACCGGCGAGCAGCGCGAGCGGCTTGCCGGGAAACCGCGTCGAGCCCCATCGCGCGGGGATGGCCGCGATCACGGATCGGTCGTCCTGTCCCATCCTGTGGGTCGATGCTATGGGCTCGGCCGAGCGGTGTCAAGCGCAAGCGCCAATTTCATACAATCATTTGATTGCCGTCGGCCCCACGCCTCCGAGCCAACCTGCATCGGTCCCGGCAACCAGCTGTCTCCAAGCTGAGTCTGTTCTGCCGATGGCGGCCCAGACGGCGCTCGGTCCAGTCCGATGAACGGCCCGACAGCTGCTACTCGGCGCTTGAATCGACGTCGGCAATCTGGTACAAACGCTCGTATGAATCAAGACACCCGTCAGCGGCTGATCGAGGCGGCATCCTCCCTGTTCGCCGAGCGCGGGTACGGCGGAGCCTCGGTGCGCGACATCTGCGACCTCGCGCGCGTCAACCCCGGGGC
>Ga0115027_10000091_pt1 | contig 11503 bp, 12 predicted proteins | sample Open_0915_D1_FD_83879 | JGI IMG/M metagenome (GOLD analysis project Ga0115027, IMG submission 83879) | Wetland microbial communities from Old Woman Creek Reserve in Ohio, USA - Open_0915_D1 | ecosystem: Environmental > Aquatic > Freshwater > Wetlands > Sediment ...
GATCTTTTCAGGTGTCGACCGCAACGGCCACCTTCGGGTGGCCGTTATTGAATCCGCCCCTCCCTAGAGATGTTCGAACTCGGCGTAATCGGCCTTGGGATCGCGGCCCGATGCGCCAAAACATATGCGGCCACTGCCCTTGAGTTCGATTTCGCCGTGCCGGACCAGGATCTCCTTCTGTGTGCCCAGGCTGACGTAGCTTCCGTTGGTGCTGCTGTCGATGTAGAAATAGCTGTTTGTCCGCCGTTCGATGCGGCCGTGGGCACGCGAGGCCTTGTGGTCGATGATTAGCAGCTTGCTTGCCGGGCCGCGTCCGAGAGTCAGCGTGGGAGACTTCTCGTCGAGCAGGAAGGCATTTCCACGGTAACGAATGCAAAGGCGATCGACGTCACCAAGGATCTGGCTGGGTGTCGGATCCATGATGACGCCATGCTTCTGATGCTGTTCTTCGTGAGTCAGCCAATCCACTTCGGAAAGATCGAAACTCCTGTCGCCTTCCTTGAGACGCCCGAGATCAGGCATCACGCGGCTTAGAATGGCGCTACGCTTCGGGAGTTCACGGATAAAGAGCGAACTGGCGACGATCTGGTCGATGCGTGCCAGGCCGGCAATGTTTCTGGCGCCGGTAACTGCCTTGTTTGTCGCGGCGGTAATGATTTCCTCGCTCGGGACGGCTCCGCCGGCGTCGATCACCCCGACATGCACGCCGATGCGGATGGTCAGCTTGAGTCCCGAAACCGGGGGCAGCTTGGATACGCGCAACTGCATGTTGATGGCCGCCTGACAGGCGTCTTCCGCCGATTGGAAAGCGGCTACCAGTTCGCCGCCGGAGATCTTCACCGTCTGACCGCGGTAGCCGGCAATCGAGCGCTCCATGCGCTTCACGCAACGCTCGACGGCATAGGCGGCTTCGGTATCTCCGATGCGCTGGAAAAGACGGGCGCTTCCCGATACGTCGGCGAACATGGCAAACACTTTGCTTTGCGCTTTACTCATCGAAGTCAGGATTAATTTCAGAGGTTCGATTATCGCATTGTGGGGCGGAGTCGAACAGGGAAGTTCGGGAAGGAGGGCAATGCTCGCTAGGTGTGCCATTTTGGAAAACTCCTGCGGTGACGATGGTTCGAGTATCGAGCCTCACCCGACTTCCGGCATGTTAAGTAATTCACAGGGCATTGAATTTCTGATGAATTCGCGGGCGCGGCCTGGCGCCGGTCGCCAACCGCGCGGCGATTTCGATCGCCATGCCGCCTGCCGCCATTTCGGGTGGATCGAAGGCGATATCGCCCTCCTCCACCGGCGTCGCCAGGGTCAGGCCACGGAAATCGAATTGCGCATTGTCGGCCAGATGCGACGGCAGGATATTCTGCATGGCCGTAAACACCGACTCGGTACGTCCGGGGTAGCGGCGATCCCAGTCCTCCATCATTTCGCGAATCTTCTGGCGCTGGAGGTTGGCCTGCGAACCGCAGAGGTTGCAGGGAATGATCGGGTACTCCATGCCGCGCGCGAAGCGGGCGATATCCCTCTCCGAGCAATAGGCGAGCGGCCGGATGACGATATGCGCCCTGTCGTCGGTGACCAGCTTCGGTGGCATCGCTTTGAGTTTGCCGCCGAACAGCATGTTGAGGAACAGCGTGTGCACCATGTCGTCGCGGTGATGGCCAAGCGCGATCTTGTTTGCACCGAGCTCCTTTGCCGTCCGGTAGATGATCCCGCGGCGCAGGCGCGAGCACAGCGAACAGGTGGTCTTGCCCTCGGGGATCTTTTCCTTGACGATCGAATAGGTATCGGCCTCGACGATCCGGTGGTCGATTCCCAGATCAGCCAGATAGCGCGGCAGAACTTCGCCCGGGAAGCCCGGCTGCTTCTGGTCGAGATTCATGGCGATCAGCCGGAATCCAACGGGCGCCCGCTTCTGCATGGCGAGCAGCATGTCGAGAAGGGTGTACGAGTCCTTGCCGCCGGAGATGCAGACCAGAATGGTGTCGCCGTCCTCGATCATGTTGTAGTCGATGATGGCCTTTCCGACGCGACCTTCAAGAAACTTTCTCAACTTTTGCAGGGTATTCGAGGTTTCCATGGCGGACTTTCTTGAGCCTTCCGCGGTCGACCGCGGAAAAAGGGCGAAGTTTACCCCGATACCAGCGGAATCTTCGGGCAATCGTCTTCATTGCCGGATAAAATCGGCGCCTTTCCGGAAATTCGATGAGCCTCCCGCCGCCTTCTCCTGAAGCCTCCGCCCACAGCGGGGAAGTGGTCGCCGCAATCGGCCGCGAGATAGCCGCGCGGGGCGGCTGGATCCCCTTTGCACACTTCATGGAACTGGCGCTCTACGCGCCGGGCCTTGGCTACTACTCAGCGGGGGCGCGGAAATTCGGAGCAGCCGGCGATTTTGTCACCGCCCCCGAGATGAGCGCTTTCTTTGGACGCGCGCTGGCACGCCAGGCCGCCCAGGTGATGGAAGCATCGCAGCCGCTGCTGCTGGAAGTCGGTGCCGGCTCAGGGCGTCTGGCGGCTGACTTGCTGCTCGAACTCGAAGCGCTCGGAAGTCTGCCGGAGCGTTACGAGATCCTCGATCTGTCTGCCGATCTACGCGAGCGTCAGCAGGCGACGCTGGCGGCTGCCACACCGCATCTGCTGTCCCGCGTGCATTGGCTGGATCGGCTTCCGGAAGGATTTTCGGGCGTCGTCGTGGCCAACGAACTGCTCGACGCGATGCCCGCCCATGTCGTTGCCTGGCGGGAAGATGGCATCTTCGAGCGCGGTGTCGGGTTCGCCGAGACAGGCGGTTTCGCATGGCACGAGCGACCAGCGACGGGTGCTCTGCTGGCGGCCGCCGGAGAGATCGGCAGCCAATGCAGTCTGCCGCCGGGTTACGAAAGCGAGATTAGCCTGGCGGCGCGTGCCTGGGCCGCTGAATGGGGCCATCGCCTGCAGTGCGGGGCGCTGCTGCTGATCGACTACGGCTTTCCGCGCCGTGAGTTCTACCATCAGCAGCGCGGACGCGGCACCTTGATGTGTCATTACCGCCATCATTCGCATCCCGATCCGTTCCATCTCCCGGGATTGCAGGACGTCACGGTCCACGTCGATTTCACGGCAATCATCGCCGCCGCCGATGCAGCCGGACTCGATCTTCTCGGTTACACCAGCCAGGGCCGGTTTCTGCTCAACTGCGGCATCCTCGACCTGCTGGCCAGGGAGCAGCCGGGCACTCTCGAATACATCCGCGCCAGCGGCGCCATCAACAAGATGCTGATGCCGCACGAGATGGGTGAACTGTTCAAGGTCATCGCCATCGGCCGCGGCATCGCTCGCCCGTTGCTCGGGTTTGCCACCGGCGACCAGAGCCGGCGCCTGTAACGCTACTGCCTTTGTCCATACGCGATGCACCGCTATCCTCTCTCGTTCATCGTTCTCACCGCACTTGGTGTTCTCTGCGCCATCCCCGGACTGATCAGCATCGCCGGCTTCGGGGCAGTCATGCATCCCGTCCTCGACGATCCGATGGCGGGACTGGCCTTCAACGTCTCCGCCGCCGCACTGATCGGATCCGGGGCGTTTCCGCTGGTGATCGAGAAGCTGAAGGAGGACGATGAGCGCTGAGCTTCAGCGCCGCTGGGGCTGCAGCGACGCCTTGAGCGCTGCGGCCAGGCCGGTGATCCCGTCCTTCTGCTGGACCCAGAAGTGATCGGCATGTTCGGGGGACGCGAGAGCTACCGAGTGGACGCCGGTGGGCGGCAGGCCGGCGCCGATGTACTGGGTGCCGAACAGGCGGTCCCAGATCGGGAACAGGATGGCGAAGTTGCAGCCGTGGCGAAACTGCCTGCCCTCCGGCAGGTCGACCGCATGATGCCAGCGATGGTAGCGCGGACTGACCAGCAGCCGTTCGCCGAGCCACCCGAAGCTCAGGCGGGCGTTGACGTGGGAGAGGTTCTCGACGATGCGGATCGCCACCATGAGGCCGATGAAATGCCCCGGGGGTACCCCGATGAACAGCGCGATCAGGGCAAACCAGGCGCCGCCGATCAGGTCGTCGAGCAGATGATTGCGGCTGTCGGTCCACAGCGACATCTGCCGCTGGCTATGGTGGATCACGTGCAGTGCCCACCACCAGCGGAGGGTATGCGACAGACGGTGACGCCAGTATTCGAAGAAATCGAGGATGACCAGATAGACGAAGAAGGCCATCAGCGGACGCGTTTCCAGCGACGGAAAGGCGTCTTCGAGCTGCGGCGGAATGACGTCATGGAAACGCATCCAGCCTTCCAGGCTCATGATGAGAGGGCTGAGCAGGGCGAACACGGCGAGCGGCACGATGCCGAGGCGATCGAGAAAGGAATACAGCACATCGACGCGCACCGCCTTGCGGTCAGCCCACTGCTCGATGGGGCGGAAATACTCCAGGGGGCGCAGCAGCAAGTAGGCGATCCCCAACTGGAGGACGCCATAGAGGAAGAATTCGACGCCGTCGAAAGCGGGCTCGACGAGACTGCCCAGTCCCAGCGCCAGCAGGGGCGGCTGGACGACGTGGTCGAGCAGGCAGCCCTGGACCAGCACGAAGTTGTCGAGAAAGCTCTGGAACATCGGGCCTTACTTAGTTTTCCTTGCGGGACTGGGCCAGCGTGGCGAAACAGAAGCCCCTGGCGGTGAGGCCGGCGAGGAGTTCGTCGAGCGCCGGGGCGAAGGGATTCTTGCGCGACCAGATGCCAAGATGCGCCATGACGATGTCGCCGTCCTTCAGGTTCTTTAGCGCGCGTTCGACCAGCAGGGAGGTGGGGTAGGTTTCGGAAGGCAACTCGTCGCCGAGGAAGCCCGCCGGCGCCCAGCCGACATGGCGATAGCCGCAAGCTTGCGCGGCTTTCAGCGTCAGCGGCGTGGTACGCCCGCCCGGCGCGCGCCAGAGCGGATCGAGGGCACGTCCGGTGAGTTCCTTGAAGCGGCTGTCCGAGCGGTGGATCTCACTGCAGATGGCAGTGCTGTCGAGTTGCTCGGTCTTGCCGTCCATCAGGCGGTACTGGGTCAGCTTGCCCTGATCCTGGCGGAAGCTGCCGTGTCGCCAGGTATGGCTGCCGAAGGCGTGACCCTCGGCGGCGCGCGCCTGCCAGTAAGGGGCCCAGGCCAGGTCGAGGGCCAGGTCGCCGCGCAGCGTCTTTTCGTTGGCGACGAAGAAGGTCGCCCTGGCCCTGTGCTTCGCCAGCGTCTCCGCAATCAGCTTGGCGTGGCGCATGTTGCCGGTGTCGAAGGTCAGGTAGAGCGTGCCGCTGCAGGCAGCGTTCGCCATGTCGCCTGCCATCGCGACGAAGGTGGCGAAGGCGAGGCCGGAGGCAAGGCAGCGGCTCATTTGCGGGCCGCGTGATTGGTGAAGAAGACGCCGTGCGGCGAGTTTCCGACGGGGATCGAGACCTTCAATGTCTTGGTCTTCAGGTCGATGACTTGGACGCGCCGGGCGAAACGGGCGGTGGCCCAGAGTTCATTGCCGTCGGCGCGGACTTCCATGTCGTCGGGTCCGCCGGGAACATCGTATTTCTCGACGACGGTGAGTGTCTGCGTGTCGAGCAGTGAGATGCTGCCGCCGCTGACCGAACGATTCGAGACGAAATAGTAACGACCGTCGCCGCGCGGATGCAGGTTGTGCGCGGCGGTGTCGGTCGGCACCTTCTTGACCGTCTTCTGCGTCCTCCAGTCGATGACCTCGACGTAACCTTCGCCCATGATGCCGACCAGCAGGTAACGATTGTCGGGCGTCATGACAATTCCCGCCGGCGTCGGCCCGACCGGCATCACCCATTCCTTCTTCAGGGTCTTCAGGTTGATCGCCATCACTTCATTGGAATCCTGCAGCGTGATGAAGACGTAGTCCCCAGCAGCATCGAACGCCATGTGCGACGGTGTGCGCGGGGCATGCAGGCGGGCCTTGAGCCTGAAGTCCGCGGGGTCGTAGATATCGACCCGGTCGAGGCGCAGCGAGGTCGCGACGAACAGCTTGCCATCGGGTGAATAGCCGAGCTGGTAGGGATCGGAAATGTTGCGCACGCGCTTCTGCTCCTTGCCGGTCAGCGGATCGAAGAAGACCAGCTGGTTCGAGGCGGCGCAGGCGACGATGACCGATTTGTCGTCCGGGGTCGGCATCAGGTGATGCGGCTCCTTGCACACTGGTGTCTTGCCGATCACCTTGTAGGTTTCGGTATCGATCAGGCTGATCGTCCCGTCCGCCGAGTTGAGCGCAATGGCGAGATTGGGCGGGGCGGCATGGACGCTGGCGGTGGCGAGGAGCACGGGCAGGCTGGTGCAAACAGCGGAGAAACGGATCCGGCGCAGGGTGGTGGTGAGCATGGGTCAGGCGAGGTAACGGGTGGGATCGGTAAAGCCGGCGGCGGCAAAGCCCCCGGCGCGCAGGCGGCAGGAATCGCAGACGCCACAGGCATGCCCGTCGGCGTCGGCCCGGTAGCATGACACTGTTAACGCATAGTCTACGCCAAGCTCGACCCCTTTGCGGATGATCTCGGCCTTGGAGAGTTCGATCAGCGGCGTGTGGACCGTCAGACGGGCGCCCTCGATACCGGCTCGCGTCGCCAGGTTGGCCATCGTCTCGAAGGCCGCGATATAGTCAGGGCGGCAATCGGGGTAGCCGGAATAGTCGACCGCATTGACCCCGACGAAGATGTCGCGGCTGCCCAGCACCTCGGCCCAGGCCAGCGCCAGCGACAGCATGATGGTGTTGCGCGCCGGTACATAGGTCACCGGAATGCCCGGTTGCACGCCCTCGGTTGGTACCGCGATGCTGGTGTCGGTCAGCGCCGAGCCACCGAACTGGGCGAGGTCGAGACGGAGAATGCGGTGCTCGGCAGCGCCCAGCGCCTTGGCGACCCGCTCCGCGGCCTTGAGTTCGGCGCGGTGACGCTGACCGTAATCGAACGACAGGCAGTGGCAGGAAAAGCCCTGACCGCCGGCGATGGCAAGGCAGGTGGCGGAATCGAGGCCACCGGAAAGGAGAACGACAGCGGGCTTCATGGGGCGGCAATATACCCGAAATAACGCTCGGACGGCTCCGGTATCTGCTTGTTCCTGCGCTACAATTTGCAGCTTTGAGACTGCCTCCGGAGAATTCGATGCCGCTTCGCCTGACTGCCCTTGCCGCCGCGCTGATGCTTGCCGGCTCCGTCCATGCTGCCGACAGGATCAAGGTCGGTTTCGTGTCCACGCTCTCCGGTCCCGGCGCCGGGCTTGGCGTAGATATCCGCGACGGGTTCAATCTGGCGATCAAGCAGCTTGACGGCAAGCTCGGCGGACTGCCGGCCGAGGTCATCGTCGCCGACGACCAGCAGAATCCCGACATGGCCAAGCAGACGGCCGACAAGTTCCTGAAGAAGGACAAGGTCGACTTCATGACCGGGATCGTCTTCTCCAACATCATGCTGGCGGTCGGCCCGACCGTCTTCGAGAACCAGACCTTCTACATCTCGGCAAATGCCGGCCCGTCGCAGTACGCCGGCGAGCAGTGCAACCCGTTCTTCTTCAACGTTGCTTGGCAGAACGACAATCTGCACGAGGCGGTCGGCAAGTATGTGCAGGACAAGGGTTTCAAGAATGTCGTCATCGTCACGCCGAACTACCCGGGCGGCAAGGATGCGGTCTCGGGCTTCAAGCGCTACTACAAGGGCAAGGTCGCCGAGGAGGTCTACACCAAGCTCGGCCAGCTCGACTACGCCGCCGAGCTGGCGCAGATCCGCGCCATGAAGCCGGATGCGCTGTTCTTCTTCCTGCCCGGCGGCATGGGCATCAACTTCGTCAAGCAGTTCGTTGCCGCCGGCCTGTCACGTGACACGCAATTGTTTGCTCCTGGCTTCTCGGCCGACGAGGACGTCATCAAGGCCGTCGGCGCGCCGATGATGGGGATGTTCAACTCGTCGCACTGGGCGCACGACATGGACAATCCGGAAAACAAGCGCTTCGTCGCCGACTTCCAGAAGGAGTACGGGCGCATGCCGTCGCTGTACGCTTCGCAAGGCTATGACGCCGCATTGATGATCGATGGCGCGGTGCGCGACGTGAAGGGCAAGGTCGACGACAAGGGCGCGCTGCAGAAGGCGCTGGAAGCCAAGCATTTCAAGTCCGTGCGCGGCGACTTCAGGTTCAACAGCAACCACTACCCGGTCCAGAATTACTACCTTAGGGTTGTCGGCAAGGATGCCGGTGGCCGCATCACCAACAGGATGATGGGCACGATCTTCACCAATCACGCGGATGCCTACGTTTCCGCCTGCAGGATGAAGTGACCCAGCTGGTTTTCGAGCAGGCCCTGAACGGCCTGCAATTCGGCCTCATGCTGTTCCTGCTTGCCGCCGGGCTGACGCTCGTTTTCGGCATCATGGACTGCATCAACCTGGCTCACGGCTCGCTCTACATGGTGGGCGCTTACTTCGTCGCGGCGGCAGCGCAGGCTGCCGATTCGTTCTGGATCGGTCTTGGCGCCGGGGTGGCGGGGGCGGCTGTGCTCGGGCTCGTTCTGGAGCTCTCGCTGTTTCGCCAGCTCTACCGGCGCGACCACCTGTCGCAGGTGCTGGCAACCTTCGGGTTGATCCTGATCGCCAACGAGGCCGTTCGCATGATCTGGGGCGCCCAGCCGCTGCTGCTGAACCCGCCGGACGCGCTGTCGGGGCCGGTCGAGATCGGCGGCTTCTTCTATCCGGCCTACCGGCTGGTGATCATCGCCTTCGGGGTGGCCGTCGCCGGCCTGCTCTACCTGCTAGTCGCCAGGAGCCGGGTCGGCATGTGGGTTCGCGCCGGCGCCGCGAACCGCGAGATGACCGAGGCGCTGGGCGTCAATGTGCAGGGCCTGTTCACAGCCGTCTTCGTCTTTGGCGCCGCGCTCTGCGCGCTCGCCGGCGGCCTGCTCGGGCCATTGCTGGCGGTGCAGGTCGGCATGGGCGAGAGCGTCCTGATTCTCGCCTTCGTCGTCATCATCATCGGCGGCATCGGTTCGATACGCGGGGCGCTGGTCGGCAGTCTGATCGTCGGCACGGTCGACACGCTGGGACGGGCACTCTTGCCGACGCTTCTGCGTGCGGCATTGCCGGCCGATGCGGCGGCGACGCTCGGTCCGGCGCTGGCCTCCATCCTGATCTACCTGCTGATGGCGGCGATCCTGTTCTTCCGACCCCAGGGCCTGTTTCCGGCGCGGGCCTGATGGCTTTCTATCGCCCTGCCCGCTACCAGAAGCCGTTCGTCATCTTGCTGCTGCTGGCGCTGCTTGTCTTGCCGCCGGCGCTCTATGCCTGGGGCCAGGCGTTCTACATCGGCTTCGCCACCCGCATCCTGATCTTCGCGCTGGCTGCCAGCAGCCTCAATCTGGTACTTGGCTTCGGCGGCATGTTTTCGCTCGGCCACGCGGCCTTTTTCGGCGCCGGCGCCTATGTCGCCGCGCTCTGCATGGATAACGGGATCAGCGATGCCCTGCTCGCCTTCCCGCTGGCGATGACGGTCGCCGGCCTTCTGGCGCTTGTCGTCGGCGCCATCAGCCTGCGCACGCGCGGCGTCTATTTCATCATGATCACCCTCGCCTTCGCGCAGATGACCTACTACCTGTTCGTCTCGGCACGTGTCCTCGGCGGTGACGACGGCCTGCCGCTGGCCGGCCGGATGACGCTGGGCGGCCTCAGCCTGACCAGTGATGGCGCCCTCTTCTACTCGGCGCTCGGCTGTCTCGCGCTGGTGATGACTTTTCTCGGGCGTCTGGCCGACGCCCGGTTCGGTCGGACGATCCAGGCCATCCGCGACAACGAGGCGCGCATGGAAGCGCTCGGCTATCCGGTGTTCCGCTATCGCCTCGTCTGTTTCGTGCTGGGCGGCGCCCTGGCCGGGCTCGCCGGCGCGCTGCTCGCCAACCTGACCGGGCTGGCCAGTCCCAACCTGTTGCAGTGGACGCAATCGGGGACATTGCTGGTCATGGTCATCATCGGCGGTGTCGGCTATCTCTACGGTGGGGTGATCGGGGCGCTGGTGCTGCTCTGTCTCGAGGAGGTGCTGGTCGGCTTCACGTTGCACTGGCACATCGGCCTCGGCCTGATGCTGATCGCCATCGTGCTGTTCGCCCCTCGGGGGGTCGCCGCGCTGTTCGGGAAAAGCAATGGCTGAAGCCCTGCTCGAGGTGCGCGGCCTGTCACGCCGCTTCGCCGCGGTCGACGCCCTGAAAGAGGTCGATATCAGCGTCGACGCCGGCGAGATACATGCCCTTATCGGCCCCAACGGCGCCGGCAAGACGACCTTCATCCATCATGTCTCCGGCGCGCTGCAGCCCGACCGCGGCAGCGTGCATTTCGCCGGCCGCGACGTCACCCGGCTCTCGATGCATCAGCGCGTGGCCGCCGGCATGGCGCGCTCCTATCAGATCACCAATGTCTTCCTTGGTCTCTCGGTGCTCGACAACGTGGCGCTGGCCGTTCAGGGGCGGCCAGACGCGGGCGGCAGCTTCCGGTTCTGGAAGCCGGTAAGCAGCGAACAGTGGTTGTTTGACGAGGCGCGCGGCTATCTCGATCAGGTCGGCTTGAGCGCGCGCGTTGAAACGGTGGCCGGCAATCTTGCACACGGCGAGCAGCGCGCGCTGGAACTCGCGATGGCGCTGGCGACGAAGCCGCAGTTGCTGCTGCTCGACGAACCGATGGCCGGTACTGGCCAGGAGGAGTCGACGCGCATGGTGGAACTGATCGACCACCTCGCCCGCCACGTCACCATCCTGCTTGTCGAACACGACATGGATGCGGTCTTCCGGCTGGCCGACCGCATTTCGGTGCTGGTCGACGGTCGCCTGATCGCCACCGGGGCGCCGGAAGCCGTCCGCGCCGACCCGGACGTGCGCCGGGCCTATCTCGGGGACCACCTGTGAACGCCCTGCTCGAGATCGGCGGACTGGAAGTCGCCTACGGCCCGAGCCAGGTCCTGTTCGGACTCGATCTGGAACTCGCCGAGGGCGAAGCGGCAACCCTGCTCGGCCGCAACGGCATGGGCAAGACGACCGCGCTGCGCGCCATCTGCGGCCTTCAGCCGGTCAAGGGCGGGACGATCCGCTTCGCCGGCGAGCGCATCGACGGCTGGCGACCGGACCGTATCGGCCGCGCCGGCATCGCGCTGGTGCCGGAAGGCCGGCAATGCTTCCCGAATCTCACGGTCGACGAGCATCTGGTGGCATTTTTCGCCAATCGCCGCGGCGTTGCCGGGCCGTGGACGCCGGCCGGCGTCTATGAACTCTTCCCGCGCCTCGCCGAACGCAAAAAAAACCTCGGCAATCAGCTTTCCGGCGGCGAACAGCAGATGCTGGCGATTGGCCGCGCCCTCGTCACCAACCCGCGCCTGCTGATTCTCGACGAGGCGACGGAGGGTCTGGCGCCGCTCGTCCGCGAGGAGATCTGGACCTGTCTCGCGCGCTTGCGTGCCGCCGGGCAGAGCATCCTGGTCGTCGACAAGTACGTGGAAAAACTGATCGAACTCGCCGGTCACCATA
>Ga0115027_10000093_pt1 | contig 11486 bp, 13 predicted proteins | sample Open_0915_D1_FD_83879 | JGI IMG/M metagenome (GOLD analysis project Ga0115027, IMG submission 83879) | Wetland microbial communities from Old Woman Creek Reserve in Ohio, USA - Open_0915_D1 | ecosystem: Environmental > Aquatic > Freshwater > Wetlands > Sediment ...
AGGACGGCGACCAGGTCGCTTTTGTGCAGGACGCGATCGTGCTCGAGAACCTGATCAGCAAGTACCTGTTCAGCCAGGCCGACAAGGAAACCGCCGCCAAGGCCGAAGCCGCGGCGGCAACCACGCCCGCCACCCCAGCCAAGGAGTGAGATTCCGCATGCGTTCGCTAGTGCTGTCCCTGTTTGCCGCCGCGCTCTGCCTGGGTGCCGTCCGTGCCGCCGATGCGCAGGCGATCCCGGGTCCCGGGCCCCAGCAGCTGATCGAGACGGTGTCGCAGGACATGCTGCGCGACATCGACGCGAACCGCGCTGCGCTGCGCCAGGATCCCGGCAAGCTGCGCGCGCTCGTCGACAAGAACCTGTTGCCGCACTTCGATACGGATTACGCGGCCCGCCTGGTGCTCGGCAAGCACTGGCGCACGGCGACGCCGGAGCAGCAGAAGCGTTTCATCGACGCGTTCATCCAGTCGATGATGCGCCAGTACGGCAATGCGATGCTCGACTTCACCGGCGACAGGCTCAAGATCCTGCCGTTTAAGGGTGATCCGGCGGCCAGGATGGCGACGGTGCGCAGCGAGGTGAAGCGCGACAACGGCACTCCGGTTCCGGTGAACTACAGCATGCACGCCACGCCGCAGGGCTGGAAGGCGTGGGACGTCACCGTCGAAGGCGTCTCGTACGTGAAGAACTTCCGCACGGACTTCGGCTCGGAGATCGACGCGAAGGGCCTCGACGCCGTGATTCAGCGGCTCGAGACCGAGAACACGGCCGCGGGCAAGGCTCCTGCGTCCAAGGCGCCCGCGAAGGCCGGATGACGGTGGCGAATTTCGCGATCGGGCAGGCCGGGTCGGGGCGGCTCGTCGCCAGCGGCGAGTTGTCGTTCGAGACTGCGGCGCGGGCCTTGAAGCAGGGCGAGGACCTGATCGGTCGCGGCGGTGCGTGGGTCATCGACCTTTCGGGTATCGAGTCCGGCGACAGCGCCGGCATCGCCGTACTCGTCGAATGGCTCGCGGCCGCGCAGTCGAGAGGCGGCTCGGTCCGCTACGAGAAGATTCCAGCGCAGATGCTCGCGATCGCGCGGATCTCGGACCTCGAGGAACTGTTGCTCGTGCAGTGACGACCCGGCGCCGCCGGCCGCGGCTGGCTCCGCGCCATCACTTCGACTGCGGCGGCTCCATCGCTTCGTTCGCCTCGTCGATCGCTTGCTGCAGCTCCGGATCCACCGCTTCTTCGGGCGGGTTGCCGTCGTAGATCAGGAACTGCCGACGCTGCAGGAAGGCGTCGCGGATGAAGCCGTACCTGTCGTAGACGCGATCGAGCATGGGATCCAGCGCGAGCAGCCGAGCGCGCGTATCGATGAGGTCGAGCGCGAACGAGCCCCATTTCGCGTTGCCGGTGTTGAACCAGTACAGCGGCTCGAGAAACCGGGTCGCTATGCTCGACGGGAAGTCCCGCACGGTCGACGGCCCGAGGCCAGGGATCATCAGGAACGGCCCCGGCGGAACGCCCCACTTGCCCAGCGTCTGACCGAGATCCTCGTCGTGCTCGGGCAGGTGAGCGCCGGAGGCGACATCGAGCACGCCACCCCAGCCGAGCGTGGTGTTGATCAGGAACCGGGCCGTATCCTGGCCGGCCGCCAGCAGCTTGCCCTGCAGCAACTGGTTCAGGGCCGTGCCGGGGTAACCGAGGTTGGTGAAAAAATTGCCGACGCCCGTGCGAAACCACGAGGGCGTGTAGTCCCGATACACCTTGGCCGTGGGCTTCAGCGCCGCGCGGTCGATGGCGTCGTTGACCTTGTATACACCGCGGTTCATCGGCTCGAGTGGATCGCCGGGCGTGCGCTGGCCCGTGGTTGCGCAGCCGGTGAGCAGCGCACCGACGCAGACAAGGGCCACCAGGCGCGGCAGGCCTCGGGGAGGCAGGTTCATCAGGGACTCCAGGACCGCGGCTCGAGACGCGGGGTGCGCGATTCTACAGGATGATGCACGACCTTAGCGGCTAGCGACCGCTGCCGCCCGATTGTGGCGGCGACTGGCTGCGATTGCGGGTCGGCATGGCTTCGCGCAGTTCCTGGAGCCGGGCGAGGTAGCGCTGGCGCTGCACGTCTGTGATCGACGGCACCGAGAGCGCCAGTTCGAGCTGGTTGATCGCCAGCGGCAGGTCGCCACCCATGATGTGGTACTCGGCCATGTAGGAGTACGCGTCCGAGACGTCGCCGGCGGCATTCGCCGCGATCGCCGTGAGCCGAATCTGCTCCTGCGACGGCGTCACGTTGTTGAACAGGTCGAGCAACACCTCGTGAGCGCGCTTCGGCCGGCCGGCCTGCAGCAGTGCCTCGCCGTAGCGGACCGTCACGGGCACGTTTCTTGGCGAGAGTTCGCGGGCCCGCTCGAGCGTCTCGAGCGCCGCTTTAGTATCGCCGGCGGACAGCTGCGCCTGGCCAAGCGCCGTGTAGAACTGCATCACCTCCGGGTGCGACGCCACCAACTTCTCGAAGGTCGGGATTGCGCCCCTGGGATCGCCCGACATGTACTGTGCGAGTGCCTTGCCGTAGACCTGCGCGACCGAGGCGTCAGGCTCGTTGTCGGTCAGCGACGCGTAGTAGCGGCGGGGATCAGCCCCGGCCGGCGTCGTGAGCACGCGGACGCGTTCGCGGGTCACGGCGTAGCTGATCGAGTCGCGCGGCAGCACGGCCGGGAGCTGGGATATGCGTCCCTTGGCCTCGGCGATTCGGGCGCTGGTGACCGGGTGACTGCGCAGCAGCTCCGGGACCTGGTCCGGGCTCAACTGCGTGCGCCGTCCCATCTCCGCGAAGAAATCCGCCATGCCGTTCGGGTCGAAGCCGGAGCCCGCCATCAGCCCGATGCCGATGCGGTCGGCCTCGTACTCGTTCTCGCGCGTGAAATTGAGCTGCGACTGCGCCGCGAGTCCCTGGGCGGTAGCGATCGCACCCATGGTCGCATCGGAAGGCATGCCTGCCACGGCCGCGAGCAGGATCGCTGCAAGCGTCGCGGCGGTCGAGACGATGCTAGAGCGCGAGCGGTTCTCGATGCTGCGCGCGATGTGACGCTGGGTCACGTGCGAGATCTCGTGCGCGTACACGCCGGCGAGCTCGCTCTCGCTGCTGGTCTCGAGCAGCAGGCCCGAGTGGATGCCGATGAAGCCGCCCGGCAGCGCGAACGCGTTGATCGTCGGGTCGTTGATCAGGAAGAAATTGAACTGGCGGTTGCCGTCGTTCGCGAGGCTCGACAGCCGCAGCCCGAGCGATTGCAGGTATTCGTTGGTCTCGGGGTCCTCGACCATGCGGCCGGAGTCGCGCAGGCCGCGCATCACCATCCGGCCGATCCGGTTCTCGTCGTCGACGCTGAGCGTGGACTCGGCCGCGGTGCCCATCTCGGGCAGTTGGTCCTGCACTTCCTGGGCGAACAGCGGACCGGGCAGGGCAAGCCACGCCGTCAGGGCGAACCCGGCCAGGAACGGGCGGAGGCTGCGGTGGAATCGCCGGGTCATAGGGGATTTCGACCGTCCAGCCGCCCCGGGGTTCCGCGCCCGCGGGGTTGCGCGCGGCTCAGAGCATCTCCGATGCCACGTCCGCGAGCCGTGAGCGCTCGCCCCGCATCAGCGTGATGTGCCCGTAATGAGGCCAGCCGCGGAAGCGGTTGACCACGTAGGTCAGGCCGCAGGTCGTCTCCGACAGGTAAGGCGTATCGATCTGCGCGATGTTGCCGAGGCAGACGAGCTTGGTGCCCGGGCCGGCGCGCGTCACGATCGCTTTCATCTGCTTCGGCGTCAGGTTCTGCGCCTCGTCGAGGATGATGTAGCGGTTCAGGAACGTGCGGCCGCGCATGAAGTTCAGCGAGCGGATCTTGATGCGGTTGCGCAGCAGGTCGTTCGTGGCCGCGCGGCCCCAGCTGCCGCCTTCCTGGCTCTGCGTCAGCACCTCGAGGTTGTCCATCAGCGCGCCCATCCAGGGCTCCATCTTCTCTTCCTCGGTGCCCGGCAGGAACCCGATGTCCTCACCGAGCGGGATCGTCACGCGCGTCATGATGATCTCGCTGAACCGGTTGGTCTCGAGCGTCTGTGCGAGGCCGGCGGCGAGCGTGAGCAGTGTCTTGCCGGTGCCCGCGGGCCCCAGCACCGTGACGAAGTCGATGTCGGGGTCGAGCAGCAGGTTCAGCGCGAAGTTCTGCTCCCGGTTGCGCGCGCCGATGCCCCAGACGCCGTGCCGTTCGCGGCGGAAGTCGCGGACGACCTCGAGCACCGCGGAGTCGCCCTCGATGCGGCGCACGATCGCCTCGATGCCGTGCTCGCCACCCTGGTAGACGAACTGGTTCGGCACCCAGCTCGTGACGAGCTTGGCGCGGATCCGGTAGAACGCGCGGCCCTGCTCGGTCCACGACTCGAGGTTGCGCCCGGCGCGCTCCCAGAAATTCGCCGACAGCTCCTCGACGCCGGTGTAGAGGAGGTCGGCATCCTCGATCGTCTTGTCGCTGTAGTAGTCCTCGGCGTGCACGCCGATGATCGCCGCCTTGATGCGCAGGTTGATGTCCTTCGACACCAGCGTCACGCGCGCCCTCGGGTGCTCGCGCTGCAGCGCGACCGTGTGCGCGAGGATCGCATTGTCCGCACCGTGGCCGGGCAGCGTGTCCGGCAGGCCGGTCGTCATCTGCTTCGTCTGGAAGAACAGCCGCCCGGTCGGCGACTTCTTGCCGCCATTCATCGCCTTCGCGGTCGGCAGCTCGAGCCCGCGGTCGATCTGCTGCTTGGTCGAGTTCGCCATCAGCTCGTCGAGGAAACGGCTGACCTGCCGCACGTTGCGCGCGGCCTCGGACATGCCCTTCTTTCCCGCATCGAGCTCCTCGAGCACGATCATCGGGATGAAGATGTCGTGCTCCTCGAAGCGGAAGATGCACGTCGGGTCGTGCATCAGGACGTTGGTGTCGAGCAGGAAGATTCGGCGCTGGGCGGGCTTCTTCTTGGACGGCAAATGCGGACTCCGGTGAACGGGGAGGGTGCGATCGGGGAGTGCAGCGCCCCGGCCTACAAGGCCCGCGCGGCCGCCAGCACCTCGCCGGCGTGACCGTCCACCTTCACCTTGCGCCACTCCTGCACCAGCACGCCCTTGCCGTCGATCAGGAACGTGCTGCGCTCGACGCCCATGTACTTCTTGCCGTACATGCTCTTCTCCTTCCACACGCCGAACAGCTGGCAGGCCTTCTTGTCATCGTCGGCCAGCAGGTCGAACGGGAAGTCGAACTTCGCCTTGAACTTGTCGTGCGAGGCGAGCCCGTCCGGCGACACGCCGAATACCAGGGTCTTCGCCTTGCGGAACTCCGCGTGCAGGTCGCGGAACTGGAGCCCTTCCTTCGTGCAGCCCGAGGTGTTGTCCTTCGGGTAGAAGTAGAGGACGACCTTCTTGCCCGCGGCTGCCGAGAGCTTCCAGGGCTGCCCTCCGGTCGACGGGAGGGAGAAATCGGGGACCTTCTTGCCGACGACGGCGGTCTTTTCAGCCATTGGGCCTCAGGCTTTCAGGGGTTCGAGGATCGCGTCGAGGTTCAGGTGATCGCACAGATCCATGAATTCCTCGCGCAGTGCTGCGATGTGGATGCGCGTGGGTACGTGCACCACCATGTAGACGGAGAACATCGGGGCGCCGGTGTGGGCTGCCGCGTAGGCGCGCGTCGAGATGTCGCCGATGTCGATGCCCCGGGACGAGAAGAAGCCGGCCAGCGAATGCAGCACGCCCGGCTGGTCGAGGCAGACCACGTCCACCGTGTACGAGACCATGTCGGTCCGTGGCGGACGCATCTCGGTCCGGCGGCTCGTGATCGTGAGCCCGGAGGTTTCGGCGAGCTTGGCCAGTTCGCCCTCGAGCTTGCCGAGCGTGTGCCAGTTTCCGGACACCAGCATCAGCATCGCGAACTCGTTGCCGAGCGCGGTCATGCGGCTCTCGAGGACGTTGCCGCCGCACTCGACGACCACGCGGGTCAGGTCGTAGACCAGTCCAGTGCGGTCATTGCCGATTGCGGAAATCGCGATGAGTTGTTTCATGGCTTGCAGGAGCGAGTGTAGCGGGGTGCGCCGCCCGCGTACACGTGAGCTTGCCTTGCCTCGCCGGGCGGCAGGGGACTAGCATCGTTCGTCGAAGGTCGAGGGTTTTTCATGTTCAAGGGCAGTATCCCGGCGCTGGTCACGCCCATGCGCGGCGGCGGCGAGATCGATTTCGAGGCCTGGGACCGCCTGCTCGACTTCCACGTCGCCGAAGGTTCGGACGCCGTCGTGGTCGGCGGCACAACCGGCGAGTCACCCGCGCTCGAGCGCTCCGAGCTCGAGGAACTGATTCGCCGTGCCAAGGCCCGGGTCGGCGGGCGGATCCCGGTGATCGCGGGCAGCGGCACGGCCGGCACGGCCAAGAGCGTTGCGCTGTCGCGAGCGGCCGAGGCGGCGGGTGCCGACGCGTTGCTGGTCGTCACGCCGTATTACAACCGTCCCACGCAGGACGGCCTGTTCCTGCACTTCACGGCGATCGCCGACGCCGTGGGCGTTCCGCTGATTCTCTACAACGTGCCCGGACGTACCGCATGCGACCTGCTGCCGGCGACGATCGCCCGGCTTTCGGCCCATCCGAGGATCGTTGCGGTCAAGGAGGCGACGGGGGATATCGCGCGTGGCGAAGAAGTACTCCGGCTGGCCCGCAAGGGGTTCCTGCTGCTCGGCGGTGACGACGCGACCGCTGCGAGGCTGATGCGCGCGGGCGCCTGCGGCGTGATCTCGGTGACGGCCAACGTGGCCGTGCGCGCGATGCATGACCTTTGCGCGGCGGCGCTGCGCGGGGCACACGATGAAGCTGCTGCGATCGATGCCCGGGTGGCGCCGCTGCACCAGGCCCTGTTCGTCGAGCCGAATCCGATTCCGGTCAAATGGGCCGTGCAGCGGCTGGGGCTGATCGGCGAGGGCATCCGGTTGCCGCTGCTACCGCTGTCCGAAGACAGGCGTCCGGAGGTCGAGGCCGCGATGCGGTCGGCCGGCGTGCTGGGCGGTTGACCGTCGCCGGGCTTTCCCGGCCCCGGACGAACGTGTAGGCTCTCGGCCCCTCCAGCGGAGAGGTGGCCGAGTGGTCGAAGGCGCTGGACTGGAATTCCAGTTACATCTTCACGGGTGTACGTGGGTTCGAATCCCACCCTCTCCGCCAGAAAACACGAACGCCCCGCAAGGGGCGTTTCTGTTTTCGGGCCCGAGGGTGGACATGAGAACCCACGTGACACGTGGGTTCGACAAATCGGCAGGGATGCCGATTTGCACGTGTTTCGCCGCATAGCGGCTAAACACGCCCACTGGGCGAGGCACAGGGATGTGCCGAGTGAATCCCACCCTCTGTGGTCCTACGATTTGACCCCCGACGCATTCGGTGATGTATTCCCACCGCCAACGCTCGAAGTGGCCGCAGACTCAATCGATTGCAGTGGGGGACAACACAAATGAACGCGACGCCGAAGTGGTATCTGCCGGTAGTCATCCTGGCCCTGTTGTGGAACATGGCCGGCTGCGCCGCCTACCTGAAGGACGTGATGCTCACGCCGGAGGATGTCGCGAAGCTGAGCGTCGAGATGCAGGCCCTGTACGCCGCGCGGCCCGCATGGTCGGTGGCCGCGACCGCAATCGCCGTCTGGGCCGGGCTCGCCGGCTGCATCGGGCTGATCATGCGCAGGCGCTGGTCCGCGCCGGTCCTGATCGCGTCGCTGGTCGGCGTCGTGGTCCAGGACCTGTACCTGTTCGGGGTCAACGGTGACGCAGTGGCCAAGGCGGTTCCCGGTGCGTTCGTCATGCAGGGCATCGTGCTGCTGATCTCGATCGGCCTCGTCGTTCTCGCGCGCAAGGGGGCCGCGCGCGGCTGGCTCAGCTAGGTCACGCGCGCGTCGATGCGCTGGTTCCTGGTCCTTGCGACCGTTCTGCTGGTCGCCGGCTGCGGAAGGGCCGCGGTCCCCGAACGGTTTCATGGCCCGACGATGGGCACGACGTATTCGATCGAGGTTGCGCGGCGGCCCGCAGCGGTCGGACGCGAGCAGCTGCAGGCCACGATCGACGACGTACTTGCAGAAGCCGGCCGGCATCTTTCGACGTACGACGCTGCAAGCGAGATCTCGAGGTTCAACGCCGCAGCTACGACCGAGGCCGTCGAGGTATCCGAGCCGCTGGGTTCCGTGGTCGCGATCGCTAACGAGGTCAGTGTCGCCAGCGGCGGAGCGTTCGACATCACGGTCGGGCCGCTGGTGCGCACGTGGGGCTTCAGTGAGGCGGATGCGGGCGTGGTCACCGCTCCGGACGCGCAGCAGCTGGCGCGGCTTCGCGCCGAGGTCGGCTACGACAAGCTGCAGTTGCAGACGGATCGCCGTGCATTGCGCAAAGCCGTCGCGGGCCTGCAGCTGGACGTCAATGGCATCGCACCCGGGTACGCGGTTGACCGCATCGCGGAGCGCTTCGAGGCTCTCGGCGTGAACGATTACCTGATCGAGCTCGGCGGCGAGGTCCGTGCTCACGGCCGCAGCCCCGCGGGGCGTCCGTGGCGAGTCGCGATCGAAGCGCCACTGGCCGGCGAACGCAAACCATACGCAGTCGTAGAACTCGACGGCCTCGGCGCATCCACGTCTGGCGACTATCGCGACTTCCGGATGGTGGGCGGGCGCAGGGTCTCCCACACGATCGACCCGCGTACTGGAGCGCCCGTCACGCACGGGCTCGCCTCGGTCTGCGTCGTGGACGAGTCCACGGCGCGTGCAGACGCTTACGCCACTGCGCTGATGGTGCTCGGCCCGCAGGAGGGCATGGAACTTGCGATCCGGCTCGGGCTCGCGGCGCTTTTCATCGAGCGCAGCGCAGATGGCGCAGGATTCACGTCGCAGGCCACACCCGAATTCCAGCACCTTCGCCGCCCGCTCGACTGACGGCTATCATCCCCGCCCATGGCCGAACACCACTTGCCCGGGCTGCGCCGTCGCCCGCACCTGGCGCCGCTGATGGTGCCGCTGTTGATTGCCCTCGCAGCCGGGGCGGGCATCTGGTGGCTCGGCAGCTGGGCGCGCACCACCGTCGTGATTCTCGTTCGCCACGCCGAAGCGGCGCCGGGCACAGCAGGCGATCCAGACCTGAGCAAGGCCGGGGAGGCGAGGGTGCGCGGGCTGGGCGAGTACCTGGCCGGGATCCTGGCCGGTGACAAGGTCGACTACCTGTACGCCGCCGACACGAGGCGCGCCCAGCAGACGGCCGCGCCGATCGCCAACCAGTTCCAGTTGCCAATCAACCTGCTTTCGAGCAGCGACTGGTCCGGGTTCGCAGGCCGCATCAAGCGCGAGCACCGCGGCAAGACCGTCGCGGTGGTCGGCTACGCGAGCACGATCCCGAGCGTCCTGAGTGAGCTCAGCGCCACGAGCGTGGCGCTCTCGGAGGATGACTACGACTCGATCTTCCTGGTCGTGATGCCCAGCCCAGGGCCGACCCGGGTGTTCCGGTTGCGCTACGAGCCGCCGCCGGCTGGGCCCGGCAAGCCACCCTGAATTGTGCTAATCATTCTAGAAAAAGCACGCAACAGTTTGTTTATAAATAGAATTAGGTGCCAGCGCCAGCCTCGAGTGCTTTCTTGACGAACGCCTCGTGCGCGCCGATCCGCAGATCCGCCAGGACGGAATCCTTGATCGTGCCGTCCTTGCCGATCAGGTAGGTTCCCCGGCGCACCCCGAAGCCCAGTGGCCCGTCCAGGTCATAAGCCTTGACCGCCTTCTTGTCCGGGTCCGCGAGCAGCGGGAAGTTGAGGCCGTGCTTCTCGGCAAATCGCCGGTGTGATTCCTCGTCCTGAGGGCTCACCCCGACGACCCGCAGCTTCGCCCGGAGCAGGTCCTGGTGCAGGTCACGGAAGCTGCAGGCTTCCTTCGTGCACCCGGGCGTGAAGTCCGCCGGGTAGAAATAGAGGATCAGCGGTCCGTCCTTCAGCAGCGATTTCAGCGTGTGCCGCTTGCCGTCCTGGTCGGCAAGGTCGAATTCGGGAGCCTTCTGGCCGTTTGCGAGCATCTTCATTCCCCCTTGGCGCTTCTGACGGCGCCGGACATGTCCACTTCCATCACGACGTAGCCGGCATCCACCATGCCGCAGCTGCGGTAGGTCTGCTGTGCCCTTTCGTTGATCCGCTCGACATAGAGTCGCAGTCCGCACACGCCGGGATCCGCTTCGGCGAGTCGCTCGAGGTAGCCGTAGATCGCTCGAAACACACCCGTGCGGCGCGCGACAGGAGCGACGTAGACGCTCTGCAGCCACCAGAAGTTGCCGTTGCGCCAGTCGCTCCACTCGTATGTGTACATGGCTTGCCCGACCACGTTGCCGCCGACTTCCGCGACGAAGTAACGACCGCGGGACGGGTCCTCGAACACGGCCCGGACGCCGCGCTGCACGATTTCCGGGTCCAGGTGCTTGTGCTCGGCCTCGAGCGCCATGGCGACATTGCCGGCAACCAGCGTGTCAATATCCGCGGGCGTCGCGGGCCGGATCGTGATGCTCATCGGCCCATGATACAGACGGTGCAGGCTCAGGTTGCGGGGCGGCAACCCGGTGCTACAATGCGCGCCCCTCGTGGGGCGGTAGCTCAGCTGGGAGAGCGTCGCGTTCGCAATGCGAAGGTCGAGGGTTCGATCCCCTTCCGCTCCACCACGAAACGACGGCCGGGCCGCAAAGCCCGGCCGTTTTCGTTTCCGGCCCCTTTGACGCAGCGGCCTCAGGTCGCGCCGCGCGTGACGACTTTCCGCAAGTGGCGGATGCCGAAAAGCGCGGCGAGCGCGACGAACGGGATGCTGAGCGCCATGGCCAGTTCCGCATTCACGGGCCAGCCGAGCGCCTTGAGGCCCTTGGCCGCGTACCCCACCAGGCCCACCACGTAGTAGGTGATCGCGGCCGTCGACAGACCCTCGACGGTCTGCTGGAGCCGGAGCTGAGCCTCGGCCCGACGGTTCATTGATTCGAGCACCAGCTGATTCTGGCGCTCCCGCGACACGTCGACGCGAGTCGAGAGCAGTTGAGTCGCGCGCGCGACTCGCTGTGAAAGCGATTCGACGCGCGCAGACACCGACTTGCACGTGTTCATGGCCGGGGCCAACCGGCGCTCGATGAACTCCTGGAAGGTCTGGAGCCCCTGGATTCTTACCTCGCGCAGTTCTGCGATCCGACGTTCGACGAGCGCGTAGTACGCGTCAGCGGCCGTGAAGCGAAAATGGTGCGCCGACTCGCGACTCTCGATCTCGGCCTCGAGGCGCGTGAGCCGGTCGAGGAGCTCTGGTTCGGTGGCCTCATTCGACTCGATCAGCTGAGCGCTGATGGCTGCGAGCTCGGCCTCTGCCTCGTTGAGCCAGGGCGTCAGGCCCTGGGCGACCGGCAGGGTCAGCAACGCCATTAGCCGATAGGTGTCGATCTCGAGCAGACGCTGGATCATGCGGCCGCACTGCCGCG
>Ga0115027_10000094_pt1 | contig 11474 bp, 8 predicted proteins | sample Open_0915_D1_FD_83879 | JGI IMG/M metagenome (GOLD analysis project Ga0115027, IMG submission 83879) | Wetland microbial communities from Old Woman Creek Reserve in Ohio, USA - Open_0915_D1 | ecosystem: Environmental > Aquatic > Freshwater > Wetlands > Sediment ...
GGACGGCGTCGCGGCGCCACCGTGGCTCGTGGATCGAGCCCTGCGCAATATCCTGGTCGACGTCACTGGCAATACGCATCGCTCCGAGGTCTGCATCGACAAGCACTACTCGCCGGACGGACCCACCGGCCGGCTCGGGCTGCTCGAGATGCGCGCCTTCGAAATGCCGCCGCACTGGCAGATGAGCCTGGCACAGCAACTGCTGCTGCGCGCGCTGCTGGCGCGCTTCTGGAAGACCCCCTACACGCAGCGGCTGACGCGCTGGGGCACGGAACTGCACGACCGCTTCCTGCTGCCGACCTTCGTCGAACTCGACTTCAAGGATGTGCTCGGCGAACTGGGACAGGCGGGCTACGCGATGGATCCGAACTGGTTCGCGCCGCACTTCGAGTTTCGCTTCCCGCTGTTCGGGGAGGTCGCCGTGCAGGGCATTCAACTGTCGCTGCGCGGCGCGCTCGAGCCTTGGCACGTCATGGGGGAGGAGGGCGCCGGCGGCAGTACGGTGCGCTACGTTGATTCTTCGCTCGAACGGGTCGAGGTGAAAGTAACGGGGCTGAACGACAACCGGCACCGTGTCTGCGTCAACGGGCGGGCGATGGCGCTGCAGCCGACGGGGCGCACCGGCGAGTCGGTGGGCGGCGTCCGCTATCGGGCCTGGCAGGCGGCGTCATCGCTGCACCCGACGATCGGCGTGCACGCGCCGCTGACCTTCGATATCGTCGACGCCTGGATGGAGCGCTCGCTCGGTGGCTGCCGATACCATGTCGCGCACCCGGGCGGTCGTAACTACGTGACCTTTCCTGTCAACGCCTACGAAGCGGAAAGCCGGCGCCTCGCGCGCTTCTTCACAATGGGACACACGCCGGGTCGCATGGTTGTCGAGGCGCCGCTGCGCAGCCTCGAGTTTCCGTTCACGCTCGACTTGCGCCGCAGCTAGATGCCGCCGACCAGAAATGAAATGCGCACGGCTGGCCCAGGCTGTGGCCGGCGAAGATGACGCAGTCGCTCTTTGATTTCGATCCGGAACACGATGCCGCGACGCTGGTGACGCGGCTGGCGGCGCGCGCGCCCGCAGGCCACCACGACGAGTTGCGGGCGCCGGACGGCACGCTGCGGCGACCGTGGCGAGAGTTCTTTGCACACCTCGGTCCAGGCGGGTTCGCCGACCTGCCTCGCCGCCGCGGCACCATCGAGCGTCAGGTGCGCGACGACGGCATCACTTACAACGTCTACAGCGACGACGGTCGCAGCGAACGGCCATGGTCGCTGGACATCTTTCCTCACCTGATCGAAGCCGACGAGTGGGCCCGCATCGAGGCCGGCGTTGCGCAACGCGCGAAGCTGCTCGCCGCGATCATGGCCGATGCCTACGGACCGCAGCAATTGCTGGCGGCCAACCTGCTGCCACCTGCGCTGGTGCTGGGGCACCCCGGCTACCTGCGACCGCTGGTCGGACAACAGCCTCCGGGCGGCACGTTCCTGCACATCGTCGCCTTCGACATCGCGCGTGCGGCCGATGGGCAGTGGTGGGTGGTCGGCCACCGGACGCAGGCGCCTTCGGGCCTCGGCTATGCACTGCAGAACCGGTTGATCGTGTCACGCCTCTTCCCCGAGGCGTTCCGGCAGATGAAGGTGCAGCGGCTGGCCGCCAGCTACCGGCGCCTGCTCGACATGCTGCAGCGCCTGAGCCCGCGCGCCGACGGCGAGGCGGCCCGCCTGGTGCTGCTCACGCCGGGGCCGTACACGGAAACGTACTTCGAACATGCCTATCTGGCGCGCTACCTGGGCATTCCGCTGGCCGAGGGCAGCGACCTGACCGTGCGCGACGAGCGCGTCTTCCTGAAGACCCTGCACGGCCTGCAACCGGTGCACGGCATTCTGCGACGGCTCGACGACGACTATTGCGATCCGCTGGAACTGCGGCAGGACTCCACGCTCGGCGTGCCGGGGCTGCTGCGCGCGGTGCGCGCCGGGCGCGTTCTTCTTGCCAACGCGCTGGGCTCAGGCTTCCTGGAATCGCCGGCAATCAACGGTTTCCTGCCGGCGATCGCTCGGCGCGAACTCGGGGCTGACCTGCTGTTGCCGTCGCTTGCAAGCTGGTGGTGCGGCGAGCGTGCCGCCTACTCGCGCGTCGTGGACACCTTGTCCGACAAGGTCGTGAAGCCCACGTATCCGTCGGGCGCGCAGCGCCCCGGTTTCGAGGCCGCCATCGGTGCGACGCTGCTGCCGTCGCAGATCACCGCGCTGCGCCGTCGCATCGAGGCCGATCCCGACGCGTACACGGTGCAGGCCTATCTGCCGTTGCCGATGGCCCCGACCTTGCACGACGGCACGGTGCTGCCGCGCGCTGCCATGCTGCGTGTGTACGCCATCGGCGACGGGGCAGGTCAATGGCACGTGATGCCCGGCGGCCTCACGCGGATCGCGATGACTGAACAGCGTGTGGTGTCCATGCAGCGCGGTGGCGCCAGCCAGGACACATGGGTACGCACGGTTGAGCCGGTGGACTCGTTCTCGATGCTGCCGACGCCGTTGCGGGCCGATGAGCTCCCCGGCCCGCGGCGGATCGTGTCGAGTCGTGCCGCCGAGAATCTCTTCTGGATGGGACGGTACGCCGAGCGTGCCGATCAGGCGGTCCGCCTGGCGCGTGCCGCGCTGACCCTGATCGGGGACGACGCCCGGGCGCCGTCCCCGGTGCTGGACGCGCTGGCCGTGCTGTGTGAGGAGCAAGGCCTGGTACCGGCCGCCGTACCGTCGCCGGCCAAGTCGGTCGCCGTCTTCGAGCGCACGCTGATTTCGGCGCTGGCCGACCGCAATGGCAGCAGCGTCGCGTTCAATCTGGCAGCACTCGTCCGGTCTGCCGGGCATATCCGTGACCGGCTGTCGGCCGATCACTGGCGGCTGGTCGCCGCTACCGCCGATCGCTTTGCTGCGGACTGTGCCAGCGCCGTCGCCGACGATGTCTTCTCGGCGGACGAGGCCGTGGCGGCCCTCGGGCAGATGGCCGTACAGCTTTCGGCCATTACCGGCGCGCAGATCGACCACATGACGCGCGATGATGACTGGCGCCTGATGACGATCGGTCGGCAGCTCGAGCGGCTGGGCACGCTTGCGCGGGCCCTGCACCTGCTGTTCGAAACCCAGTCCATCGCGCGCGAGGACGGCTACGACCTCGCGTTGCAGCTGTTCGACAGCACGATCACTTACCGTGCTCTTTACCAGCGCCGCTTCGAGGTGCCACCGCTGATCGACCTGCTGGTGCAGGAGTCCGCCAACCCACGCTCGTTGCGCGGAATAGCGCGGCGACTGACGGAACAGATCGAGCGCCTCGGTACCCCGGGCGCGGCGAATCTGCTTCCGCATCTGCCGGCACAGGACGCGTGGCCGGAGCTGAAGCCCTTGACCGCGACGGCACCGGATGGGCGGCACGCCGCGCTGCTGGAGCTGACGGACCGCCTCGTGCACGGCACGCGTGCGCTTTCGGATGCGATCGGTGCCAGTTACTTCAGCCATGCCTCCGACAACTTCAGGACGGTGAACGTGTGACGGAAGGGTCGGAACTCATCGTCACGCACCGGACCGTGACGCACTATGCGGCACGCGTCGAGGTCGCCTATCACTGTGCGTACCTGATCCCGCGCCAGGATGATCGGCAGCGCGTCCTCGACGCCCGCCTGACCATCGACCCGGCGCCGTCGCAATGCGCAGACACGCGGGATTCGTTCGGCAATGTGCGGACCGACTTCGCGCTGTACGTGCCGCACGAGACGTTGGTGGTGGACATCCGTAGCCGGGTTGCCATCGACCCGCGGCCCGGTCCGCTGGATCCGGCCGCAAGCGCACCCTGGGAGGAGGTGGCGTCGGGCCTGCGCTATGCGCTCGACGCGTCGTTCCATCCCGCCAGCGAGTTCGTCTTCGCCTCGCCCTACGTGCCGCTGCTGACCGCGCTGCGCGACTACGCGCAGCCGAGCTTTCCGCCGGGCCGAAGCTATCTCGCGGCGGCCGCGGCGCTGATGGCGCGGGTTCACCGCGACTTCACGTACGAGCCGGGCGTGACGGAGATCGACACGCCGCTGATCGAAGCGTTCCGGCTGCGACGCGGTGTATGCCAGGACTTCGCGCACCTGATGCTCGGCATGCTGCGGTCGCTCGGCCTGCCCGCGCGTTACGTCAGCGGCTATTTGCAGACGCAGCCGCCGCCCGGACAGGCCCGGCTGCTGGGTGCCGATGCGTCGCACGCCTGGATCTCAATCTGGTGCCCCGTGCTCGGCTGGGTGGACCTGGACCCGACCAACGACGTCGTGCCCGACGCCAGCCACGTGACGGTGGCGGTCGGCCGTGACTACGGCGATGTGGTGCCGCTGCGCGGTGTCATCCAGGGCGGCGCCAGCCACACGCTGGAGGTTGCCGTGGACGTGGCGCCGGCCGTCGAGCGCGCGGCGTAGTGTCGAGTCCGCGGGGCCGCGGGTCCGCTACTGCGCGTACCAGCCGCCGTCGACGTTGTAGGCTACGCCGCGAATCTGGTCGGCCGCCGGCGAGCAGAGGAAAACGGCAAGCCCGGCCAGCTGCTCGGGCGTGACGAACTCCATGGACGGCTGCTTTTCGCCGAGCAGCGACTGCTTCGCGTCTTCCTGGCTGAGCTTGTCGCGCTCCGCCCGGGCGTCGACCTGCTTCTGCACCAGCGGAGTCAGCACCCAGCCGGGGCAGATCGCGTTGACGGTCACCCCGGTCCGCGCGGTTTCGAGCGCGACCGACTTGGTGAAGCCGACGATGCCGTGCTTGGCAGCAACGTAGGCCGACTTCTCGGCCGAGGCCACCAGCCCGTGGACCGAGGCGATGTTGATGATGCGGCCCCAGCCGGACGCCTTCATCCGGGGCAGCGCGAGCCGCGTCGTGTGGAATGCGGAGCTGAGGTTGATCGCGATGATCGCGTCCCAGCGCTCGACCGGGAAGGTCTCGACTGGCGACACATGCTGGATGCCTGCGTTGTTCACGAGGATGTCGATCCGGCCGAACGCAGCTTCGGCGGCGCGCACCATCGCTTCGATCTGGTCCGGCTTGCTCATGTCAGCACCGTGGTAGAGCGTCTTCACTCCCGTCGTCTGGATCTGCTTCTCGATCGCCGCAATCGCGGCGGGTTCGCCGAAGCCATTCAGGACGATGTTCGCGCCCTGGCCAGCGAGTGCGGTCGCCATGCCGAGTCCGATGCCGCTCGTCGAGCCGGTGACCAGCGCAGTCTTGCCTTTCAGCATGGGTAGCCTCCTTCAGTCTGCGACGAGTATGCCACCGGGCCGACTACAATTTTTTGAGGAGGTGTCCAGTGGGAATCGAACCAACCGGGGCCGCGGCGGCATCCGCGCGCGAAGAGCCGCGCCTGCATCGCGTGCAATGCATGAGTCCGGCGGGGCTGCATGCGATGGCTTACGCGGAGTGGGGCGATCCGGCCAACCCCAACGTCCTCGTGTGCGTGCATGGTCTGACGCGCCTCGGACGGGACTTCGATCGCCTGGCGCGCGCGATGACGGACCGCTACCGGGTCATCTGCCCGGACGTCGTCGGGCGCGGCCGCAGCGACTGGCTGCGCAATCCCGCGTTCTACGCCGTGCCCCAGTACGTCTCGGACATGGTGACGCTCATCGCGCGTCTTGATGTGGAGCGCGTCGATTGGGTCGGTACCTCCATGGGCGGCCTGATCGGCATCGCGCTGGCCGGCCAGCCGGAGTCGCCGATCCGTCAACTGGTCATCAACGATGTCGGCCCGGCGCTGGGAGCGGCGGCGATCGCGCGCATTGGCTCGTACGTGGGACAGCCGGTCTCGTTTGCCGGCCTCGAGGAGGCAGTGGATTACGTGTCCATGACCGCCGCGCCGTTCGGGCTGAAGACGCGCGAAGACTGGCGCGAGCTGGTCGCGCCGACGCTGCGGCGCGAGGGCGACCGCTTTGTTTTTCACTACGACCCGACAATCGCGATGCCGTTCAAGTCGGTGACGCCCGAGGCGGCTGCGGCGGGAGAGGCCGCCATGTGGGCGCTGTATGACCGCATCGCGGCGCGGACCCTGCTGGTGCGTGGCGCCCAGTCCGACCTGCTGACGGCCGAGACAGCGGCCGCGATGGTCACGCGGGGACCGCGACCGCTGCGGGTGGAGGTCGACGGAGTCGGCCATGCCCCGACCTTCATGCCGGCCGACCAGATCTCCATCGTGCGCGACTTCCTGCTGGCGGGGCTGACTTCCCCGCCCGACTCCGGCGACAGGGCCTAGAAGACGCCGCTGGCGAGGCCGGCGGCGAGCGCCGCTCCAAGCTCACGTGCCGGCGCCAGGTCGTGCGGCGCCACCTGCTTTGGAGCGAGGATGGCCTCGGGGGTCTGTGCGCCGTTGCGCACGATCAGCGGCGGCGCAATCTCGCGCAGGCGCAAGCCCGTGGCGATGCGCTGCACCTGCCGCGCCGCACCGGCGCCGTCGGTGCCGGCGGCGATGATCGCGGCATAGGGCCGGCCGTTCACCTGGTCCAGTACGGCGTAGTAGACGCGATCGAAGAAGTCCTTCATGAGCCCCGCCATCGTCGCCAGGTTCTCGGGCATCACGAAGAGATAGCCATCGGCCGCCAGTACATCGTGCGGCTGCGCCTGCGGCGCGCGCAGCAGCCGCGTCTGCAGGTCGGCTTCGCTGCCGGCGCCTTCGGCGGCCGCCCGCGCGAGCTGCTCGGCCGCGCCGGTCATCGAGTGATAGACGATCAGCAGCGACTTCATGCGGCAACGCGCGGATCCTGCCGGAAGAACGCGGCGAGCAGCGCGTACCAGTGCGGAAAGGCCCGCTCCAGTCGCACCGGTTCGACGAAGAACGCTTCCGACGAGACGGCAAAGAACTCGCCTTCGTCCTGCGCGGCATAGGCATCGAGCGGCAGGTGCGAATAGTAGGGGTCGGCGGCGCTGGACTCGGGATCGATGTCCCGCGGCAGCTCGCCTTCGATGATTTCGAGTTCCGCGACGAAGCGCGCATAGGCGTCGGCCAGCGTGTCACGCCAGAGGCGGGCATCGAGTCCGGGATGCAGGGCCGCAGAGAAGGGCGGTACGCCATCGGCATCGCCGTTCAGCAGGTCGATCTTGTGGGCGAATTCGTGGATGACGACCGAATACGCTTCCCCGTCGCTCGTGCCGGCCGCCTGGGTGTCCTCCCACGACAACAGCAGCGGGCCGCCATACCAGGCTTCGCCGGCGATCGGCTCCGTGTATTCGTGTACGACACCGTCGTCGTCGGTGAGGCTGCGCGGCACGAGGAACTCGCCCGGATAAACGACGATGCTGGTCCAGCCGCGGTACCAGTCGAGGCCCAGGTTCAGCACGGGAAGGCAGGCCTGGACGGCGATGTTGAGCTGGATCTCGGCGCTCAGTTCGAGTCCGGCGGCACCTGCCATCTCCTTGGTGGCCAGCAACTGTCCTGTGAGCTTGCGCAGCCGGACCTGGTCCTCGGTGCTGATCCGGGCCACGAATGGCAGTGAAGCCACCGCTGCCTCCCAGAGGTCGTCTGGCAGCGCCACGGTTCCGCTGCCCGCGAATCGGCTCCAAAGCGTCCTGAGCATCGGGCCATTGTGCCGCAACGGGTTCTGCGCGCGGGCGGGATAATCGCCCCATGGTCAGTCCTACAGTCATGGAAGCGAAGGGCGCAGACGAAGGCACTCCGCTCGATGCCGCGGCGACGCGCGCGCTGGTGGAGCCGCTCTACGCCGGCAAGTCGTTGCGCACAGGCGAGCCGTTCATTGCGCATGCCGACGGCATCGCCACGATCGTGGCAACGCTGCGCCCGGATGCCGATCTGCTGGCTGCCGCCCACCTGTTTGGCGTGTACGACGTCCTGCGCGATCCGGACGACTGGCTGCGCAGCCGCTTCGGCGCCACCGTGGCGCAGCTCGTCGCCGACCTGCGCCAGCTGATGCGGCTGTCGGAACTGACGCGCTCCCGTGAAGAGTCGCGGGGCCGCAGCAACCCGAATGACCAGGCCGAGGCGCTGCGACGGATGCTGCTGGCGATGGCGAACGACCTGCGCGTCGTGCTGCTGCGACTCGCGTCGCGCCTGCAGACCCTGCGCTACTACGCCCTGAGCAAGGCGGCGGGTGCCGAGCCCATCGCACGCGAGACGCTGGACCTGTATGCGCCGCTCGCCAACCGCCTCGGCATCTGGCAACTGAAGTGGGAGCTCGAGGATCTCTCGTTCCGCTTCCTTGAGCCTGAAACCTACAAGGCGGTGGCGCGCCTGCTGGACGAGAAGCGGGTGGAGCGCGAGTCCTTCATCGACGCCGCGCTCGCGCGCCTGCGTGGCATGCTCGCCGAGGCGGGCATCCGCGCCGAGGTCACCGGCCGGCCCAAGCACATCTACAGCATCTACAGCAAGATGCGCAGCAAGGGGCTCGCCTTCGAGCAGGTGTACGACGTGCGCGGGATGCGCGTCATCGTCGACGAGGTCCCGCAGTGCTACCAGGTGCTGGCGCTGGTGCATTCCGCCTGGACGCCGGTCGAGAGCGAATACGACGACTACATCGCCCGCCCGAAGTCCAACGGCTACCAGTCGCTGCATACGGTGGTCGGGGATGACGCGGGACGGACCCTCGAGGTCCAGATCCGCACGCGCCGCATGCACGAACACGCCGAACTCGGTGTCGCCGCACACTGGCGCTACAAGGAGGGCGGCAAGGGCCGCGACGACGACGAGGGCCGCGTGGCCTGGCTGCGACAGCTGCTCGCGTGGCGCGCCGAAGTGGATGCGCCACCGGCCGGCGTGCCGGTGCCGGAAGAGCGCATCTATGTGTTGACGCCGCAGGCGCGGGTCGTCGAGTTGCCCTCCGGCGGCACGCCGCTCGATTTCGCGTACCACATTCACTCCGAGCTGGGACACCGTTGCCGCGGCGCGCGTGTCAACGGCGCGATGGTTCCGCTCAACACGCCGCTCGCGACCGGGCAGACCGTGGAAATCGTTTCGGCCAAGAGCGGCGGCCCGAGCCGCGACTGGCTCAACCCGGAGCTGGGCTACCTGCGCAGCGCGCGTTCGCGTGCCAAGGTCAGGCAATGGTTCAACGCGCTCGAGTTCGAGCAGTCGGTGGCCGCCGGACGCGAAGTCGTCGAAAAGGAACTGCAGCGCCTGGGCAAGACGGCCGTGAAGCTTGACGACCTGGCGAAGCGGCTTGGCTTCGGCAACGTCGACGAGCTGTGCGCGGCGGCGACCAAGGAAGAGTTCAGTGTGCGCTCGATCGATCAGGCGCTGGCGCCGGCTGCGGTAGAGCCCGAACCGGCGCCTCATATGCTGACCGGCAAGTCACGCGATGTGACGCACGGGCGGGGCAAGGTGCTGGTGGTCGGCGTCGACTCCTTGCTGACGCAACTGGCGCGGTGCTGCCGGCCGGCACCACCAGACGAGATCGGCGGCTACGTGACCCGTGGGCGCGGTGTTTCGATCCATCGCGCTGGATGCTCGAACCTGCAGGCGCTGATCCGGCGCCAGCCGGAGCGGGTTGTCGAGGTGGCCTGGGGATACCAGTCCGACGCGGTTTACCCGGTCGAACTGCTGGTCATCGCGCAGGACCGGCAGGGCCTGCTGCGGGACATCTCCGAGGTCTTCGTCCGGGAGAAGCTCAACGTGATCGGCGTCAGCACGCAGAGCCAGCGAGGTGAGGCGCGCATGGAGTTCACGGCCGAGGTCGGCAGCGCCAGCGAGATCGCGCGTGTGGCGGCACAGATCCGGGAAGTGGCAGGCGTCATCGCCGTGCGGCGGCGCTGACCGCCCGCGTTCAGAACAGGTCGATGCCGTCGCGCTCGGCCGCCTCACCCTGGGCAGCCAGAAGCTCGAAGTGCCTTGCGTAGCGCGGATGCAGATTGGCGAGCGACAACCACACGAGGAAGTCGGCGCTGTTGAAGTCGGGATCCCACGCCGGCTCGCCGCAGATGCGCGAACCGATCCGCAGGTAGCCCTTGAGCAGGGGCGGCATCTCGCGCGTCGCCGCCGGCTGGATCCGGTCAAACGGGAACGGATGGTGCGGGAACACGCGGTACTCGGGGTCCGTCAGGTAGCTCTGAACATCGAGGCGCACGCGCGCCGCAGTCTGGCCGCCATCATTGAGGGGAACGCTTGCGCATCCGATGAGGTGGCTGTAGCCGCCCGCCTTCATGTAATGGGCCATGCCCGCCCACAGCAGCAGGATCGTGCTGCCCGAGCGATAGTCCCAATGCACGCAGGAGCGCCCGACTTCCACCATCGACGGCAGGATGTGGTGCAGCCGGGAAATGTCGAACTCGCTTTCGGAATACAGCCGTCCCAGTTCGCGTGCTCGATGCGGCGCGAGGATCCGGTAGGTGCCGACGATCCGCAGGCTGTCGAGGTCGCGGACGATCAGGTGGTCGCAGTAGGGATCGAATTCGTCGGCATCGATCCCGGTGGCGGGATCGCCGATCTTCGCGCCCATTTCCTCGGCGAACACCTTGTAGCGCAGTCGCTGAGCGTCTTCGATGTCGGCCGGCGAGTGCGCCAGCGCGACCGCCAGGCGAGGCTCCGGGGCACTGCCTGTCTGGGTGCCAATGCGTGATGAGTTGTCGGATGTCGCCATGGAAATCTCGGTTGCCCGCGAGAACGGCCAAACTAGCGGCGCGCCATGTCGGCAGCGTGACACCAGAGTTGCCATCCTTGACGCTGGAATGTTGGCGGCCGCATCGACCGCTGTCAACGCGCCTCGCCACACAGCCGCCGACGCCACCGAAGTGCGCTGATATACTTGCTTTCCTTTAGGCGCGTAGCTCAGCTGGTTAGAGCACCACCTTGACATGGTGGGGGTCGTTGGTTCGAGTCCAATCGCGCCTACCAAGAACTCCAGACAGACCAAGGGCGCGGAGAGATGCTTCGAACTCGATTCACGGATGGTTGATCCTTCGGGGGACGAGTGCGCCTTGACTGAGAAAAGTGCGGCTCGCCCGCACTTTTTTTTCGAGTGGAGATTCTGATGATTTCAGTTCGACTGCCGGATGGATCGCAGCGTGCCTTCGAAGCACCGGTGCGCGTGGCGGACGTTGCCGCATCGATCGGCCCGGGGCTCGCCAAGGCTGCCCTGGCCGGCCGTGTCGACGGCAAGCTGGTCGACGTATCGCACGTGATCGAGCGCGACGCCGACGTTGCCATCGTCACCGAGCGCGACGCCGACGGGCTCGAGGTTCTGCGGCACTCGACGGCACACCTGCTGGCCTACGCGGTGAAAGAGCTCTTCCCGCAGGCGCAGGTCACGATCGGCCCGGTCATCGACAACGGCTTTTACTACGACTTTTCGTTTCCGCGCGGTTTCACGCCCGAGGATCTCGAGGCCATCGAGAAGAAGATGGTCGAGCTCGTGAAGAAGGACGAGCCGGTCGTGCGCGAGGTCTGGAAGCGCGACGATGCGGTCAGGTTCTTTCTCGATCAGGGGGAGAAGTACAAGGCTGAGCTGATTGCCGCCATTCCGGCC
>Ga0115027_10000096_pt1 | contig 11454 bp, 7 predicted proteins | sample Open_0915_D1_FD_83879 | JGI IMG/M metagenome (GOLD analysis project Ga0115027, IMG submission 83879) | Wetland microbial communities from Old Woman Creek Reserve in Ohio, USA - Open_0915_D1 | ecosystem: Environmental > Aquatic > Freshwater > Wetlands > Sediment ...
GCATCTGTTCGAGCCTATCGGGTTTCGTCATAAGGGCTACACAGCTTTTTTCTATATTTAGAAATGAATTAAGTTCAAACAACTAGCGGTTGGCACAGGCGTTGCTTGATCATGTTTTAAAAGGTGGTGCGACGCGATTGTGTGAAGACGGGAGGCAGGATGTCGGCAGTGCAGACGATACAGGGTGCGATGGAGGCTGGGCCGCTGCACCGGCCGGTTTGTCGCTTGTTGCAGGCGCATCACGCGCAGATGGCGGCGCTGCATATGCGCGATTTGTTCGCGGCCGACCCGGCGCGTTTCGAACGGTTCTCGCTGCAGGTGGGTGAGCTGTTGCTGGATTACTCGAAGAACCGCATCACGGACGAAACCATGGCGCTCCTGGTGCGGCTGGCCGGTGAGGCCGATGTGGCCGGCTGGCGTGAACGCATGTTCAACGGCGAGAAGATCAACCATACGGAGAATCGCGCGGTGCTGCACGTGGCCTTGCGCAATCGCAGCAACCGTCCGGTGGTGGTCGACGGCAAGGACGTGATGCCGAACGTGAATGCCGTCATCGAGCGCATGGGCGCGTTCGCCGAAAAGGTGCGTAGCGGCGAATGGCGCGGTTATACCGGGGAACGCATCACCGACGTGGTCAATATCGGAATCGGTGGCTCCGATCTCGGGCCGCAGATGGTGTATCAGGCCTTGAAGCCCTATCGCCATCCGCGCCTCAAGGTCCACTTCATTTCCAATGTCGACGGCGCCCATGTGAAGGAGACGCTGGAGGCGCTGAATCCCGAGACGACGCTGTTCATCGTATCGTCGAAGACCTTCACCACCCAGGAGACGATGACCAACGCGCACTACGCGCGCGAATGGTTCCTGGCGCAGTCGCAGGCGGAGAAGCACATCGCCAGGCATTTCGTCGCGGTGTCGACCAACCGCGACACGGTGAAGGCATTCGGCATCGATCCCGCCAACATGTTCGAGTTCTGGGACTGGGTTGGCGGCCGCTATTCGCTGTGGTCTGCAATCGGGCTGTCGATCGTCATGGCAGTCGGCGCGGAGCGCTTTGTCGAACTGCTGGAAGGCGCGCACCAGATGGACGAGCACTTCCGCGAGGCGCCGCTGGAGAAGAATATGCCGGTGGTCCTGGCGCTTCTGGGCGTCTGGTACAACAACTTCTTCGGCGCGGAATCCCAGGCCATCCTGCCTTACGATCATTACCTGCGCAGCCTGCCGGCCTATTTGGAACAGGCCGACATGGAGTCGAACGGCAAGTCGGTCGACCGCGAAGGCAAGGCCGTCGACTACGCCACCGGCCAGATCATTTGGGGCGCCACCGGCATCAACGGCCAGCATGCGTTCTACCAGTTGCTGCATCAGGGCACCAAGATGATACCCGCCGATTTCATCGTCTCGGTCACCCCGCATACCGAGCTGCAGGAACATCATGACATCCTGATCGCCAACTTCCTGGCACAGACCGAGGCCCTGATGCGCGGCCGCACGCGCGAGGAAACCCAGGCGCAGACCGGCCAGTTCGTTTCGCACAAGGTTTTCGAGGGCAACCACCCGAGCAATGCCCTGCTGCTGCAGCAACTCACCCCGCATGCGCTGGGCATGCTGATCGCGCTCTACGAGCACAAGATCTTCGTGCAGGGGGTGATCTGGAACCTGAATTCCTATGACCAGTGGGGGGTCGAACTCGGCAAGCAGCTCGCCAGCCGCATCCTGCCCGAACTGCATGCCGACGCGCCGGTGGCCGGGCACGATGCCTCGACCAATGCGCTGATCAATTATTATCGGCGTATGAGTCATCCGCGCACAGGCTTATAGTTGAACTATGGAGTTGATTGCAGGCGATATCGGAGGTACCAAAAGCTGGCTGGCATGGGTGGCGAGACGACCCCATGGGGTGCAGTTGCTGCGATTCGAGAAGGTTTATGCCAGTGCCGATTTCGCTTCCGCCGAGGCCCTGTTGCGGCAATTCATGGCCGATGCGCAAACCCCTGTTCAAGCCGACGCGCTGATTCTCGCGCTGCCGGGCCCGCTCGACGCACAGCGCGTGTGTCTCACCAATCTCGATTGGACGCTGGATGCCGCGGAACTGCAGGCGGCGCTGGGGATCGAGGTGCGTTTTCTCAATGACTTCCAGGCCGCCGCCGCGGGCGTGGCGACGTTGACCGCGGCCGATGTCCTGGCGCTCAACCCGTGTCCTGCCGAGGCCGGCGCGGTGCGCGCCGTCACCGGTGCGGGAACGGGGCTGGGGCTGGCGTTCATGCTGGCCGATGCCGATGGCCGTTACCGCAGCTTTGCCAGTGAAGGCGGACATGCCGACTTCGCCCCGGCAAATGCCCAGCAGGCGCGCTTGCTGGAACAGTTGCGCACGGCCTACGGCCACGTGTCCTGGGAGCGCGTGGTCTCCGGTTCGGCGATGAACGATCTGTATCGATTCTGTTGTAATGAGCAGGGACAGCCCCAGTCCGATGCGGTGATCGACGGCGCATCCCTGTCTGCACGCGCCGCGTCCGGCGACGCTGCCGCGCTTGCCGCGCTCGACCTGTTCATCGACCTTTACGGCGCCTGGGTTGGCAATGTCGCACTGCTGTACCAGCCGTTCGGCGGCCTGTACATCGCGGGCGGCGTGGCGCTGCACATGCCGGAGCGGATGCAGTCGCCGCGCTTCATGGCGGCAGCGACCGACAAGGGAAGGATGCGCGGCGTCGTCGAGCGCACCCCGATTTTTTTGATTACCTGCAAGCGGCTGGGCGTGCAGGGCGCGATTGCATATGCGCTGGCCCAGCCAGACAAGGCTTTACCGCAGCACCAAAATTCAAATACGGAAACAGCGATGAGGAGTGGGACATGACGATTACGCAAGACGAACAGGCGCGGCTCTACCGCTATTACACCGAGCCCAAGATGGTGACCGATCTGACGCGCAGGACCCTGGCGCTGGTGCTGGCGGGGGGCGAGGGCTCGCGACTGAGAGACCTGACTGCGTGGCGCGCCAAGCCGGCGGTGCCGATCGGTGGCAAGTACCGCATCATCGATTTTCCGCTGTCGAACTGCGTCAACTCCGGCATTCGCCGCATCGGCGTGCTGACGCAATACAAGTCGCATTCCCTGATCCGCCATCTGCAGCGCGCGTGGGGCTTCATGCGTGCCGAGATCGGCGAGTTCGTGGAAATCCTGCCGGCGCAGCAGCGTACCCACAAGAAGGAGTGGTACCAGGGCACGGCCGACGCGCTGTTCCAGAACATCGACATCATGCAGCGCCATCATCCGGAGTACGTGCTGGTGCTGGGTGGGGATCACGTCTACACCATGGATTACTCGGAGATGCTGCTGCATCACGTGCAGACGGGTGCCGATCTGACCGTCGGCAGCATCGAGGTGCCGGTGGCCGAGGCGAGTGCGTTCGGGGTGATGTCGGTCGACGAAAACATGCGCATCACCCACTTCACCGAAAAGCCCAAGCACCCGGATTGCATCCCCGGCAAGCCCGGCATTGCGCTGGTATCGACGGGTATCTACATCTTTTCCAAGGACTTCCTCTACAAGACGCTGATCGAGGACGCAGGCGAAGCCAACTCCTCGCACGACTTCGGCAAGGACATCATTCCGTCCAGCATCGCCCATGCACGCGCGATGGCCTACCCGTTCCGCAACGCGGAAGGCAAGCCGGCGTACTGGCGCGATGTCGGAACGCTCTATTCGTACTGGCAGACCAACATGGAGCTGTGTTCGGTCGAGCCCGAGCTCAATCTGTACAACCGAGACTGGCCAATCTGGACCTACCAGCCGCAATACCCGCCGGCCAAGTTCATTTTTGACGACGAAGGGCGGCGCGGCGAAGCGATCGATTCGCTGATCGCCGGCGGCTGCATCCTGTCGGGTGCGCGGGTCAAGCGGTCGGTGCTGTTTTTTGCCACCACGGTGGAAAACTACAGCCTGATCAAGGACAGCGTCATCCTGCCCAAGGTCAGCATCGGCCGGAACTGCCGTATCAGCCGCACCATTATCGACAAGGGCTGCGTGATCGAAGACGGAATGGTCATTGGCGAAGATCCGGTCGAGGATGCCAAGCGCTTTCATGTGACCGAGGAAGGCATTGTTCTGGTGACGCCCGCCATGCTCGGCCAGAATCTGTACGCGAGGATGCATAACGACTATGACGGCTAAATCGCTCAACGTGGTGCTGTGCTGGCACATGCACCAGCCGTATTACCGGGAGGGCCTCAAGGGCGCGTATCACCTGCCCTGGGTCTATCTGCACGGCATCAAGGATTACAGCGATATGGCCGCGCACCTGGAACGGCACCCTGGGATGCGCGCGGTGGTGAACTTTGCCCCGGTGCTGCTGGAACAGCTGGATGACTATGCGCAACAACTCGATGCGCTGCTGAAGCATGGCAAGCCCACCCAGGATCACATGCTGAATCTGCTGTCCGGCGTCGAGCGCATTCCCTCGGACGTCGCCAGTCGCCTGCGCATCGTTCAGGATTGTCAGCGCTGTCATGCGCCGCGCATGATTCATCCTTATCCTGCGTTCCATCGCCTGTTGAGAATGATCGGCGCCACTGATGAGGCCGGGGTGGGCAGTTCTGTCCTGCAGTGGCACCTGGGTTATCTGTCCGAGCAGTATTTTCTCGATCTCCTGACCTGGTATCACCTTGCCTGGTTGGGGCACACGCTCAAGCAGCTGCCGCTCGCGCAGCGGCTGATGGCCCAGGAAAAGGGATTCACCGCCGCAGATCGCCATGAACTGCTGCACCTGATGCAGCACTGCATGGCTGGGCTGATTCCGCGTTATCGCGGGCTTGCCGAGCGTGGCCAGATCGAATTGTCGATGACGCCTTACGGCCACCCCATCGTGCCGTTGCTGAATGACTTTTCCAACCTGCGCGACGCACTGCCCGACGCCCCGGTTCCGGAGGCCGTCGGCTATCCGGGTGGAGCCGAGCGCGCGCACTGGCATTTGCAGCACGGTGTCGAGGTGTTCGAGCAGTATTTCGGCAGGAAGCCCGCGGGGATTTGGCTGTCCGAGGGCGGAGTGAGCGAGGATGCCCTCGCCCAACTCGATGCCATGGGGTTTGCCTGGACCGCGTCGGGCGAGGGCGTATGGCGCAACAGCTGCGTCAAGTCGGGCTGTGCCGAAGCCGACATCCAAAGCAAGCGCGCGCTGTTTTCGCCGGCACGTATCGACGGTTTCAAGCCTCGGGTGTTTTTCCGCGACGACGGCCTGTCGGACCTGATCGGTTTCAAATACAGCGACTGGCATGCAAACGACGCAGTGGGCGACTTCGTCCAGCACCTGGAAAACATCGCCAGCTTTTTTGGCAAGGACGCAAACCGCCACGTGGTCTCGGTCATCCTCGATGGCGAAAACGCCTGGGAGTATTTTCCGGATAACGGCCATCATTTTCTGGATGCGCTGTACGACACGCTATCCGGCCACCCCACGCTCAAGGTCAGCACCTTCGCCGAGCAGGCTGCGCATGCACCGGCGGTGGCCATCAAGCGGCTGGCTGCCGGCAGCTGGGTCTACGGCAGCTTCTCGACCTGGATCGGGTCGGAAGACAAGAATCGCGGCTGGGATTACCTGGTTGCCGCCAAGCGGGCCTACGACAGCGTGGCGGCCGCCGGCAGGCTGAACCCCGATCAGCTTGCGCTGGCCACCCGCCAGCTCGCGGTGTGCGAAGGCTCGGACTGGTTCTGGTGGTTCGGCGACTACAACCCGGCAGGCAGCGTCAGCGACTTCGAACAGCTGTATCGGACCCAGTTGCGCGAACTCTATCGCCTGCTCGGCGTGTCACCTCCGGCGCTGCTCGACGTGCCGCTGTCGAGCGGCGGCGGCTGGGCGGAAAACGCCGGCACCATGCGCAGGAATGCCTGATGAAATTCGACACCCATCGCGCCGGCCTGCTGCTGCATCCGACTTCGCTGCCAACCGGCACCTTGGCCGATGCGGGGCGCTGGCTGGATTTTCTGCAAGCGGCGGGATTCGGCGTTTGGCAGATGCTGCCCCTGGGCCTGCCGCTGGTCGGCCTGTCACCCTATCAATGCGTTTCGGCGTTTGCGGTCAATCCCGCGCTGTTTCCGCTGGATGACCCGGCCACGCCGCGGGCTGACATGCGCCGCTTTGCCGGCTGGCGCAACAAGCAGCGCCACTGGCTTGTCGACTATGCCCGCTTCATCCTGATCAAGGCCGAGCATGGCGGCGTGTCCTGGACGGACTGGCCGGTTCCGCTGCGCGACCGCGACGCGCAGGCACTGGCCGAGTTCGACGCCGCCCACGCCGACGCGCTGAAAGCGGTGATGGTCGAGCAATATCGTGCAGCCGTGCACTGGCAGGGCATCCGTGCCCAAGCCGCAGCGCGCGGAATCCAGCTGTTCGGCGACATGCCGATTTTCGTCGCCCATGACAGCGCGGATGTGTGGGCGCAGCGCGAGCTGTTCCTGCTCGACGACGCAGGCCAGCCCACGGTGGTGGCCGGGGTGCCGCCTGATTACTTCTCCGAAACCGGGCAGCGCTGGGGCAACCCGCACTACAACTGGGCGGCGATGCAGGCTGACGGTTTCGCCTGGTGGCGGGCACGCTTGCGCGCGCATTTCGAATGGTTCGATCTGGTGCGCATCGATCACTTTCGCGGGCTGGCGGCAGCCTGGGCCATCCCCGCCCATCAACCCACCGCCATCCACGGCGAATGGGTCGAGGCGCCGGGCGCGGCACTGTTGCAGGCGATTGCCGACGAGATGGGGGAGTTGCAGCTGGTGGCCGAGGACCTCGGCATCATCACCCCCGATGTCACCGCGCTGCGCCATCAGTTCGGTTTGCCCGGCATGGCGGTGTTGCAATTCGCGTTCGATCACCATGTCGACAATCCGCACAAGCCCGAGAACGTGCATCCCGACACGGTCTACTACACCGGCACCCATGACAACGACACCACGCTGGGCTGGTGGCGCGCGCTGTCAGAGCATGACCGCCAGTTGGTGGCACAGCGGCTGAACACGAGCGACGAGGCGGCGGCACTCGAGGCGATGATCGACACGGTGCTGGAAAGCCGTGCCGCCCTGGCGGTGCTGCCGCTGCAGGACGTGCTGCATCTCGGCAGCGAGGCGCGCATGAACACGCCGGGTACGGACAACGGCAACTGGACCTGGCGATTCGAATGGGAAGCGCTACCGTCCGGTCTGGCCCCCCGTTTGTTGGAAAAACTACAGAAAGCTCAGCGATGCGAGACAAGACCCCATCCATGAAGTCCCCCCCCCAGGCCCCGCTCGGTGCCAGCCTGCCTGCGATCAGTGAGCCGATCATGCGGGTGCAGACCGGCACGCATCACGACCCGTTCGAGGTGCTCGGGGTGCATCCCCAGCCGGATGGCAGCACCCTGATCCGTGCCTTTCTGCCGGCGGCCGAGGCGGTCGAGGTGGCCGGCGGCCGGATGTCACGGGTGGCGGGAACCGACTGTTTCGAGCGGACACTGCCACCCGGCACGGCGGTCGACCTGCACCCGGTATTGCGCTGGCAGGACAAGGGAGCGGGCAACTGGCACACCCTGCAATGCCCCTACAGCTTTGCCCCGCAACTCGGCGAGATGGATCTTTACCTGCTCGGCGAGGGGCGCCATTTTGAAGCCTGGAAGGTACTCGGTGCGCGCCTCAAGACCATCGACGGCGTCGCCGGTTGCCTGTTCGCCGTGTGGGCGCCGGCGGTGCAACGCGTCAGCGTGGTCGGCGATTTCAACGACTGGGATGGACGTCGTTACCCGATGCGCTGCCGCGGCAGTTCTGGCATCTGGGAGTTGTTCATCCCCGGCCTCGCCGCAGGCCATGCCTACAAATATGAGATTCTCGGCCGTCACGGCCAGTTGGTAAGGAAGACCGACCCCTACGCGCGGCAGATGTTTCTGCGCCCCGAGACCACCAGCCGCGTGTCGGACGAGACGCAGTACGTCTGGGAAGACGGCGCCTGGATGGCGGCGCGCGCGCATTTTGACTGGCAGCACCGCCCGGTGAGCATCTACGAGTTGCACCCCGGTTCGTGGCGGCGACATGACGATGGCAGTTTCTACAGCTGGGGCGAACTCGCCGCCGAGTTGATTCCCTACGTGCAGGACCTCGGCTATACGCATATCGAGCTGATGCCGGTGGCCGAGCATCCGCTCGACGCATCGTGGGGCTATCAGGTGTCGGGCTATTACGCGCCGACCGCGCGCTTTGGTTCGCCGGACGATTTCCGTGCCTTCGTCGATGCCTGCCACCAGGCCGACATCGGCGTGCTGCTCGACTGGGTGCCGGCGCACTTTCCCAAGGATGAATTCGCGCTGGCGCGCTTCACCGGCGAGCCGGTGTACGAGCACGCCGACCCGCGGCGCGGCGAGCACCAGGACTGGGGCACGCTGATCTTCGACTTTGGCCGCAACGAGGTGCGCAATTTCCTGGTCGCCAACGCGCTGTTCTGGCTGGACGAGTTTCACATCGACGGCCTGCGCGTCGACGCGGTGGCGTCGATGCTCTACCTCGACTACTCGAGGAAGCCCGGCGAATGGCTGCCCAACCAGTATGGCGGGCGCGAGAACATCGAGGCGATCCAGTTTCTGCGCGAAATGAATACCGAGGTCCATGCCCGCTTTCCCGGAGTGCTCACCATCGCCGAGGAGTCGACCGCGTGGCCGGCGGTGTCGCGTCCGGTCGAACTGGGCGGGCTCGGCTTCTCGATGAAGTGGAACATGGGCTGGATGAACGACAGCCTGGATTACATCGAGAAGGAGCCGGTTTACCGCAAGTACCAGCACAACCAGCTGACCTTCAGCCAGATGTACGCGTGGACCGAAAACTTCGTGCTGCCGCTTTCGCACGACGAAGTGGTGCACCTGAAGAAAAGCCTGCTCGACAAGATGCCGGGCGACGTCTGGCAGCGCTTCGCGAATTTGCGGGTGTTCTACGCCTGGCATTACGCGCATCCCGGAAAAAAATTGCTGTTCATGGGGGGCGAGTTCGGCCAGTGGAACGAGTGGAAGGAAGCCGGCCAGCTCGACTGGGCCCTGCTCGAATTTCCGGCCCACGACAGCATTCGCGCGCTGCTGCGCGACCTCAACCGGCTGTACCGCGAGGACGCAGCGCTGCACGAGTTCGACTTCGACCCGCGCGGGTTCCGCTGGATCGACTGCCACGATGCCGACCAGTCGGTGCTGAGCTTCGTGCGCCAGGGCGGGGACGCGTCCGCGCAACTGGTGGCGCTGTTCAACTTCACGCCGGTGCCGCGCCACGGCTACCGTATCGGCGTGCCGTCGGGTTCGGCGTGGTGCGAAGTGCTGAACACCGACTCGATTTATTACGGCGGAAGCAATCTCGGCAACGGCCAGCCGCTGCACCCGCAAAACGTGCCGTGGATGGGTTTCGAGCAGTCCATCGAGGTGGCGCTGCCGCCGCTGGGGGCCATCTTCCTCAAACCCTGCGGTTGAGCCCACCCAACAAGAAAGACGGAAAAAGAATAATGAAGCGCGGAACGATGAAAGTGCTGTTTGTGGCCAGCGAGGCTTATCCGCTGGTCAAGACCGGTGGCCTGGGCGACGTCCTGTACAGCCTGCCGCATGCCCTGCACGGACGCGGGCTTGACGTGCGGCTGGTGCTGCCGGGCTATCGAGCGCTGCTGCGCCAGCTCGATCAGGTGCGCATCATCGGCTGGATGGATCTGCGCGGCGCAGAAGGCATCGTCAGCGCGCGCATCCTGGAAACCCGCCACCCCGATTTTGCGTTTCCGCTGTGGATCGTCGATTGCCCGCCATTGTTCGACCGCCCGGGGAATCCCTACGTCAACGCCAGCGGCCAGGATTGGGAGGACAACGCCGAACGCTTCGTGGTGTTTTCGCGCGCCGCCGCGCTTCTCGGCCAGGACAGCCTGGACATCGGCTGGAAGCCGGACGTGGTCCATTGCCATGACTGGCAGACCGGTCTGGTTGCGGCCTTTCTGCACGAACTTCCTGTATCGCCGAAGACGGTGTTCACCATCCACAATCTGGCGTATGGCGGCTATTTTTCGCATACCGACTTTGTCCGCCTGCAGTTGCCCAGTCCCTGGTGGTCGCCCGAAGGGGTCGAATTCCATGGGGGGTTCTCGATGCTGAAGGCCGGTATCGTCTTTGCCGATGCGGTGACGACGGTCAGCCCGACCTACGCGCGGGAAATCTGCACCCCGGAATTCGGCTACGGACTCGACGGCCTGCTGCAATCGCTGCAGAACAAACTGCACGGCATTCTCAATGGCATCGATACCACCCTGTGGAATCCATCGATCGACCCGCATCTTGCGGCGCATTACTCGTTGAGTCGCATCAATCCAGGCAAACGGCGCAACAAGCAGGCGCTTCTCCAGCGCTTCCTCGGCAAGCCGGACGATGTGGCCATGGATGCGCCGCTGCTTGGTCTGGTCGGACGACTGGTCGAGCAGAAGGGTGTCGACTGGGTGCTTGCTGCGCTGCCGGTTCTGCTGGCTGAAACCGATGTGCGCGTCGTCATGCTGGGCAGCGGCCAGGCGATGTACGAGCAGAAATTCACGCGGCTGGCGAAGCAGCATCCCGACCGGGTGTTCGTCGAGATTGGTTACGACGAGCCGCTGGCGCACCTGATCGAAGCCGGCGCTGACATGTTCCTGATGCCGTCACGCTTCGAGCCGTGCGGCCTCAACCAGATGTACAGCCTGCGCTACGGCACCCCGCCCATTGTCTTCAAGACCGGTGGACTCGCCGACACCGTCGTCGATGTCGACGCAACCACGCTGGCAGACGCCAGCGCCACCGGCTTCGTTTTCGACACGCCCGGCGTCGAGGCCTTTCTCGACGCCATTCGCCGCGCGCTCGCGCTATACCGCCAGCCGGTGCAATGGCGGCGGGTGCAACAAGCGGGAATGGCACAGACCTTCGACTGGAATGCCAGCGCGGGGCATTACCTTTCTCTCTACAGCATGTAACGCAATATCTAAACCAGGTGAAAACCATGCCAGCCAAGAAGAAAACCGCCCCGGTGACGTGCAAAATCCTCGAGCCATTGCCAAGCGACGCCGCCGCCCTGGTCAAGGATCTGGAACGCTATCAGTTCTATCACCAGGGGCGGCTGCATGGCTGTCCCAAGGTGTACTGCTACCAGTCGCTGTCCTGGACCCTGCGCGACCGCATCATGAGCGACTGGATGAACAGCTACACGGCCCGCGACAAACCGGGTAGCCGGCGTGCCTATTACCTGTCGCTGGAGTTCCTGATCGGGCGCGCACTCGGCAACCATGTGCTCAACCTCGGGCTCGAAGGCTCCGTTCGCGAGGCCCTGCAAGGTTTCAGCCAGAACCTGGAGGACATCGCCGACGAGGAGCACGACGCCGGGCTGGGCAACGGCGGCCTCGGGCGGCTGGCGGCCTGCTTCATGGACAGCTGTGCCACCCTCAACCTGCCGGTGATGGGTTACGGC
>Ga0115027_10000097_pt1 | contig 11441 bp, 8 predicted proteins | sample Open_0915_D1_FD_83879 | JGI IMG/M metagenome (GOLD analysis project Ga0115027, IMG submission 83879) | Wetland microbial communities from Old Woman Creek Reserve in Ohio, USA - Open_0915_D1 | ecosystem: Environmental > Aquatic > Freshwater > Wetlands > Sediment ...
TCTGGGGCATGGGGGTCACGGCACTTGAAGATCTGCTGGTCAGCCGACACGGCAAGGGCATCCAGGTCTGTTCCATCGGCCCGGCCGGCGAGAAGCTCGCGCTGACGGCCTGCATCATGAACGACAAGGAGCGGGCGGCAGGCCGCTCGGGGCTGGGGGCGGTGATGGGATCGAAGAAGCTCAAGTGCATCGTCGTCAAGGGCAAGTTGAAAGTCCCGGTGCACGACGAACCGAAAATGAAGGACCTGCGCAAACACTATCTCAAGCAGTCCACGGGCGCCTTCGAAGTATTCAACAAGTACGGCACCGCCGGCATCACGCACGATGCTATCCTGAGCGGAGACGGCCCGGTCAAGAACTGGGGCGGCGCCGGGACCACCGATTTCCCTTCGCCGCGCGCGCGGCGGATCAGCGACGACGCGGTCGTCGGGCTCGAAGGCTACAAGGCCTACGGCTGCTGGCATTGCCCGATCGCCTGCGGAGGCAAGGTGACCCAGAGCGGCGGCCGGTTTCCGCTCGAACTCAACAACGGCGTCGGCCACAAGCCGGAGTACGAGACGCTGGCCATGTTCGGGTCGAACCTGCTCAACGACGACTTGGCCGCCATCGTCAAAGTCAACGAAATCTGCAATAACCTCGGCCTCGACACCATCAGCGCCGGGGCCACCATCGCCTACGCCGTCGAGTGCTATGAAAACGGTCTGATCACCCGCCAGCAGACGGACGGCCTGGAACTGAAATGGGGCAACGCGGCCGCCATCGTCGCTCTGACCGAAAAAATCGGCAAGCGCGAGGGGTTCGGCGACGTGTTGGCCGACGGCGTATGGGCGGCATGGAAGAAACTGGGCCGCATCGGAACCGAATACGCCGTGCACATTCAGGGCGAGGAGATCCCGGCCCACGATCCCAAGTTCACGCCGGGGCTGGCATCGACCTATTGGCTCACGGCGACCCCCGGCCGTCACACTCAGGGCGGCGAGCTGATCGCCGGGCCGGGATTGAAGGTGCCCGCGGCAGACAAATACACCTATTCCGGCCAGGCTGAGGGTCACCACCTTCTCGTGGCCGCAGTGGAGGTGGTCAATGCCGCCGGCTTGTGCCTCTTCGGCTACCTCAGTTATCCGTTTCAAGCCATTCCGGATCAGCTTGCCGCCGCCACCGGCGAGCTCTGGGACCTGGAGCGGGTGGTCGCCGCCGGCACCCGCATCTACACCATGCGGCACGCCTTCAACCTGCGCGAAGGCCTCAACCCGCTCGCCCGCAACATGCCGGGACGCATCGTCGGCGAACCGCCGCTGAGAGAGGGCAACGTAAAGGATGTCACCGTGGACTACCGCACGTTGGCCCGGGAGTTGCTGGAACGGCTAGGCTGGGATGCACGCACCACGGTGCCGAGCGAAAAAATCCTGAACGAGCTCGGTATGCAGTTTCTTGCAGAAGATATGCGCAAGATAAAAACGGTATAGAGTGCCAGGTACACACGGTTCACGGTTCACGGCGATAGAAGGTGGCGAATCATTGAATGGCCGTGTACCGTGAGATATTGACATCGCTCCGATGTGGCTTAAGGTTGAAATGAGTCTGCTGGAATTGGCAGCACCTACCGCAACCCTACCAGGAGCGATACGATGGCGCACAACGATAAAAACCAACTGACCTTCTATTTCCCGAATGCCCGCGCCTTGAGCAGCAGCGAGGTCGCGGCACTGCCGGATGACAAGAAAAAATCAGCCGCGGCGGCCGGAAAAAGCGGAGTCTGGCTCGAAGTTCATTGCCCGGACGGATCCTGCGTGGACAAAGAGGGCAAAGTCACCCTGAAGGCGGCCGGGATCGAGGGCAAAAAGGACAAAGGGCTCTGGCTCAACGTGTTCTGCCCCGAAGACAGTTGCCTATGGAAGGGCGGCACCGATCTCGCCTGACCTTTTTTGCCCTTCCGCCTCTTATCACGTGCGGTCGACTGGGCGCATCCATTAAAAGTCCCGGCCGCGAGGCCGGGACTTTTAGCGGTACTCATCCGCACGCACCCCATAGCGCCTCATGATCTGCTGCAGCGCCTGGCGCTCGAGCCCGCACATGCGGGCCGCCTGGGATACGTTGCCTTTACAGCTCGACAGCAGCTCGCCGAGGTAATCGCGGTTGAATTTTTCCAGATATCGCTGCTTGGCCTGCTTGTAACCCAGACCCGCGACATCGACATCGGCTGCGCGCCGGCCCCCTTCGTTGGTCGTCCACCCGACATCCTCGACGCTGATGTCGTTGCGGCTGGAAAACGAAATCCCCCGCATGATGAGATTTTCGAGCTCGCGCACGTTGCCGCCCCAGTCCAACGCCATAAACACCTGCATGAGCTCGGGCGAGATGCGCTTGAGCGGCCGGCTCATGGCCGCGCAATGCTTTTCAAGCAAATGGTTCGCGATCAGGGGGATGTCCTCGCGATGCTCCCTGAGGCTTGGAAGCCGGATCGGCAGGACATTCAGCCGGTAGAAGAAATCCTCGCGGAACTCCCCTTTTTTTATTTTCCCCTCGAGGTTCTGATTCGTGGAGGCGATGATCCTCACATCCACGGTGATGGAGCGCGTATCTCCCAGGGGCTTGATCTCCTTCTCCTGCAGGACCCGCAAAAGCTTGGTCTGAATGGTCGGGCTGATATCGCCGATTTCGTCCAGAAAAATCGTTCCGCCGTGGGCCTCCTGGAAAAGACCGATCCGATTTTCGGTGGCGTGCGTGAACGCCCCCTTGCGGTAGCCGAACAGCTCGCTCTCCAGGATGTTCTCCGGCACGGTCGGACAGTTGACGGCCACAAAAGGGCCGCGGCTGCGCAAGCTCAGGGCATGGATGGCACGGGCGGTGAGGTCCTTGCCGGTGCCCGACTCCCCGGTAATCAACACCGTCAACTCGGTCTTGGCCGCCATCTGAATGGTTTCGTACAGGCGCTGCATGACCGCGCTTTTTCCGACCAGAGCCTGGAAAACCGAAAGCGGGGCGCAGGCCTGCTGCAGGCGCTGGTTCTCCTGGATGAGCGTGCTGCGCTCCAGGGCTTTTTCCAGGCGCAGCACCAAGGCCTCGTGCTCGAAGGGCTTGGTGATGAAGTCGTAGGCGCCGCTGCGGATGGCGCCCACCGCGGTGTCAATCTCGCCGAAGGCGGTCATCATCACCACGGTCTGGTCCGGGTTTTTGCGCTTGACGATCTCGAGCAGCTCGAGGCCGTCCATGCCCGGCATCTTGATGTCGGCCAGCACCAGGTCGAAAGCGCTCTCGGACAGCTGCTTCAGCGCCTCTTCCGCGGAGGCCGCCGTGTTCACCCGGCAGTCCAGATCGGGCTCGAGGCTGCGCTTGAGCAGACCGAGCATGTCCTGTTCATCGTCGACGATCAAAATCGAACGCTTCATTCGATTTCACCCGCATGTTTTTCTTGGGCGGGCAGAACGATCGTGAAGGCCGAGCCCTCGCCCGGCTTGCTCTCCACGCGAATCTCTCCGCCGTGCTTCTTGATGATTCCGTAGCTGACCGAAAGACCCAGGCCGGTGCCTTCGCCGGTCGGCTTGGTCGTGAAAAAGGGGTCGAAGATGTGCTTTAAATATTTCTCCTCGATGCCGTAGCCGTCGTCAGCCACTTGAATTTCAAGCTGGCCGTCCGACGGACGCCAGGCGGTGCAAACCCGGATGGTTCCCCTCTCGCCGACGGCATGCCGCGCGTTCATCAGCAGATTGATCAGCACCTGCTTGATCTTTTTCTCGTCCAATACCACCGGCGGTATGCGCCGGTCGAAATCCGTCTGAAAATCGATGCGGCTCGAACCGGTGTTCTGGCCGATGAAGCCCAGGACATCCTGGATGGTTTTGTGGATGTCCACTTTCTCCTTCTTCGGCTCCGAACGCCGCGCGAAGTTCAGCAGATCTTCGACGATGGACTTGCAGTGCCGCACATGCTTTTCGATGGTCTTCAAGTCTTTGTAGCGCTCCGAGTCGCGCGGCTCGGGGCGCAGCATCAGCTGAGTGTAGCCGAGGATGACTCCCAGCGGGTTGTTGATTTCATGCGCGACGCCGGAAGAAAGCTGGCCGATGGATGCCAGCCGGTCGGCCTGCGCCATCTGCTCCTGCATCTGGCGGCGCTCCTGGATGTCGCGAACCTGGAGATGGATGAAAAAATCCTTGCCATGGGGCTCTTGGTCAAGGCCGGCGCTGATCAACGCGTGCATGCCGGCCCCGTTCCGACGCCGCAGCACCGCCTCCGAGTTCAGTACGAACCCCTGTCTCAGGACGGAAGACAGCAACTGCTCCCATTCCGCCGGTTGTTCGAAAAACGTCTGAAACGGCTCACCCTTCGGCGTTGACGAGTTGTCTTCGAAACCCAGCATGCGGCAGCCGGCGGGGTTGATATCCCCAATGAGCCCCCTGGAGTCCACTACCGCGATCATGTCGCGAGACACCTCAAAGATCCGCCGGTACTGCCGTTCGGATACGGCCAGCGCCTGCGACCGCTCCGACACGATATGCTCGAGGTTCTGGTTCAGGTTCAGAAGTTCGCTGTGGGCTTGCTGCAGCGCCGCCTTGTCGGCGGCGATCTGTTCGTAAATTTTCCAGACCCGTTCGAAAAAAAGGGTCACGGAAGCCAGAAAGACGAACATGAAAGTGTTGATGGCTCCGCTGAAGGGTCGAATATCGGCCCAAACTTCTTTTTGACCCGCAAGGACCAGGGCTTGCTTTAAAATATGGCCGGCGGAGCGTGAAACGGCGAAGCCCGCCAGCCCCATGCACAACCAGAAAAGATAGGTCCAGATGACGTTTTGGGGGTCCAACCGCCGCAGCCGAAGCGCCAGCCCGATGCAGAGAAAAGACAAGACAATCATCAGCATCGAACCGCCGACATCGACGATGAAGATGGGCCAGAAGGAGGCGATCATGGCGAGCCCGCCCCCGCACGCCGCTGTCCGGCATCTTTAAGCAGCCGCCGTAGCCCGGCATAGAGAAAGGCCATAGCGGGAACGCACAACAGGTGGTCCAGCTTGGCGATGTAGTAAAACCATGCCAGTGCCGTGAGATTCTCGTCCACTTCGATTTTGATTTTTCCGGGCGCCGACATCGCCGTGTCCAGGATTCCCGACTGCTCATCCAGGAAGTGGGCGGTGAACGCATCCAGGTTCCACAGGATAAAAAAGAGCGCCGCATACTGGATGCAGCGCCAGCCGGCCTCGCGCACCAACCGGCGCTGTCGCAGCCAGTAGATCAGGAGCCCCATCGATGCGGTAAAAAATAAATGTGCGCCCTGGTGGGAATAGATGCCCTCGGGTGCTCCGTGCTCCTGCACCGCCAGTGCAAGCGCCGGGTGCAGCCAGCCGGCGAGGACCGCCAGCGCGCCGATGGATAGGACCCGGATCATGATACGTTCCCTGAGCATTCTGCCATTTCTGAAAACCAGGCTATATAGAATAGAATCCGCTCTTATTTCGAAGAAGATTTCGGCTCAGACGCCAGGGTTGCGGGGCAAAGGCTCCTTCGGCGCAGCGGAGTCCCTTCTCGCATAGGATTGGAGCATCCGGTGCTGCCCCTTGAAATAAGGCAGATGCCTCTTGAGCCGGCCGAACACGATTCGTGCCAGGATGTAGCAGCACAGGAAAACGACCACATAGTTGGCGCCGGATGGATACCCCGGCACGGTGACCCCGGTCTCCGCAAAATGCGGCTGCATCCAGTCGAGAGCAAAAAAGGCCGGCCAGAGTGCGGCCGCGGACAGGCCGAACTTGTTGAAAAAAACGTGCCCGTAGGCATCGCTGGCCTGCTTGTTTAATGCCTTGTAGCTGGCCTCGTCGCCCAAGCGCAGCGCTTCCTGTGAAAGCTCACTGTATTTCTTCAGATTGTCGTTCAGTCGGTCGAGATGCTTGCGGTTGATCCGAAAAACGATCGAAATGGTGAACTCCCCAACGACGACCACCAGCAGCGCCACCAGGAAAGTGCCGATCAGCCCGTCCGCGCTCCCTATGCCGGTTAGCCGGTAGAGGACCAGGATATATGGGTCGAAATAATACCACATGCGATAAGGCCGCGAGACCGACCGACTGATTGGGGTCAAATTAAGCAGCCCGAACCAACGAAGCGGCTCGGGCTGCCTTCAGGCGTTATACATTCCAAATCATCAGATGGGGACCCAGGCTTTTCCGAAGAAGCCCCGGCTGAAGTAACCGATGCCGACGTACAAGGCCAAGACGATGAAAAGAAGTTTAAGCCACTTTTCCGGGATATACTTGGCCGTGCGCGGGCCGACCATGGAGCCGATGAACACTCCGATCAGCTGGATGCCGACCAGGAGCCAGTCCATGCCGGCGCCGGCCACGTTGATGTAGGTCGTGATGCTCGTGATCATGCTGATCAAGACGGCCAGCGCCGAGGTCCCGGCCACCACGAACATCGGCAGCCCCACGATGCTCGTCAGGTAGGGCACATACAAAAATCCGCCGCCCACGCCGATGAAGGCCGAAATGGCCGCGATCACGACTCCACCGCAAAAGGCCGCTATGGGGTTGAACGAGAAATCCGTTCCGAAGAAGGACATCACGGATTTGGTGACGCCGAAGGATTTCAGCGACACTCCGGCTGTGGCGATGTCCTTCTTTTCCTTGACGGTCTTCTCAAACGCCTGAGCGGCTTCCTTGGCCTTTTTCTTTCCGGCCTGGCCTTTCGGTGTCAGCTCGTAGATCAGGACAAACCCCACGACCAGGACGAACACACCGAACCACCCCTGGTATTGGCTGAAGCTGACCTTGCCGCCCGTGAGGGAGGCCGCCAGGTAGGCCCCGACGATCGAGCCGACGCCCAGGGCAAGCCCGAGCGGCCAAGACATGCGCTTGGACTTGAGGTAGTTGACGACGCTCACGATGGAGGAAAGCCCGACTAAAAACTGATTGGAAGTCCGGATGCTGTCGGTCAGGGTCTTGTTGAGACCGGGGGCGGTGTCTCTGAACGTCCGCACGTAATCCCCCAAACCGTAAACCGACATGTGGCCTACGCCCGCCATGATGCCGCCGAAGGCTCCGACGCTGGAAAAGACCCATCCCACCCATGTGGCCCACAGGAAGATGAGAACCGAGCTGAGTTGAGGGGCGCCTGGAATGCCGAAAACCCCCCGTGGGGCGCTGGGATCGATCTGCCCCTTGCCCTTGCCCTCGGGAGCCTTGGCGATTTCCTGGCCGAGTTTCCCGGGAAGACCGAGGTTGTTGCCTACTGCTTTGGGCTTGGCCTCGGCTGGTTTCTGCTCGGCCGGTGCGGGCGCTTGCGCCGGCGCGGCCGGCTGGGCCTGCGCCCACAGGCTGTTTGTGCCGACAAACGCAAACGTCGCAACCACTGTCAAAATCAAACTCCATTTTCTGAACGAAACGATTTGCTTCATCATCCCTCCTGCCTGGTGACCAGCCCAAAGGCTGCATTTTTAATTGCAACCCAAACTGCCGGATGCAAAATTTTGGAATCTGCTATGATAAAGTTTGCTGGACCTTTTTCAATTGACGGATCGCAAGTTTCATTTGGACCAAGCAAGTGCTATGCCATCGAAATCGAGGATCTCGCAATTATTCCTGGCTCTGAAGAACCCTTTAGCGCCTCCGGCAGGCGTGCTGCGACAGCGTATGATAAACGCTTGTGAGGACGTGAAATTCAACTGATTTCAATACGAGGGACCGTTTAGCGACTGTGAAGCGCACGGCCGTTATGACAGCCCTCACCTCAATCTATCTCCGACGCCGCTGCGCCTGGATAATTGCAAAAAAAATAATTCACTGCAATATTTTTATTTCATCTTTTTTCCAAACGCGGATTCGAATTCCTGTCTCACCAAGGGATGTTCCCGCTGCTTGCTGCTATCCTATTTAAAAGTTTTGGAAAAAATGTTAATAAAAAACACTTCCCGCCCGTCGGGAAGGATTTTCTAATGGTATGCTTATTGCTGATACCTGCTGGAATTCCTGCTGTCAGCGGCGGAACGGCTTTTTTAACCGCAGGTGTCCGCTGACATCCATCAGCGATCGATTCATTCCAATCAGGTTGGAGGATGTAAAGAACATGGAAAAAACCGTTTACAGCATGTGCTTCATGTGTTCGATCCGCTGCCCCATCAAGGTCACGGTCAAGGACGGCCAGGTGACCTTTATCGAGGGCAATCCCAAGGTCGCGGGGATCGACGGCAGCCTGTGCCCGCGCGGCTCAGCCGGCATCTCGCTTTTGTACGACTCTCAAAGGGTCCAATCACCCATGATCCGCAGCGGCGAACGCGGCTCGGGCCAGTGGCGCAAGGCCACCTGGGACGAAGCTCTGGATTACATCGCCGACAAGCTCAAGGTTATCATCCAGAAACACGGCGCGCCCAGCGTCGCGCTGACCGAGCGCACCAACCTTTCCACCCACGTCAGCAAGACGTTTCTGAAAGCCATCGGCTCGCCCAATCACTTCACCCACGACGCCCTGTGCAAAGGGTCGGTCAACACGGCCTGCCGATCCCTTTTCGGGTACACCGACGCCCAGATGGGCATCGACTACAAGAACACCAAGCACATCGTCATGTACGGGCGCAACCTGTTCGAGGCCATCGCAGTCAAGGAGGTGAACAGCCTCATGGAGGCCATGGCGGCCGGCGCCAAGATGACCTACATCGACCCGCGCGTCTCCATCACCGCCACCAAGGCCCAGCGCTACTGGATGATCCGGCCCGGAACGGACCTGGCCTTGAACTACGCCCTCATGCACGTGATCCTCAAGGAGCGCCTCTACGACGCCGAGTACGTGGACAAGTGGGTGCTCGGCTTGAACGAGCTGCAGGATTTCGTGCAGTCCTGCACGCCCGAATGGGCCGAAAAGGAGACCGGCATCCCGGCCGCCGAGATCGTGGTCCTGGCGCGCGAAATGAGCAAGGACAAGCCGGCGGTCATCTTCCACTACGGCTATCGCGGCGCCCATCATGCCAACGAGATCTACATGCGCCGGTCCATCCTGATCCTGAACGCGCTCATGGGCAGCGTCGAGGCCAAGGGCGGGATCTTCTTCAAGAAGGGGCCCGGCGAGGTCGGCGGCAAGCCCGCCCGCAAGCTGACCGAACAGAAGTTCCCGGCCATCAAGGCGCCCCGGGCGGACAAGGTCGGCACCAAGGACTTCCCGCTGCCGGACCCCGACCACGGGGTGCCACAGATGCTCCCGCAAGCCATCCTGAATGAGGATCCCTATCCGATCAAGGCCCTGCTCGTCTACCGCTTCGAGCCGCTCATGTCGATGCCGGACAGCAATCTCACCAAGAAGGCGCTCGACAAGCTCGACCTCATCGTCACCATCGACATCAACTACAGCGACATTGCCTGGCATTCGGACGTGATCCTGCCCGAGTCCATCTACCTGGAGCGCACCGACTGCGTCCAGCAGGCCAACGGCCAGAAACCGCTGATGTTCCTGCGGCGCCAGGCCGTTCCGCCGCGCTACGACACGCGCGACTGGAACGTCATCGCCAAGCAGATCGCGGAACGGATCGGCATCGGCGAGTTCTTCCCCTACAAGGACAGCGAGGACCTGGTGCGCTGGCAGCTGGAGGGCACGGGCTTCACCCTGGAAGATTTCGACAAGTCTGGCTTCGTGGCTTACACCGATAAGCAGATCCTGTGGGACCGCAAAGAAGGCTTGAAGTTCAAGACCCCTTCAAAGAAAATCGAGCTGAAATCCGCGCTGCTTGAGAATGCGGGGTTCCCCTCGTTTCCCCCGTATGAACCGGTTCCGATCTACACGGACAACCAGTTCCGGCTGGTGACGGGCAGGAACGCCCTGCACACCCATGTCTCCACCCAGAACAACGCCTACCTGAGCGAGCTGATGCCGGAAAACATGCTGTGGATCAACTCCAAACGCGCCTCGGCCCTCGGCATCAAAGACGGGGGGCTGGTGAAGGTGGCTTCCAAGAACGGCTCCGGCCAGATCAAGGCTCTTGTGACCGATTTCATCCACCCGGATTCGGTCTTCATGCTGCACGGGTTCGGCCACCAGGCCCAGCTCGCCGCTCGCTCTTACAACAAGGGCGTCTCGGATGCGATGCTGGAGGAGAACATCACCGACAAGGTCGGCGGTAGCCCGGCCCTGCACGACACCATCGTGACCGTCCAGGCGGCGTGAGGAGGATTTGCGAATGAGCCAGTACTACCTGTTCCAGGATACGAAAAACTGCATCGGGTGCCATTCCTGCGAGATCGTGTGCAAGAGCAACAAGGCTCTGCCGGTCGGCCCCAAGCCTTGCCAGGTGATTCACATTGCACCCAAAATGGTCAACGGCCTGCCGCGGGCCTCCTACGTGTTCATGCCCTGCTTTCACTGCGAAAACCCCTGGTGTGTGGCAGCCTGTCCCACCGGCGCCATGCGCAAGCGGCCCCAGGACGGCATCGTCTACGTCGAGTCCAGCTTGTGTGTGGGCTGCAAGACCTGTGTGAACGCCTGCCCTTGGGGAGCTCCCCAGTGGAACCCCGAGACGGGGAAGGTGGTCAAGTGCGACTACTGCAAGGACCGGGTCGACGCGGGCCTGAAACCGGCCTGCGCCACCATCTGCACCACCCACTGCCTGCATTTCGGCAAGGTGGAGGATATGACCCAGATCCGCCGCGAGCGGCATGCCAAGGTGATTGCCAGTTTAGAAAATCAGATAGCGTAGAAAAACAGTTTTAAGTGTTACGTTTTAAGTTTTAAGCAAATGAAACCAGGTTGTAAAATGATATTCCATCCTTCGCTTAATCACTTAACACGTAAAATGTAAAACGATGGAGACATGCGACGCAAGAAGGGCAAAAATTCGCGCCCGCCGCGATAGGGCTCAAAGCAGGTGGTAATCGATGTCGGAAAAACTTTGCCCGGTTAATCAAACCATTTCCGCACTCCGAGAAGCCGTCGAGTCCGGACGGCTCTCCAATCCCCGCAGCCGGCGGATTGCGGAGGAAATCCTGGATCTGCTGATGGATGTCGCCTGGGGACGGGCCGGTGCAGACCATCTGGGGGCCATCGCCTCCCTCGTAGACGAGTTCGCCTACGACAAGGCCTCGGTGGCGGCCATGGCAGCGGCTAAGTCGGTTCGGGATGCGCTCGACAAACACCGCGAGGTGTTCCAGAGCCACATCGACACCCATAACTGCGCCAGCGGCGACTGCGTGCGACTGGTACCGGCTCCTTGCCAGATGACCTGCCCGGCGGGAATCGACATTCCCACCTATGTAAACCTGATCGGCCGCGGACATGATGCCGAAGCCATCGAGGTGATTCGCCGGGACAACCCCTTTCCATGGGTGTGCGGGCTGGTGTGCACGCGTCCCTGCGAGTTCATGTGCGTGCGCGGCAGGGTGGACAAGCCCATCTCCATCAAGTTCCTCAAAGCGTTTGCCGCCGAGCGGGCCCTCTCCGACCGCCATTACCGCAACCCGGCCAGGGGGCCGGCCA
>Ga0115027_10000099_pt1 | contig 11366 bp, 13 predicted proteins | sample Open_0915_D1_FD_83879 | JGI IMG/M metagenome (GOLD analysis project Ga0115027, IMG submission 83879) | Wetland microbial communities from Old Woman Creek Reserve in Ohio, USA - Open_0915_D1 | ecosystem: Environmental > Aquatic > Freshwater > Wetlands > Sediment ...
CTGAACCCGCCACGTCCGCCGCACTGGGGTGGCTACCGGCTCATGCCTGATCATTGGCAGTTCTGGCAGGGGCGCAAGAGCCGTTTGCATGACCGGCTACGGTATCGACTGGCACCCACCTCCGATGGGCGCGATCAACCATGGATACGCGAACGGTTGGCGCCCTGAGTTTTGGCTGAAAGGCCTTGATTGAATTTGCATTCGCTGCGGCCACACGCATAATGCGAACAGGGTCGATCCATAGGCAAGGCCATACGGAGAACGTCTCACCCAGCCGCCGGCCTGAACGCGAAGGGATGTGCGCATGACGGCGGGGTAGCCTGCCAGAGGCCGGCACTCCGTGCAATAACAGACACCGCATGGCAGAGTCACTCTTGCTGACCAGGGCGATTGCGTAACGAGGGAAACAAACATCATGCGACGTGCCAGCATTTCTGGGACATTGGATGCCGATGCCCTTGGCGACGAACAAGGTAGCTTCAAACAGCTATTCAAGTTGTCACCGGACCCCACCTGGATCATCGACGGCAATCGGTTTGTCGAGTGCAACGAGGCTGCCATCAAAGTCCTGGGCTACTCAAGTCGTGACGAGCTTCTGAACATTCACCCCTCAAAACTCTCGCCGTCCAGGCAGCCTGACGGGGAAGACTCCTACGTCAAGGCCGAAGCCATGATGGCAATTGCCAAAGACAAGGGACTGCATCGGTTCGAGTGGATACATACCAAGGCCGACGGCACGAATTTCGTTGCTGAGGTGACCCTCTCGGCGATCCAGATTTTGGATCGGCAGGTCATCTACTGTGTTTGGCGTGACATCACCGAGCGCAAGCAGATGGAAGACCAGATCCATCATCTGGCCTTTTTTGACCCGCTCACCCAACTGCCAAACCGCCGCCTGCTGGGCGACCGACTGGCACAGGCGTTGGCCGATAGCAAACGCACCGGCCGCTACGGGGCACTGATGTTTCTTGATCTGGACAAATTCAAGCTGATCAATGACATTTGGGGTCACGCGGCGGGCGATCAGCTATTGGTGCAGGCCGCCCAGCGCATGAAGACCTGCGTGCGTGAAGTCGACACCGTCGCGCGTTTTGGTGGTGATGAGTTCGTCGTGGTTGTGGGTGACTTGAGGACGGACAAGGCCGAAGCCGCGGCACAGGCGTGCACCATTGCCGAGAAGATGAGCAGCAGTCTGGCCAAGCCATATGTGCTCAGCGTCAAGTCCGAAGGTGCGGCAAATGTGGCGGTTGAACACAGTTGCACTGCCAGTATTGGCGTCGTCCTGTTTATCGATCATGAGGGACATCAGGACGAATTTCTCAACCTGGCCGACCAGGCCATGTACCGAGGCAAGGAAGCCGGTAGCAATTCAATCCTGTTCTATGACCTGGGCGACTGATTGACGAGTTGCTACACGAAGGCATTCGCCTGCTCGCGGTTCGTGCTGAATCTCAGTCATGGGGCGGACTGGCGCCGCTGGCACATCAAGGCTGACTGACTCCAGCCAGTCTGGACCGCTGATTCAGCCAAGCAAACCCACCAGCGACATGACCAGGGTGATGGTGGCCAGCCCCAGCACGGTCGATACCGCCATGCTGGCCGTGACCAGGTCTTGCGCCACCTCGTAGCGCTGCGCAAACAAAAACACATTGGCGCCTATTGGCAACGAGGCGGTGACGATCATCACCGCCAACGGCAAACCCGACATGCCCAAGGCCAGGCCCAGCGCCGCCACCAGACATGGCAGAGCCAGGTTCTTCAACAGGCTGATGCCTAGGGCGCTCTTCAAATGCGGACCCACCTGCACCTGCGTCAGCGTCACGCCCACCAGCACCAAGGCCACCGGACCAAAGGCACTGCCGAGCAGATGCAGGGGCTTGTCAATCACGTCGGGCACCACCAATCCGGTCTGGGCAAACAACAAGCCCGCAATGATGGGCAAAGGCACCGGGTGAATGATGCCGCCCTTGATGGCCGAAAGAACCGTCATGGCCATGTGGCGCTGACCGCCGATGCCTGCAGCCTGCTCCTCGCGCGCGGCCACCATCTCCAGCACAATGGTGGCCAGCGTCAACAAAATGAGCGCATGCACTGAAATGAGGGTGAACAGCGTGACCAAACCAGGCTGGCCATAGGCCAGGCCAATCAACGGAATGCCGATCATCACGGTGTTGCTGAAAGTGGCAGCCAGCGCCAGCACCGCGGCGCGCCGGCTCCAGCCCAGCCACGCAAGCATGCCAGCAAACAGCATCAGCGCCGCCACAAAATACATGGCCACCGGCTTGAAGTTGAGCTGTTCCACATGCACCGTGCTCATGGTTCGAAACAGCAGCGCCGGCGTGAGCACCATGAACACCAGATTGGAGAGATCCTTGATGGCTTCGGCCCTGATCCAGCCGGCACGACCCGCGATGAAACCAATGGCGATCAATAAGACAACGGGCAGCAGGGCAGAAAAAACCGGGGTATTCACGTCAGGCAATCAGGTTGATAGGGGTCTGATTGTCCGTGATCGTGCAGCCACAAAAAATGGGGCCCGAAGCCCCAACCCCGATCAATCAACCTGCTATTTGCTTGCGCCTTTGGCGCTTTCGGCCATTTTTGCCTTCAACACACCGTAAGCGACGCCCAAGCCCACAACGATCACCGCAATCACCACAATGCTCATGATGCCGTAGTCGGTAGAAAAAAGGTCTTGAAGTGCTTTCATGGTGCGAGTCCTTAAAGAGATCAGTCACTGAGCCAAATTGAAGGTTTTGCTGAACTATGCGACATCACATGAATTTGAAATCTGACCTATATCAAATTTGCAGGAAATAATTCAATGTCAATGCACGCGCTGCATGAGTGTCATGGCGCACCCCTTGTGGTCTGGGCCGACGTGGCACAGTCGGCACAGACGCCGCGCACCGCCAGGTCCAGGCTTAGGCCCTGGTAACCCAGCGCCTTGAGCGCTTGCAAGGCATTTTGCGCCGCCACTTCCAGATCAAGCGCATTGCCCGGCAGGGGTTGGTCGCGGTGACAGTTCTGACACTCAAAGTGCGGCAAGGCGTGCACGCTGGCGGGCATGGCCTGGTAACGCCGCACCCGTCTGGCATCGACCCGGCACAGCAGCAGGCCGACTTGCGTCAGGCGGTCGATCAGGCGGTACAGCGTGACGCGATCCAGCGTGCCGCCGGTCTCGCCCTGGCCCGCTGTGACAGCGTCGCTTTGCAGGGCCGTTTGCAACTGGGCGTGCGTGTAGCTGGTGTCCGGATGTGCCAGCAACCAGCCCAGCACACGCCGCGCGGCACCGGTACGGCGCAAGCCGTGGGCGGACAGCAAAGCATCAATGGGGTCGACAAGGTGTGACGGAGAAGGGGCAGGCATCGGGCAAGGTTTCTGGCAAGGAATTTTCTTGAGCATATTTTATTGCAATTGAGTTGCGATAAACTCTAGTGCAATTGAGTTGCATTATTACCGCAACTCACCCATTTTCATCCTCCCATGACGCACCCGACCCCACATCACCTGCACGATCACGACAGCGTCCATACCCATGACGTCCGCCCTGGGGCCAGGTCAACCCGGCGTTTGAGTCTGCTGGCCTGGCCCGCCTGGTTGCGCGTGCTGGCGGTGTTGCCTGTGGTGCTGGCGCTTTGGCTGGCCTTGGCTTGGGCCAACGCAGGAGCCTCCCTTTGGTGAAGATCGACAACCTGACGGTGAGCTACCGCCAGCACCCTGCCCTGCACCATATCAGCGGTCGGTTGGCCACCGGCTCGATCACGGCCGTGATTGGCCCGAACGGCTCGGGCAAGAGCACCCTGCTCAAAAGCATCATGGGCTTGCTGAAAGCCTCGGGTGGACGTGTTCAGGTCAATACACCGCGCGCACGCATTGCCTACCTGCCGCAAATGACCGAGATCGACCGCAGTTTTCCGATGCCGGTGCGCGATTGCGTGCTGCTGGGTTGCTGGAGCGCATTGGGCGCCTGGGGCGGCGTCGATGCCGACATGCTGGCCTGTGCCGATGCCGCCATTCACAACGTCGGGCTGGAGGGCTTTGAGGAGCGCACCGTGGGATCCTTGTCGAGCGGACAGTTTCAGCGGGTGCTGTTTGCCCGTTTGCTGATGCAGGACGCCGACCTGATCCTGCTCGACGAACCCTTCAACGCCATGGACTCACGCACCACGGCCGCGCTGCTCGACCTGGTCAAGCAGTGGCACGCCCAGGGACGCACCGTGGTGGCAGTGCTGCACGACGACGCCCAGGTGCGCGCCCACTTTGACCAGACAGTGCTGCTGGCACGTGAACTGGTGGCCTGGGGCGCCACCGCGCAGGTGCTGACGGAGGCCAATTTGCAGCGCGCGCGCGCGCTGGCAGAAGCCTGGGACGACAGCGCCGACATTTGCCATACCGATGAGGCCAGCGCATGACGGCCCTGTGGGACTTCGTGATCGGCCCGTTTGCTGAATTTGCCTTCATGCGCCGTGCACTGGTGGCCACGCTGGCGCTGGCGGTGAGCGCCGCACCGCTCGGTGTCTTCTTGACCTTGCGCCGCATGAGCCTGCTGGGAGACGCCATCAGCCATGCGGTGCTGCCCGGCGTGGCGATCGGTTTCATGTTCTCCGGCTTGTCGCTCACCGCCATGGCCGCCGGTGGCGTGATCTCGGGCATGCTGGCAGCCGGCTTGGCCGGTTTCATCAGCCGCTTCACGTCTCTGAAAGAGGATGCCAGCCTGGCCGCCATTTACCTGGTGGCGCTGGCGCTGGGAGTCACGCTGTTGTCGCGGCAAGGCACGCAACTGGACTTGCTGCACATTTTGTTTGGCAGCGCGCTGGGGGTGGATGGCGCCGGGCTCCTGCTGGTGGTCAGCGTGGCCAGCGTCAGCCTGATCGTCCTGGCGGCGCTGTACCGCGGTCTGGTGCTGGAAAGCTTTGACCCGGTATTTCTGGCCGCTGCCGCAGGGCGTGGCTGGGGCCGTAGCGGCTGGATCTGGCAACAGGCTTTTTTGATGCTGGTGGTGGTCAACCTGGTGGCTGGTTTCCAGACCTTGGGCACACTGATGGCCGTGGGCCTGATGATGCTGCCGGCGGTGTCGGCCCGGCTCTGGCATGACACCCTGACTGCCCAACTGGTCAACGCCAGCGCCCAGGCCGCGCTGGCAGGAAGCGTCGGGCTGCTGCTGTCCTACCACCTCGACACCCCCAGCGGCCCCACCATCATCGGCTGCGCCGGGGTGCTCTACGGTCTGTCATTGCTGGTGTCGCCCGGCGGCTGGCTGCCCCAGGTGCTCAAGCGCCCGCACCGGGTGGGCTGAACTCACCCACAACTGAATTGGCAAAACAATAGATGATCAAATTCCTCGCGCTCGCTGCATTGGCTGTCTGCCGTGTCTTCATGTCGCCCGGTCACGCCGCGGAACCCGTTCCCGTGGTGGCCTCCTTCAGCATCCTGGGCGACCTGGTGCAAGTGGTGGGCGGCGAGCGTGTGCAGGTCACGACCCTGGTCGGACCGAATGCCGATGCGCACAGTTTTGAGCCCAAACCCGCCGATGCCAGGGCCATTCTTAAAGCGCGCCTCTTTGTCATCAACGGGCTCAACTTTGAACCCTGGGCAGAAAAACTGGCCAAATCAGCCGCTTATCAGGGCGCCATCGTGGTGGCCTCCCGTGGCGTCAAGCCGCGTCAGATGGAAGACACTGGCGACAGCCATGGCCACCATGAAGCCGACCCGCACGCCTGGCAGAATCCCGACCATGTGGTACTGTATGTGCAAAACATTGCCGCCGGCCTGTCCAAAGTGGACCCGGCTGGCGCCAGCACTTATCAGGCCAACGCCGCGCGTTATGCCGGGGTGCTGAAAGACTTTGACGCGCAAGCCAGGGCGCAATTTGCCGCCATCCCCGCGGCCAAGCGCAAGGTGATCACCTCGCACGATGCCTTCGGCTATTTTGCCGCGCATTACCAGATCAAGTTTCTGGCGCCGGAGGGCATCAACGCCGATACCGAGCCCAGTGCCAGGCATGTGGCCGAACTGATCCGCCAGATGAAGCGTGAAAAAATCCGGGCAGTCTTTGTGGAAAACATGAGCAACCCCAAGCTGATGACGCAGCTCAGCAAGGACGCGGGTGCCACGATGGGTGGCACCCTGTATTCCGACGCGCTCTCTGGCCCGTCAGAACCGGGCTCAAGCTACCTGAAGATGATGCAGCACAACGTGACGCAACTGCTTGCCGGCATGCGCCTGAACTAAGGGGCTGGCGCAGGGGCTGCCGGTGCCATGGCGTCCCAGGCCGCCAGCGCCTCGGCCACCAGCATCAGGCCTGGGCCGCCGCCCATGTAAACACAGACGGCCAGCGCTTCCTCGAGTTCGCCGCGGGTGCAGCCCAAGCGGTGCAGCGCCTTGACGTGAAAGGCAATGCAGCCGGCACAGTGCTGGGTGATGCCAATGGACAGGGCAATCAGCTCCTTGTGCTTGGCGCTGACCAGGCCCTCGGCCATCGAGGCCTTGGCCAACTGTGCAAAACCCTGCATGGCCTCACCCTGGGATTTGCGAAACGGCCCGAGGTTTTCATTGATGCTCTTCATCAGGCCAATGGAATCAAACGTACTCATCACGCTCCTTGTAGTGAAAATCAACCGAATTTTGCAAACAGTTTGCTGTACGGGCCTTTCAGCTTGCCCACAGCGTCCTTGACAGCAGCCAGATCCTGATTCAGCAAGGCAGCCTCCAGGTTCGCCACCGACTGGTTCACTGCCTTGAGCAATCCCGTGAACTCGGCATTTTTAGCGAGTTCGGCGGGGGCCCGCGCCTCAAGTTGTCGGGCCAGATAAGTCAGGGCACCCGCTTGCCCGGTCAACAGCAGCATGCCCTTGGGCTGGGCCAGCGTCTCGCTGCCATGCACCATGATGACTTCCATCTGGCTGTGGTAGGCGTTCATGTGGTCGCTGAACACCACCACGTTGTTGCGCTGGCGCATGTCGGCCATGATGTCGCGAACCCGCTCCAGCGTGTTGTGCGCGGTGCCGAGTTGACCTGCGCTCACCTCTTTCATGGCCTGGTCATAGACCTTGCTCACCTCGTCGACCGACGCGGCAAAGGCCGGGTCGCGGTCATAGGGCGCCGCTGGTTTGGCACCAAACTGGGTGCTGAGCTTGTTCCATGTCTGTTGCGCCTGAGCCAATGCCTGCTGTGCCTCCGCCGCGTCTTTGCCATTCGTTTTATACAAGGCCATGCGGTATGGCGCATTGGCCGCCTGCATGAGGTCAGTGACCGGATCAGCCGCCTGGGCCAGGGCGCCAAATGACAAAGAGACCGCCAGGGTGATGGCTTTCAAGGTGTGGCTGATGCGTGTAGACATGAAGATCCTTGTTGTGTGGTTGAAGCCCCGAGTCTGCGAGCGCCAGGTGAAGCTTACATAAGCAAGATTGAAAGTATTGTAAAGATGCCAGGCTAGCGCTGCATGACCCAGCGTGTAAAGTAACTCAGGCCGTCAACCATGGCCACCAACGCCATCATGGCGATCAGTACCGAACTGGTCTCCATCATCTGGAACAGGCCCATGTGAAAGGCCAGCATTTGCCCCAGGCCGCCGGCGCCAACCACGCCCAGCACGGCGGCGGCACGGATGTTGTTTTCCCAGCGGTACAGCGTGTAACTCACCAGTTGCGGCAAGGCCTGGGGAAAATCGGCGTACCAGAACACCGTGGCCTTGGTGATGCCGCGCACCCGCAGCGCATCGGCCGCGCCGGTCGGCTGGTTTTCGAAGCTCTCGGCAAACAGGCGCCCCAGCACGCCCGTGGTGTGCAAGGCCAGCGCCAGGGTGCCGGCCAGTGGACCCAGGCCGGCCGAAATCAGGAGCAGCGCCGCCCACACCAATTCTGGAATGCTGCGCAGCGCGTTGAGCAGCAGCCGGGTCAGGGCACGCCAGCGCGCCGCGTCACCCGGGTGGGTTTTGGCGGCAGGCAAGGCCAGCGCCAGACCGGCCACGGCCGCCAGCGCGGTGCCCAACGCCGACATGGCCAGGGTTTCCAGGCTGGCCCGGAGCACTTTGTGCAGAAACGCCGGGTCGGTTTGCGGCACCAGCAGTTCACTGACAAAACGCCCCATCGACGCCAGCGCATCAGCCGATAAAAATTTGCCCCACTGCAGGTCGAGCGAGATGAAGCTGGCCAGCACCAACAGCAACAGCCCGAGGTTGAGCCAGCAGGCCCTGCAGCGCCAGTGCCATAGCGGGGGTGGACGCGCGGGGCTCATGCCAGGGACTTCCTCAGCAGGCTGCTGGCGCGGTCGGCCAGCCAGACCAGCGCCATGAACACCAGCAACATGGTGGCCACTTCGCCGCCATTGAACATCTTCATGGAGGCGTCCATCTGCTGCCCCAGCCCGCCGGCGCCGACAAAGCCCAGCACGGCCGACGAGCGGATGGCGCATTCCCAGCGGTAGACGGTGTAGCTGGTGATCTCGGTCGCGCTTTGCGGCAGCAGGCCGTAGCAAAAGGCCTGCAATCGGCCACTGCCGTTGCGCAGCAGGTTTTGGGTGGGCTGCGCGTCGCTCGATTCAAGTATCTCGGCGTAAACCTTGCCCAGCATGCCGGCGTAGGTGAGCGCAATGGCCAGCACACCTGAGGTCGGCCCCAAGCCAACCACGCGGACAAAAATCAGCGCCCAGATCAGCTCGGGCACGCTTCTGAGCAACATGAGCAGCCAGCGCACACCCTGGCGAACTGCGGCGGGCCACCAGGCCATGCGACCCGACAAGGCGGAGATCGACAGGGGGCGCGCCGCGATCAGCGCCAGCGGGATGGCCCAACCCAGTGCCAGCACGATGCCCGCCGTGGCAATGGCCACGGTGCGCCAGGTCTCGCGCGCCACCAGCAACAAAAAATCAGGCTCCAGCTTGGGCGGAAAAAAGTCCCCCAGAAAGTGCAGCGTGGGGCGCAGGCTCTCGGGGCTCAGCAGGGTCCAGGGCCTGAATTCGGCCAGCACCAGCAGCGGCCAGGACACGACCCCAGTGGCGAGCAGCGCAAACAGGCGGCCGATCCAGGCCGGGTCGCGACGCGCGACAGCGCGTGTGCGCAAGGTCTCCATGTCAGCGGCAGGTCAAGGCCACGGCCGGGGCGCTGGCCACCGACAGATCAGGCGGCGGTGCCGCCCCTGTCAGCTCATCCAGGTGGCGTGCATACAAGTCGGTCAGACGCTCCGGCGTCACCTCGGCTGTGGGCAGGTCAAACACCACTTCGCCGTCTCGCAAACCGACAATGCGTGGAAAGTGGTGCAGCGCCATGTCGACATGGTGCAGGGTGGCAACCAGCGTGGCCTGCTGTTCGCGCGCCACGGCGGTGATCGACGCGCACGCCTGGCGGGCGCGCTCGGGGTCGAGCGCCGACAGCGGCTCATCGACCAGCAACAGGCGCGCGTTGGCCACCGCCAGGCGGGCCAACCCGACCCGCTGGCGCTCGCCGCCCGACAGCCGATCCACGCGCTCGAACAATTTCTCGGCCAGATCAAAGCGCGCCAGCGCCGTCTCGGCCAGTTCGATCTGGCGCGGGTAAAGCAAACTGCCCAGGCTCGCCCACAAGCCCATGCCCGGCAACAGGCCGGCGAGCACGGCCGTGATCACCCGCTGGCGCGGTGGCAGAGGCGGCACCTGCGGGGCAAGACAGAGTTGGCCGCGCAGGCGCTGCAGGTCGGCGGTGCGCAGCGCCCACGGGTCGCGCCCATCCAGCAGCAACTGGCCCCGGGTCGGCTTGAGGGCGCAGGCCATCAGGTGCAGCAGCGTGGTTTTCCCGGCACCCGAGGGGCCGATGATGGCCACCTGCTCGCCCTGCGCCAGCGCCAGGTCCAGGGCCTTGAGCGCCGGGGGCCCCGCTGGCTGTGCCGACGGGTGCTGGGCCGAGCAGCCTTGCAATGCTATTTGCATCGCAACAACTGCCCGTTACTTGAGCAGACCGGCGCTGCGCGCGGCGGCTTCGATGCCCTTGTAATTGGCGGCCTGGGTCGGAATGAAACGGCTGGCGCGCTGCAGTTCGAGCAGGACCTTGCCCTCCGGCGTGCTGCTGTTCAAGTCGAGGAAGGCACGGGTGAGCTTGTCTTTCAGCGCTTGCGGCATGTCGGCATGCACCGTCCAGTTGTAGTCAAAATAGGCCGGGGTGGTGAAGAACACCCGGACCTTGGTGGTGTCCACTTTTTTGTCGGCGACAAACTTGTCCCAGACCGAAATATTCAAGGCGCCGGCATCGACCTTGCCAGCCGCCACCGCCGCGATGGTGGCGTCGTGGGCACCCGAGAAAGCCACACGCTTGAGGTCGGTGTCAGGGTTGATTTTTGCCTCCAACAAATAGTTGCGCGGCATCAGGTGGCCCGAGGTGCTTGACGCCGAGCCAAAGCTGAGTGTTTTGCCTTTCAGGTCGGCCAGCGCCTTGATGTCAGGTTGTGACGTGATGAAGACGGATTTAAAGTTGGCATCTTCCTCGCGTTGCACCAATGGCACCACCTTGCCGCCTGATCGCACGTTGGCCTGCACAAAGGTAAAACCGCCAAACCAGGCCATGTCGACCTGCTTGTTGACCAGCGTCTCCACGGCGGCCGCGTAGTCCGACACCGGGGTGAATTCCACCTTCATGCCGAGCTTTTGCGACAGGTAAGCCACCAGGGGAGCGGCCTTGCGCGCCAGTTCGGTGGGTGATTCGTCGGGGATGGCGGTGATCTTGAAGACCGGCTGCGCAAAACTTTGGCCGCTGAGGCCAAGGGCTGCGCAGGCAACCAATGTGTTGAGGATAAAACGGCGAGAGCTAGTGAGCATGAAGCGCTTTCTGTGAATAAATAAAAATGGTCGACGCATGTCAAGGTGTGTCAAAGCCGGGGGCAATAGTAATCAGAAACACGGCTTGCTGTCGCGGGCGCTACGATGAGGCCCCCGCCACTCGCCTCGTCCCATGAAAACTCCTGTCTTCGTCCAGGTGCACCACGACAGCGCCGAACACATTCGCCATGAGCTCATTCAGGGCCTGACCATGAATCCGCAGCGCGGCGGCGCCACGGTGAGCCCCAAATTCTTGTACGACGCGCTCGGTTCACGGCTTTTTGAAGCCATCACCGAACTGCCTGAGTACTACCCGACGCGCACCGAAGCGGCCATTTTCAAGACCCACGCCCAGGCCATGGCCCGGTCGGTGCCAAAAGAGGCCACGCTGATTGACCTGGGCGCGGGCAATTGTGGCAAGGCCGCCCGTTTATTTGGGGCGTTCTTTCCCAGGCGCTATGTGGCCGTGGACATCTCGGTCGATTTTTTGCGAAGCACCCTGAACGTGCTGCAGCGCCAATACCCGGCGATGGATCTGGTCGGCATCGGGCTGGATTTTTCACAAACGCTGGATTTGCCGC
>Ga0115027_10000100_pt1 | contig 11364 bp, 11 predicted proteins | sample Open_0915_D1_FD_83879 | JGI IMG/M metagenome (GOLD analysis project Ga0115027, IMG submission 83879) | Wetland microbial communities from Old Woman Creek Reserve in Ohio, USA - Open_0915_D1 | ecosystem: Environmental > Aquatic > Freshwater > Wetlands > Sediment ...
ATTGGGCCCCAGGTGGTACGCCTCGTCGGCATAGCGCACGTGTGGCGCGGCGCGGTCGCAGTCGGCGTAGACGGCCACCGTGGCGATGCCGAGATCGCGGCACGCCCGCATCACGCGGATGGCGATCTCGCCGCGATTGGCAATCAGGATCTTTCGCATGTCAGAGCGGGATGTTCCCGTGCTTCTTGGGCGGATTCCGGTCGCGCTTGGCCTCGGTGCCCGCCAGCGCGGCAATCAGCTTGGCGCGCGTGTGGCGCGGCGCGATCACCTCGTCGATGAAGCCACGGCCGGCCGCGACGTAGGGGTTGGCGAACTTCTCGCGGAACTCGGCGACCTTCTGCGCGCGCAGCGCCGCCGGGTCGGAGGCCGCGTCGATCTCCCGCTTGTGCAGGATGTTCACGGCGCCCTCGCGCCCCATGACGGCAATCTCCGCGCTGGGCCACGCGAAGTTCACATCGGTCCGGATGTGCTTGCTCGCCATCACGCAATAGGCACCGCCGTAGGCCTTCCGCGTGATCACCGTCATCTTGGGCACGGTGGCCTCGGCAAACGCGTACAGCAGCTTCGCGCCGTGGCGGATGATGCCGCCCCACTCCTGCACGGTGCCCGGGAGGAACCCCGGCACGTCCTCGAAGGTCACCAGCGGCACGTTGAACGCGTCGCAGAAGCGCACGAAACGCGCGCCCTTGACCGCCGCGTCGATGTCGAGCACGCCCGCCAGGTGCGCTGGCTGATTCGCCACGATGCCCACGGGCGTGCCGCCGAGCCTCGCGAATCCGACGATGATGTTCGGCGCGTACTGCGACTGCACCTCGAGGAAATACCCGGCGTCGGCCACCGACTGGATCAGCCGGTGCATGTCGTACGGCTGGTTCGGGTTCTCCGGCACGAGCCGGTCGAGCGCCTCGTCCTCGCGGTCGACCGGGTCCGTCGCGGCCGCTCGCGGCAGGTCGTCGAGATTGTTGCTCGGCAGCAGGGCCAGCAGCTCGCGAATGAGCGCGAGGCAGTCGCGATCGTTGGTCGCGACGAAGTGCGCGACCCCGCTCTTGGCCATGTGGGTCGCCGCGCCGCCGAGCTCCTCCTTCGTCACTTCCTCGTGCGTCACCGTCCGAATGACGTCGGGGCCGGTGACGAACATGTAGCTCGTGTCCTGCACCATCACCGTGAAGTCGGTGATGGCCGGCGAGTACACGGCGCCGCCGGCGCACGGTCCCATGATGGCCGAGATCTGGGGCACGACGCCCGATGCGAGCGTGTTGCGCAGGAAGATGTCGGCGTAGCCGCCGAGCGACAGCACGCCCTCCTGGATCCGCGCACCACCCGAGTCGTTCAGGCCGACGATCGGCGCCCCCATCTTCAGCGCCAGGTCCATGATCTTGACGATCTTCGCGGCGTTGGTCTCCGACAGCGAGCCTCCAAACACCGTGAAGTCCTGGGCGAACGCGAACACCACGCGACCCTCGACCCGCCCGCGGCCCGCCACGACGCCGTCGCCCGGGATGATCTGCGATTCCATGCCGAAGTCGCGGCAGCGGTGCGTGACGAGCTTGTCGATCTCCTCGAAGCTGCCGGGATCGAACAAGAGCTCGATGCGCTCGCGGGCCGTCAGCTTGCCCGACTCGTGCTGGCGGCGGATTCGCTCCTCACCGCCGCCGAGCTCTGCGAGCCGCTCGAGATCGCCCAGCACGTCTTCAGGTTTCATCGGTTCACCCCTGCGCCGCGCGGGCCTTCTCCCAGTCCTTCAGGAAACGCTCGATGCCAATGTCGGTCAGCGGGTGCTTGAACAGCGCATCGATCACCGAAGCCGGGCACGTGCAGACGTCGGCCCCCATTCTCGCCGCCTCGACGACGTGCAGCGGGTGGCGCACGCTGGCCACGAGCACCTCGGTCGAGAACTCGTAGTTGTCGTAGATGTCGACGATCTGCTGAATCAGGTCCATCCCGGAGGTCGAGACGTCGTCGAGTCGACCGACAAACGGACTCACGTAGGTGGCGCCCACCTTGGCCGCTAGCAGGGCCTGCGTCGGCGAGAACACCAACGTGACGTTGACACGATGCCCCTCGCCGGTCAGGGCCTTGCACGCCTTCACGCCCTCGCGCGTGAAGGGCACCTTCACGACAACGTGCTCGTCGATGGCGGAGAGCTCACGTCCCTCGCGAATCATGCCGTCGGCGTCGGTGGCCAAGACCTCGGCGCTGACCGGCCCCTGGACCAACCGGCAGATCTGCTTGATGATCGCGCGGGCATCGCCCGGTTCCCTGGCCAGCAGCGACGGGTTGGTCGTGACGCCATCGACGATGCCGAGCGGCACCAGGCTCTCGATCTCCTTCAGGTTGCCGGTGTCGACGAACAGCTTCATGAACGCCTGTCTCCTTCCACCCTGAGCATCACGCTCGGGCTTCGACTGGGTTGGTGAGCTCCCCGATGCCCTCGATGCGGACCGTCACGGAATCGCCGGGAGCGAGCGGGCCGATGCCGGCTGGCGTCCCGGTGGCGATCACGTCGCCTGGCAGCAAGGTCATGATCGCGGTGATGTACTCGATCAGCACGTCGACGGGGAAGATGAGCTGCGCCGTCGTGGACCCCTGCCTCACCTGGCCGTTGACCAGTCCTTCAACGCGCAGGTCGGCCGCGTCGAGACCAACCGCCACGGCGGGTCCAAGCGGCGCGAACGTGTCGAAGCCCTTGACGTGGCTGTACTGCACGCCGCGGTCCTGCAGGTCCCGCGCCGTGACGTCGTTGATGCACGTGAGCCCCAGCACGTGGTCGAGCGCGCGGGCGCGAGCGACGCGGCTCGCTCGTCGCCCGATGACCACGCCCAACTCGGCCTCGTGGTCCACGCGGCCCACGCCGGCCGGCAGCCGGATCGCCTCGCCAGTCCCAATCACCGTCGTCGACGGTTTGAGAAAGATCATCGGCTCGCGCGGGAGCGGCTTGTTCCGCTCGGCGGCATGGTCACGGTAGTTGAGGCCGACGGCCACGATCTTCGAGGGTTCGACGGGCGCGAGCAGCCTCCCAGGGGTCGGCAGTTCCGCGCCGGGTGTCCACGCGCCGAAGATGCTCCCCTCAACGACGTGCCATCGGCCGTCGCGTTCGACGACGTGGCGCGCGCCTGACGCAAGCTCGACTCGGAAGATGCGTGCGACGTTCAACGGACGGTAACCTCGATTCGATTCGATTCGGCACTCACGTTCTGGGGCGTCGCGCTGTCGATCGCCACCACGGCGTACACGTACACCTGCCCCGACCGGACGTCGGTGTCGCGGTAGGTCGTTTCCCGAATGGGCGACGGCGTGAGCGCGCGCAACTGCAGCCCCGATGTGCCGGCCTGTCCACGCAGCACCACGTAGCCCGCGAGGTCGGCCTCCTCGTTGGGCTCCCAGATCAGGTTGACCACCGCCTCGCCCGCCACCGCCGTGAGGTTTCGCGGCGATGCCGGGGGGAAGTCGTCGCGTGGCGTGAGGCACACGGCCGGCGAGGGTTCACTCTCGATCTCGACCGGACCGGCTTTCTCGACCGTTCGCACCACGAAGCACCGCTCCACGCCGAACTCGACCGACGATTCCATGTAGGCCGGCGTCTCGAGGCGGACCTCGTTGAGCGGCTTGGGAATGGCCACGGGCTGACCCTGACCGCTGTCGGCCGACGCGTAGACATTATAGGTATGCGGTTCCGGAACCGGCACGAGAGGCTGTGACGTCAAGACACCGGCGGCTGGCTCGTCGGGCCGCAGCCGCACACCATCAGGCGGCACCCACTCCACCACCAGGCGGTCCTCGTCGTACCAGACCACGGGCGCGGATGGTGCGGGTGGGGCGGGGCCGAGGGGCACCGTGATCCGCTGCGACAGCGCGCCGACCCGACCTCGGCGCCCGCGGCCGACCACGGTGTAGGTTCGCTGAATCGGCGGGGCGATCTTCAGCACGTTCGGCGGCGACACCGGCGGGCGATCGTCGACTTCCACGGCGGGCGCCTCCACGGGGCGCACCAGCGGGACCATGGGCACGAGGGCCACGCCCTCCAGGCGCTCGGCGACCGTGACCACCTCGCCCTGGGCGGGGCGGGGATCCGGCGGAGGAGCCACCGGGGTCTCGCCGGGCCCAGGCGCCACAAGCGGCGGCTCGACCTCGATGTGCGCGACGAGCGCGCCCCTCTCGAGCAGCGTCCGATCATCGAGCGGGACCGGGCGCGCGGGGTCGACCGTCGCGCCGTAGACGTCCACGGCCACGACCGTCGACGGAGTTGCACCGCTGGCGTCGCGGGACGGAATCGTGAACCGGATGAAGACGTCTTGCCCGAGTCGCTTGACGGTCACGCCGTCGACCCTGGCGGGCACGACCCGGACCGGCGCTCGCGGCGGCCCTTTCTTTCCGCAGGCCGCGTGGCCGCCCCAGGTTGCGGTGACCGCCACGATCACCGCCATCCGCGTCCAGCCTCTGCCGATGGTCACAGGACGTACCGCGACAGGTCGTCGTTGCTCACGATGTCGGCCAGCATGCGGTCCACGTAGGCGGCGTCGATCGTCAGCGACTGGCCCGAGAGCTCTGGCGCTGCAAACGAGACCTCGTCGAGGAGCTTCTCCATCACCGTGTGCAGCCGCCGGGCCCCGATGTTCTCGGTCCGATCGTTGACGGTCGCCGCCAGGTCGGCCAGGCGCTCGATCGCCTCGGGCGCGAAGTGGATGTCGACGCCCTCGGTCTCGAGCAGCGCCGTGTACTGGCGCACCAGCGCATTGCGTGGCTCGGTCAGGATGCGCACGAAGTCGTCGCGGCCGAGTGCCTCGAGCTCGACACGGATCGGGAACCGCCCCTGCATTTCGGGGATGAGGTCCGACGGCTTGGACACGTGGAACGCGCCTGCCGCAATGAAGAGGATGTGATCGGTCCGCACCAGCCCATGCTTGGTGGTCACCGACGTCCCCTCGACGATGGGGAGCAGGTCGCGCTGCACGCCCTCGCGGCTCACGTCGGGTCCCTGCGAGCCTTCGCGGCCGGCGATCTTGTCGATCTCGTCGATGAAGATGATGCCCGACTGCTCCACGCGGTGGACGGCGGTCTTCGACACGTGCTCCATGTCGATGAGCTTCTGCTGCTCGTCCTCGACGAGCTGGTCGAGGGCCTCGGGCACGGACAGGCGGCGCGTCTTCGAGCGGCCCTGGAAGAAACCGGGCAGCATCTCCTTCAAGTTGATGCCGATCTCCTCGACCGATGATCCGGTGACCACCTCGAACGCCGGGAACGCGTGCTCGCGCGCTTCGATCTCGACGAAGCGGTGGTCGAGCTGCCCCTCGCGCAGCTGCTCGCGGAGCCTCTCGCGCGTGTTCCGCGCCTGCTCGCGCACCCGGTCACCGTCGACGTCGGGCACCACCGGCGACAGGGGCAGCAGCAGATCGAGGATCCGCTCCTCGGCGTTGGCCCGCGCCTTCTCGCGCACCTCGCTCAGGCGCTCCTCGCGCACGAGGCTGACGGCAAGCTCGACGAGGTCGCGGACCATCGACTCGACGTCGCGTCCGACGTAGCCCACCTCAGTGAACTTCGAGGCCTCGACCTTCACGAACGGCGAGTGGGTGAGCCGCGCCAGGCGGCGCGCGATCTCCGTCTTGCCGACGCCAGTCGGCCCAATCATCAGGATGTTCTTGGGCGCGACCTCGTCGGCCATCTCGGGCGGCAGGCGCTGACGGCGCACGCGGTTCCTGAGGGCGATGGCCACCGCGCGCTTGGCCTTGTGCTGACCGACGACGTACTTGTCGAGCTCGGCCACGGTCTGGCGCGGCGTGAGGGAATCGGCAGCCGACGGCGTGGTCTCGGGCAGATAGATCGGCAGAGCTACACCTCTTCAATCGTGAGGCTCTCGTTCGTGTAGATGCAGAGCCCCGCGGCAATGCGCATCGCCTCTTCGGCAATGGCGCGCGCATCGAGCGACGAGTGCCGGATGAGCGCCCGCGCGGCGGCCAGCGCGTACGCTCCGCCCGACCCCACCGCTGCGACGCCGTCGTCCGGCTCGATGAGATCGCCGGTGCCCGAGAGCATGAGCAGGGTCTTGCTGTCCAACACCAGCATCATGGCCTCGAGCCGGCGGAGGTACCGATCCGTGCGCCAGTCGCGGGCCAACTCGACAGCGGCGCGCTCGAGGTTGCCGCGAAACTCCTCGAGTTTGGACTCGAATCTCGAGAGCAACGCGAAGGAGTCGGCGGCCGAGCCCGCAAATCCCACCAGCACGCTGTCGTGGTACAGCCGACGGATCTTGCGTGCGCCTTCCTTGACCACGGTGTTCCCCAACGTGACCTGGCCGTCGCCGGCCATCACCGCACGACCCTGGTGGCGGACGGCCAGCACGGTGGTGCTGCGCAGGGCGAGCGAGGTGGGCTCAGCAGACATCGTCACAGGTGGTCGCTTGACGGGAGGATGGGCCGCCTACCGAACTCGACGACCCGAGTCGACATCGGCGGATATGGCCGCAGTCTAACGAACGCGTGGAGAGCGGTCAAGCAACGCCGCCCGCTGTCGCCTGCAAGGGACGGCTGACCCTCCGACGGGACATCCACGCTTCCCAAGAGAACCCCAAGGCTTTGAAAACAGGAGTGTTTGTGGCAATGATCGTTGGCAAGGAAGTTGCGGTCGATCGGGCCGGAGGCGTTTATGAAACGCGTCGACATCCCGCTTGCGCTCTCCGTCGTGCTCGCCCTCGGCGTGGCGCTGCCGTCGGGCGCGGGCGAGCAGCAGGCCCGGCCGAGGAGCTCGCCGGCCGGCGCGGCGTCGCAGTCGTCCGGGCGCTCGCAGCCGGCGGTCCGTTCGAATCCGGCTCCGGCAGCCGCCAGCGCCCGCGTGGCCGTCCCGCGGGTCTCGGGCGGCGTGACGACCGGCGACCGGGGAGCACCAGTCGGCGTGCGGGCGACTGGGACTGACTCCCGGATGTCGCCCTCGATGCAGGCGCAGGCCCGGCCAGGCGGCTCGCGGCAGCGCCCGTCCACGGCCCCGCCGACTGGCAGCGCGTACAGCCGTCCGCGCAACGGTCGCTACCCGACCGGGCAGGCCGTGTCACGACCGCCCGGCCATTACCCCGGCTACGGCCCAGGGTACCGGCCCGGCTACGGGCATGGCTACTACCCCGGCTACAATCATGGCTACTACCCCGGTTACTACTACCCGTACTACTGGGGGGCCGGCTGGTACTACCCGTGGGGCTTCGGCGCCTGGGGCTTCGCCTACGGCTATGGCTGGCCTTACTGGGGATGGGGTGGCTATTACGGTACGAGTTACGCCTACGTCTACAACGACATCGGCTCGCTGCGAATCATGGTGTCGCCGCGTGACGCCCATGTCTACGTCGACGGCTACTACGTCGGGGTCGTCGACGAGTTCGACGGCACGTTCCAGCGTCTCGAGTTGCCCGAAGGCCCGCACCGGATCGAGGTCCGCGCCGACGGGTTCGCCACGTTGACGTTCGACGTGCGGGTCATCGTCAACCACACGATCAAGCTGCGCGGCGTCTTGCAGCCCCTGCCCTGATCCCGGACAATGCGGGGAACCGCCGAGGTTCCCCGCGTTGCTTCGCGCTGTTGCCCTGATCTCCGCGCTCTACGACACCTCGATCGGCGTCGTTCTTCTCGTGGCCGCGCCGGCGATGGCCGGTTGGTTCGGCGTGGCGCCGCCCTCGCCTGCCGTCTTCGGCGACACCAACGCCCTCTTCCTCATCGCGGTGGGCCTGGGCTATCTGCTTCCCGCTCGCGACCCCGTACGGTACCGCGCGTATCTCTGGCTGATGGGCCCCTTCCTGAAGGGGGCGGGAGCCATCGCCTTCGTCGTGGATCACGTCGCCCGAGGATCCCCGCCGGCCTTCCTGCTCTTCGCCGCGAGCGACGGCGCACTGGCGGTGGTGACATGGCTCGCGCTGCTCGTCTCGCGCCCGCGGCCGACACGCTGAACGGACGCGGCCGCGTCGTCGATCGGGATCAGTGATTCTCCGACGACCCTGAACGCATTCGTCGCAGAACGAAGTACACGGGTACGCCCAGGCCGATGATGGCCAGTCCCGCCGCGGAGGGCCCGGGCGACGAGACGAGCGCGTTGAGCACGATGGCGAAGCTGGCGAGGACGAAGACGGCCGGCGCGACCGGGTAGCCCCACGCGCGGAAGGGCCGTGCCGCACCGGGCTCGCGTCGCCGGAGCACGAAGAGTCCGGTAACCGCAATACCCGCAAACAGCACCACCGCAAAGCCCGTGTAGTCGACCAGTTGACCGAACGTGCCCGAGAGGATCAGGACGCTGCTCCAGACACCCTGCGCGAAGATCGCCACGGCAGGGGTCCGAAAGCGTGGGTGCACGTGGGCGGCCGATTCGAGGAAGAGTCCGTCTCGCGCCATCGCGAAGTACACGCGCGGCCCCGCGAGGACCATCGCGCTGATGCTCCCGGCCACGATGAACACCGTGATGAGCGCAAGGGCATCGCCGGCCCCAACCCCGAAGAGCCGGTCGGCCGCAGCATCGATGACGCGCACCTCGGAACCGGCCAGCTCGGACATGGGCAACGCGTAGATGTACACGGCGTTGAGCGCGAGGTACACGCACACCACCGTGGCGGTGCCGAGGGCGAGCGCCCGAGGCACGTTCCGCGCCGGGTCTCGAATCTCCTCCGCGACGTAGGCCGCCGCGTTCCAGCCCGAGTAGCTGAACATCACCGGGATCAAGGCCAGGAGCCAGCCGCGGAACGCGACCGTCGAACCCGAGGCGAAGTGCGACGCATCGCCACGGCCGATCGACAACCCGAGGGCCACGAACCCGAGCAGCGTGACGACCTTGCCCACTGCCAGCACGTTCTGCACGACCCGTCCGGGACCGAGCCCGCGGATGTGCACCCACGACAGCACGACCACGGCCGTGAGCGCCACGATCGACTGCCGCGAGACGTCAAGCGCGAGCGGGCCGATCGGCACCGAGATCAGCGGTGTGGTGTCGCCGGCGGCTGGTACGAACCGGCCGAGGTAGTTGGCCAGGCCCACGGCGCTTGCGGCAATGGCCCCCGAGAAACCGGCCACGAACGACGTCCACCCGGTGAGGAACGCCGCGAGCGGCCCGAACGCCTCGCGCAGGTACACGTACTCTCCGCCGGCTCGCGGTCTCAGCGCGGCCAGCTCGGCGTAGGCCATGGCGCCGGCGAAGGCCAGCACGCCGCCGACCGCCCACACGCCCATCATCGCCCAGGCACTGGGCACCGAGAGCGCGATGAACGCGGGGGTGATGAGGATACCGCTGCCGATGACGTTCGAGACGACGATGGCGGCCGCGTCACCCGGTCCCAGGCGCCGCTCGAGGGTCGGAGAGGCCATTCAGCGGATCAGCAGCTGTCGATCGATCTTGAACTGGCCGATCTTCACCCACTGGTCGGATCGGTGCTTGGCGAAGATCTCGACCTCGGCGTCCCTGAACTCACTGTGCTGCAGCATCTGCGCGCGCGGCTGCTCGCCCGTGTAGCCGAGGGCCGAGCGCAGCGTGTACGTCTCGGTGGTGCCGCCCGACGCGAGACCGTCGGCGCCGATTCCCCTGACGAAGGCCGAGCCCAGTTCCTCGGCGTCGCCAATCACGCGGAACACCGCGTTGAACTGTACGCTGTGGATGCTCGAGGCGGCCTTGTTCTTGACGCGGAACGAGACGCTTGGCACCAGCTTGTTCTTGCTGCCCACGATGCCGGCGTCGAACCAGCCGGTCACGACATCCGTGACGACGAGCGCTTCCTTGGCGTCGACGTTGTCGCCACAGCCGATCGAAGGGAGCAGGCCGACGACGCAAACCAGCGCCACGAGCCCTTTCGACCAGCCACCGAGCTTCTGGAGCGGTGCCATCCGGCGATTGTAGCTCAGAACTCCTTGACGTCGACCCGCTGACGCGCCTCGTCTCGGCTGAGGCGCCCGGCCCTGAACGCCGCGAGATCACTGCCTCGGATCCTCAGCACGACGGTGACCGTCTCGCCCACCTCCCCGCCGAGCGAACGCTCGTCGTCGCGCGCGGCAATCGTGAGCCACTCGTCGGCGCCGATGCCGAGCGGCGGGCCATAGTCGAGCATGGCATCGGTGAGCGCCAGCTTGACCTCGCGCTCGTACACGGCACCGGGATCGGCGAGCGGCTCGGACGCGGTCGGCACGCGCAGCACCGTTCGCGTCGACTCGTGCGGGGCTCCATCCGGCTCGGGCACCACCGGCCCGACCTGGAGTTCGACCAGCTTCAGCGCGCGCTCGAGTTCGGCCTTCGCCTGGGCGTTCGGCTGTGATTCCACGACGCGTCGCAGCGAGTCGATGGCCCTGACCATCTCCACCCGCGTGCCGGCGAGGGTGCGGACGCTCCACACGAGTGAACGCCGCACGGCCGGCACGTCGACGCTGAAGAAGGCGCCGTAGTTCTCGAGTTTGTAGCCGCGGGCCCGCGCGGGCCCCGAAAACAGCAGCAGGTCGGGAGACACCTGCCTGACCTCGGCGCTCACCAACTGCGCTCCGTGCTGGACCGCGCGCTCCAGCACGCCTTCCATCATCCGAAGCTGGTAGCTCTCCCGCGCCCGATCACGCGCCCGTGCCTGCGACGCCTCGTCGCGTGGCCCGGCGGCCTGCGCCCGATTCGCGGGACCGGCCGCATCGGCATGGCTGGCGCCGGCACCGAACAGGAGCATGGCGCCAAGGGTGACGGGCGCAAGACCCGTGAGTGTTGTCTTGTGGATACGCACGACCTCAGGCTCCTCGTTTTCGATTGGACCCGGCTCAGCGCGGGCTCTGCTGCGACACCCGCATGAAGTAGTTCATCATCTCGCGCGTCCGCGCGGCATCCGCCTGCGTCTCGCCGAGCCCCTGCTGGATACGCACGAGGTCGGCGCGCCGCTGCAGGTCGAAGTCGCGCGACAGCTCGGCGACTCGCAGGGCGAGATTGCGCTGCTGCCTGACCTCGCTCTCGTTGATCAACCGCTCGATGCGCGCGAGCGGTGCCGCGTTGGTTGCGGCTGCCGCCGTACTCTCGGACGACACCGTCGTGGGCGTGACCGCGACCGGTTCGGCGAACTCCCGGCGCAACTGCGCTTCCAGCCGGTCGAGATCCCCTCGCCACGGCGTGGACGTCAGCGCGGGCGTCGGCTCAGGGCGGCGCGCGTCGTCCGGCACCCCCGTCCTTGGTCCCCAGCCGGTTCTCACCGACAGGCCTTCGGTGCCGTACGACACCTCGAGGTTGGCGAGACCGGCCGCCACGCCCAGTACCAGCGCGGCGGCGGCCGCCAGCGGGAACGCCGGGTGAAGCAACCACGCCCACGGACGGGATTTCGTCGGTGGGGGATCGGCAACCAGCCTGACGTGCGGGCGCAAGTCAGGGGCCTCCCAGGCCGAGAGCACG
>Ga0115027_10000101_pt1 | contig 11316 bp, 10 predicted proteins | sample Open_0915_D1_FD_83879 | JGI IMG/M metagenome (GOLD analysis project Ga0115027, IMG submission 83879) | Wetland microbial communities from Old Woman Creek Reserve in Ohio, USA - Open_0915_D1 | ecosystem: Environmental > Aquatic > Freshwater > Wetlands > Sediment ...
CCGATCTCACTTGATGTCCAGCCGCTGCATGCGATAGCGCAGCTGACGGAATGTCACACCCAGCAACTGCGCTGCAGCGGTGCGGTTGTACCGCGTCTTGGCCAGCGCGGCGCGGATTGCGTTGCGCTCCTGTTCATCCAGATAGGCCGACAACGACGTCGGAATGCCATCAACCACCTCGTAGACCGTAGGCGCGGCCGTGCTGGCTTCGGCGCCAGCTGCCACGGGTTCCTCATCCGCGGCGCTCGGCTCGGACTCGATCTGCAGATCGACCTCGGGACCCGGAAGCAGCAGGTCGTCGGCCATCAGGACGTCGTCGCCTGCGAGTGCGACCGCTCGCTCGAGGATATTCTCGAGCTCGCGCACGTTGCCCGGGAACCGATAGCAGCGCAACGCGGCCGAAGCCGCCGGAGACAGTCGCGTTGCCGGCCCTCCGGTACGCTCGGCAATCCGCTCGAGTATCGCGCCAGCAAGCAGCTCGATGTCGTCCAGCCGGTCGCGCAGCGGCGGCACCTTGAGCTCGATGACGTTGAGGCGATAAAAAAGGTCCTGCCGGAAGCGCCCGCTCGCCACCAGCGCCGCCAGGTCCTGGTGCGTGGCGCTGACGATGCGCACATCGACAGGTTCCTCTGCGGGAGACCCGATCTTGCGTACGCGCCGCTCCTGAATCGCGCGCAACAGCTTCACCTGCATCGCCAGCGGAAGATCAGCTACCTCGTCAAGGAACAGAGTTCCACCGGCAGCCGCCTGGAAGAATCCGTCGCGGTCGCGCTCGGCGCCAGTGAATGCGCCTTTGCGATAGCCGAAGAATTCGGCCTCCATCAGCGTCTCGGGCAGTGCTCCGCAATTCACCGCGACGAAGGGCTGAGCACGGCGCGCCGACAGGTCATGGATCGCGCGGGCTGCCAGCTCCTTCCCGCTGCCCGACTCACCACAGATCGCCACCGGCGCCATGCTCCGTGCAAGCCGGCCGATGAGCGCGCGCATCTGCTGCATCGCGGCCGTCGTGCCAACCAGACGGGCCAACGCCGGAGGCAGCTGGGCGCCTGCAGCGGCTTCTGCACTCGACGCGCCGCCCGCATCGCGCACGACCGAACGGACCAGTAAGCGCAGTTGATCGAGATCGACCGGTTTCGTTAGGTAGTCAAACGCGCCTGCCTTCAGTGCGGCAACGGCGTTCTCCGCGCTGCCATAGGCGGTGATGACGGCGATCGGAGGCCCCGAGGACAGCGCGACTTCGCGCACGAGTTCCAGGCCGGTGCCGTCCGGGAGGCGCATGTCGGTAAGGCACAGGTCATAGCGCTGCTGCGCCAGGCGGGACCGCGCGGCCGCCACCGATTCGGCAGTATCGACGTCAAGGCCAAGGCGCACCAGGGTGAGCGAGAGGAGCTCCCGCAGATCCGCCTCGTCATCGACGACCAGCACGGCCGGCGAGCGCCGAGGCTGTGCCTGGCGCAGTGATTCGGAGGGCAGCGGCTCGTTCATCGGACGGGAATGGTATCGAGAAAGCCGTGCATGCTGGCATCCGCGCGCGAGCCCTGGCCGAAGCGAAGCAGGAAGCCGTCGCGGGTACTGCCGTCCAACTCGCGGCGCGACGCGTAGCTCAGCTCAGCACGATTCGTGACACAGAATTCGCGTGCGAGGTACAGCCCGAGTCCGGTCCCCTGGTTGCGGGTGGTGAAGAACGGCTCGAACAGCGCCGCTCGTGCCTCGAACGGCACGCCCGGTCCGTTGTCGAGCACCCATAGCAGAGGACGATCGCCTTCGGGAGCGGGCTCGATGACGATCAGGATGCATCCCGGTTCACCACTCGCATAGCGCAGCGCATTGTCGACCAGGTTGTAGAGCACCTGCCTCAGATGCGACTGCTCGAACTTGACGCGCTGGTCCGGCGCGAACTGGAACTGGATCGTCGCGGCCGCAAGGCCGCGATCGCGCACGAACTCGTCCAGGAATTCGCGCACGAAATCGGACAGCGCGATCTCATCGCCGAGCGGGGGCTCGCGACGGGCCACACGGAGAACGTCTTCAACGAGGCGATTCAGCCGTTGCGTGTTCTCGCGGACGATCGTGGCCAGCCGCTTCAGCACAGGATCGCGCGCGTCTTCGTTCAGTAGCTGCCCGGCGTTGCTGATGGCCGCGAGCGGATTGCGGATCTCGTGCGCGATCGACGCCGTGAGGCGCCCCATGGCCGCGAGCTTGAGCTGCTGTGCGCGGTCCTCCACGTCCCGTACGTCCTCGATGAAGATCACGAATTCATCCGAGCCCGGCGCTGCCGGGCGCGCAAAGCGGGCGCGCAACCTCGCTTCAGGCGCCACGGGCGCACCATTTTCCGCAGACGGAACGATCGTGTTGGACCACTGCCCTTCGCTGCGTCCGCCCTCGCACCAGGCGCTGAACGCCGCCGCCAGTCCAGCGCCGGCCGGCATGTCACTCAGCTGCTCTCCGGTCAGCTGGGCAGACGGATCTAGACCGAGCATGCGCCGCGCCGCTCGGTTATTTGCCCGCACGCGACCGGCGCGATCCACCACGATCACGCCCTGGTCCATCTGCGCGATCACGAGCCGGTTGATCGCCAGCTGATTCTGCAGGTCGCGCCCACGGCTGCGTGCCAGCTTTTCCTGGCTGGCCAGTCGCGCGCTCAACGCACGCAACAGTGCCGACACGGCGAACAGCGAAGCCCCGAAGATGCCCGCCTGAAAGATCATCGAGTCTCCGGCGTCCGGCGCGAACGCGCGCAGGCCGGCGTCGATCAGCACCGCCAGCACGGCGATCGAGCAAACGAAGAACACCTGCATCGGTGGCAACAGCAGCGAGGCTCCCGCGAGAGGCAGCAAATAGAGGATCACCCACCCAGAGGCGACGCCGCCGCTCGAAATCACCAGGGTCGTGACTGCCACAAGGTCGAGCGACAACTGCCCGAAGACCTGCGGCATGAAGCGCCGGTGAACGTAGAGCGCGAAGGCTGCGAACAACGCCGACGCGCCGAAGTAACCGAGCGCCAGCAGCAGCCCCGCCTGAAGGCCGGAAGGCGCACCCGGACTGCGAAAACCGATGGCCGCCGCACCGAGCACCAGCGCACTGGCGACGATCACGCGCGTCGTGGCGAAATATTCCAGCGTGCGCCAGGGCGCCTCGTCGCGTTCGCCGCCGTTGACTTCATCGGCGGCCCGCTCGTCCGTGGCCATCGATCGGCCCTCAGGACTCCGGACCACGCCTGCGGTGATCCTCGCAGCAGAAGTAGCGCTCACCGGCCGGCAGGGCGTCGGCCTGGGGCAGGTGAAGGCCGCAATGCGCGCAACTCACCATCGCCTGCGGCGCCGCCGTCTTGCCGCTCGATGCGGTGGGGCCGCGCAGCGACGTACGCCGCAGCCATTGCCAGCCGATATACGCCGCAAGCGCCAGCAGCAGGAAGAAGAAGATGCGTCCCATTATGTCCGTCCCAGCAGCACCTCGAGCACGAAGCGGCTGCCCACGTAGGCCAGCATCAGCATCGCAAATCCAATCAAAGTCCACCGCAACGCAGTGCGACCACGCCAGCCGAAGAACACCCGACCCGTCAGAAGGCCACCGAAGACCAGCCACGCGGCTATCGTGAATACCGACTTGTGATCGAAGCGTAGCGGCCGCCCGAACAGCTGTTCCGAGAAAAAGACCCCACTGACCAGGGTTGCCGTCAGTAACACGAAGCCCGCCGTGATCAGCCTGAACAGCACCGTTTCCATGGCAAGCAGGGGCGGCAACCGGTCGAGGAACCGCGCCAGTCCGGTGCGGTCGGTCGTCACGTCGCCATGCAGACGTCGGTCCATGGTGGCCATCAGCAGGGCCTGCATCGCCGCGATCGTGAGCAGGCTGTACGCGAGGATCGCGAGGACCAGGTGCAGCCGGAACACGATCGAGGACGTCCCGGGCCCGAGCGGGGTGCCCGGGAAGAGTACCGGTAGTCCGGAAGCGACCGCGGCCAGCGGCAGCACCAGCAGCAGCAACCCCCGCGATGCCGAGAAGTAGCTTTCGGCCCACACGATCAGCACCGTCAGCCACAGCGTGGCCGAAAGCGCATAGGCGAATCCGAAGTTGAACTGCTCGGGGCCGATGATCGCCTGCCACAGCAGGATCCCGTGCAGCACGAAGGCGACGGCGAGTACGCCACTGGGCCAGACTGGCAGGCGCTCGGCGCTGCTGGACAGCGTGCCCCATTCGCGCCACGCAACGAAGAGGTAGAGCGCGACGACGGCGCCGTACAATACGAGCCATTCGGAGCGCAGCAGCATGAGGATTTATACCATGCGCTCCTGTCCTCTCCCGTCTGCATCCCCATGCTTGAACAGCTGACCACCAAGCTGGCGCGCGTCGTCAAGACGATGCGCGGCCAGGCGCGACTCACCGAGCAGAACATGCAGGACATGCTGCGCGAGGTTCGCGTTGCGTTGCTCGAAGCCGATGTTGCGCTGCCGGTCGTGCGCGATTTCATCGCGCGCATCAAGGAGCGAGCGCAGGGCGAGGAGGTGGTGGGCAGCCTGACCCCGGGACAGGCGCTGGTCGGGGTGGTGCAGCGCGAACTCACGCTCCTGATCGGCGGCGATCTCTCCGACGCCGAAGCGGACCTGAATCTCGCGACCCAGCCGCCGGCCGTCATCCTGCTAGCTGGACTGCAGGGCGCCGGCAAGACGACAACTGCCGGCAAACTTGCCAAGTGGCTGCTGGCAGAGCGCAAGAAGAAAGTGCTGCTGGTTTCGACCGACGTCTACCGTCCGGCCGCCATCGAGCAACTGCGCACGGTGGCGGCCCAGGCCGACGCCCAGTTCTTTCCTTCGGCGACTGGCGAGGCGCCGCTCGACATTGCGGCGCGCGCCCTCGAGCACGCGCGGCGCCAGTTCTTCGATGTGCTGATCGTCGATACTGCCGGCCGACTCGCGATCGACGAGGCGATGATGCAGGAGGTCGCCGCGCTCGAGCAGCAGTTGAAGCCGATCGAGACGCTGTTCGTCGTCGACGCCATGCTGGGGCAGGACGCGGTCAACACCGCCAAGACGTTCGCAGAGCGTCTGCCGCTGACAGGAGTGATCCTCACCAAGCTTGACGGCGACTCGCGCGGCGGAGCGGCGTTGTCCGTGCGTCAGGTGACCGGAAGGCCGATCAAGTTTGTCGGGGTGGGCGAGAAGCTCTCGGGCTTCGAACGCTTCAACCCATCCGGCATGGCCGGCCGCATTCTCGGCATGGGCGACATTGTCGCGCTCGTCGAGGACGTCAAGAAGGCCGTCGATGTCGACAGCGCGCAGAAGTTTGCCAAGCGCATGCAGGCAGGCGAGCGTTTCGACCTCAACGACTTCCGGGAGCAGGTCGGACAGATGCGCAAGATGGGCGGACTCGCCGGGCTGGTCGACAAGCTGCCGGCCCAGTTCGCGCAGGCGGCCGGCCAGGTGAATGTTGCCGACAGCGAGAAGCAGATACGCCGCATCGAAGGCATCATCTCGTCAATGACGCCAACCGAACGGGCCAAGCCGGATCTCATCAAGGCCTCGCGCAAGCGACGCATTGCCGCAGGCGCTGGTGTGCCGGTCCAGGAAGTGAATCGACTGCTCAACCAGTTCGAGCAGATGCAGTCGATGATGAAGCAGATGAAAAAGGGCGGGCTCGCCAAAATGATGCGCGGCCTCGGTGGCATGCGCGGCTTTCCCGGGATGCCCGGGATGCCCAAGCGCTAGTTCAGACCTTCGGAGCGGCCGGTGGCGGCGCGGGGCGCGTCGGCGCTTCATAGTGCCAGCGGCCCTTCCAGGCGGCGAGCACGGCGTTCGGGTACTGCGGCCGGCCGCGGCTGCCGTTGTAGCGGCCGAGTGCCAGGAAGAGATCGCCTTTTTCCATATCGAGGTAGTGACGCAGGATCACGCTGCCATAGCGCAGGTTGGCGCGCATCTCGAACAGCCGCCGTGGCTCACCGTCTCCGATCACGCGCGTCCAGAAGGGCATGACCTGCATGTAGCCACGCGCGCCGGCCACGGAAACCGCGTACTTGCGGAAATTGCTCTCGACCTGGATCAGACCCAGCACCAGCTGACGGTCAAGACCGGCCCGCGCCGACTCGTAGTCGAGTGTCTTGAGAAATTCGACTCTCGCGCTGTAGTCGGCGATGCGTCCCTTCAGGCGCTCCGACATCTCGCCCATCCATGCCAGGTAGGCGAGCCGATCGTCGATCGAAGTGAACGGCCTCTCGGGCGGGCGGCTGTCGGCGATCTGCCCGGCAAGCGCCACGCGCACGGCATCGGCGAGCGGTTCGTACTTCTGTGCGCCGGCCAGTGCGGTGCGAGGAACCAGCGCAAACGCCCCGGCGAAGAGCACGAGGCTGCGGCGTGACAGGCGCCCGACTTCGGTCACGGATCCGACAGCCGGCTGCGAATGAAGTCGTAGGCTTCCGCCAGCGGAACCGCAGAAGTCTGCTGCGAGCGGCGATTGAAGTACTCGACCGCGCCGTCCTTGAGCGCGCGTTCTCCGACTGTCACGCGGTGCGGAATGCCGATGAGCTCCATCTCGGCGAACATCACTCCAGGTCGCTCGTCGCGGTCATCGAGCAGCACGTCGACTCCCGCAGTGCGGAGTTCCTCATACAGCTGGTCGGCCGCCTGGCGTACGGCGTCGGACTTGCGATATCCGACCGGGGTGATCACGACGGCAAAGGGAGCAAGCGGGTCGGGCCAGATGATGCCCTTCGCATCGTTGTTTTGTTCGATGGCGGCACCGAGCAGGCGCGTCACTCCGATGCCGTAGCAGCCCATCACCATCGGCCGCGACCGGCCGTCCTCTTCAATGAACTCCAGTTTCATCGTTTTCGGGTATGGCAAGCCCGAGAAAACATGCCCGACCTCGATGCCGCGCTGGATCGCAAGCACCCCCTTGCCGTCCGGTGACGGATCGCCTGCCCTCACGTTGCGAACGTCGGCCACGATGGGCTCGGCGACGTCGCGCCCCCAGTTGACGCCGGTGTAGTGAAAGTTCTCCTCGTTCGCACCGCTGACGAAGTCGCTCATGTGGGCGACGGTGCGGTCGGCGACCAGTCGCACCGGCTTGCGTGTGTTGATCGGGCCCAGATATCCCGGGTTGCAGCCGAAGTGGTCGACGATCTCCGCCGGCGTTGCAAAGCGGAATCCTGCATCGAGTCCGGGCACCTTGCCGACCTTGATCTCGTTCAACTCGTGGTCGCCGCGAATCAGCACGAGCCAGATTTCGGCCGCGGCGCCCGCGGTCTCGTCGCGGTCCACCGCTAGAACGATCGACTTGACTGTGCGCGCCAGTGGCAAACCCAGGAACTCGGCGACGTCCTCGCACTTTTCCTTGCCCGGCGTGGCAGCCTTCACCAGCGGTTCGTTCGGCCCGCTGCGTGCTGCGCCCAGCGGCAAGGCCTCGGCCATCTCGATGTTGGCCGCGTAGTCCGAGGTCGGGCAATACGCGATCGCATCCTCGCCGGTGTCGGCAATCACCTGGAATTCATGGCTGGCCTTGCCGCCGATGTTCCCGGTATCGGCTGCGACCGCGCGAAAGGTGAGGCCCATGCGCTGGAATATCCGCTCATAGGCGTCGTACATCGCCTGGTAACTGCGCATGCCGCTCGCCTCGTCGCGATCGAACGAGTACGCATCCTTCATCGTGAATTCGCGCCCCCGCATGACACCGAAGCGCGGTCGGCGCTCGTCACGAAATTTGGTCTGGATGTGATACAGGTTGAGCGGCAGCTGCTTGTAGCTGCGGACCACCTCGCGCACGATGTCCACGACCACTTCCTCGCTGGTCGGCTGCACGATGAAGTCGCGCTCGTGACGGTCCTTCAAACGCAGCAGTTCAGGGCCCATCTTCTGCCAGCGGCCCGACTGCATCCACAGCTCGGCAGGCTGGATCACCGGCATCAGCAGTTCGACCGCGCCCGCACGGTTCATCTCCTCGCGGATGATGGCCTCGATCTTGCGGATGACCCGCAGGCCCATCGGCATGTAGGTGTAAATGCCGGCCGCCAGTTTCTTGATCATCCCGGCGCGCAGCATCAACGAATGGCTGATGACCTCGGCGTCCGCCGGTGCTTCTTTCAGAGTCGAGACCAGAAAGTCTTTGGCGCGCATGAATGGCCGACTTATTCGTCGTTGTGATCGCGAGATTGCGACCCCTATAATGGGTCGCAGATTCTAAAGGTTCAGGGGTTGGCATGCTGGACAAGGACGGATACCGCCCGAACGTCGGCATCATCCTGCTCAACAGCCGCAACGAGGTCTTCTGGGGCAAGCGCGTCAAACAACATTCGTGGCAGTTTCCGCAGGGCGGCATCAAGCACGGTGAATCGCCGGAGCAAGCGATGTTCCGGGAACTTTGGGAAGAGGTTGGCCTGAAGTCCGAGCACGTGAAGATTGTCGGCCGCACGCGGGACTGGTTGCGTTACGACGTGCCTGACCAGTGGATCCGCCGCGACCTGCGGGGCAATTACCGCGGGCAGAAGCAGATCTGGTTCCTGCTGCGACTGACTGGGCGAGACTGCGACGTCAGCTTGCGCGCGACCACCCATCCGGAGTTCGACGCGTGGCGCTGGCACGACTATTGGGTGCCGCTCGATGCCGTCATCGAGTTCAAGCGCGATGTCTACCAGCAGGCGCTGCTCGAACTTTCGCGGTTCGTATTCAAGCCCGGACGGCCGCACCACCGCGAGTTCCGCCCACGGGGTCGCGCTCTGGATCGCGAGACCGAACACGCGAACAACGCTGCGGCTGCATTAGGTGCCGGCACGTCGGCGCCGGGCGGCGAGACCGCCTGACCTTTCTCTTTAGAGAAGAACGAGATTGTCGCGGTGCATCAGCTCAGGTTCCTCGATGAATCCGAGCGTCGACTCGATTTCGCCGGTCGGCTTGCGCGCAATGAGCCGGGCGTCTGCACTCGAGTAATTCACCAGACCGCGCGCGATTTCCTGCCCGTCGCGGGTGATGCAGCCCACGACGTCACCACGCTGGAATTCGCCGATGACGTCGACCACGCCGATCGGTAACAGGCTCTTGCCGCCGGCAGCCAGCGCCCTTGCAGCACCCTCGTCGACGACAACCCGCCCCTTCAACATCAAGTGATCCGCAAGCCACTGCTTGCGCGCAGTCAGCACCGCGGTCGAGGCGGTCAACTCCGAGCCAATTGACTCGCCAGCCGCCAGCCTTACCAGAATCTCGGGCTCGCGCCCGGAGGCGATCAAAGTGTGTGCGCCGCTTCGTGCCGCGCGCTTTGCAGCCAGCACCTTCGTCAGCATTCCGCCCCGTGCGATCGCGCTGCCGGCACCGCCGGCCATCGCCTCGAGTTCTGGCACACCGGCAACGGCCGACTCGACGAGCCGCGCGTCTGGCACGCGCCTGGGGTCGGCCGAGTACAGGCCCGCCTGGTCCGTCAGGATCACCAGCACATCGGCCTCGACCAGATTGGTCACCAGCGCCGCCAGCGTGTCGTTGTCACCGAACTTGATCTCGTCGGTGACGACGGTGTCGTTCTCGTTGATGACCGGTACGACGCCGAGATCGAGCAGCGTCAGCAGCGTCGAGCGAGCGTTGAGGTAGCGTGCCCGGTCCGCCAGGTCCGCGTGCGTCAGCAGCACCTGGGCGGTTCGCAAACCGAGGCTGCTGAATCCGGTTTCATAGGCTTGTGCCAGCCCCATCTGTCCGATTGCTGCCGCAGCCTGCAGTTCGTGGATCTGCTGCGGTCGACGCGTCCAGCCGAGACGCTGCATCCCTTCAGCAATCGCGCCGCTCGACACGAGGACGATCTGCTTGCCCTGCGCTCTCAAATGAGCGATCTGCTTCGCCCAGCGCGATATCGCTTCGAGATCTAGTCCGCGCCCGTCGTTGGTGACGAGGCTGCTGCCGACCTTGATGACGGCACGGCGCGCCCGCTGCAGTGCCGGCATCAGACCCTCGCTGCGGCGGGAGTGGCGCTGCCCGCGGGGTCAGCCTTGCGCCGCTGCCGGTCAAGAAACCCCTGCACTTCGCTCGCCAGTTGATCGCAGCCGGCTCGCGTCGCCGCTGATATGAGAAACACCGGGGCGCGCGTCCGAAGTCGGCGGCGGAACCCTGCGATCAGGGCCTCGCGGTCTTCGCTCGGAACGAGGTCCGACTTGTTGAGGACGAACCACCGTGGCTTGCGCGCCAGCGCCGGGCTGTACTTCTTAAGTTCGCCCGCGATGACGCGCGCATCGGCGACCGGGTCGGCACTGCCGTCCGGCCCGACGCAGTCGATGACGTGCAGCAGCAGTCCAGTACGACTCAGGTGGCGCAGGAACTGGTGTCCCAGTCCGGCGCCCTCGGCGGCCCCTTCGATGAGTCCCGGTACATCAGCCACGACAAAACTTCGCTCGGGCCCGACGCGCACCACGCCCAGATGCGGATGCAAGGTCGTGAACGGGTAGTCCGCCACCTTGGGCTGTGCATTGGAAATCGAACGGATCAGGGTCGACTTGCCGGCGTTCGGCATACCGAGAAGGCCGACGTCCGCCAACACACGCAATTCGAGTCGCAGGCGCCGATGTTCGCCTGGCTCTCCCTTGGTGAACTGTCGTGGCGCGCGGTTGGTGCTCGATTTGAAGTGCAGGTTGCCCAACCCGCCCCGCCCGCCTGCAGCCAGCAGCGCGCGATCGCCATCGCGGGCCAGGTCCGCCAATTCCTCGCCAGTGTCATCGTCGATGACCACGGTCCCGACCGGCATCTTCAATTCGATGTCGTGACCGCCAGCGCCATAGCAGTCCGCGCCGCGGCCCGGCGCCCCGTTCGCGGCGCGATGCGTGCGCGCATAGCGGTAATCGATTAGGGTATTCACATTGCGATCGGCCCGCGCCCACACGCTGCCGCCGCGACCGCCGTCACCACCGTCCGGCCCACCCTTGGGTATGAACTTCTCTCGACGGAACGACGCACAGCCGTCACCGCCTTTTCCGGCGGAAACCTCGATGCGTGCTTCGTCGATGAACTTCATGGCATCACCAATAAAAAAGCCCTGCCGATGACGGCAGGGCTTTCATCAAGCCAGATACCGTCGCGGCGGGTCAGCCGGCCGGGACGACACTCACAACACGACGGTTCTGCGCGCCGCCGACTTCGAACTTCACCTGACCGTTCGCGGTCGCGAACAGGGTGTGATCGCGCCCCATTCCAACGTTGTCACCGGCATGGAACTGCGTGCCGCGCTGGCGCACGATGATCGCGCCCGCCGAGATGCCCTGCCCGCCGAATACCTTCACTCCAAGACGCTTGGCCTGGGAGTCGCGACCGTTGCGGGAAGACCCGCCTGCTTTCTTGTGTGCCATCGCACTCTCGC
>Ga0115027_10000103_pt1 | contig 11184 bp, 11 predicted proteins | sample Open_0915_D1_FD_83879 | JGI IMG/M metagenome (GOLD analysis project Ga0115027, IMG submission 83879) | Wetland microbial communities from Old Woman Creek Reserve in Ohio, USA - Open_0915_D1 | ecosystem: Environmental > Aquatic > Freshwater > Wetlands > Sediment ...
AATCTCTGCGACCCGCTCGCCAATCGCCATCCGGCCCTGCGCCGCCGCTTTGAGGCTGTCCAGGACGTCCTCGGGCTCCATGTCTTTGAGCAGGTAACCGTCAGCGCCGGCTCGTAGGGCCGCGACCACGTCGTCCTCATGATCGGAAACGGTGAGGATGATCACCCGGGCGTCCAAATCGGCGGCCTTGAGCGCCTTCAAGGTGTCCAGCCCACTCAGACCGCGCATGTTCAGGTCCAGCAGAATCAAATCGGGCTGGAGTCGGCGGGCCAGTTCCAGTCCCTGGCGGCCATCGCCGGCCTCGCCGACGACGCACAGGGAATCCTCCAGGGCGATGAGTTGCAAAATCCCCTTGCGCATCAACGGATGATCGTCGATGACCAATACCGTCTGAACTTCGTCAAGCATGACTCGCCTCGTACTCGATCTCAGCCGCCAACCCCTGTTGGCTGGTCGGAACAAATCGTAGCCGCACCAGCAGACCACCGCCGGTCCGGGCTTGCAGCTCCAGCGCGCCGCCCAGGCGCCGCGCCCGTTCGCGCATGATATTGAGGCCGAAATGGTTCTCGCGTTCGGGCTTGGCCGGCAAACCGACGCCATCGTCGCTGACGCCGATGATCGCCTCGCCGCCGCTCGCGCCGCGCAACTGGACTACGATCCGACTGGCTCGGGCGTGCTGCACCGCGTTGTTCAGAGCTTCCCGGACGATTTGCATGACGTGAATCTGCTCGTTGGGACTGAGCGCGCACTGCCAGCCGGCGCAGTCCAGTTCAACAGGCAGCCGGCCACGCTTGCCAAACTCCTCGACCGTATCGCGCAGGCTGTCCTCCAGCCGCGGATGCTCCATCTTCAGGCGGAAGGTAGTGAGCAGTTCCCGCAACTGTCGGTAGGCGCTGCTCAGCCCTTCGCGCAGTTCGGCGACGATGTCACGAACTTCCGGGGTCGGCTCCGCGCCACCCAGCAGGGTTTGCAGGCGGCTGATCTGGATCTTCAGATAGGACAGCGACTGCGCCAGGGAATCGTGCAGCTCGCGGGCGATGGCGTTGCGCTCCTCCAGCAGCGCCAGCCGCCGGCGATGCTCGGTCTGCTCGTTGGCCCGCAGCGCGGCAGCAATATTGAGCGCCACCGCCTCCAACAGCGGCAGTTGCCAGGCGGCGGCCGATTCCAGACCGGGATTGCGGACGATCAGCACCCCGAATTGCTGATCCTGGTCCTTGACCGGGATCGAAAAGGCGTCATTGTCGGTTTCGAGCGAGTGAGTGACGCCGTCCCTCAAACAAACGTCGCAGTTCGGGCGGGTGCAAAATGAGGGAACTCCTGTCGGACGCAGCCGGGCCGAGAAGACCTGGGTGGCCTGGCGGGCGGTGGGATGATGCATCAGGCAGAGCGTGACCGAACCCATGCCGGTCAGCTTTTCGACTTCCGCCAGCAGCGCCCGGTAGGTCGCTTCTTCGGGAGCCGACTCGCCGAGACGGCGGGCGGTGTGATACAGCAACTCCAGCGAACGGTTGCTGAGGCGCAGCGCCTGGGTTTGCTGTTCGACCCGCGCTTCCAGATCGGCGTACATCGCCGCCAGGTCGGCCGCCATCAGATTGAAGGCGTGACCCAGCATCCCCAGTTCGTCGTTGCCGACGTGGCTGGCGCGAACCGACAGATCGCCGCCGCGCGCCTTGCGCGCCAGTTCCACCAGTTCGCGCAGCGGCGCTACGACGCCCGTGTGTAACTGGTACATGGCGGCGAAGATCAGCACCAAGGTCATGAACAGGGCCACGCCCTGCACGAGTCGCAACAGCAGGATTTTAGCCTCATTATCCTGCTCCAGCAGTTTGACGAAGGCGTCCAGCTTGGCGACGAAGTCATCCACCTGGCTGAGGTAGACGGCGGAAGAGAAATGATCGGTGGCGGAAGCTTGCAGGATCGGTTTCAGAGTCTCGCGCCAGAACGATTCAATCGTGTGGAGCGTCCGGTTTCGAGGATCGCCCGCCGTCGGCCCAATCCCGCCAGTTTGCCAGAGTCGCTCCAGCCGGCGCTCGAACTCGCTGATCTCCCGGGCGACTTCCCCGGTGTAGCTGGCTGCATCGCCGACGGGATTTTGCAGGCGGGTCGCGATGCGATAGGACTGCATGCGCAGCGAACCGGCCAGGTTGATCGCGGCGGCGTCGCCCTTGCTGGAATCGGCGATGAACACCGAACTGATCATGCTCAACAGGGCCAACAGCACGATGCCGCCCATGGTCAGGCCGCTGCGAAAGATGATGGAGTGGTTGTTTTCCATGGGAAGCTCTCCCGCCGTCTACGGGACTGATGAGAATGACAGTCTACCGTAATACCGTTTTCCAATAGATTCTGAACTTCTGATTTCCCCCTTTGGCAAAGGTAGGGCTATGAAATTCCCGGCGGGCGGGATACCTCGCTCTGGCTCCCACGCGGTAGCGTGGGAGCCAGGCGCTGCCTGACAAAAGTTATTCCCGTCCTCGATCCGCCGCCGGCCCCGCTTGCGTTCGAACAGCGTCTCGAGACCCTCCTGGGCATCCCGCTTTCAGGTGGCCACCTGATGCGGATGGACCTCGTAGGCGCCCGAGATCTCGTTGACCGTCTTGCGGCCAGCCAGCGCTTCCAGCGCCACTTTCGCTTTAAACTCCGCACCGAACACCTTTCTCTGCACCGTTCGTCTCCACCTGTTCTTGCGGTTCTATCCGTGCAGAGTACTACCTTAATTAGCTGCCCGAAATTTGGGGACCATTATAATAAACCACTAGAAAGCGGTGATGAATTTGAAGAAGAACTTGTTGCCCTCGAAATAATTCTCGACCCCGGTTTCGTGGTTCCAGGTTCCAATAAAGCTCATTCCCTTGTAGTCGTACTTCACTGCCGGACCGAAGGCCAAGACCTGCGCGCGGTTGCCATCCGGGCCAACCTTTTGGCCATCCAGTTCGTCATCCCGGGTCTGCTTGAGGTAATAACCGCCCAGGCCCACCGCCCACGGCCCGAAGTGCTGGCCGATCAGGTAGTCCATGTGGAAATCGTCACCGGACTGGTAGTTGGTGTCGTTATTCTCGGTCTTGATGTTGTACATCAGCTTGGCCGAGACCTCGAAACCACTCTGGTTCAGGTAGGTGAAGGAAAAGATCGGTTCGAAGCTCCAGAAGTTGGAGCCGATACTCTGGGTGGGGTCGTTTTCGTCCCACTTGCCGGTGGGCATGTTGATGTCCAGACCGACGGTGATATGCCAGTCCGGCGGGAAGTGCCAGCCGATGATGATCGGATCGAGAGTGATGTCGCCGAGGCCGAAGACCCAGTCGTTGTCCCAGGTGGGATTTGGGGTATTCAACTTTTGGTAAACCAGTGGGACGATGGCGTGCATCCCCCAGTCGCCGCCGAAAAGCTTGGTGTTGCTGACGTAGATGAAGCGCAGAGCGTTGGCGGTCGCCTTGACATCCACCGGCAGTTCGTTGCCATCGTTGTCTTGCAGGTCGCCCTGGTAGTGGACCAGGTAGTTGATGAAGTAGTTACCGGGGGGAGGCAGGGCGCCGGCCATGAAGTTTTCAGCGCCGAGCGGATATTGCTGGGCGCCCTCGAAAGCCAGGACGGTGGGGCTGGCCAACAGCGCCGGCGTCGCCAGCAACAGGATGGTTTTCAGATTCTTCATTGTTATGGTCTCCTTTCAAAAAGATTGAACATCTCCCAGCGGGAGAGGGCTTAGGTTTCAGGCCAGGTCGCCGATTTCCAGGGTTCCCAGGTCGCCGCGCATCTTGGCCATGTCCTGCGCCAAATCCTCGATCATGTCTTCCTGACCGCCGACGGTGCCGCGCCGGCCCAGTTCCACCAACACGTCGCGCGCCGAGACGCCGTACTTGGCTTCCGCGCGCTTGGCGAACAACAGGAAGGAGCTGTACACACGGGCGTAACCCAGGGTCAGCGAGTCGCGGTCGATGCGGATGGGGTGATCCATCAGCGGGGTGACCAGGTCTTCGGCACGTCCATCAGCTTGTAGAGATCGATGCCGGTCTCCACCTCCATGCGGTCCAGCACGGCGGTGAACTAAAGTGGACCCCGAAAAATGGACCAGGGAGTTAGATAGAATGCCACGCAGCGAACGAGGAGATCGACGTAGCAAGAAAGCAGTTTAGCAGCGAGCTCAAAGCCAAGGTGGCGCTGGAAGCCCTCAAGGGCGAAAAGACCATCGCTCAACTCTCGTCGGAGTACGGGGTGCATGCGACCCAGATCAATGCTTGGAAACAACAGGCCCAGGAAAAGCTGCCCGAGTTGTTTGGGCGGGCCGGCGAGATGGACGACAAGACGCGAGCAGCGGAGCAGGACCGCCTGTACCAACCGATTGGCCGGCTGCAAGTGGAGGTGGACTGGCTGCGAAGTTACCAAATATTCAGTCCGGCACAGCAAGGAAGTGCTCGGTGTCACACCGGAGGTCATGGAGGCGTTGCGGGTCTACGACTGGCCGGGCAATATCCGCGAACTGGAAAATATCATCGAGCGCGGCGTGATTCTGGCTCACCACCATGGCAAGATCGAACTGGCCGAACTGTTCCCCTCCATCACGATTGCTCCGGTCGCCGAACCCGCTGTCCCGTTTCCCACTACCCCGCCGGGCACCCTGGAAGAAACGGTCGATTTGCTGCTGGACCACAATACTTCACTGCAAGAGTTGGAGAATCGCCTGCTGGATGCCGCCGTCACCCGCAGCCAAGGCAATCTCAGTTCCGCCGCCCGCCTGCTGGGGATGACTCGCCCGCAATTAGCCTACCGCTTGAAGAAAAGGGATTTATACCTTTAAGTAACAAAAATCCCCCGCCGCCGGCCGGGGAGCCTGCGACGGGGGAAGAGCCAGGGGGAAGTCGGCTAGAAAACAGTCAGATTCAGAACGCGTCGATGGGCAGCGTCATCAGCGAGTCGGCACCGGCCTGAAGCTTGGCCAGATGAGCCATCGTTTCCGGCAACATCTTCTCCATGAAGAACTCGGCGCACACCAGCTTGTGCTGGTAGAACGCACGGTCAAAAGTATCGTCGTCCGGATTGGAGAGCTGGTTTTCGCAGATGCGCGCCACCTGCGCCCACTGATAGCCCAGGGTCACCAGCGCCATCATGTACAAATAATCCATGGACACCGCGCCGCCGTTGTCCGGGTTGGAAATGGCGTGCTGCATCAGCCACTGGGTCGCTTCGACCAGCCGCTCCAGCGCCTCGGTCAGCGGCTTGACGAAGGGCGACAGCGCGGCGTTGTCCTCGTACTTCTCGCAGAACTCGCCGATCACGGCGAACAGCAACTGAATCGCCCGGCCCTTGTTGGCCGGCAGCTTGCGGCCGATCAGGTCCAGCGCCTGGATGCCGTTGGCGCCTTCGTAAATCTGGGCGATGCGGGCGTCGCGCACGAACTGCTCCATGCCCCACTCGGCGATGTAGCCGTGGCCGCCGAAGCATTGCAGGCACAGGTTGGCGGTGTTGAACCCCATGTCGGTGAAATAGGCCTTCATCACCGGGGTCAGCAGGCCCAGCAAATCCTCGGCCTTGCGCCGCGTCTCCTCGTCGGGGTGCTTGCGGGTGACGTCCACCATCAGGCCGGCCCAGCAGGCCAGCGCCCGCGCGCCATCCTTGAAGACCCGGGCCGTCATCAGCATCCGACGGATGTCGGGGTGAACGATGATCGGATCCGCCGGCTTGTCGGGGAACTTCGCGCCACGCAGCGAACGGCCCTGCACCCGGTCCTTGCAGTAGGCGACGGCGTTCTGATAGGCCACCTCGGCCTGGCTGATCCCTTGCGCCGCCACGCCCAGCCGGGCCGCGTTCATCATGATGAACATCGTCCGCAGACCCTTGTGCTCCTCGCCGATCAGGTAACCGACCGCGCCATCGTAGTTCATTACGCAGGTCGCGTTGCCGTGGATACCCATCTTCTCTTCGAGGGAGCCGCAACTCACCGCGTTGCGGTCGCCCAGGCTGCCATCGGGGTTGACCAGGAACTTGGGCACGATGAACAGGCTGATACCCTTGACCCCTTCCGGGCCGCCCGGAATCTTGGCCAGCACCAGGTGGATGATGTTCTCGGCCAGATCGTGCTCGCCGGCGGAAATGAAGATCTTGGTGCCGGTGACGCGATAGGTGCCATCGGACTGCGGCTCGGCCTTGGTGCGCAGCAGGCCCAGATCGGTGCCGCAGTGCGGCTCGGTCAGATTCATGGTCCCGGTCCACTGGCCGGCGATCATCCGGGGCAGATAGAGCGCCTTCTGTTCCTCGGTGCCGCCGATTTCGATGGCCTCGATGGCGCCGCTGGTCAGGCCGGGATACATGGTGAAGGCCATGTTGGCCGAGGCCATCATTTCGCTGATAGCCAACCCGAGCACGTAAGGCAAACCCTGGCCGCCGTAATGAGGATCGCCGATCAGTCCGGTCCAGCCGCCTTCGATCAAAGCCTTATAGGCATCCTTGAAACCGGTCGGGGTGGTGACCTTGCCGTTTTCCAGCCGGCAGCCTTCCCGGTCGCCAACCTTGTTCAGCGGTTGCAAGACTTCCTGGCTGATCTGGGCCGCGCCTTCGAGAATGGCGGCGATGGTTTCCGGCGTGGCCTCGTCGAAACCGGCCAGCACGCCGTTATAGCGCTCGATCTTGAGCAGTTCGTGCAGGATAAACTGGATATCGCGAACGGGAGCAGTATAGCTGGGCATGAGCGTAATCCTGGGTTGCGTTGGGTAGCGTATTCCGAACCGACCAGCGGACGATTCGCTAATTGACAATCTGGCGCCAAATCGGCAGTCTCGACCAGTTTTTACAAGACTTGACGATTGGGCGACGGTACATCCACGCGACCGGCGTTTTTACAGATTATCTTTTTATTTCAATAACCTATGGACAAGCCGCGCCATGATCAAAAGGATAAACGCAAAAATTAGAATAAACACCCTAATCTGAAAAAATGTTCCAGCGATTCAAACCATTGTGGCGCAACATCGCGGTTTATGGCGGATTGCGACCAGTTTGAACAAAATTGACAGTTTTCAGGGTGATCACGGCAATTTTGAGGATTGGGCAGGAGCGGGCCTGCGGGAAATTCAACAGGTGGCCGTCCAGCGGCGGACTGCTACAATCGTCCGCGGTTTTCATCAGCCTCCCGGCCATCGCTATCCTTTGGACCGAGCCGCATTCCGCGCCAACGAACCCTATCGCAATCCCAAGCATGAGCCTGCTCAGCCTGCAAGCCCTGACCAAAAGCTTCGGCGGCCTAACCGCCGTTAACGAGGTGTCTTTCACCGTCGAGGAGGGCGCGGTCGTAGGGCTGATCGGACCCAACGGCGCCGGCAAAACCACCGTGTTCAATCTGATCACCGGCAACTACCAGCCCGACCGGGGACGGATTACGTTCGCGGGCACCGTGCTGAATGGCCTGCGCACGCACCGCATCATCGCCCTGGGCATCGCCCGCACCTTTCAAAACATTCGGTTGTTCCAGAACCTGACTGCCCTGGAGAACGTGCTGGCCGGCTGCCATTACCGGATGCGCTCCGGGATAGCCGCCGCCATGCTGCGCTGGCCAGCCCAGCGCCGGGAGGAGGAAACCGCCATCGCGGCGGCAGTGCGGGAATTGAATTTTGTCGGCTTGGGCGGGCAGGCGCTTACGCTGGCGAAAAACCTGGCCTACGGCGACCAGCGCCGGCTGGAAATCGCCCGGGCGCTGGCCACCCAGCCGCGCCTGCTGATTCTGGACGAACCGGCCGGCGGGATGAACGAGCAGGAAACCGAGGCCCTGATCGGACTGATCGAACAAATTCGGGGGCGCGGCATCACCACGCTGCTGATCGAACACGACATGCGCCTGGTGATGCGGGCCTGCGAAAAGCTGGTGGTGCTGGAGTACGGCGGCAAGATCGCCGAGGGGCCGCCGGAGCAGGTGCGCCACGATCCGAAGGTGATCGAGGCCTATCTGGGCGCGGAAGACGAGGCGTAGGACCGATTGGCGCCGATGGCGGTATCGGCCTACGGCAGCACGTCCTCGCTGCGCAGATGGGATTCCGGTGGTTGTGGCCCCGGTTCGCCGAGCGGTTCGTTGACGAACAGCGGGCACGGTCGGGCGCTGGCCCGCCAGCGGTCGGCAAACTCGCCCCAGTGGGGATGTTGTTCCCGGCCTGCCTCGAGGTAATCCAGCAGGTTTTGCACGCTGGCGTTGTGGCCTCGGGCGCTGACGCGGGTGCTGAAGCAGGCCCAGCGCAGATAGAGCACGTAGGTGTTGAGCACGTCGCCTTCGCAGTACTGGTTGATAGCGGCGTAATCGCCGGCGGCGGCCTGATCGGCGACGTTCTCGGCGCGGCCGTTCCACTTGCCCGGCAGACCCAGCGCCTGAGCCGCCTCGTCCAGTCCCAGCTTGGGCGAGGCGCCGAAGTCGCCCAGCACGTCCATCAGGTCGCAGTGCCAGTTGCTCTCGAAACGGTAATCGTAGCCGAAGCGCGGGTCGGTGCGATGCCAGTTGAACGCGGTGAGGCCGTGGATCAGCGAACGCTGCTTGAGCACGGCGACATCGAAGCCGCGCCCGTTCCAGGTGACCAGCCGGGGTTTCTGCTTGTCCACCAGTTGCCAGAACCCGGCCAGAATGTCCCGCTCGCCGCGTTCGACGATGCTGGCCGCGCCCAGCTTGCGAATGGTGTAGCGTTCGCTCTGCCCGTCATGCTCGATGCGCGCCAGCAGGAAACCGAGCGTGAGGATCTCGTGCTGGATCGGTTTGGCAAAAGCCTCGGGATCGCGGCCCTCGGGCAGAATCGCCGCTTCGGGGCGGGTTTCGAGGTCAACGACGAGCAGGTGAAGGGGATTGGCCATCGGCAGTCCTGATAGTCAAAACGGAAATAACCCGGATGTCGTTTACATATCCTCACCCAGGGGGCGGGTAAAGGTATATTGAGCGGGCTCCACGACCAGTTGTTGCGCGGCCTGGCCGGTGCTGCCGTTGATCAGGGTGAACGGCAGTCCGACGACGAATACCGCCGCGCCCAGCACCGTCGCGACCAGTCCGCCAGGTCGCGCGATGAGGAGATCGGCGGCGGTCGCATCGGCACTCGGGGGCGGCAGGTATGAAGGATCGTCTTGCGCGCTGGCCAGACTGGCCGTCAAGGTCAGGGTCGCCGCCAGGATTGCCACGGCGCTTCGCTTGGTGATCGCTTGGTACATGGCTTTGCACCTCTCGGTTATGATTCGAGCGTCGGTTCCCAGGGCGGAACCCGCTCCGTGCGGGTTGAATAATAACAACCACTTCAGTAAGTTGGATAGCGCATCTGGTCACCGGGTTCCGCGGATGGCCTGTTGGATCCGCATCGAAACCTTTCTTGACCAGTGGAGCTCCAGCATTTAGCCCGGATGTTTCATAAAACCGCTATGGGTGCCAGTATCCTAACGTAAAGCTTGGGCAATAGGCTTGGTAGCGAGTCCAAAATACCAAAACGACGTGCCAGCGCTCTGCGGGGGTGCGAGCGGGCGCATTCAGCGGCCAACGGGGCCATTTTTTTCAGCCGGAATCCGAGCGCCATACACGGTTGATCCTGCCCGGGGCGAGCATCAGAAGGCGAAGGCCAAGTAGAGCGATGAGGTCAGGCGAGCAGTGGCTCTGGCGGCCGGGCTAGGAACAAGATCTCGGTCACCCGCTGGATCAGCCCCTTGACCGGGCAGTGGCTCGGCAGCTGGAGGCGGATGCGGTCTTTGTACTGCACCACCCGCACGGCAATCTTGAACAGTTTGATGATGACCGTGGCCGGCTGGGCCTGGGCCAGTTCGGTATGGACCAGGACCTCGGTGCGCAGCGCCTGATGCAACACATAGGCGCCGCAGGAGAAGAACAGGCGCAGGTGATTGGCCAGGAAGCGGTGGTCGGAGGTTCGATCGCTGGCCAGGTCATTCTTCATCTTTTTGATGTAGTTCTCATCCTGACCGCGGGCGCAGTACAGATCGCGATAGAGGTTCTCCGGGGTGGGCAGGCGCAGGGAGGTGACGACAAAGCGGGGGTTGTCGTCGCCGCTCATGACCTCGGCCTTGAGCACGACCCGGAAGGGTTGGGGCCAGGTGCCGGCGGCATAGTCCAGTTCATGGTAGGTACGGGTGGGCGCGGGCTCCGGCTGTCCCAGGCGCCGGGCATTCTCACCGCGGACGGCATGGGTGCGGCGATTGACCTCCAGAAAGGGTTGCGCGAAGCGCGCCAGGACTGGGTTACTGCTCAGGCCGAAAATGAAGTCAGCGTGCGGGTCCTCGAGCACCAGCCGCATCAATTCCGGGTTGGCGAAATGTCCATCACCGCGCAGCACGATGTGGGTCTCCGGCCAAGCCGCCCGCAAGCGCTGGAGGACCCGCTTGACGATCATCGCGTTCTCGGCCCCCGTCGGGCGCTTGCCGGGCCGCAGGGCGGCGGTGATGAAGTTCCCGGACAGCCCCTCGAAGAGGAACAACGGCAGATAACAATGGCCACCGTCGTGGTGGTTGTAGAAACTGAACTCCTGCTGACCGTGCGTGGCATCCTCGGCATGATCCAGGTCCAGCACGATGATGCGGGGGGGCGTGGCATAGGTGGCCATGAACTGATCCACATAGGCTTGGGCGATGCGGTAGAGGTCCTGGGTGGTGGCGGCGTTCTCCAGCCGCGAGATCGTCGGCGCACTGGCCAGATCGATCGCACGGTCCAGCGGTTGACGCTCTAACCCGAGTTTGAACACCGGGTCGCCGCGCAACGCATTGGCGTCGTTGCCGTCCTCGTAGGCGCAGGCAATCTGATAAATACGCTGGGCGAAGAGGTCGCGCAGGGGGTGGGTGATGTAACTGGGATGACGCTGGTCGTCAAAGACGGCAGCCAGACGCTCAGTCAGCCCGATCTGGCGATCAACCCCGCGCAAGATCAACGGGCCGAAATCGGACGATATGGCCCCGCCATCGAAATCCCCGCGGACGGTCAAGCCGGCGACGGGAGGAAAACGCAGCTGGGCTGGGATAGACTCTTGCATGGGGGGACCTCGTTTAGCTTCTCCGAAGCATTATTAGCGTAATTCCAATTATATCAATTGGATAAACGAGCGTCGCCCTTTTTTATGAATAATCCGGGCTAGATGCCGCCCTGTTCGGCGTCACCAATTCCCGGTACTCCATGTGCGCCCATGAAAACACAGTACTACACCGCGTCCAGCCTTGACGGCTTTATCGCCACGGTCA
>Ga0115027_10000104_pt1 | contig 11162 bp, 5 predicted proteins | sample Open_0915_D1_FD_83879 | JGI IMG/M metagenome (GOLD analysis project Ga0115027, IMG submission 83879) | Wetland microbial communities from Old Woman Creek Reserve in Ohio, USA - Open_0915_D1 | ecosystem: Environmental > Aquatic > Freshwater > Wetlands > Sediment ...
AGCGAACAACGACTCGATCGTGCCCACCGTCTCGGGCATGTACTCGATGATGGCCAGGCGAGGCCAGAGCGACTGCGGCGCGTGCTCGAAGAAGTGCCGCAGCACCGGCGGCTCATGGCCTTCGATGTCGATCTTCAGTGCATCGATCTTCTCGATGCCGCGCGACTGCAGCACATGCACCAGCGTGTCCAGTTCGACCCGCTGCACGATGCGCTGGCCACCGGCGCTCTGTGCCTGCCCTTGCACCAGCGTATTCTGGCCGCGCTGTGCCGGGTTGACCAGCAGTTCGCCGAATCCTGGCGCGTCGCTGAGCGCCACCGGGCAGACGTCGACCTCGTTGACGCCGTTGGTATGCAGGTTGAATTCGAGCCGGCGCCGCATCTCGGGGTCGGGCTCGACGGCAACGATTCGCCCCCGCCCCTGCAGGCATCGATGCGCCCAATAGGTGTAGGCACCGACATTGGCGCCAATGTCGACGAAGGTCGCCCCCGGCTGCAGCTCGCGCTCGAGCAACTCGAGTTCCTCGCGGTCGAACAGTTGCGGCGCAAACAGCAGCTTGGTTTCCGCCATGTTGCCGCGCGGCAGCAGTCGCAGGCGAAGGCCCCAGATCGTGACATCGACGGCATGGTGCACGCCGTACTTGATCGGACGGCGCAGTGCCGGCACCAGTCGCCGCAGGCCAGGGCCGAGAGAGTGGCCGGTGCGCAGCAGCAGTCCATGCCACGCACCTGGGGCATAGGTGCCCCACGGTGTCTGACTGTCGAATGGCGGGGCGTCTGCAGCGCGGCTCATGTGTCGGTCGCGCCGTGCGCCCGCAGCGGCGAGCGCAGGATCTGGATCGGTGTGGCCATCTTTGTCGTCCACAACCGGCCGGACTCCGTGGTCCACCGCGTCGGGATCTCGAGCTTACCCCAGGCGTTCCAGAGCCCTGGCCCACGAGCGGGCTCCGAACGAGCCCACCCCGAGGTGGATCGTCGTGACGGGCACAGCACCACCACCCTATTCGTACACGACGGCCGCGCGGCCTTCGTGGGCCAGGGTCTTCCAGCGTGCCAGCGCTTCGTCGCTGGGCCAGAAGCGCGCGGCATCGCCGAGGTCGAGCTCGGCCTCGGCGGCCTCGCGCTGCAACTGCAGGCGGATCGCCAGACCCTGCTGCAGTTCGCCGTGGTCGGTGGCGAGCCTCTTCGCAGGCCAGGTGCGGATCACGTCGGCCACCGGCGGCGGCTTGCCGTTGACAGCCACGGCCAGGTACTTGCCGAAGCGCGCGCGCGCTGCCGGCAGATCCCATACCTGATTGACGTTCAGGCGCAGGCCGCCGCTGAAACGATCGGGCTGCAGCTTGCCCTGCACGATCACCAGTTCGTCATCGCGCAGCCGCTCGCGGTTGGCCTCGAGCAGTTCCTCGTTGGCCACCGCCTCGATGTACTCGCTGCCATCGTCGAGCTTGAAGATCGCCATCCGGCCGCGCTGGCCATTGACCACGCGCAGGTCGCCGACGATGCCGGCCAGCAATTGCGGCTCGCGTGTGTCGACCAGGTCGGCAATGCGGCGCTTGGCGAATTGCCGCACTTCGTCAGCGCTCTGCTCGAACAGGTGGCCCGACAGGTAGAAGCCGAGCGCGGTCTTCTCCAGCGTCAGGCGCTCCTTGATGCTCCAAGGCTCGACGGCCACCAGCGCCGGCTCCTGCGTGCTCGCCGCATGCGAGTCGGCGAAGTCGAACAGCCCGCCCTGATCGGCATGCGCAGCCTGCGTGTCGGCCCAGTCGAAGGCCAGCGAGACACTGGCCAGCAGCGCAGCGCGCCCCCCAGCGCCGGCAGCCCGGTCGGGGTGCAGCGCATCGAACGCGCCGGCCTTGACCAGCGCCTCGACGGCCCGCTTGTTGACGCGCTGGCGGTCGACGCGGGCCGCAAAGTCGAACAGGCTGCGGAACGGCCCGCCGCCCTCGCCTTCGCGCTCGCCGGTGCCGTCGCGCGCCGCGACGATGGCCTCGATCGCACCCTGGCCGGTGCCCTTGATCGCGCCCAGCCCATAGCGCAACGACTTGTCGCTGATCGGCTCGAAGCGGTACACGCCGCGGTTGATGTCGGGTGGCTCGAAGCTGAGGCCGAACTGCTTGGCATCGTTAAGCAACACCTTGAGCTTGTCGGTGTCGTCGAGCTCGATGGTCATGTTGGCCGCGTAGAACTCGGCCGTGCAGTGCACCTTCAGCCATGCCGTGTGGTAGGCGAGCAGGGCATAGGCCGCAGCATGGCTCTTGTTGAATCCGTAGCCCGCGAACTTTTCCATCAGGTCGAAGACCTCGTCGGCCTTGGCCTCGCCGATGCCCTGGCGCGCCGCGCCGTCGCGGAAGATCTGGCGCTGCTGCGCCATCTCCTCGGGCTTCTTCTTGCCCATCGCGCGTCGCAGCAGGTCGGCGCCGCCGAGCGAGTAGCCGCCCATCACCTGTGCGGCCTGCATCACCTGTTCCTGGTAGACCATGATGCCGTAGGTCTCCGACAGCACCGGCTCGAGCAACGGGTGCGGATAGACGATCGGCTCACGGCCATGCTTGCGCGCGCAGAACATCGGAATGTTCTCCATCGGCCCGGGCCGGAACATCGCGTTCAGTGCGATCAGGTCCTCCAGCCGGCTCGGCTTGGCATCGCGCAGCATGCCTTGCATGCCGCGGCTTTCGAACTGGAACACCGCCTCGGTCTGGCCGTTGGCAAAGAGCCGGTAGGTGGCGGCGTCGTCGAGCGGCAACTGGTCGTAGTCGAACCGCTCGCGGCCCGGCCGACGCGCACGGACCATGGTCTTGGCCAACTCGAGGATCGTCAGCGTCGCCAGGCCCAGGAAGTCGAACTTCACCAGCCCGATCGCCTCGACGTCGTCCTTGTCGAACTGGCTCACCGCCGAGTCGCTGCCGGGTTGCTGGTACAGCGGGCAGAAATCGGTGATCTTGCCCGGCGCGATCAGCACGCCGCCGGCATGCATGCCGACGTTGCGCACGATGCCTTCGACACGCGTGGCCAGTGCCAGCAACTCGGCCACCTCCTCCTCGGCCGCCTCGCGGCGGTCGATCTCCGGCTCTTCCTTGCGCGCGTAGACCACGCCGGGATCGGGTTCGTCGGGCACCCGCGCCAACGTCACCGTCTTGCCCGGCGGCGCGACGATCAACTTGGCGATGCTGTCGACATGGCCGTAGCCCATGCCGAGCACGCGACCGATGTCGCGCAGCGCCGCCTTGGCCGCCATCGTGCCGAAGGTGGCGATCTGGCTCACGGCGTCACGGCCGTACTTGGCCTTCACGTAGTCGATCACGCGCTCGCGGTTGGCCTGACAGAAGTCGATGTCGAAGTCCGGCATCGACACTCGATCGGGATTCAGGAAGCGCTCGAACAGCAGGTTGTAGCGCAGCGGGTCGAGATCGGTGATGGCCAGCGAATAGGCCACCAGCGAGCCGGCCCCCGAGCCACGGCCCGGGCCGACCGGGCAGCCGTTGGCCTTGGCCCAGTTGATGAAGTCGGCGACGATCAGGAAGTAGCCGGGAAAGCCCATCTTCACGATCGTCGCGATCTCGAACTCGAGCCGCTCGGCGTAGCGCGGGCGCTGACGGTCGCGCTCGGCCGCATCGGGGTAGAGCTGTGCCAGCCGCTGCTCGAGGCCGGCATGCGAGGCCTCGCGGAAGTGCGCCTCGATCGGCACCGGCACGCCGTCGACCCGCGGCGTCGGAAAATCCGGCAGCCGCGGCTTGCCCAGCGTGAGCTGCAGGTTGCAGCGCTGCGCCACCGCCAGCGTGTTGGACAGCGCAACGGGCAGGTCGGCGAACAGCGCCGCCATCTGTGCCTGCGTCTTGAAGTACTGCTCGCGCGAGAAGCGCTTCACGCGTTTCGGGTTGGCCAGCGTTTCACCTTCGGCCACGCACACGCGCGCCTCGTGGGCCTCGTAGTCGTCGCGCTCGGCGAACTGCACCGGGTGCGTGGCCACCACCGGCAGCGCCAACCGCGCCGCCAGCGGCACCGCGGCGCGCACATGGGTCTCGTTGGTGGCCAGGCCGGCGCGCTGCAGTTCGATGAAGAAGCGCTGCGGAAACAGCTGCGCCAACCGCTGCGCGAGCTGTTCCGCGCGCGGGGTGTCACCGGCCAGCAGCGCCTGCCCAACCGCGCCGCCATCGGCACCCGACAACGCCAGCAGGCCGTCGCCCAGTTCGTCGAGCCAGGCCCATTTGACGAATGCCTGCGCGCGCAGCGTGTTGCTGGTCCAGGCGCGTGCCAGCAGCTCGCACAGGTTGAGGTAACCGCGCTCGTTCTGCACCAGCAGCAACAGCCGGCTGCCCTGCTTCTCGCTCCCAGGCCCTTGCAGGTCAGGCTCGAGCCAGATGTCGCAGCCGATGATCGGCTTGATGCCCGCCTTGCGGGCGGCGCTGTAGAACTTGACGGCGCCGAACAGGTTCGACAGGTCGGTGATCGCACACGCCGCCTGGCCGTCCGAGCTCGCCGCGGCCACCGCGGCGTCGACACGCAAGGTACCGTCGACGACAGAGAACTCGGTGTGGGTGCGCAAGTGAACGAACGGCATGGCGTGATTGTAGAGAGCGGGCCTGTCCGGAACGGCCACCGCGGAGCCATAAAATCAGCCCCGTGCCGGCCCGCATCCTGAATCTCAGCGCCTATGCCTTCGTGGCGCTCGATCGGCTGGCCGAGCGGCGCGATACGTTGCACCGTCGTGGCCTCGAGCACGGGATCAAGGGCACGGTGCTGCTGGCCGCAGAAGGCATCAACCTGTTCATTGCCGGCGACGAGCCCGGCGCGCGCGCCTGGCTCGCCCTGCTGCGCCAGGACCCGCTGCTGGCCACCCTCGAGGCCAAGGAGAGCTGGAGCGGCGCGCTGCCATTTCGCCACCTGCGCGTGAAGGTCAAGCGCGAGATCATCCGCATGGATCAACCGCAGTTGCGGCCGGCCGCCGGACGTGCGCCGGCCGTGACGGCCGAGACGCTCGCGCGCTGGCTCGACGCCGGCCACGACGACGCCGGCCGCCCCGTCGTGACGCTCGACACGCGCAACGGCTTCGAGGTCGATGCCGGCGCATTCGACGGTGCGATCGACTGGCGGCTCGGCAAGTTCAGCGACTTTCCGGCCGCGCTGGCCGCCCACCGCGATCAGCTCGAGGGCCGTACCGTGGTCAGCTACTGCACCGGCGGCATCCGCTGCGAGAAGGCCGCGCTGGCGATGCGCGAAGCCGGCCTGGCACACGTCTACCAGCTCGACGGCGGCGTGCTGCGCTACTTCGAGCGGCTGCCCACAGCACCGCATTGGCACGGCCGTTGTTTCGTGTTCGACGGCCGCGACACGCTCGGCCCCGACCTCGCGCCGGCCTGCGAGCCCACCGGCATCGCCCAAGCCACGTCCTGACGCCATGGCCACGCGCTTGCTGAGCCTGTTCGGCCTGCTGCTGTTGCTGGCCGCGGTGGCGGTGGCATTGAGCCGTGCCCCCGACCGGCCGGTGCAAGCGCTGCTGGGCAGATGGGCGCAGCCGCCGTCGGACTTCATCACGGTGAAGGACCTGCGGGTGCACCTGCGTGACGAAGGACCGCGCAGTGATCCGGCGCCGCTGCTGCTGCTGCACGGCACCGGCGCCAGCCTGCACACCTGGGACGGCTGGGTGGCCGCGCTGAAACCGCACCGGCGCGTGATCCGCATCGACCTGCCGGGCTTCGGCCTGACCGGTCCGTTCGCGGGGCAGTACGCGCCCGGCGACTACCGTGGCGATACCTATGCCCGCTTCGTGCTCGACGTGCTCGATGCGCTGCAGTTGCCGCGCGCCAGCATCGGCGGCAATTCGCTCGGCGGCGAGATCGCCTGGCGCGCGGTGACGCTGGCCCCGCAGCGCTTCGACAAGCTGATCCTCGTCGACGCCACCGGCTACCCGTTCATGCCCGACGCCATCCCGATCGGCTTTCGCATCGCCCGCATCCCGGGGCTCAACCGGCTCAGCGAACACCTGCTGCCACGCATGCTGGTCGCCGCCACGGTGCGCAGCGTCTACGGCGATCCGTCGCGCGTCAGCGATGTGCTGATCGACCGCTACTTCGAGCTGGCCCTGCGCGAAGGCAACCGCCATGCGCTCGGGCTGCGCCTGCAGCAGCTCGAGCACGGCGAACATGCCGATCGCATCAAGACCATCACGCAGCCGACGCTGGTGCTGTGGGGCGGCCGCGACCGCCTGGTGCCGCCCGTCAACGCCGAGCGCTTTGCCGCCGACATCCGCGGCGCGCAGCTGGTGCGCTTCGACGACCTCGGCCATGTGCCGCACGAGGAGGACCCGGCGCGCACGGTTGCGGTGGTGTCCGCGTTCCTGGCGTCGAATCCCCCATGAGCCGGCTCGCCCATCAGTACGGCGCCGAGGTGCTCTGGCAGCGCATCGCCGGCGAGGCCTTCACCGACAACCGCTACAGCCGTCGTCACCGGCTGCGCTTCGACGGCGGCACCGAGGTGGCGGGCTCGTCATCGCCTTCGGTGGTGCCGCTGCCGATGTCGGACGCCAGCGCGGTCGATCCCGAGGAAGCCTTTGTCGCATCGCTCGCCGCGTGCCACATGCTTTGGTTCCTGTCGCTCGCCGCGCAGCAGGGCTTCGTCGTCGACAGCTACCGCGACGCGGCAGTCGGCACGATGACCCGCAACGCGGCAGGCAAGCTGTGGATGGCGACGGTGACACTGCGGCCCGAAGTCGTGTTTGCCGGCAAACGCCAACCCACGCGCGATGAGGCCCTGCAGTTGCATCACCGGGCGCATGCCGAGTGCTTCATCGCCAACTCGGTGAAGAGCGAGGTGCGCTGCGAGCCGGTGCTCTAGCAGCGCATCGCGTGAGCCGGCCCAAGTTGCTTTCCTGAGTCCTCCCATCGATCCCGGCAACCTCGCGATGCGAGCCCCGGATCGGTGCACCGTCGGTAACCGAGCCACACAACACGTCGCTTTGCCATTGCCGCCGCGTGTCGGCGCAGGCCGCTGAACCACAGGCTGGCGGGCCCCCTGACCATCGCCCGCTGTTTCTTCGGCGACAGCATGTAAGCGCTGTACCGGCTGCCCACTACTGCACGGTGTCGGCGCAGGGCACGCGCTGAAGATGCGCCCGCCGGTTCGAGCCGCTGTGGGTTCGGTCGGTGTGGGGGATCACGCATCGTGTGCTGTTCGTCGACCGTCTTGCCTGCCGGAGTGCATTGAGATGCACGCCGTCGCCACGCTTGCCTCTCGCGGCGCCCAATGGGCGCAGGCGGCGCGGCGCGCGCTGGCGCCAAGCCCGGCGATCGCGGCCACCGCCGGCTGGTTCAAGCGCGACGAAGCGATCATGGGCACGGCCATCACCGTCGAGCTGTGGGCCGACGATCAGGCGCGCGGCCACGCGGCGATCGACGCGGTGATGGCCGAGATGCACCGCATCGACCGCACGATGAGCCCGCACAAGCGCGATTCCGAGCTGTCGCGCATCAACCGCCTCGCCGCCGAGCAGCCGGTGCGCCTGTCGCCCGAGATGTTCGGCCTGATCGAGCGCGCGCTGGCCTTCTCGGCCGTGTCCGGCGGCGCGTTCGACATCAGCTACGCCAGCGTCGGCCAGCTCTACGACTACCGCGCCCGCGTCGCCCCCGGGGCTGCGGCACTGGCCACCGCGCGCGCCGCGATCGGCTGGCGCGGCCTCAAGCTCGACCGCGCCGCGCGCACGCTGGCGTTCGCGCACCCGGGCATGCGCATCGACCTCGGCGGCTTCGCCAAAGGCCACGCGGTCGACAACGCAGTGGCGATCCTCGCCCGACTGGGCATCGCCCACGCGTTCGTCAGCGCCGGCGGTGACAGCCGCGTCATCGGTGACCGCCGCGGCCGGCCGTGGACGCTGGGCGTGCGCCACCCGCGCCAGGCCGATGGCGTCGTCGCGTTGCTGCCACTCATCGACACCGCGGTCTCGACCTCGGGTGACTACGAACGCTTCTTCGAGGTCGACGGCGTGCGCCATCACCACATCATCGACCCGGCCACCGGCCGCTCCCCCCATGCGCTGCACAGCGTGACGATCCTCGCCGCCGACGGCCTGACGGCCGAGGCGATGTCCAAGACGCTGTTCGTGCTCGGCCTCGAGCGCGGCATGGACCTCATCGAATCACAGGCCGGCGTCGACGCCATCGTCGTCGACGCCCAAGGCCGATTGCACTACTCGACCGGCCTGCAGGACCACGGTCCCGCAGAGAACAACCGGCGCTAGGTCACTGTCATCGACCGCAAAAGCAGTTCAGGGGGTTCCATGAAGAAGATCACTACCGTCGTCGGATTTGCCGCCGCCATCGCTGCGGCCCTGGTGGTCGCAGGCTGCGGCAGCGGCAGCAGCAGCGACAACACCGTCATCGTCAACGGCGACGTGCCATTGGCCTACGCCAAGCGTGCCGTGACGCTGAACATGAACCCGACCGACGGCACACCGAGCGCGCCCGGCGGCGATCTGATCATTCGCGAGAAGTCCTCCGCCAGCGCGCGCGAGATCAACGTCACCGCGGCCATCACGCAGGGCAACGGCGACGTCTCGGACCCGGAGGTCTCGTACGACGGCAAGAAGATCGTCTTCGCGATGCGCTGCCCGACCAGCAACACCGCCGCCGTCGAAGGCGTGCCGGCCTGCACCGGAAGGTGGAACATCTGGGAATACGACACCACCGCCGGCGGCCTGGCCGGCGGCAGCCTGCGCCGCATCACCGCCTCGGCCAGCGACGACGATGTCGATCCGGCCTACCTGCCAGCCGGCCGCGGCTTCGTGTTTTCGTCGAACCGGCAGACCTTGAGCAAGAGCGAGGTCGATGGCGTGACCACGTTTGCCGCCGACGAGTACGAGCGCGAGCGCGTGCTCAACCTGCACACGATGGATGCGCAAGGCGGCGCGATCACGCAGATCTCTGTCAACCAGAGCCACGACCGCAACCCGGTGGTGCGCCCGAATGGCGACATCATGTTCTCGCGCTGGGAACACGTCGGCCCGCGCAACCGCTTCGCGATCTTCCGCGCCAAGCCCGACGGCACCGACATGTTCGTGCTCTACGGTTCGCACAGCCCGGGCAACAGCTTCCTGCACCCGCGCGACATGGATCCGAAGGGGGCGTATGCCGGCCAGGTGGTGTCGTCGCTGATGCCGCTGTCGCGCACCCGCGAAGGCGGCGCTCTGATGATGATCGACGCGGCCAACTACTCCGAGCAGAACACGCCGGCCAGCCGCGCCGTGCCGCTGGCGGGCGGCCAGTCGCAGATGACCGACAGGACGCTCAACGATGGCCGCGGCCTGTCGCTGTTCGGCCGCGTGACGACGCCCTTCCCGCTGTGGGATGGCACCGACCGGGTGCTGGTGTCGTACCGCCCCTGCGAAGTCACGCGCGACGGCGACGTGATCCCGTGCGCGACGCTGACCGCCGAAGAACTGGAGCGCCTGAACAACCGCGACCGCACGATGGAAGAAGTGGCCGCCGACACGGTGCAGGACAACGCCCCGCCGGCCTACGCCGTCTACATGGTCGATCCGAAGAAGCAGACCTGGCTGATCGTGGCCGCACCACCGGCCGGCTTCATGTACACCGATCCGGTCGCACTGCAGGCGCGCAGCGAACCCAATGCCGCCCAGCCCACCGTGATCGACGCGGCACTCGCCGCGCAAGGCAAAGCGCTGATCGAGGTGCGCAGCGTGTACGACACCGACGGCCTGCAGCGCATGGGCGAGCCGATGATCGCCGCTGTCGACCTGCCGGCCGGCTGCGTGCGCGGCATCGCGCAGACCGCACCGCTGGACGCAGCCGACACGCGCGCCAGCGTGGCCGACCTGGCCAGGATCAAGGACCCCGCCGACCCGGCCTACCACTGCACCCCGGCGCGCTTCGTGCGCGCCTTCCGCGCCTCGGCGCCGGTGGCCGGCATGACCGGCATGCGCGAAGCGATCGGCGAGACCGACTTCGAGCCGCAGCAGATCCTCGGCTACGCCCCGGTCGAGCCGGATGGTTCGTTCAAGCTGCTGGTGCCGGCCGATACGCCGCTGGGCCTGGCCATTCTCGACAGCAAGGGCCGCGCGCTGCAGACCCACCTGAACTGGATCCAGGTGCGCCCCGGCGAGCGCCGCACCTGCGACGGCTGCCACAGCCCGCGCCGCGGCGCCGCGCTGAACAGCGGTGCCGTCGTCAACACGATGCCGGGCAGCATCAAGAGCGCGCTGTCGAGCCAGCACCAGTCCGGCGAGACCATGGCCTCGCTGCGCACGCGGCTGGATCCTGCCGCGCTGAACCTGACGCCCGACCTGGTGTACAGCGACATCTGGGCCGACACGACCCAGCCCGGCGTGCGGGCCCGTGCGTCGATCAACGTGCGCTACACCGGCAACGCCAACCCGGCCGACGACCTGGCCACGGCAGCGCCCGTGTCGGGCGTGATCAACTACCCCGACCACGTCGCGCCGATCTGGGCCCGCGTGCGCAGCGCCGCCAACGTCGCCGGCGCCGGCACCTGCACCACCTGCCACGCCGACCCGGCCAAGCTCGACCTGCGCGCCACCTTCGGCGGCACCGGCCGCATGGTCTCGTACGAGGAACTGCTGCTCGGCGACCCGGTCATCGATCCAACCACCGGCCAGCCGCAGACCCGCCTCGAAGACGGCGTGCCGGTGATCGTGCGCGGCCCGGCGCTGGTCGAGAACATGGCCAGCGGCGCGGAAAGCATCTCGCGTTCGAGCCGTCTCACGGAGATCGTGTTCGGCGAGCTGCTCAAGAGCAGCGCCGCGGCGCGCACCGCGCACCCGAACCCACCGGCCGGCGCACCCGATCACGCCACGCTGCTCAACGCGGCCGAGAAGCGCGTCATCACCGAATGGCTGGACCTGGGCGGTCAGTACTACAACGACCCCAGCAAGAGCCCGAACGTCCGCCGCGTGGTCGCGCTCAGCCGCACCGCGTTCGAGGCCAACGTGCAGCCGGTGTTGAACAGCAGCTGCGCGGGCTGCCACCAGCCCGTCGGCAGCTCCGGCGCCGCGCAGGCCGGCACCTCTTTCCTGCGCAATCGCTTCGTGCTCACCGGCAACCCCGAGGGTGACTACAACGTGACGCTGACGATGGTCACCGACACCTGCAACGCGGCGGCCAACCCGCTGCTCGCGCGGCCCTCGACCGTGCCGCA
>Ga0115027_10000105_pt1 | contig 11160 bp, 7 predicted proteins | sample Open_0915_D1_FD_83879 | JGI IMG/M metagenome (GOLD analysis project Ga0115027, IMG submission 83879) | Wetland microbial communities from Old Woman Creek Reserve in Ohio, USA - Open_0915_D1 | ecosystem: Environmental > Aquatic > Freshwater > Wetlands > Sediment ...
CGAGCGCAGTCGGTTGCGGTTCTCGGCGGTCTGCTTCGGCAGGCGGTCTACGTACCGCAACAGCGGCCCGAGCTCGAAGTGCTCGTGGAAATTGAGAGCCAGCAGCTCCGCGAGCAGCGTGATGCGGTCCGCCCGCTCGCGCTGTCGGGCGAGCTGCTGGTCCTGGCTGTCCACGCACGTTCCGTCCGCCGCCTTCTTCTCGCATTCCTCCTTGGTCTGCTCGAGCATCGGGTTGACGAGCTGGCTGAACATGTTGGAGCGCAGGCTGCTCTCCGCCTGTTCGCGCTGGTTCACCGTCGCGCGAAGGTTGTTGCGCTCCGAGATGTAGAGCGACAGCCAGGTTCCACCGATCGTCGCAAACACCGCCAGCAGCGGTACCGCCAGCTTGTTCAGGATCTCGACCCAGCGCGGGATCCCGGACGCGGGGCCTCGGCCGCCCGGCGGATCGTTGGACTTGGGATCGTCGGCCATTGCAGTCACCTCGTGGCAGCCTGGGAAACCTAATCCGCGACACGCTCCGCGTCAAAGGCGCAGACCAGGCCGTTCGCACCGCTCGGGCGGTGGCTCGTGCGCGCCGAGCCCTCTGGAACCTCGCGGCGCATTGCCGGTTTCGTTGCACTGCAAAATCGAAAGCCGCTCGACGAGTGCCGTCGACCCGCCATTTCCGCTCTCGTCGGAAAATTTTACATACTCCGGGTTCGGGGCCAAGCTACGGTTCAACCAAGCCACTGATCCCAATCATATTCAGGGTCTTGGCACAGACTTCGCATGCGACATATCTGATCGACCAACGCCGGAGGGTCCCATGAGCGACGATCTTGCCCGTGCACGCAACTTCGTTTCCAGCATCGAACTGCCGACGCCGCGGCTGGGCGCCGCAAGCGCCCGGGCGCCGAGTTTCGACTTCGACGCCGCCAAAGACCAGGCCATGGTCGTCGGCTCCGAAATCGTCTCGTTCGTCCAGGGGGTCACGCCGGAGCAGCGGGCCGACATCGTCAATGCGGCACTGCTGGCGCAGCTCGGCGCCAAGAAGCTCGTTCCCGAGCCGGCGAAGATCGAACAGCTGCGCAGCTGGTACCAGAAGTACTTCGACGTGCTGTCGAACGTCGGCTTCGTGACCCAGCAGACCAACATGCAGAAGTACCAGGTCAAGGGCGACGGATTCGAGGCGCACGAAGCCGTGCTCGAAGTCGCGGCGACGCTGCTCACGGGCTCGCCGACGGCGCTCGCGGTGCTGACGTCGACCGTCAAGGCGCTGAAGAAGATGGACGAAGGCAACTCCTGGCTCACGATCTTCAATCGCGAGAGCCGCTCGGCGAACACCGCGCACTTCCAGGTCTCGACCGTCGATCGCGATCCGAACGGCGACCTGTTCGTCGCCATGACGGCGTTCGGTCTCGAGGCGAAGTCGAGGATCACGCAGGTGCTGTTCTTCAAGTTCCACAAGAGCGAGACGAAGATCGAAAACAACGCCGGCAAGGCCACGATCAATGCCACGGTGCTCGAAGGACTGCGGCCGCTGATTTCGCAGAAGCTGCTCGCGCACTCGACCGATTACCTCGGGAAGCTGGAGATCTGAGGAGGGTCCTGTCATGCCGGCGCCGTTCAAACGACTCACGATCGCCGAGTTCGCACTGCTGGTGGAGCGCTTCCCCTGGTCGAGACGCATCACCGCGGTGCACATGCACCACACCTGGCGGCCGAACAAGGCGCAGTTCCGCGGGCATGAGTCGATCGCGTCCATGTGGCGCTTCCACACGCGCGAGCGCGGCTTCTCGGACATCGCTCAGCACCTGACGATCGCGCCCGACGGTGGCCTGTGGACCGGGCGCAACTGGAATGCGGCACCCGCGAGCGCGTCGGGCCACAACGGCAACGCGATGGGCGGGCCGTTCATGTTCGAGCTGGTCGGAGATTTCGACCGCGGTTACGACGTGCTCGCTGACGCCCAGTTGCAGGCCGCGCTGGACGTGATCCGTCTCGTGCAGCGCAAGTTCGGGCTGCCGCCCGAAGCGCTGCTGTTCCACAACCAGGTCGCGCCCAAGAGCTGTCCGGGCAGTTCGATAGAGTTCAACGCCTTCGTCGCGCAACTGCGGACGCACGCGATATCGGTCACCGCGGTGCCAGGCGCGCGTGGCACGGCCGGTCCGTTCGGCGAAGCCCCAACGGCCGCCGGCGACGCCGTGCAGCAGGCGATCCGCGTCCTCACGGCACCGACGGGTGCGCGTGCAGGCGACCCGCCCGACGCGGAACTCGACTACGGCGACGAATCACGCAGCGCGCTCATCGAATCGACTCGCGGCGCACGCGCACGCGGCGAAGAGCTCGACGCGGCGATGATCGAGCGCCTGCGCCCGCACGTCGTGAACCTGCGCATGGGTCGCTTCTCGAGCGGCGGGCGCATGACGACGCAGCCTGAAGACGTCGATGCGATCTTCGAGGAGGAACTGCCGAAATTCCTCGCCGCTCGTGCCGCCGCGGGCGACGGCGGGCGCGTGCCGCTCGTCTTTTATGCGCACGGCGGACTCGTCGCGGAATCCAGGGGGCTGTTGATCGCGGCGAAGCACCTGGAGTTCTGGAGGCGCAACGGGGTCTACCCGATCTCCTTCATCTGGGAAACGGGCCTGTTCGAGACGATCGGCCAGCTGCTCGATCGCAGTCGCGCGAAAGCCGCGCCGGAGGGTCAGCGCGGCGGCCCGGCGGACTGGCTCAGCGATCCGATGCTGGAGGAGGCCGTACGTGCATTGCAGGCCCCGCGCATCTGGGGCGGCATGAAGGCTTCCGCGGCCGCAGCCTGCGAAGCGCAGGGAGCGACGACCTACGTCGCGCAGAAACTCGGCAAATTCCTCGAGCTGCACGCCGACAAGGTCGCCCTGCACGCGATCGGGCACAGCGCGGGCTCGATTTTCCACGCGCACTTCGTGCCGGCCTGCCGCGAGATCGCGGCGGCGAAGTTCAGCACGCTGCAGTTGCTGGCGCCGGCCGTGACGGTCGCGGAGTTCAATCGACGTCTTTTGCCGCTGGCGACTGGCGGCGAGGTCGCGCACACGACGATCTTCACGATGCGGCGCAGCTTCGAGCAGGACGATCACTGCGGTCACGTGTACCGCAAGTCGCTGCTGTACCTCGTCATGGAGGCCTGCGAGCCGGAGCGCAAGACACCGATCCTCGGGCTGGCGGAGTGTCTGCGCCGCGATGCGGGGCTCAAGGACCTGTTCGGGCTCGGTGGCGTTGCGAGCACGAGGGGCGAGGTCGTCTGGTCGAAGTCCGAGTCCGAGGACGGTCGCAGCGCGTCCACGTCCACCTCGCATGGCGGCTTCGACGATGACGCACCGACGATGAACAGCGTGCTGCGCCGGGTGAGGGGCCTCAAGGACGAGGACCCGATCGAAGCGTACGCGGTCGTTGCCGGGTCGCGCGTGGCCGGTGCGTCGGGCGGCGAGCGCGAGTGGTCGTCCGAGGTCGATTGGCCGGAATTCTTCAATCGGCCGGAGCCGTTCCCGAGCCAGCCGGTACCGGCCCAGGGCGCCGCCGTTGCGCCGACCGCGGGCAGCCAGGCGTCGGGGCTGCCAGCTCAAGCGTCGACTCAGCCGGGACCTGGCGCCCTGCCGGCCGCCGTAACGGCCGCCGCTGCGAGCGGCCGCCGGCTCGCGCTGACGATCGGCATCAATGCCTACCCGACGGCACCGCTGCACGGCTGCGTCGCGGACGCCGACCTCTGGCACAAGACGCTGCAGGGGCTGGGCTTCCAGATGCGGCCGGCGCTGCGCGACCAGGATGCGACGCGCGACGGCATCGTTGCGGCACTGTCCGCGCTCATCGACGACTCGCGTGCGGGCGATACGCTGGTCGTGCAGTACGCGGGCCATGGCGCGCAGGTGCCCGACGTGGACGGTGACGAAGCGGACGGGGACACGCCCGGTGAGGACGAGGCGCTGTGCCCAGTCGATTTTGCCGACGGCAAGTTCGTCATCGACGACGACATTGCGGCTCTCATCGCGCGACTGCCCGAGGGTGTCCAGCTGACTTTCCTGCTGGACTGCTGCCACTCGGGCACCGGCAGTCGTTTCGCGGGTAACCCTGCGGACCAGAAACCCGTCGATCCGACCGCGCGTGCACGCTTCGTGCGCATGACGGATGCGCTGCGGCAGGCACACCGAGCCGACCGAGAGCGCATGGCTGCGGGCCGCGGCAAGGCCGCGTCGCCGCGCTTCGGCTTCGGCGGCTCGGCTCAGCGTGCGTCGATGCGTGAGGTCTGTTTCGCGGCCTGCCAGTCGCACGAGGTGGCCTGGGAAGTGCAGGGACAGGGCGAGTTCACACGGCGCGCACACGAGGTGCTCGCAGCACAGGGCGCGCGAGGACTGTCGAACCTTGCGTTCCAGGAGGCCGTGCTGCGCGCCTTCGGTCCGAAGGCGCGGCAGACGCCGCTGCTCGACTGCGACGTTTCGATGCGCGACGCGCCGTGGCTGGGTATCGGCTCCGCGGCCACTTGATGCAGCGCGCTGCCGGAGGAGGTCGGATATGGGTGCATGCGACAAGTTCGAAAAGTACATCGACAAGGCGCGGGATCGGCCTGGTTTCGCTTGCGGCAATTACGAGGTGAGCTACACGCTCAGCGACCGTGTGTTTCGACCGGTAGCAAGCTCGCACAAGATGCAAAGGGATGAGCCGACCACGCGGCGTCTGCGCATCTTCGCGGTCGATCCCTCGGCCTCCTCGCGCGAGGGCAAGATCACCACGACGAGCGTTCCCTATGAGCCGCTGCAGCCGGGGCCCGTCGGGAAGCTGTTCGAGATCGAGAACGAAGACCAGAAGTCCGGCATGAGCTATCCGCCACCGGACCTCGAGGAGCGCGCCGTGCTGACCTCCAGCGGTTATGCGCCATCCGACTCGAACTACCGCTTCCATGGGCAGATGGTCTACGCCACCGCGAGTATCGTGCACCGCTCCTTCCGTCGCGCGCTGGGCCGGCAGATCGGCTGGCCGTTCGCGCCGCGCGACGGCGTGTCACGCCTGCGCATCCGGCCTTTTGCCGGCGAGACGCAGAACGCCTGGTACGACCCGGATCTAGGCACGCTGAACTTCGGCTATTTCTATGCGCACGAGAAGCCGACGGACGGCACTCTGCCACGCGGCGTGGTGTTCACGGCGCTGTCGCACGACATCGTCTGCCACGAGCTGTCCCACGCGATGCTCGACGCGCTGCGAGCCAACTTCGCCCTGCAGACCAGCAACGACATGGCTGGCTTTCACGAAGGATTCGCCGACCTCATCGCGCTGTTCCATCATTTCCTGCATCGAGATGCGTTGAGGGCGGCGATCGCCAAGTGCCGCGGGAACGTGCGCAAGTCGCAGTACCTCAGCGCGATCGGCCAGCAATTCGGACGCGCCGGCGGCAGCACGTCGGCACTGCGCAGCGCGGTCAATGAGACGCTGCGCTACGACGAGGCATTGCCCGCCCACCAGATGGGCGAGCTGCTGATGGCCTCGGTGTACGACGCGTTCGTGGCGGTCTACGAACGCAAGACGGCTGTCATCAAGCGGATCGCAACCGGCGGCACAGGCGTGCTGCCCGACGGCGATCTGCCGGACCCGCTGGTCGACGCGCTGTCCAAGAAGGCCTCGGAAATCGCCGAGCAGTTCCTGACGATACTGATCCGCGCGATCGACTACCTGCCGCCGGTCGACGTGCGTCTCGGCGAGTACCTGCGCGCGATCATCACCGCCGATACGACCCTGGTGCCCGACGATCCGTGGAACTACCGCGAAGCGTTCATCGACGCATTCCGCCTGCGCGGCATCTACCCGCGGGACGTCATGAGTCTCAACGAGGATTCGCTGTTGTGGCATCCGCCGCGTGGGGACCTCGAGCCCATCGAGAAGCTCAGCTTCAGGGAGATCTGGTTCGCGGGCGACCCGGGCGCACCCGTCACCGTCGGCGAGCAGATCGCGCAGGCCTGTGAGCTCGGCGAGTACATCACGACGACGCCGCAGCGTTTGAAGCAGTTCGGCCTCGTCGAAGCCGGCAACGAGCAGCTCGAGGGGGATGCCGTCACGCTGCCGCAGATCGAGTCGGTGCGGACGCTGCGCCGCGTCGGGCCGGACGGGAACACGGTCTTCGACACCGTTGCCGAGATCCTGCAGACCCGCAAGGTGAGGCCTCGCGACGGCAAGCCCGGCTTCGACATCTACGGTGGCAGCACCGTGATCCTCGACTCGCAGGGCAACGTGGGCACCGTGATCACGAAGAGCGTCGTCGGGGAGCGACGACTCGACCGGCGGCTCGAGTTCCTCGAGGGTCCGGACAGTCGCCGGTTCTGGAAGCTCGAGAACAAGCGCTACGTGCCTCGCGGTACGTCGCCGTTCATGGCACTGTGTGATCGCGAGTGGAAAGACGACCATGCGTAGGCGCCGGACGTCAGGCGCGACGGAGGGATAAAGTGAAATATGACCTCGTTTTCGAAGGCGGCGGCGCCAAGGGCATGGCCTTTGTCGGGGCGGTGTCGCAGCTGCTCGACGCCGGGCACTCCTTCAACAGGCTGCTCGGCACGTCGGCAGGCGCAATCACGGCAACGCTGCTCGCGGCTGGCTACTCGACCGAGGAGATGAACGCCGCGATGGGTGAGAAGGAGCAGGGCAAGCCCGTCTTCACCGGATTCATGGGCGAGCCCGACGAGTTCAAGCCGGCCGAGATCGACGGCTCCGCGACGCTGGCGCTGCTCAAGAACATCGACATCACGCTGCTGCCGAAATTCCTCGAGGACAAGATGGACCGCAAGGTCACCGAGGCACTCGCGAAGGGTGGCAAGTCGCGGCACCTGGTCGCGCTCGTCGAGCGCGGCGGGTGGTTCGCGGCCGGGCGATTCGTGCGCTGGATGACGGCCAAGCTCGATGCGGGCAAGCGCCCGGACGGCACGCCGCGCGCCTACTCGACGATGAACCTCCGGCAGTTCTTCGAGGCGACGGGCGTGGATCTCTCGATGGTCGCCTCGGACACGACCGACGCGCGGCTGCTCGTGCTCAACCATCGCACGGCGCCCGAGTGTCCGCTCGTCTATGCCGTGCGCATGTCGATGAGCATCCCGCTGGTCTGGGACGAAGTGCTGTGGCGCAAGGAGTGGGGCCTCTATCGCGACCGTGACCTCAGCGGTCACGCGATCGTCGACGGCGGCATGCTGTCGAACTTCCCGCTCGAGCTGTTCATCTCGGGCGAGCCGCAGGTCACGAAGGTCATGGGACCGAAGCAGTCCAATCCCGTGCTCGGCCTCATGATCGACGAGGCGCTCGAAGTGCCGGTCGCGGCGCGCGGCGTGCTGGTGAACTCGTCCGTGAAACCCGCCGATCTCGCGCTCGTGCAGCGCATTGGCCGGCTCATCGACACCGCGACGACCGCGCACGACAAGCGGGTCATCGAGGAGCACGGCACGATGATCGTGAGGCTGCCCGCCAAAGGCTACGGCACGACCGAATTCGACATGAGCGAGGCCCGCCGCGACGCGCTCATCGAATCCGCGCGCCTCGCGATGGAGACCTGGCTCAGCAGTGCGCCGCGGAGCGGCGGCAGTTTCGGCTTCGGGCCGCGCGAGAACAAGAAAGCGGATGCCGTGGCGATGGACCTGTTGTCCTGAGGCCAGGCCGGTCCGGGACCCTCTGGTGTCCCGGGCGACCTGACCGCTGACGCATCAGCGCACGACGCTGCCGACGATCGCCTTGATCGCCGGGCTGGTGTTGGCGAGGGTCAGGCCCATGAGCGCCAGCAGTACCGCCCCGACGCCGCGCAGCGCGAAGAGATACGCCTCCACGCCGGCGCGCTGGGGCTGCGCGGCGCGCAGCATGAGGCCCGGTGTCGAGAACACGAGGCCGAAGCTGAACCCGAGGCGCTGAAGGACCCGGTCCAGGGCCGTGGCCGGGGCCGGATGCAGTCGCTCGGACGGGGCCGCGCGATGGCGCTGCGGGGCATCGCCGGACGCACCCATCCATCGTCCGAGCCGCAGGCCCGGCCCGAGCCAGATCGGCGCCGACAACAGCAACCACGTCGCGAGCGAAAGCAGGCCGATGCGCCCGAGCTGGGTGCCGTAGCCCGTGGTCCAGCCCCAGGCGATGCGCTCGAGCCACGACGTGACGCGCTCGGTGAACGGGAGGTCTTTCCGGCCGAGCCGTTCGCGAAGTACGTGATCGGCCAGCATCGCCGAGGCTTCGCGCGCCTCGTCGTCCTGCTTCAGGAACTCGAGCCGGCGCTGCAGAGGACGAACGACGTCGCTGCACCGTGCGGCGCCTTCCGCCGCCGGCGGCCCGTCGCGACAGGCGTCCGAGCGTCGCAGCGGGCCGACGACCTCGGACCAGCGGAAGTGCGGGGCCGTGACGTGCGCGCCGTCCATGTCGAGCCGGCCCGCCACCTGCAGCCCGCTGAAATCGCTCCGCAGGCCGCGCAGCACGGCGTTGCGCATCGTGAGGTCGCCGGGATCGACGCGGACGTTCACCAGCATGACGTCGCCGCGGGCGTCCACGTAGTCGAGCCGCAGCGATCGCATCGTGCAGCCGCGGAAGTCCGCGAGGCCTGCGAACACGCTCATCTGCTGCTCGTCGCCGAAATCGACGTCGCCGAGGCGGCAGGCGCGGAACTCGGCGTCCCGTGCGAACGCGACGTTGCGCCAGTTCGCGCGGCCGGGTGCCTCGAGCCCGAGGAACGACGCATCACCGTCGAAGCGACTCGATTCGAAACTGACGTCGCTCGCGAACCGGGTCCGGTTGAACGAAGCCGGTCCCGCGAATCGCGCGTCGGCAAAGCTGATGCCGCCGCGGGCGCCCTCGGGTTCGTCGAAGCGGCAGTCGACGATCTCGACCGACGATCCGAAGCGGGCCCGGCGGAAAGTGGCTTTCTGCTCGAACACGGTCCCGTGCAACACGAAGGGTCCGTCGATCTGCGCCGAGTCGAAACGCGCCAGCGTCGGCACCACGCTGTTCTCGATGGCGAGTCCGCCACGCAGGCGGGCATCCCGCAGGTCGATGCGGTGCAGCGTCGAGTTGTCGATCAGCAGCGCCACGGCCGGGCTCGCGCCGCTCGCATGCAGCTTCCCCAGGATCTCGACGCCCGCCAGGGTCAGGCGCTCCGTGCCGGCGGGCGCCTGCAGCCGCGCCAGGTCGAACCCGCCGTCGATGCGGACATCATTGAGATGACCGTGCTGCGCGAGTTCGCGGTAGGCCTGCTCGGGCGTGATCAACAGGGCGTCGGCGGCCACGCCCACGGCTGCGACGTGGACGCCGAACAGCGCCACGACCAGCGCGCCGGCACGGACCGGCAGCCGTCTCATTGAACGTCGTCGAGCGAGCGCAGTGCGCAGAACCGTTCTCCCTGGCTGTCGATCAGGCGCTGGGTGAGCGCGCTCAACTCCGCCACGTCGGCGCCCTCGGTGCGCAGCCGCTGGGCGGCCGCCGCAGTCGTGACGCTCCCGACCACAGGCGCTGCCGGAACAGGCGGCGCCGGGCTCGACTGCGCCGAAGTCCGGGCACCGTCGCTGGTGCAGAGGACGTCCCGCAGGCTTTGCAGCAGCGCGGATTCGAAGCCGCGCACGCGACGCTCGTTGGAGGCGCCGCCGACCTGGCTGCCGCGGCTCGCGACCAGCTCGATGCGCAGGCGCAGTTCCTCGACGAGCATGTCGGGTCGCAGGGCTTCGACGCGCTGGTACTGCTGCTGGTACTGGGCACGGAATTGCGCGGTGTCCTCGGGCGCGGGCTGGGCGAGTGCCGACGCCATGGGCGCAAGGAGCACGATGGCGAGGCGCTTCACGGCGAGTCCTGCTGTCCGGTGAGCTGGTTGCACATCGTCTGGCGCATCAGCTCCATCATCTGCAGGTCCGAGAGGTCCTCGTCGCCGCCCCCGCAGGGGGTGTCCGCGAACGCCCGCTGGATCGCCTCCATGCGCGCGTAGTCCGGCGGATGGGTCTTCGGAAACGCGGCCTTGACGCCGCCCTTGCGCGCCGAGGCCGCGAACTCGGTGACCGCCTGCTCGTAGAGCTCGGGTCCGAGCTTGAGGCGCAACATCCTGGCCATGAAGGCGCTGTCCGAGCTGCGTCCCATCTGCAGAAGCTTGTCCGACATGGCGGTCAGGAAGTACCAGGACGTGCCGAGCTGGTAGATCCCGTGCCGCAGCTCGCCGTCCTCGCCGATGCGGCACTGCTGCCCGAGCAGCCGCACGGCCGCGAGATCGGCCGCCAGCTCGTGGCGCTGCTGTCGCTGGAACTCGGCGTGCAGGGTCTCCGGGCAGGCGAGCCGCTCGTCCTTCTGGCGCTCCGTCAGGTTGGTGACGTCGCGCATGCGGATCGCCGCGGCATCGGCTTCGGCCGACGGCCCGACCTGCAGGTGTCCCATCTCGTGCGCCAGCACGAAAGCCAGCGCGCCGCGCAGCAGCCAGGCGGACGTGCGCATGGCGTCCGTGTCGGCATCGAGCGTGCCGCGGTCCCAGTATCGTCGGGTGGCCTGCAGGCCGTTCGCGTCGACGGTCGCGAGCGCGGCCATGAGGTTCTCCTGGACGCCGGTGCGTGTCATCACGGTCGCGGCCGCGAGTCGCTTCCACGCCGCGGTGTTCAGGTAGACGGTGCCGGTGGCCTCGTGGGCCAGCGCACCCCCGGCGAGCGCCTCGCGCGTCAGGTCGAGGCCACCCGCGTCGAACGGTTCGTCGTCGGAGAGCCGCTCGGCGTCCACGAGGTAGATGTTGAGCCAGCCCGGCCGGTGCGCCTCGTTGACCCGCACGCCCTGCCACTCGCCGGGAGCGGCCCGGACGAGCGACTCGGCCACCTCGCGCACCGCGTCCGGATAGTAGTCGTCGAGCAGGCCGGCCTGCTGCAGCCGCGGCAGGGTCGTTTCGCCGCCGGAAGGCGGCGCCTGCGCGGGTATCGCGGACGCCTGCGCCAGAGCGGCGACGATCAGCCACGCCTGCCAGGGCCGAAAGTGTCTGCCGATGCCGCGGTTCACGTTCGTTTCCCCCTGTCGAGCAGCTTGCCGGTCAGCACACGCCGTAGCAGTAGCACATGCGGTCTTCGTGGTACTGGTACTTGCTCTCGCAGTCATCCTCTCCGGCGGGGGCTTCATCCTCGCCGCCGGAGCAGTCCGGCAGTGGGTTCTGTCCGGCGACGCCGACGTGGCCCCACAGCCTCTTCTCGA
>Ga0115027_10000107_pt1 | contig 11097 bp, 12 predicted proteins | sample Open_0915_D1_FD_83879 | JGI IMG/M metagenome (GOLD analysis project Ga0115027, IMG submission 83879) | Wetland microbial communities from Old Woman Creek Reserve in Ohio, USA - Open_0915_D1 | ecosystem: Environmental > Aquatic > Freshwater > Wetlands > Sediment ...
AAATTATGCTTATCTTCATAAAAGATTTATGACGGAGTTATCTCAAATTACCTATAATTGGAGAATGGCCAGGTTAATCACCGCTACACAAAGATCTCAAATTTCAAGCATTGCTTGGAGAGCTACTATTCCTTACTATAATAATTAAAATTAGTTTAAGCGCTATTTAAACTTTATAAACCCAGGCAATTTGCCTGGGTTTATTGTTTTTAAAATATTCAGTAAATCGAGTCTGGCTACTTTATGAAAAGTCAATTTACACTTAATAAGCTTGTTGCATAATTAAAACTTGGAAAATGTTTGAATTAAATGATTTCAATAACAAAAATTTTAACTATATTTGATATGTGTTTTGTTTAATTGTATTGTTTCAAAATTGAAAATATGGTTAACAAATGCAAAATTACGAATACATACTAATTAAAGTTACAAGAAAAGAAACTGGACAATTTGTCTGGTTTTTTTTGTAAGTATAATAACCATCTTAATTTTTTTACAGTATTAAAGCACTTCCATAAAGATCAACATATAATAGCTGCCGGTGATTATAAACACAATTCCGGCAATAGTGCGCATCGCTTTTTCAATTTTAGTGATTCTGGTGTAAAAAGTTCCTACACTGCTGGCTGTAAAAGCCAATAAATAAGTGAAAAGCAATACTGGCAATCCTGTTCCGAAGGCAAAAATTAAGGGTAAATACAATCCGTTAATGCTAGAAATGGTCATTGGGATTAACATGCCAAAATACAAGGCACCGCTGTACGGGCAAAATGCCAATGCAAAAACGGCTCCTATTAAAAAGGAACCCAACAAACCTTTATCCTGAAATTTTTCCGATAATTTATCACTGAAATTCATTTTGTTGAAGAAATTTAACCGAATCACATTCAGCATAATTAAGCCAATAATGATAAGTAATGGACCTAAATACTTTTCACCATTCTGGTTGAAAAATCTTGCAATATGAAATTTATTGGCGCCAAAAAATAAAATCAATCCAATTCTTGTATAAGTGAATGCCCTGCCAAGAGAATATAAAATTCCGCTTAAAAGAACCTTTTTTTTGCTTGCTATATTTTTAGAAATAAATGCCGTAGCGGTAATGTTGGTAGCAAGCGGACAAGGACTTATGGCTGTCATCAGTCCCAATACAAAAGCAGACAAAACAGGAATATTATTATTTTCTAAAAGCGACTGCAAAAAATCCATCTAGATGTTTTTAAGCTGTACGGTTATTGTTTGTTTTAACTCATCAGAAAAAGTTTTTTGGTCGGTACCTTTCATAAAAGCAAAATTGGTCAAATCAACATGTTTTTCTTTACCGTCTTTTATCACGTTTAAAAACAACGAAGTTCCCGTGGCTTCAAATTTTTCAGCGAATTTTTCATTTTCTTTTTTGTCTACATTCACAATTTTAAAAACGATTTTTCCGCTTTTTAATTCATTGGCAAAATAGGTGTCCAAAGTATATTTTGTATTTGCCTCAATGGCTTTACAAGTCATACACCTGTTTGTGGAGTGAAAATCAATCACTTCAATTACATTTTTAGTGGCTTGTTTGTCAGCAGTTTTGTTTTGTGCATTTCCTGTGCAGGAAAATAAAAACAGACTCAAAATAATTGTTGATAAAATAGGAAGCTTTTTCATTTTTTATGATTTAAATGGTTATAAAATTAGGTTAAATAAATATCCGGAAATGATAATGAATAAGGTTACCACGCCGAAGAAAATTCCGATTAATTTAAGGGTCATTACTTTTTTAAGCAGCGTAGCTTCAGGGATAGAAAGGCCAACGGTTGCCATCATAAAAGCAATGGCCGTTCCAATTGGGATTCCTTTTGCTACAAAAACCTGAATCACAGGTACAATCCCGGCTGCATTTGCATACATAGGCACTGCCACAATAACCGCCAAAGGAACTGTCCACCACGCGCCGCTTCCCAAATATTTGGCGAAGAAATTTTCAGGAACATAACCGTGCATTGCGGCACCAATGCCAACACCAATAATAATATAGATCAAAACACCTTTTACAATATCCCAGGCGTTTCTGGTAATTTCCGGCAAACGCTGTCTGAAAGTTCTTTTTTCTTCTTCATATACAGCATTTACTTTTTGGGTATTTGCCAAAACATTTTTCACCCAGTCGGTTAAAAGCGGTTCTAAATGGAATTTCCCCAACAGCCAACCGCCGAAAGTCCCCAATAAAATACCGGAAATGGCATAAATTAAGGTGACCTTTAACCCAAACATGCTTAAAAACATAGCAATGGCGACTTCATTTACCAAAGGTGAAGTGATGAGAAATGAAAAAGTAACCCCTAAAGGAATTCCTCCGTTAACAAAACCTATAAATAACGGCACTGATGAGCAGGAACAAAAAGGGGTAATCGCCCCAAAAATGGAAGCAAAGAAATATTCGAGTCCGTAAAGTTTTTTGCGGTTGAGATAATTTTTTAGTTTTTCAATGGGAAAATACGTGTTTACAATTCCCATTAAAAAAACAATCACAAATAACAGGATTATAATCTTGATGGTATCGTAAACAAAAAAATTGAGCGATTTGCCTAAATGCGTTGTTGCTTCAATATTAAAAACAGCGTAAATTAACCAATCTGCCAATTTTTGAACCCAATCAAACATAAGACAGTTTTATTAGCAACATTTATGGTCAGAACAGCCGCAATCAGCATCGGCTGATTTCTTCGTTTGCAAATTCTCCATTAAAAGCACAGTAATTTCAGCTTTTGAAGGAACGCGCCCTTTAATTTTAATTTCATTGTTAATCACCACGGCAGGCGTAGACATCACGTTATATTTCATAATTTCCATAATATCTTCCACCTTTTCAATAGTGGCATCAATATTATTTTCAGTCACCACTTCTTGAACCACAGCGGTCGTTTGTTTGCATTTCGGACAGCCGGTTCCCAGGATTTTAATGTTTATGCTCATTTTTTTATGATTTAATATGTTTTGTAAGTAATTTATCGTTTTACAATTATTTTTTGGGCCTACCCGCCATTTTGGTGGGCGTTCCCGCTAAAAAGCGGTCGGGCTTTCCGCTGCAATCTTTTTTAATTCGCCGAAATGACAAATTAAAAAAGTATTTCCGCTTCAATCCCTAACGCGGTTTAAATCAAAAATATCATTCAAAGAAACCTTGAAACAATGCTTTTGCAGTTTTCCAGTTTTCTTTATTGATGCAGTATTTTATTTTGGGCGGATTTACTTCACCCTGAATCAAACCTGCATTTTTCAATTCTTTTAAATGTTGGGAAATGGTCGATTGCGCCAAAGGAAATATATCCACCAAATCGCCCGTAAAACAGCACGATTGATGTTCTAAATGCTTTAAAATCGCAATCCGCGTAGGATGGCCCAATGCTTTGGCAAAACGCGCCAATTGTTTGGATTCATCCTTAATATTACTATTTTCTGTAGTTTTTTTCATTTCCAATCGTAAAAGTACGATTGGTTGTCAGGTTAAATAATGATGGATATCATTTTAACTGATTTATTTCAACTAAAATATTTTTTCTTCAGCCAAAAAGAAACCCTCACCAATAAAATTAAGGCAGGCACTTCAACCAAAGGTCCAACAACACCCGCGAATGCTTGCCCGGAATTCAACCCGAAAACCGCAATCGCCACAGCAATGGCCAGTTCAAAATTGTTTCCTGCAGCCGTAAAAGCAACCGCGGCCGTTTTATCGTAAGTGGCGCCCATTGCTTTGGTGACAAAGAAACCAATGAGAAACATAATGGTAAAATAGATCAGCAACGGAACAGCGATTATGAGCACATCCATAGGGATTTCAACAATCAATTCGCCTTTTAGGGAAAACATCACCACAATGGTAAATAACAATGCAATTAAGGTAAGTGGAGAAATGGTTGGAATGAATTTTTTGTTGTACCAATCTTCGCCTTTCAGTTTAACCAAAATCAATCTTGATAAAATTCCCAAAACAAATGGAATTCCCAAATAAATAGCCACACTTTCAGCTATTGTTGCAATGGAAATATCAACAATGGCGCCTTCAAAACCAAAATAGGGCGGAAGCACCGTTATAAAAAGCCAGGCATAAAAACTATAAGCAAATACTTGGAAAATACTGTTTAAAGCCACCAAACCGGCGCCATATTCACTGCTTCCTTCAGCCAAATCGTTCCAAACCAACACCATCGCAATGCAACGCGCCAAACCGATTAATATCAATCCAACCATATATTCCGGGTAATCCTGCAAAAAGGTAATCGCCAGCACAAACATCAACACCGGACCAATAATCCAGTTTAAAATCAACGAAATGGACAGAATTTTTACGTTTGTAAACACTTTTGGCAACAAAGCATAATTCACTTTCGCCAGCGGCGGATACATCATTACAATTAATCCAATGGCAATGGGAATGTTGGTGGTGCCGCTGCTAAAAGAATCGATTAATGTTGGAAATGAAGGGACAAAATAGCCGATTGCCACACCAATGGCCATGGCAATAAATATCCATAAGGTTAAGTAACTGTCGAGGAAGCTTAGTTTTTTCATTGCTTTACGCATTAATTTTAAATGTTGGATTTTAAATTTTAAATTTTTTAATTATAAATTCTGAATAATTAATTTTCTTGACTTGTTTTTACAATTTTAGTCAAAATATTAATAATTGATTCAATTTCGAGGAGTGGTTTTGAAACATCAATTTGAACGATATTACTTTTGTCAATTAACCTAAGCCAATACTTTGTTTCTCGCGCTTCTTTGGACGAAATTGACATTTTAGCAGTAAAATCTTTTTTTGAAATACCAGCTATGGCTTCTTCAACATTGGCGCCAATACTTGTTCCTGATCTTAGAAGTTGCTTTGAGAGCACATATTCATTTTGAAGTTTCATTTTTATGTAAATTTCAATTGTTAACAAAGCAAAATCAAAACTTTTTTCTTGTATAATATTTTCTTTCATAACGGTTTTTAATAAATGTTGAATTCTAAATTTTGAATGTTAATTTATAATTTAAAATCCAACATCCAACATTCAATTTTTTAATAATTCAACATTCATAATTCAACATTTAAAATTCATTTATTTTCACCTTTGAAAATACATACAACATTTCAGCGGCAATTTGGTTGCTGCGTTCTTCATATTTTTCGGACTGTTGCGGTGTGTTGTCAAAAGTTTTTGGGTCGTCATATTTCACGGGAATGCGTTTTTCTGCACCGGGAATGAACGGACAATTGGCATCGGCATCAGAACAGGTCATAATCGCAGCAAACTCACTTTTCGGATTGAAAGGATGGTCAAAAGTTTTGGAAAACCCAACAATCGGATGTTCATTTTCGGCATATTTAATGGCGTAAACCGGATTTTTACCTTCCGATAAAACTTCAAGTTTAAAACCTGCCTGCTCCAGCGTTTTTGCAGCCATTGGGAAAAGTGCAGTGGATTCTGTTCCGCCAGAATAACAATAAACATTTTTCAGTTGGTAAAAATGTGCAGCTGCCTGTGCCCAAACTTGTGATAAATGACTTCTTCGCGAATTGTGCGTGCAAATAAAATTAAGGTTTGCGTTTTTATTTTCAGTCACTTTAATTTGGATGTAATCAATCAAAGGCTGCAAAGCTTGCTTGCGTTCATTGGAAATAGCATCGATATTTAAAGTATCAAAGGTTTTTTCAATTTGTTGATATAGCATTATTTACTAAATTTAATTGGTTAACAACAGCCATTTCCGGGTTTGCAACAGTCGGGTTTGCGCGCAAATACGGTGATGCTGAAGATTCCTGTATTGGAATTTTTAAATGAAGCAATCGCTGCTTCATCTAAATAATTTTTTAAAATATCATCAGGAAGCAAAATAGATTTTTCTTTTTGAATTTTTATGTCAGTAAAACCGCTTTCAGCAATTAAATTTAAGTAGGTTTCTTTTTGAATGGCGCCGGATACGCATCCCGCATACATTTCTGCTTGTTGCGCCAGTTCAGCCGGTAAATCTCCAACCAACACCACATCTGAAATGCTAAAATGTCCGCCAGGTTTTAAAACCCTAAGTATTTCTTGGAAGACCTCTTTTTTATTGGGAACCAAATTAAGCACACAATTGCTTACAACCACATCAATTACATTGGAAGTCAGCGGCAGAATTTCTATATCACCCAATCTGAATTCTACATTGTTATATCCTCTTTTTTCTGCATTTTCACGTGCTTTTTCTATCATAATTGGGGTAAAATCAACACCGATCACTTTTCCTTTTTCACCTGTTTGCGCTCTTGCAACAAAGCAATCGTTACCGGCGCCGCTGCCTAAATCTAGCACTGTATCGCCTTCTTTAATCAAAGCAGATGCTGTTGGAAGTCCGCAGCCCAAACCTAAATCGGCATCCGGATTGTAACCTTCTATGGATTCATAACTATCGCTCATAATATTATACACTTCTGTTGAGCATCCTCCTGAGCCGCAGCAAGAAGTCCGGTTTTCATTTTGGTCTTGTAAGGCAATTTCACTGTATTTTTGCTTTACCAAATCTTTTAATTCTTGGTCTGTTTTCATCTTAATTGTTTTAAAGTAATAAATGATTATTGAATTAATTTTTTAACAACATTGGCTTTTAGGATGGATATCCTGATTTAAGAATGCCGTAAAAAGTTCCTTGGAAGTTTCCCAAACTTCTTCATTGATGCAATAGCAAACGCTTGTGCCTTCCACATTTCCCTTGATCAATCCCAAATTTTTCAGTTCTTTCAAGTGTTGTGAAATGGTTGGTTGCGCCAATCCGATTTCAGCAACCAAATCACCGCAAATACAAGCATCCAATTTAAATAATTGTTGTAAAATGGCCACTCTGGCAGGATGCGCAAAGGCTTTTGCAATGGTTGCTATTTGATTTTGTTCTTCAGTAAATTTTTCAGATTTTGTGATTCCCATAATACTTCATTAGTTTATTGCAATATTACGATTAATTAATAAATAGGCAAAGTATTTTTTAAATTTTTAACTTTAAATTTCATAAGGTTTCATTGTCAATTATTTATGAAAATAGTTGCGGAAATTTTAGTAATAAACTGATTTTCTTATTGATGAATTCAACTATTTATCGTAAAATTAACTCAAAATTAAAAATGATTTAAAGGGCTTGTTAATTTTTTAATAGAAAAGCAAATTTTTGAGCCCACTTAATAGTTTCTTTAAAAAAAATATATTGAAATACCGAATTATGAAAAAATTAAAAGCATTTGTTTTAGTCTTCTTTGTTACGACTTCTATCCTTTTTGGCCAGCAAAAAGAAGCATTTATAGAAAATGTTGTGAAAGAGACTTATGGAAATTCCCAACTGGAGCAGCTTGGATATGAGCTTTTAGATGAAATTGGGCCACGATTGGTTGGTTCTTCAAATATGAAAACCGCACACGATTGGGCTGTTGTAAAATTTACGGGTTGGGGAATAACGGCTTCAAATCAGCAATATGGTGCGTGGCGTGGTTGGGATCGCGGCATTTCGCATATAGATTTGGTGGAACCCCGCATAAAATCATTGGAAGGAATGCAATTGGCCTGGAGTGCCGCAACGCCTAAAAAGGGAGTGATTGCTGAAATAATCACGCTTCCTAAAACGATTCAAGATTCCATAAGTTTTGCAAATTGGCTTCCAACGGTAAAAGGAAAATTTGTTTTTGTTTCTATGCCTCAAAAGACGGGAAGACCTGATTATAATTGGGAAGAATTTGCCACGCCCGAATCTTTTATAAAAATGAAGGATGAAAGAACAGCACAAACAACAGCTTGGAACGATAATTTAAATAATAGTGGTTACAACAGCAGAACGCTGGATGAAGCGCTTGAAAAAGCGGGTGCTGTTGGCATTGTGCAATCCAATTGGTCGAAAGGTTTTGGGGTTAATAAAATATTTGGGGCACGAACAAAAAAAATACCTACCGTGGATTTATCATTGGAAGATTACGGCTTGGTTTACAGGCTCGCAGAAAATGGCAGAAAACCGAAGATCAGGGTAGTGGCAACTTCTAAAGAATTGGGAATTATGCCAACTTTTAATACCATAGCACGAATAGAAGGAACAGAAAAATCAGAAGAATATGTCATACTTTCTGCCCATTTTGATTCTTGGGATGGCGGCAGCGGCGCAACGGACAATGGTACAGGAACCATTACCATGATGGAAGTGGCGCGTATTTTGAAAAAGTTTTATCCAAATCCGAAAAGAACTATCATTATTGGATTATGGGGAAGTGAAGAACAAGGTTTAAATGGCTCACGTGCATTTGTTCACGACAATCCTGCCATTGTTGAAAATATACAGGCAGTTTTTAATCAGGACAATGGAACAGGAAGAGTGTCGAGCATTAACGGACAAGGATTTTTGCATTCCTATGATTTTTTGGGTCGTTGGTTGCGGGAAGTTCCTGAAAATATCCTGAAACATATTACCACTACCTATCCGGGATCGCCATCTGGCGGCGGCTCCGACCATTCCTCTTTTGTGTCTCAAAGCGCTCCGGCATTTATGATGAGCTCCTTAAATTGGTCTTATTTTAATTACACCTGGCATACCAACAAAGATACTTATGACAAAATTGTGTTTGACGATCTAAAAAATAATGTAGCGCTTATTGCCATTATGACCTATTTGGCAAGTGAAGATGAAGGGAAAACTTCCAGGGAGAAAATTGTTTTGCCAGTCGATTCAAAATCGGGTAAACAAATGGAATGGCCAACGCCAAAAGATGGAAACCGATTGGGCGGATTAAATTAAATCGAATTTTATTAAAACTCCAAAATATTAAAGTAAAAAAAAATGACAGCCATCACGACTGTCATTTTTCACATTAACTAACCAAAAATTGTTTATTCTTTTGCTTCTTTCATTTCTTCTGTTTTTGCACCAACTCTGTTAAATGTTAACATTGGGGCAAATTTTAATTTTAAACCAGCAATTTTTCTGTTGTCATCAGAAGAAAGACCTTCTTTTTCCACAGTATTTTTTCTGCTGTCTAATGCTTCATACATTAATTTAATTTCATCCCAGTCTTCACGAGAATAGTTGTCTTTATTGGCATCAGCGGTATCAACGAATTGTTGGTAAACAGCAAGAATATTGTCTTTGTTAACCCAACCAAAATTCATATCATCACCAATTTTTCCTTCTCCAAATAATGCATTTCTCAATACTTGTTTTGAATTTACAGCTGCTTCGGCTTGCATATCTGCTACCATTTGTGCTTTCAAAGCTTCATATTTAGCTTTACTTGCATCAATTCTTGCCTGAGCTGCTTCTCTTTCTTTTAAATTTTCTAAAGCCAATTCAGCTTCTGTAACTCTAATTTGATAAGAATCGTCAATCGCTTGCCAGTTTGTTTTAGCTTCTGCTGCATCAATATTTGATATTGAATCAACATATACTACATAGGTATCCACTGATTTCTCAGCTGCAACTGCTTTTTCATCTTTACAAGATGTGAATGCTAGGGCGGCTATCGCCAATCCTAAAAATAAATTTGTTTTTTTCATTTTAGTTCATTTTATTTATTAATTGATCATAATTTATTTATAACTCGACAAAATTAGCTATTTATGATAGCAAATTTGTTACATAATTATAGCTATAACTTACATTATTCCTACATTTTTTACTTAGAATTTTTTTTAAGATTCAATAATTTTAGGATTTATAAGCGTATTAAAACGTAAAATCATTCAATAATATTGCTTTTAGGTGTTAATTTTTTTAGGTTGAAATAATTTTTATTGACTTATATTTTTATTGTGATCAAGTATAAAAACAGAGACCAATGGGTTGCGAATTGTTGATTTTAGGTTTTTTAAAAATCTAAATTATTGATAGTCAAGCTATCTATTTTATCGATTCAATAACTGTAATTAAATCGCCGGTTATTGAGGTTTCATTAAAAATTGATATTCAATGAGTATTTTTCAGTATCAATTAATTTAGGTTTTATACCACTTCAAGAAATATAAGGGCTAATAAATTTGAAGTTTATAATCGTTAGCTTTATATTTGTGTGAAATTAAAGGCAAAATAAAGTCTTCTCACCCCATTATTTATGAAATTTAAAAACATAATTTATATCCTCTTTGCTGCAGGCTTGGTGGCATTGATTACCTACCGGGTTATTGACAATAAACAGGAAAACAGCCAAGGAAACAAAAAAGGCGGAGGCCAGTCAGCCATTACAGTGGATGGGCTGGTATTGAAACCCCAGGAATTCTCCGAAAATCTTTCTCTTTCTGGCTCTCTAGAAGCCAATGAACAATTGGAATTGAGAAGCGAAATCTCGGGAATTGTCGAAAAAATTAATTTTAAGGAAGGAAGCAAAGTTTCAAAAGGACAGGTGCTTTTTCAGGTCAACGATCTTGAGTTAAGGGCGCAGTTAGCCAAAGTGCAGACAGCGCAAAAACTGGCTTCTGAAAATGTGAGAAGGGCAAAACTACTTTTGGAAAAAGAAGCTATTAGTCAGGAAGAATATGATATTGCTGAAGCTGATTATCAATTTGCGCGTGCAGAATCACAATTGGTCGCAGCACAATTGGCAAAGGCAACCGTTAGGGGGCCTTTTTCGGGAAAAATTGGCTTGCGTTATATTTCGAAGGGAACTTATGTAACACCATCCACGCCCATTGCGAGTTTGGTGAATACTGATCAGTTGAAGATCACTTTTTCCATTCCCGAAAAATATTCCTCCCAAATAAAGCTTGAGGACAAGATCATTTTCACGACCTCAAATTCAAAAGTGCAACAAACAGCGACCATTTATGCCATAGAGCCTGAAGTGGATATTGCCACCCGCACCTTAAAAATGCGTGCCATTGCCGACAATAAGGAGGGAAAATTAATACCCGGAACTTTTGCCAATGTGCTTTTGCCGCTGGAGGTGTTAAATGATGCGCTATTGGTGCCTACAGAATCGCTGATTCCAATTCAGAATGGCAAAAAGATTTTTGTTTCTAAAAGCGGACTTGCCAAAGAAATCATTGTGGTAACTGGTGCACGCACTGAAAATTCAGTCATTGTATTGTCGGGATTAAAGGCTGGCGACACCATTCTGACATCAGGCGTCAT
>Ga0115027_10000108_pt1 | contig 11093 bp, 3 predicted proteins | sample Open_0915_D1_FD_83879 | JGI IMG/M metagenome (GOLD analysis project Ga0115027, IMG submission 83879) | Wetland microbial communities from Old Woman Creek Reserve in Ohio, USA - Open_0915_D1 | ecosystem: Environmental > Aquatic > Freshwater > Wetlands > Sediment ...
CATCGTTGACCGGGGTGAGGTCCAGCGTGGCACTGCCCAGAGCGCTCAGGCTGCCGTCGGTCACGGTGTAGCTGAAACTCACTGCCGTGTCGTCGTTCGACGCCGGCGTGTAGGTCCAGGTCCCGTCGCCGTTGTCGACCAAGGTGCCGTTGCCCGACGCGATCGCCAGGTTGGTGGCGGTGAGACTGGCGTTGTCGACGTCGCTGGCATTGGCCAGCAGCTCGGCCTGCGTGATGACGCGCGCACCGCTGTCCTCGGCGATGGCCGTGAGCGTGACCGGCGTGGTCACCGGTGCATCGTTGACCGCCGTGATGTTGATCGTGGCCGTGTCCGAGTTCGTCAACGACCCGCCACCTGTGTTGCCGTTGTCGTTGACCTGCAACGTCAGTGTCGCGCTGGCGCTCGGTGTGTCGGTGTTGTCGCGGTAGCTCACCGTGCTCGTGCCATCGGTGTTCAGCAGGTTGTTGATCTGCGTCACTGTGCCGGTGATCGTCACCGACGAAGTGCCGGAGTTGCTGACCAGCGCACCGCTGCCGCCCGCCGTCACCGTCAGCGTGCCTTCGGTCACCGACAACGTCACCGTCATCGAGCCCGAGGCCGCATCGACGTCGCTGATCGACAAGCCCGTGTTCTTGAGCGACAAGGCCACCTGCTCGGTGGCCGCATAGCTGGCCGGCGTGATCGTCGCCACCGGTGCGTCGTTGACCGGATTGACGTTGATCGTGACAGTCGCGAGGTTGGAGCTCGCAGTCCCGTCGCTGGCTCGGTAGGTGAAGGAATCCACGCCACTGAAGTTCGCGTTCGGCGTGTAGGTGAAGGAGCCATCCTTGCCCAGCACAAGGGTGCCGTTGGTCGGGCCGCTGGCCAGCACGGCGTTAAACACGTCGAGCTCGGCATCGGTGTCGTTTTGCAGGATGCCCGGTTGCGCGAGCGCCTGAACCTGCGCGGCCGTGAGGGCCGTTTGGTAGATGCGGACCTCGTCGATCTTGCCGTCGAAGGAGCGTGAGCCATCGCCCGATGCGCCGATCCGCAGCGGATCCCATGTCGAGCGGTCGTTCTGACTGCCGCTGTCGCTGCCCTCGAGCTGGCCGTCCACATACAGCGAAGCGCTCATGACGCCGCCGCTCAGGGTGGTGACGCTCACGGCCACATGGTGCCAGCCGCCGGTATCCGTGAAGTCCGAGGCCGAGGCAATGAAGATGCTGTCGGCCCCGTTGGCGGGGACGTCGTAGCCGAGGGAGAAGACAATCTTGTTGTCGTACGCCGCGGTGTAGCTGCCGATCGAGAGGCTCATCTCCGAAGTCGCAGAAGTCGTGGAGCCGCCATTGCCGTAGCCGTTTCCGCCTGGGTAGCCTTGCCAGACGATGTGATGGGCGCCGGTGGTCGTGTCGGTCTGGAACCAGGCCGAAATCGTGAAGGTGCTGGCCGTCTTCAGATCGGTGCTGGTGGTCGCGACGTAGTCACCCGCGCCGTCGAAGGAGAGCCCTCCCGATCCGACGTAGCCGGTCGTCCAGGTCGGGTCGGTCGTATCCACCCCGGCGGTGCTGCCTAGCGTGCCGCTGGCCGGCACCGTGCCGGCATCCGCGGTCGTCTGGCTCGACGCACCCTCGTTGAATCCCCACCAGTGCGAGAGGTTGCTGGTCGAGGGCGCGATCACCAGCGTCGAGTCTTCATTGACGCTGTAGGTGTCATTTGCCGCAACGGGTGCGTCGTTGACCGCCAGTACCGTGATGGTGGCGCTTGCCGTGCTTCCACCCAGCCCGGCGTCGCCGCTGGACGTGGATGCCTGGACCGTGAAGCTGCCGTTGCCGCTGAGGTTCGCAGTCGGGGTGAACTTCAAGCCCGCACTGCCTTCGGCAAAGGTGATGAACGTGCCGTTCGTGATCGCGGTCGTGCCATCGTTCTTGTACAGCGTGCCGTTGCTGATGCCGGTGATCTTGAAGTGCGTCACCGCGGCGCCATCGGCGGCATTGCGTGAGATCACCAGTCCGCTGGTGGTCTGGGTGTCTTCGTTGGTGCTGGCGTTGGTGACCGTGGGTGTGTCGGCCACCGGGTTGACGATGAGGCTCGCCGTATCCGTTGCCGCGCTGAACGCGGTTGCTCCGCCGGTGCGCACGGTCGCGTAGGCGACCTGGACGTTGTCGACGGTGAAGTATTCGTCCGTGCCGGCGTAGCCGTCGCTGATCGCGAATCGAATCTTGGTGTTGGCCGACGCATACCCGGTGATGTCGTAACTGCGCGAACCGGACGTCGGCGCCGTGTAGTTGCTGAAGGTCGCGAGCGTTCCCCAGGTCGCGCCGCCGTCGCCGGAGATCTCCACCACGACCGCGTCGGTGGCTTCCACCACGCCGAGCACGCCGAAATCGAAGCTCAGCGTGGCACTGGTGACGCCCGCCAGGTTGACGGCGCGCTCCCAGTACTCGAACGCGGTGTTGCCGTTGTCGTGGTTGTCCAGGCGCAGCTGGCCACCGGTGATCAGCGCGCCGCCGGTGCCGGCCGCACCGTCGTCGTTGCCTTCGACCCAGTTCGACGCCCAGCTGGCCGTGCCGTTGTTGTTGGTGAAGGCCACGGTGCCGAACTGGTCGCGCACCGTGGAGGAGCTGGACGACGTATTCGCCGTGCTGCCGTTGATGCCGCTGGTCCGGTCCCAGGCGCGGAAGGTGATCGCGTTGGAAACCGAGCCGCTCCAGTTGGCTGTCGGCTGGAAGTACAGCCGCGTGCTGGCGTCAGCGGCCAGCAGGCGCGCGCTGCTGTCGCTCACGGCGCCGAGCGCGCTCCAGCTGGCGCCGCCGTTCGTCGAGTACCACCAGCTCCCATTGGTGGTGTCGGCGGCGGTGACAGCGATTCCCAGCAGCGCACCGGTGTCGGGATCGGTGATGTTGTCGAGCTGCCCTGCGGGCGACGCCGGATCCACCAGCGAGGAGACCAGCGTGCCCACCGCGCCCGACGGCGCGCCGGTGTCCTCGTTGATCGCGGTCAGTGCCGGGCTCTTCGTGCTGTCCAGCACCGGTGCGGTCTGGATCTCGGCGTCATAGAGGAAGACGAAGGGCTGCGTCGCCGTCTCGCCGGTATTGCTCTCGATCTGCTTGACCGTGCCCCAGGAGCTGCCGGACCAGACCACGAAGCTCAAGTCGCTGTCGCTGTCCTGCACGCCCAGCATGATCTGGTTCGATGCCGGGTCGGCAGTCAGGGTCATGATGTTCGGCGTCTGCGAGGCGCCGATGTTGGGGCCGCTCATTTCCGCCGACCAGCCGCCGCCGCTGGTCCAGGTGCGGTAGCTGACCAGGTTGCTCGACTCGGCGTAGGTCGCCAGCAGATCGCCCGACTGACTCTCGAACGCGAGTGCCGTCACCAGCGCCGAGCTGGATGTCGCCGTGATCGACGCGAGCAGCGTCGACCCCCAGCTGCTGCCGTTCCAGACCGAGAACCAGACGTCATTCGACGATGTCACGACGCCCATCGCGATCATGTCGTTGGCCGGATTCGAGGCGAGCGTGACCGCCCGTGGGTCGGCTGAAGTGCCGCCGGGCGCAGCCAGCGTCAACTCAACGCTCCAGCTCGCGCCGTTCCAGATGCGGTAGCTCATGTCCGTGCCACCGCCGAGGTTGTCGTAGACAACGATCGCCTGGCCGCTGGTCGACTCATAGGCGACGAAGCTGTCGGTGGTTTCCTGCGACGTCGCGGTGCCCAGCAGGATCGAGCTGCCCCAGCTGCTGCCGTTCCAGACCAGGGCGTAGTCGTCGGACGCGGACTGCGTGACGAGCAGGATGATCTCATTGCTGGTCGGGTCCGCGGCCAGGTACAGCTGCTGCGGCTCGCCCGAGGTCGGCGCGGTGATCGTCTGGGTCGCCGACCATGTCGTTCCGTTCCAGGTGCGGAAGGACAGCCCGGCGGTGCCGGTGCTGCCGTTGTTCCACACGACCAACGCATCGCCGCTCAGGCTTTCGTACGCGACATCGACGCCGTGACGGTCGGGATCCGAGACCGTCGCCAGCGGGTTGAAGGTCAAGGCCGTCCACGTGCTGCCGTTCCACATCTGGCCGGTGATGCTGCCGGCGCCGGTCACGCCGACCACGATGGTCTCGTTGCGGGTTGGCGCTGACGCGGCGTCGACGACGCCCCAGGTGCCGACGCTGGCGGTATTGCTCGCGCCGCTGAACGAACTGCCCGACCAGTCGCTGATGTTCGGCGTGGTGTCGCCGCTGGCGCTCCAGATCGCTTGGCCGAGCACGCCGGACCAGCGATGCCCCGCCGACGTGTCGCCGACGCTGGCAACCTGGATGGCGCCGGTCGAGTATTCGAGCGTCCAGTCGCCGCCGCTGGAAGCCGAACCGGTCAGATCGCTGCTGGCGGCCACGTCGGCACCGGTCAGGCGTGCGAGGTCCTGCACGAACGCCTGGCCGGCTGCGTCCTGGGCCACGTCGCAGCCATACAGCAGGAGGTCGCCGTCGGCGCTGAGCGCCTGCCCCCAGCGCGCAACCGACTCGCCATCGACCGCCAGGCGTGCCGCATCGAGCCGGGTGCTGCCGATGTCGATCGCGCCGCTGGCGCCGTGCGAAATGACGTGGATCGCGCCCAGGTCGTGTTCGTTGGCCAGGATCGCGTTGATCTGCGCGATGCCGTCCTTGTCGGCATCGAGCATCACGATGTCGAACAGGCGGTCGTCGCCGCGCTGCTGCATCAGCTCGTCGGCGAGCTTCATCGCGTCGGGCACGCGGCTGTCGATGAAGATGATCTCGCGGGTGGCCGATTGCTGCGCCGTCGCGGCCGTGTCGGCAACGATGGGTGCCGGCGCGATCGGCTCGACGACGCGCACCTCGGCATCCTGGACCACGCCGCTGAGGCCGAGCAGCGCTGCCGCATCGGCCGAATAGAGGATGCGTCGCTCCAGCTCTTCGACGAGCAGCCGGGGGCGGGTTGCCGGGCGGCGTTTCATGCTGGGCGAGTGCCTTGGGTGACGGGTCCGGATGGCGCGGCGCTGTCGTCAGCGGCTGCGCACGGCTTCGGCGGCGCGGGCCTGCACTGCCGCGGCATGGCTCCCGGTGGCGGGCAGCGGGCCGAAGTCGGCCTTGCAGCGCAGTCCGGCGGGCAGCGACAGGTCGGGGTTGGGCAGTGCCAGTTGCACGCGGAAGGTGTTGCTGGCGGGATCGATCACCTTGTCGACCATCGTCACGCGGGCGGTCAGCGCGCGGGCCCCCGGCAGGTCGGGCACCACGCTGACGGCACTGTCGGCCACCACCTGTCCGTACAGCGACGTCGGCACCACCAGTTGCACGCGCAGCGGGTCGATGCGGGCGATGCGCAGCAGCGGCTTGTCGTCGGCGCGTTCGCCGGCGGTCATGAAGCGCTCGGCCACCACCCCATCCATCGGGCTGCGAATGACGCGTTGCGACAGCTGTGCAGCGGCCATGCCGCGCTCGTGCGCCGAAACGGTCTGCAGCTCCCGCGCCTGCGTCAGCTTCTGGTCGGCCAGCTGCGACTCGGTGCGGGCCTGGTCGAGGGCCTGCTGCGAGATGAAGTTCTGGCGAAACAGGTCTTCGGCGCGCTGCAGGCGCTCGCGGTTGAAGCTGGCGTTGGCGGCCGCGGCGTTGAGGTCGGCGTTGGCATCGGCGCGCGAGCGCGCCACGTCGAACGCGGCGCGCTCCACGGTCGCCCGCAACGTGGCCAGCACCTGGCCTTTGCGCACGGTCTGGCCGCGGTCGACGTCGACGCTCTCGATCACGCCGACCACCGGGCTGCCGACATCGGCCACCCGGTCCGGTTCGATCAGGCAGCCCAGTGCCGGTGCGCCCAGCGCGGGGGCGGCCAGCCACAGGGCGGCCATGGAAAGACAAAGCGTTCGTGTTTTCATCGTTGTTTCCTCATTCACTGCGGCCGCCAAAGGCAAGCTCGCGTTCCATTCGCAGGTCGTCACGGATCAGGCGCTCGCGCTGTTCTCGCTGGCGCCGTTCTTCGAAGCGCTGCGGCACACGCGCCAGCAACCGCACCGCCCACCACGGCAGCGCGCTGGCCCAGCGGGTCAGCACGGCGCGAACGGGCGCCGGCCAGAATCGCGCCAGCAGCGTGGTTTCCAGCGACAGCCAGGTTTCGACCGTTCCCGGATCGCCCTGGCGGGCCGTGCGGCCGGCGAGCTGGCGGTCGATGCGGCGTGCGTTGTTGAGCTGGCAGCAGATCAGGTGCAGGCCACCGAGCGCGGCGACGCCGTCGCCGAGCACGATGTCGGTGCCGCGCCCGGCCATGTTGGTGGCCACGGTGATGGCACCCTGCTGGCCGGCTTGGGCCACCAGTTCGGCCTCGCCGCTGTCGGAGCGCGCATTCAGCACGGCGTGTGCCAACGCGCGGCCGGCCAGTGCGTCGGCGACAGCCTGCGTCTCGGCCACCGAGTCGGTCGCCACCAGCACGGGGATGCCTTGCCGGTGCAACTCGGCCACGCGCTCGGCGACGGCCGCCCACAGCGCGCGGTGGGTCGGGAACAGCCGCGTCGCGCCAATGCGCCGCCGGCAGGGCCTGCGCAGCGCGATGCGTCGCACCGACAGGCCGTAGGTCGACTGCAGTTCGCCGTGCGCCTCGCAAAGCGTGCCGCTGACGCCGCCGAGGCGGAAGTAGCGCGGGAAGAAGCGCTGGAAGGTGATCTGAGCGACAGTGGCGAGGGCGGGCGTCGGCGGGCAGCCTTCCTTGATCTCGATGAGCTGCTGCAAGCCGTTCGACCAGACCCGGCCGGCGGCCACCCGGCCGGTGGTCTCGTCGATGATCGCGACCTTGCCATCGCGCACGAGGTAGTGCCGGTCGATCGCATACAGATGCAGCGCCGCCAGCGCAGTGCAGACCGAGTGCTCGCGATGGAAGCGATTGCGCCACACGGCCGCGGTGGAGGCGCCGTCCAGCGAGGCCGCGGCGCGTGCAAGACGCTGCTGGCCCTGTGCCGTCAGCTGCGCCCTCATCGTCGGCGGCTCGAGCGTGAAGTCGGTGCCCTGGCGCAAGGTGCGTGCATAGCGCAGGGCCTGCTCGGCATGATCGTGGGCCTCGGCCATCTCGCCGGGCTGCGAGAGGATCAGTGGCACCCGCGCTTCGTCGATCAGGATCGCATCGGCCTCGTCGACGATCGCCATGCACAGCCCGCGCAGCAGCGGTGGCGCAGCCGGCGCATCGTTGCCGTCATGCGCGCCGGCCAGGCCGTCGCGCAGGTAGTCGAACACCAGTTCCTTGGCGGTGACGTAGGTGATGTCGCAGCCATAGCCCTCGGCGCGCACCGCGGCGGTGTCGGCCTGCACGACGGTGCCCACGCGCAGGCCGAGTGCGGCATACAGCGGGCGCAGCCATGCCGCGTCGCGGGCGACGAGGTAGTCGTTGGCCGTGATCACGTGCACCGGCATGCCCGCCAGCGCCGCGGTGGCGGCGGCCACGGCGATCGCCAGCGTCTTGCCCTCGCCGGTGGCCATCTCGGCCAGGCGGTTGTCGATGACCGCGCGTGCGGCGATCAGCTGCGCGTCGAAAGGTCGCATGCCCAGGTGCTGGCGTGCCGCCAACGACACCAGCGCGAAGCTGCGTGCCACGGTGGCGGGCCGCAGCCCGTGACGAATCAACTCCAGTCGCAGCGCGCGCACCACGGCATCGTCCACGCCAGCCAGGGCCTGGGCCGACTCGGCAGCGCGCACTTGCGCCAGGAAGGCCGCATTGCGACGCTGCAGCCAGGCGCTGCTGCGATCGCCGAGCGCGCGCAGCACGGCATTGCAGCGCTCGCTCGACGTCTTGTCGGCAACCCGGCGTTCGGGGTAGGGGCCCCACAGCAGGCCGGGGATCGGGATCTCGGTGCGCGTCATGGCGTCAGCCGGCCGGGTTGAAGTGCTGCAGGAACAGCTGCGCGGCGCGCCGGTAGGCCTGCATCGCCAGCGGCTCGCTGCCGTGGTCGAAGCGCACCCAGGCGCGGCCGCCGACACGCTCGAGCGTGCGGTCGGGCAGGGTCACGTCGATCAGGAACACCGGCTGCAGGCTGTGCAGACCATCCTTCTCGGCCGGGTCGGTGGCGTACGGCCCGCCGCCGTGATCGGCCAGCGCAGCGGTCGGCAGCTGCCGGGTGGCGGCTGGCGTATCGCCGGTCAACGTGGCGAGCAACACGCGGTGCGGCGCGTCGGCCGTGCGCACCTCGGCGTGGTGCAGGCGGTGCCGCACCAGATGGGCTTCGTGTTCGGGCACCGCGGCGCGCACGCGCAACGCATCGGCCGCCAGCACGTAGCCCAGCACGGCGCCACGGCGGCTGTAGGTGCCCAGCACGTCGCCCTGCTTGGGCATCACCAGCGTGCCGGCCACCTGGGCACGCACCTGCAACTGCGCGATGCGCTCGTCCAGTCGCGCCAGCTCGGCCTGGTTGCGCTCGATGTCGAGCGACAGGTTCTGTGCCGCGTTCGGGTCGCGCATCAGCAGCTGGTAGTGCTCGACCCGCAGGCCTTCGAGCCGGTCGGCAAGTTGCTCGCGGCTGGCGGCGAGTTCGGGGTTGTCCAGGCGCACCAGCAGGTCACCGGGCTTGACGAGCGCACCGTCGGCCAGCGGCAGCTCGGCGACGAAGCCGTCGACCGCAGGACGCACCTGGGCTTGTTCGGGCAGCCACACCACGCCCGGCGCGACGGTCGAGTGCGGCATCGGTGCCAGCAACAGCAGTGCCGCCACACCCATGGCCAGCAGGCCCAGGCGCAGGCGCACCCGCGCCTGGTCGCCACCGGGGGTAGCGGCCTGCATCGCCTGTCGCGACCAGCGATGCAGCGGCATCAGCAGCATGGTCACGGTGACATAGAGCGCCGCCAGCAGGGCGAGCAGTAGCCACTGGCCGCCAAGCCACAACACCAGCGTGAGGGACAACGCGATGCGGTAGCCGAACGACAGCGGTGCGTAGGCCATCAGCCACTTGCGTTCGCCGGCCGCGGCCGGCGGCAACTCGGGCCCGCTGCCCAGCAGCCAGCGACCCAGGCGCTGGCTCCACCAGGCGCTGCTGCGCTCGCCCAGGTTGGGCACATCGAACAGGTCGCACATCACGTGGTAGGCGTCGAAGCGCAGCAGCGGGTTGCCGTTGAACAGCAACGTGGACGTGACGCCGATCACCATCAGCATGAACGCAGCGTTGTGGACCCAGCCCGGCTGGGTTGCCAGCCAGATGCCCAGGCCCAGCGCAGCCAGGGCCAGCTCGACCATGATTCCGGCCGCACCGACCACCGCCCGCTGCCGGCGGTGCGGGAATGCGGCAGCGGCAGACGCATCGACGTAGGGGGCCGGCACCAGGAACAACAGGCCGATGCCGACCTCATGCACCTCGCCGCCCCAGCGCCGCACGGCCAGCGCATGAGCACCTTCGTGCAAGGCCTTCATCAGCGGATACAGCAGCCACGCAGTGGCCAGACCGGCAGTGCTGAACAGGTGCTGCGTGGCATGTGCCTTGAGGGCCGGCCACTCGCTCGCCGCCGTCACGATTGCCAGCAGCAACCCGGCCAACCACAGCCAGAACACCGACGGTCGGAACAGTGCGTGGGCCAGCGGGTCGAGCCGGTTCAGCCATGCCGCCGGGTCGGCCAGCGGCAACTGGAAAGAAAACGGATTGAGCAGGCGGCGACGGCGCGCCTTGCGGCGCTCGTTTCGGCGCTGCCTCAGCGCGCTGGCTTCGCTGGCACGCTCCGATTGCAGCAACTCGTGCTCGTTGAGCTGGCCGAGCAGGCGCAGCACTTCGTCCTGCGTCGGTGCATCGTCGCAGCGTGTCTCGAGCAGGCTGTTCCAGACTTCGTGCACGGTGCGCTGGCCGTCGCAGCGACCAATGAACTGGTAGGCGCTGTCGTTGATGCGGTGCTGCCGACCGGTGGCCGCGTCGGACAGCAGGTACCAACGCTGGTCACGCCAATGCTGGCGCTGCACCTTCACCTGCGGACGCAGGCGCGGCCTGAGCTGCGCGACCCGATACCACTGGGCGCTGTAAAGGGTGGCGGTCATGGCGTCGGCGTCCGCCGGGCAGCCGCAGCGGCGACGCATGCCCCATGGGCCACGAAGGGATCCCTGCAGGGCCCGGGGGGCAGCGAACAAGGCGAGCGAGGGGGCGTCATCTCAGGGTGCCCACGACCACCACGCCAGACGCAGCCAGTCGGTGAAGCGGTGCGTCCAGATCCACGCCAGCGACTGCTCCCCCGCATCGATCTTGGCGATGCCCTGCAGGCCGGGGCGCAGTTCGGGTGCGGCGCTTGTCAGCCGGGCCTCGACATCGAAGACGTTGCGGCCGTCGCGCACGCTCGACACCGGCGTGACGCGCTCGACCACCAGGGCCAGCGTGTCCGACGGCAGCGAGGACAGGGCCAGCTGGCCGGTCTGTCCCGGCCTGATGTCGGCGATGTCGCGTTCGTCGACTTCGACGATCAGGCGGTACTGCTCGCGGGGCGCCAGTGTCAGCAAGGCGTCGCCGCGCTGCACCGGGGCTCCCAGCGTCTGGCTCAGGTCGCCCTTGATGACGACGCCGTCGATCGGGGCCACCAGCCGGGTGCGCGACAACTGCTGGCGCACGAGTTCGAGTTGCGAGCGGGCCTCGTCCGCCTTGCCGTGGCTGATGACGAATTGCGCCCGGTCGGCACGGGCCAGTGCCGCGGCGTAGGCGTTCTCCTGCTGCGTGAGCGCGCTTTCCCATTTGCGCCGCTCCAGCGTCAGGTCCTGATCGGCCATCTCCACCAGCAGGTCGCCGGCTCGCACTGCATCACCAGGACGCACATGGCTGCGCTGCAGGAAGCCGTCGAACGGCGCCGCGACCATGCGCTGCACGGCGCCCTCGATCCGCGCCGGTGCGCCGACACGGTGGGTGACGGGGATCAGCGTGGCGCCGAGCAGCAGGCCGATCGCGACGGCGAGCGCGGCCTTGGGCAGCGGGTCGTCGCGCCGGGCGAGGCGCTGCCACACCGCCCGCAACGACTGGGCCAGGCGTTCGCGCCAGGCGCGCTCGGCGCTCTGGCGCAGCGTCACCAGCGGCCCGATGGCACCGGCCACGCTTTCGCACATCTGGATCTGTTCGTCGCTGGGTTGCGTGCCGGCGCGGTACTCGACCAGCAGCGCACCGACGGCCTGTCCGGCACACA
>Ga0115027_10000110_pt1 | contig 11042 bp, 9 predicted proteins | sample Open_0915_D1_FD_83879 | JGI IMG/M metagenome (GOLD analysis project Ga0115027, IMG submission 83879) | Wetland microbial communities from Old Woman Creek Reserve in Ohio, USA - Open_0915_D1 | ecosystem: Environmental > Aquatic > Freshwater > Wetlands > Sediment ...
AACCTATCTATTGATGTGCTTTTTTCTTCCTTAGCCGAAACGCATAAGGAAAATGTAATTGGTATTGTGCTTTCTGGCAGCGCAAATGATGGAACGCGCGGTTTAAGTGAAATAAAAGAAGCCGGAGGCATCACTTTTGCCCAGGACGATTCCGCAAAATTCACAAGTATGCCACACTCAGCCATTGCCAGCAGCTATGTTGATTTTGTGCTTTCTCCCAAAGAAATTGCAACCGAATTAAACTGGATGAGCAAACACGATTTGGTGAAAAGAAATACGGCGAAAACTTCGCTAAAAGATAAATTAGACTACAACAATGTTGACTTAAAAAAGATTTTTCAGATTTTACTGAAAAAAAAGAACGTTGATTTTAGCCATTATAAATTGAACACCATTAAGCGGCGAATGCTCCGCAGAATGTTAATCCATAAAATAGAAACCTTAAAGCAATATGCCGATTTGTTGGCGAAAAATGACAGTGAACTTGACTTGCTTTTTCAGGATTTGTTAATCAATGTCACCGAATTTTTTAGAGACACCGAAGCTTTTGATCTTTTAAAAAAATCGATATTTCCACAGTTGCTGAAAAGCAAATCACAAAACGAAACGCTGCGTATATGGGTGGCCGCCTGCGCCACAGGTGAGGAAGTTTATTCCATCGCCATGATGTTGCGCGAACTGCAAGGCAATAAAACCAAGCACATTCCATTTCAAATTTTTGCTTCCGATTTAAGCGCCTCAGCAATCGATTTTGCCCGAAATGGAGAATACACTATCCAACAGTTAAAAAATGTTTCCCCCAAAAGGCTGCAGCAATTTTTCACAAAATCGGGCAATAAATTCCGTATTTCCAAATCGCTGCGAGATGTTTGTGTTTTTGCCCAACACAATATTTTGCGCGATCCGCCTTTTTCACGCATGGATTTTATCAGTTGCCGCAACCTGCTTATTTATCTGGACAATGCTGCACAGAAAAAAGCCATTTCAACGTTTCATTATGCTTTAAATGATGGCGGTTGTTTAATGCTGGGCAAATCGGAAACCATTGGAACAGCTGACGAACTTTTTACCACAATCAATAAAAAGTTTAAATTTTATTCACGCAAAAAGAATTCAGGAGTTTATAAATTACCTATTATCACCTCTCGCGCTTTGCAATCGGACGCAACCGGGAAAAAGAGCGTGGTGACTGTTGTGCCAAAAAGACCAACGGTTGCAACGCATGGGAATCTTGGAAATGTATTTGATACCGTTTTATTGGCGCATTATATGCCGGCAAGCGTTATTATAAATCATGACATGGAAATTCTTCAGTTTCGGGGTTCAACAGAAATGTATCTAAAAAATTCTCCGGGCAAAGCAAGTTTAAATATATTAACCATGGTGTTGCCAGAAATTTCATTCGAATTGCGCAACGCCATTCATCACGCTATAAAAACACAGCATACAGTGAATAAATCGGGCATAGAAATTATGCCCAATAAAAAAGAAGCTGCCATACAAGTTGTTAATTTAGAAGTTATGCCGCTTAAAATTGAAGGTGAAGAACCTTTATTGGTGGTTGTTTTCACTTCCCAGCAAATGGACATTTTGCAACACGCATCCAAAAACGGAGAAAAAAATACGGTTGCAAAAGACAAAAGAATATAAAAATTAGAGGAAGAATTGGTGGCGACACGTGCTGATATGGGTGCAATTACCCACGACCAAGAAGCGCTCAACGAAGAATTGCAAAGTGCCAATGAAGAAATTGTTTCCAGCAATGAAGAATTGCAGAGCCTAAATGAAGAATTGGAAACCTCAAAAGAAGAAATAGAATCCACCAACGAAGAGTTGATTACAAGCAATCATGAATTGATGGCGCGAAACCAAATGGTTGAAGAGTTGTACACTTATAATGAAGCCATTCTTTCCACCATTCATGAGCCTATGTTGGTGCTCGACAAAGACATTCGAATTAAATCGGCCAATAAAGCTTTTTATAAAACATTTCACGTAACGGAAACAGAAAGCTTGGGAGAGTCACTCTATAAATTGGGCAACAACCAATGGAATATACCGCGTTTACGTGAATTGTTAGACGAAATTATTCCAAATAATAATACATTTTATAACTTTGAAGTTGAGCACGAATTTCCTGTTATCGGGTACAAAATAATGATGCTGAATGCGCATCGCATCATAAAGCAAAGCAATAATGAAGAATTGATTGTGCTCACTATTGTAGATTTTACAGAGGTCAGAAAATTACAAATAGAGCTTCGGGAAAAAGAGAAAAAAATACTCGAAAAACAAATTGAATCCGATAAAAAAGCATGGAAACTGATTGAAGAAAATAACGAGCGTTATGACAGGATGCTCATGCAATCGCCATTCGCTTTTGCCATATTCAGAGGAAAAGATATGGTTATTAACCTTGCCAATGAAAGCGTAAAAAATATTTGGGGAAAAGGACCCAATGTTGAAGGAAAAAAACTGTTGCAAATTTTACCCGAACTTAAAGACGGACCGATTCCTGAAATGATTGAAAAAGTTTTCAAAACAGGAATTCCGCAACAAGGTTATGAATTTCTTGTGCCCATTAAACGCAACGGAAAGTTAGAAGATGTGTATTTCAATTTTGTGTTTCAGCCATTTTTGGAAGCTGATAAAACCATTTCTGGCGTTACCATGATTTCCTATGAAGTTACCAATCAATTCATTATGAAAGATGAATTGATAAAAGCAAAAAATCTTGCAGACCAAAAAACTCAGATTGCTGAAAATGCCATGAAGGCAAAACAACAATTTTTGTCGAATATGAGCCACGAAATAAGAACGCCAATGAATGCCATCATCGGATTTACAAAAGTGGTTTTGAAAACAGTCATAAATGAAAATCAAAAAGAATATTTGAATGCCATAAAAACAAGCGGTGATTCCTTAATTGTGCTTATCAATGACATTCTGGATTTGGCAAAAGTTGATTCAGGAAAAATGTTCTTTGAGCAAACGCCATTTAAAATGTCGGAATCAATTTCGGCCATCTTTCAATTGTTTGAGATAAAAACCCAAGAAAATAATACGGAATTAGTTGTGGAATACGACCAAAAAATTCCAGACGTTTTGCTTGGCGATCCCATGCGTTTGCGTCAAATCATTTTAAATTTGATGAGCAACGCCGTTAAATTTACTTCGGGAGGAAAAATTAACGCAAGTGTTCGTTTATTGAAGCAAGATAAAAAGAAAGTGACCCTTGAATTTGCAATTGCCGATACCGGAATTGGGATACCTTCAGCCAACTTATCCACTATTTTTGAAAACTTTCAACAGGCATCTACCGGAACTTCAAAAATGTATGGAGGAACCGGATTAGGACTTGCCATTGCCAAACAATTGGTTGAATCGCAAGGCGGCAGCATTGCCGTAAAAAGTAAAATTGATGAAGGGTCAACTTTTAGTTTCACTATGAGTTTTCAAAAAACAAAAGATGGAGTGAAAGAAACTGCCGAAACACTAAACACAACATCAGAATCGGAAACTGAATCCAAAAACATAAAGGTTTTGGTAGTGGAAGATATTGCACTTAATCAATTGTTGATGAAAACCTTGTTGGATGATTTCGGCTTTGATTGCGACATTGCTTCCAATGGAAAAATAGCCATAGAAAAACTTCAAAATAACAATTACGATGTTATTTTAATGGACCTGCAAATGCCTGAAATGGATGGGTTTGAAGCAACAGATTATATAAGAAATACGATGAATTTGAACATCCCTATCATTGCACTTACTGCCAATGTAACTACTGCTGATTTGGATAAATGCAAAGCTGTGGGAATGAATGATTATATTTCAAAACCGGTTGAAGAAAAAATATTGTACCAAAAAATAGTTGATCTGGTAAAAAAATCAACGGCTGTAAAATCAAGCCAAACAAAAGAGAATTCCTCATCGATTGAAAGAAGTGAGAAATTAAAGTGTACCGACTTATCTTACTTAAAACAACGCACAAAGTCGAACCAAAAGTTGTTGATGGAAATGATTTCGCTTTACTTAGAGCAAACACCATCCATCCTTTCCGCAATGAAACAAAGCGTTGCAGATAAAGATTGGCCTTCCTTATACAAAGCGGTGCATAAATTAATTCCGTCATTTGCCATCATGGGCATCAATGCCGATTTTGAAAATATGGCAAAAAAAGTGCAGGAATATGCAAGCAAAGAACAAAATATGGATGAAATTCCAAGCTTAGTTATTTTGCTTGATAACGTTTGCAAACAGGCTTGTGATGAATTAACGGAATCATTTAATGAGCTAAAAGACACAGAAAAAGAATAAATTCAGAAAATGCAAATGGGTTTTAATTTTTCTCCTGAAATTAATATATTTGGTTATATCAAACAAATAATAATTTACAATCAATAATAGTTGAATGGCATGAAAAAAATTTTAAAATCGAAATATAAGTTTGAAAATAGGGAAAAAATTATTCTTCGGGATTTTTTAGCACTTGAACGCACCAGATTGGCGAATGAAAGAACGTTATTTTCATACATAAGAACTTCACTATACTTGTTTTTAGGAGGAATCGCTCTTTTTCAGATAACAGGTTTTGAAAGAATTGAATGGTTGGGTTATGTTTCGCTTGTTTTAAGTGTAATTATTTTGATTATTGGTATTTTTAGATTTAATCATTTAAAATATAAATTGAAAAAATATTATTTTAATATCAAAAATGATGAGATTCAAACAAATAACGTTGAATCCAATACTTAAAAATGTTTCAGCTTCTTTGTAGAATGAAGTATACCCAAAAATATATTGAATACACGATTAAATCAATAAATAAATGATTAATTACTTTTTAGTAAAAGACAAAAAAATTGTTCGCGGTAGCGGAAGTAATTTTGAAAAAGAAGCCATTGTATGGATTGATTTAATCAATCCCACCGAGAAAGAAAAACAATTTATAGAAAAAACATTCAACATAGAACTGTTTACAAAGCAGGAAAGTGAGGAAATTGAAACAAGTTCTAAATACATTGAAACAGAAGATGAAATTGGGATAAACTTAAACTTTATCAAAACGGAAGGCGGCATCTTTTTCGATGAACCTGTCTCATTTATCATTAAAAATAAAATACTCATAACCCAAAGAGAATACCAATTCAGGACTTTTGACGATATTTATAAAAAACTAAAATTGAATCGCATTTTTGAAGGAGATGATATTTATTTGACGATTTTAGATACACGAATTGATTATGATGCCGATTTAATTGAAACCATTACCGATAAAATTTCATTAATAAGCAAGGAGCTTATTACAGAAAAAGACCTCGACAAAGAGTTGCTTTTAAAAATAACGGCCCTGCAAGAAACTACAATTATGATTCGCGAGAATATTGTTGAAAAACAAAGAATTTTATCCTCGATGCTAAAAAGTAAAATTTTCCCGAAAGAAGATTATGAAACGATGCGAATAATGATCAAGGATGTTAGTTCCTTGCTTGAACATTCTGGTTTTAATTTTGAACGCTTGGAATTTTTGCAAAATACCTTCCTAGGTTTAGTTGATATCGAACAAAACAGAATTATAAAGTTATTTACGGTGGTAACCGTGATTTTTATGCCTCCTACATTAATTGCCAGTATGTATGGGATGAATTTCAAGTTTATGCCCGAACTTGAGTGGACTTTGGGATATCCTTTTGCCGGTGTGTTGATGTTTTTGTCATCGGCGCTTACTTTGATGTTTTTTAAACGAAAAAAATGGCTGTAAATTACGAATCGTTTATTTGTGAGATGTTGTATTGTAAATGATTACTTCTATATTTCTTATCCCTAATATTCATCAGCATCTTCCTGCACGCAACAGCATAAGCTTTTTGTGAAGAATGAAATCAAACTTCAAAATACTTCATATAAAACACTGTCGGTTTATACAAATCTGTGAATAATATAACTTTTTTCAAAAACTTTGTAACATTTATGGTTGCGAAAATTTTCATTTTTGTAAATTATTTAATAAAATAGCCAATGAAATCTTTACAAATTTTAATTATGTTTTCATTAATTTTTCTGAGCTGCCAGCCAATGGAAAAAACCAATCAGAAAAACAACGAAGTTCAAAAAGATACGCTTCAAAAACCTTCAGAAAATAAGCAATCTTTGGTTTTAACTTCTGACGCACTGCAATTGGTGGATCAAATTACAGGATCTTCCAACGAATTGCCATTTGGTACGCCAGAAAACCAACTGATTGAAATCATAAACAATACCTTACAATCAAAAGCAATAAGTATTGGCGTGAATACCGAATGCGGTTCCGGTCCTTTAAAAATGGTGGCTTGGAGCAATGGTTTAACCCTCGTTTTTCAGGAAAATAACGCAAAAAGTAATGAGCCAAAAAACGATTGGTTATTTGAAGGCTGGTATGTTGATGGCACTAAAGAAAGTGTAAATACATTGACTACGATGGCTGGTATTGGAATTGGTTCAACATTGGCGGAAATGCAAAGCGCTTATGAAATTGAAGTTAAAAAAACCAGTTTGGGTCAGGAATTTTCAACAGCCTCCGGATTGTATGGAATTTTAGACGGCGACGGAAAAGATGCAAAAATAACCCATTTATGGAGCGGTGTAAGCTGTAATTTCAGGTAAAATAACCTTTAAATTATTTGCTGAAATCTGTGAATCATGTAACTTTTATAAAAAGTTATGTAACATATTGGTTAAAGAATTCCCCATTTTTGTAATCTGAATCAGCAATAAAACACGGCTTTTAAAACTGATTATTGATAATACGATTTGCTGCAATTGCTTAAAATATTGAAGCTTTATCGAAATAAAATAATATCCTAATAATCAATTTTATGAATACCTTATTCAAAGGCTTAATTGCCGGTTTCGGAGCAAATAAATTAGGCGGCGGCTGTATTAGCACTGTGGTAATTTTTATTATTATTTTCGTTTTGCTTGGGCAGTGTTCCTAAAAACTAAGAAATAATTAATTTCAATTAATAACCAATGTGAAAATTAAATTTAAAAATTTTCACTAAAAAACAATTAACTATGACAATTCAAATAAATTCAGACAATAATTTAACAGTACACAAAGAATTCAGGGCGCAATTACAAACCCAAATTTCTGAAGAATTAAGCAGATTTAGCGAACATATCACAAGATTGGAAGTGCATCTTTCAGATGAAAACGGGCATAAAGACGCGTTAAACGATAAACGATGCGTGGTTGAAGCAAGGCTTGAAGGAATGAAACCAATTGCGGTTACAAACATTGCAAACAACCATGAACAAGCTGTTGAAGGCGCCATTGACAAGTTAAAATCAACGCTCGACTCAAAATTTGGCCGCTTGAATAAGCATTAAGCAGGTGTAATTAATAAAGGTAAAGTTTTAGTTTCGGTTAAAAAATAAAAATATTAATCTTAAAAATAAATAATGATGATGGACCATAGCTATTGGGGCATGGGATATGGAATATGGATAGTTCCGCTACTCATAATTCTCATATTTGTCCTATTTTTTCGAAAAAGGTTGAATAAATAAACCCTAAAGTTAAGATATGCAACATTACAAAAATGTTGTTTATAAAACTGAGGAACTTTTATTTGAACTGATAAAAGAAGAATTTATCTGATACCTGTATCAAAATACAAATCCAAGTTGGTGATGCCAACTGCATTTACCGTAATTTCTTTAACCTGAGACTCAGCGCTCATAATTGGCGCAGACTTGTCTGGTATAATTTTGTAGTTACCCGGAGCAAGCATTACCATAAATTCCCCAGCTGCATTGGATGAAAACGACTTTATCAATTTATTTTTTGAATTATAAACACGAAATAAAGCACTAAACGGCGCATCGTTAATTTGGCCTTCCATCTCAACAGGATTTATTGGTCCTCTATAAACCTTGCCGTCTAATCCTGTGGTAATTTCTTCTTTATTATTTTCACAAGCAATAAGTGCAAAGAAAACCATTAAAATTATCCCTATGTTTCTGTTTATTGATCTCATTGTCAAAGTAAGTTTTATGATAAAGACTTTGGTAAAATTACAAAATTTGCTTCAAATGATCAATAAATGAATTTTTTAAACCCAATTTAAAACCCTAAAGTCCAAAAGTTTTTTGAAGCGGTTTTATTTTTTCGTAAATGGTAAAATTTGATTAATTTCATCAAAAATATTAAACCCTCAAAACAAACTGAAATGAGCAAATTATTTAGCGGCTCCGACAAAAAAAAATATCAGGCAAAAGAAACCAGGTATGAAAAAATGAATTACAGACGCTGCGGAAAAAGCGGCTTGTTGCTTCCTGAAATTTCATTGGGTTTGTGGCATAATTTCGGTTTTACGGATAATTTTGAAAATGCCCGAGATTTATTGAAATGTGCTTTTGATAACGGCATTACGCACTTTGATTTAGCCAACAATTACGGTCCTCCTTACGGTGCAGCCGAATCCAATTTAGGAACAATTTTCAAAAAAGATTTTAAACCTTACAGAGATGAATTGATTATTTCCACCAAAGCCGGCTGGGATATGTGGCCCGGACCTTATGGTAATTTTGGTTCCAGAAAATATTTGATTTCGAGTTTAGACCAGAGTTTGCAAAGAATGGGACTTGACTATGTCGATATTTTTTACCACCACCGGCCTGATCCTGAAACGCCTTTGGAAGAAACAATGGGCGCACTCGATCATATTGTTAGGCAAGGAAAAGCGCTTTATGTGGGAATTTCACAATACAACGCAAATGACACCTTAAAAGCAACCAAAATTTTGAAAGAACTGGGAACGCCTTGTTTAATACACCAGCCAAAATACAATATGATGGACAGATGGGTTGAGGGCGGACTTTTAGACGTTTTGGAGAATGAAGGTGTTGGCGCCATTGCATTTTCACCTTTAAGTCAGGGAGTTTTAACCGATAAATATTTGGCTGGTTTTCCTAAAAATTCAAGAGCTGTAAAAGATGGTCGTTATTTAAAAACCGAACAAATTAACAAAGAATTGATTTCAAAAGTAACCCGACTGAATGAAATTGCGCTGTCAAGAGAACAAAGTTTGGCACAAATGGCGATTGCCTGGTTGCTGAAAGATCAACGAATTACTTCAGTTTTGGTTGGCGCCAGCAAAAGTGAACAATTGCTAGACAGTTTAAAAGCATTGGACAATTTGGAATTCTCCGAAGAAACGCTTAAAAAAATTGAAGCGGTTCTGAAATAAAAAATTTAGCAATTTTGAAAAAAGCGGTTTTCATTAAAATGGAAACCGCTTTTTTTCTGATTTTAAATGATGAATTTTGAATTATAAATCATTAATTATTAATTCAAAATGCGTTAGGGATTAAAGCGGAAAGCCCACAGTTGCGCTTTCGGCGTGACGAGGACTTGCAGCGAAAAGCCCGGCCGCTTTTTCAGCGGCAACGCCCACGAAAGGCGGGCAGGCTAAAATAGGATTTTTATTGGCAGTTTAATTTTCTAAAACCAATCCATCATAGGCCAAAAATACATTTTTAGGGAGCGTTTTTTCAACATCTGCATGAAATCCCAACCGATTGCTGATATGCGTGATGTAGGTTTTTTTAGGCTTTAATTCCTGGCTGAGCGCTATGGCTTCTTGCAAATTTAAATGTGTTGGGTGGCTTTGCATTCTGAGTGCATTGATGATCAGAATATCCAAATGATAAAGTTTCAATTTTTCTTCTTCTGAAATGGCTTTGACATCCGTTAAATATGCAGTATTATCAAATCGGAATCCGAAGATATTAAGGTTACCGTGTGAAACTTCAATGGGGATCACCTTTAAATTTTCAATAAAAAAAGCTTCGTTTTTAATTTCAAATTGTTGCACACTGGGCGCACCAATATATTTGTTTTCATCGCTAAAAATATAATCAAAACGTTTGGACAAATTGGTTAACACATCGGCTTTCGCATAGATTGGAACAGCGCCCAATTTGGCACTGAAAGGACGCAAATCGTCAAGTCCGGCAGTATGGTCTGAATGGATGTGGGTAAACAAAACACCGTTAATTTGGGCAACTTTTGCACGCAACATTTGATACCTGAAATCGGGTCCGCAATCCACTACATAGGCAAAATTATCCCATTCCACCAAAATAGAAACACGCAAACGTTTGTCGCGCTTGTCGGTCGATAAACAAACCGGATGTGTGCTGCCAATAACAGGAATTCCCTGTGAAGTTCCAGTTCCTAAAAAAGTAATTTTAATATGCATTGTTATTAAATAGAAATACAAATATAAGCTGCTTCAGGTAAAAAATAATAATTATAAGGAGGGGAAATTAAATACTTCTTATTAAAAAGCAATTATTACAATAAAAAAATTAATTATTATTAATAATCAGAACATATATCACCTTTTTTTATAAAAAATAAGTTATGAAAAATGTGGTTTTATCCACTAAAATGCTATAATTATTACTTATCTTTACCCCTTTCAACTTAATAGCATGAATAAATACCAAACAACCCAATTTTGCCAGTCTGTTTCATCCTTGGTTGCCTTTGTTGTTATCTCTATTTTGCTGTTAGATAAAACAAATTTTTTTTATAAAACTGGCTTTTTTGCTGGTTTTCTTTTTTTTATAGGATTTACCTTATTTTTTCAAATTAATAAATTTAAAATTACAACTAATTTTATACCATAAAACCTTACATATATGAAAATAGGCGTTTTAAAAGAAACACAAAAAGGGGACAATCGGGTAGCGATTTCTCCCAATATTGCCAAACTGCTCCTTGAAAAAGGGTTTGAAGTTTTGGTTGAAGAAGATGCAGGGAATTCTTCGTATTTTAAAAATTCAGATTATGAAGTTGTTGGGGCTTCCGTTAAAAAAGGAGAAGCTATTTTTAAGGAATCTGACATTCTTATTAAAATAAATCCGTTTACTGAATTGGATTTAAAGTTGGTTCATAAAGGGCAAATTTTGATGAGCCAGTTATATCATTTGTCAAATCCTCAACTTATTGAAGCAATCGCCGCTACCGGAGTATCGGCATTCTCTATGGA